>Ga0209467_1000378_pt1 | contig 65943 bp, 84 predicted proteins | sample Higcelwee11metaG_FD_187175 | JGI IMG/M metagenome (GOLD analysis project Ga0209467, IMG submission 187175) | Freshwater pond sediment microbial communities from the University of Edinburgh, under environmental carbon perturbations - High... | ecosystem: Environmental > Aquatic > Freshwater >...
CTGCCTTTACAATCCACTCATTACACATATATTTTCTATTAATATCATACCAAGTCTCAAGGTTTCCACCTTTTTCATATCTACCACAAAATATTCCTACTATCTTTGCACATATTAAACTTAATAGTGATGTAATTAGTAAAATACATTGAATGTAAAATAGCGGTACAAGAATTTCAGTATAGCCAAAAATAGCTCTTATTCCCTTCATTATAAGTAATACAAGTATACTTCCTGCAAAAGCTCCTAACCAAAGATTCATTATTTTTTTATAGCCTAATATCATCTAAACCCCTCCAATTTTAATCTGGTTCTGTTATACAGTCCCTTTTATCATGTATTCGTCTTTGTGCTATTTCATAAGATTTTCTATCTTTGTCAAACCCAATATAATCAATGGGATAGCCTTCCTTTTTCAATTCTATACAAGCAACTGCATGGGTCCCACTTCCCATAAAAGGATCCAAGCTCAATCCTCCTTTAGGAGTAACCATTTTTACTAAGTACTTAATTAGCTTTACTGGCTTCACTGTTAGATGGGTATTATATCCTTCCTTCTCAGCCTGACTTGCCTTTGGACAATAATAAAATCTGCTGGCTCCTCCACAATCCCCATAAGATACTTGTATATCACCAGGCTTTCCTAAACCTCCATGTTCTACAAAATACCCTTCTCTATTCCTTTTGTTATTGCTTCCGCTCTTGAGCATCCCACTCTGATTATTTAAAACCTCTTCTGTATATTCATCATTTATAATTACATTTGCGGGGAATCTCCCCAATGGATTACTGTCTGTATTTACTTTCTCAATATGATCAGTAGGTAATCTCGAACCATCAATATTTATTCCGCCTGTTCCCCATTTAACAACATTATTAACCACGGTATCTTCTGATAATGGCTTTCTAGCTACTACAATTGGCTCATTGGCTGGTTTTAATGCAGTTCCCCAACCCTCCCATTGTTTGGCCAATTCTGTTGCTGCTGAGGTCCTTGCAACTTTTAACAGTCCTTTCTTTTCCATAAGTCCATTGCTTCTTATATCATGTGTTTCATAGTATCCTATAATTTCTCGCTCCACTCCAGAAGTCTTATCAATAGCTTTACTTATATCCAATGATTTAGGATAACCACTGCCATAAATCCAGCTCATAAATCCTTCCATTCCCTGTTGTTCTACCATTCTTATAAATGCTGTCAGCTGCTCCTCTGATAATGAGCTTATAAAGTTCTGCAAATCTTCATTACCATCATAAAAAACATCAATTTTATCACGTATTTCAAAGCCAGCCTGCTCTACTGCTGAAGCCATTTTATGATATGTTCTGGTTCCACTAAAGGCAAGTAAATACCCTCCTGGCTTTAAAACTCTATAACACTCTTTCCAAAATGATGTCTTAAATGTTACTCCTGAGGAATCCCACCTTCTGGACATAAAAAAAATTTCATATGGTGGGTCTGTTACAATACTGTCAACATAATTAGATGGTAACAATTTTATTCCTTGATTACGCTTTAGATGGTTCATACAATAAACCCTATTCTCTGATATCTTGCTGTTTTCAATATGCAAATCTCTAAAATTTGATATCTCATCAAACAATTTTTTGTATTCTTCTTTATTCTTTAAATATTCATATGCAGTTTCTGTTTTACCCAGATACTTCACTAATTTTTTCTTGACCTTTTTACCTTCCCTTTGAGTCTCTTCAAGATACCAATAATAGGTATTATTAACTTCTTTTTTTCTTAAAAACATTGTCACTACACCACCTTTTATTTTTGTCCCTACACCTAAATTATACCATAATACCACCCCTTTTGCCAAAATTATACTTATGATTTCAATTTTACACATGAAAATATTATTAGTCAAACATTTTACGTATTATATTAATTATTTTAATCGTAATATTAACTATTTAATCGTAACGGCGGATTATCTAAAAAATTATTTGTAATAAAACTCCTTGAAAATATTCAAGGAGTTTTTGTGTTATTCCGTTTTATTATTTACTAAATATTCCTTTATTTCCTCTTCAATCACATCATGAAAATTAACTCTTGCAACAATACTATCTGTAATAATCTCAATATTTTTTTTTAATTCATTTTCGATCATTTCTGCATCGACACTCAGCTCTTCTTCTAATTCACTAAAAAGCCCATCGTTTAGCATATATTCAACTTCGTCAACTACGGCCTGCTCAATGGCAGCTCCTGTATCAAGATGTTTTGTTAAGATGTTTTCTATTAGCTCTATATGCAAATCAGTAATAAGAACATCTTCTAAAGCTCCTATTTCCTCCAGAATATTATTTATTTTTTTCTCAAATGCCTTACTTAACATAGATATATCTCCTTTCTTATCCTGCTTTTTTATCTTTTTTGTTATCCTTTTCAGAATCCTTTGGCTCTTCTTTTTGCATTATTTTATTAAGCATAAGTCTATACTTCCAGCCACCAAATACATACATTGGTGTATACCATCGGCTCCTCTCTTCAACCAGGAGGCTGTTGCCATGTACAATAATAGCTGGAACCCCAACAAGACTTAGTTGTATGTAACTCATATATACAGCTCTTATATCTATATCCTGAGCTACAACCAGCATTTGTTCTTGATAATTTATTTTCTCGTCAAACATTGCTTTGCACAATCCCAATATCATACTTCCTCCGCCAGCAGTTGGCTCATTTACTGTAACATATCCTTCTCTTCTTATTGTGTCTTTCAGGTCATGCAACATTATTTTTCCTGCAGCCACGGAAACTTGGAAGGGTGTAAAAAATTGACCCATCCATTTGTTTCCTAGTCCGAGCTCTTGATATACTCTTCCAAGTACATCTTCTGCCTCTACCTCAAGAGCCTCTATCAAATCATTAAAAATATGTGCTATTTTTATAGCCTCATCTTTTGAATATTTGTTGATGGTCTCCAAGTATCTCTTTTCTCTTTCATCAAACTGACTTTTATCTACACTGTTACTTATTGCTATTGCTGCAAGTTCCAAAAAGTCAGAGTATACTTGCCAAGTACCATGTCTATAGCCTATTTCCTGTATAAGTTTTATAATATTATCTCTATGATTCATACCTTCAACCTCATCAATCTTCATTTGGAAGCATTATTGTTATAACTAACTCTCCCTCATCACCTGGGCCTGCAACTGCTTTAAACTCTGCATACAACTTTTGTACTTTTGTTTCTTTCCCACTCTTCTCATCGATCCTGGTTACTGTATGTGGTAACTTAACTGTTACTGTTAGCGTTTCAACTCTGTTACTTTTTTTTGCTTTCCAAAAGAGTATTGTTAAAACATCCCATGTTCTTCCTTCAACATCTTGCCATTTATACTTTTCTGGAATGTCTTTTATAACACTCATTACTCCAGAGGTTACAGCGACAGGACATTTAAAACCCGTTTCTTTTGCCATTTTGCTTATATCATGTAGCTGGCCATCTTCAATGGCTTGTTTTCTTGTGTAGCAATCAATAACTTTCATGTTAATCCCCCTTAAATAACACATTAGGTGTTTAATATAATTAACTTGTTAATCATATTGTATAATATATTAATTATTTAGTCAAGTATTTTACGTATTATTTCGTATATTTTAATTGACTTGTTGTTTATTTTGAATTACTATATATATAAGGGGTGATTATATTGATTAGAATTAAGTGTAATTTATCGGATTTCATGGGAAAGAAAAAAATGGACATTCAACAGGTCCACAACCAAACAGGATTAAACCGTAACACCATTTCTGGACTTTACCATGAAAAAGTAAAACGTGTTGACTTTGAAACTATAATTAAACTTTGCAAATTATTTGATTGTAATATTGGCGATCTTCTTGTAATTCAAGAAGATGATTCAGAGGATAATTTAAGAACTTAAATTTCCAGTTATTTTTTTCCTTTTTTCTGTCTGAAAACACTGTCTGAAATTTCTGTCCGCCTCATTTTCCCTTAAGCATTTTTATTATTTAATTTTTTCAGACAGAAAATTTTAAGACAGAAAACAACCATGAAAATTTCCATTTTTGAGAGGTGATTTTTATAAAAAATTTGGTTATTTGTGAAAAACCTAAACAGGCTGGCGACATTGCAAAAGTCTTCCAAGCTAAAAAAAAGAAGTCTGCTGGTTACTATGAAAATGATGACCTTATTATATCTTGGATGTATGGCCATATATTGACGCTTGCAGAACCACATGATTATAATGAACGGTATAAAAAATGGGATTTGCAGCTGCTCCCGATTCTCCCTGATAAAACTAAATTTAAAGTTAATGATAATGCTAAGGACCAATACAGCATTTTAAAAAAGCTAATGCTTTCCGACAATATTAAAACAATTTATTGTTCAACTGATCCTGATAGGGAAGGAGAATTGATTTTTCGTGAATTGTATAATCATATCCGTTGTAAGAAGCCTGTCAAACGTGTATGGCTAAAATCATTGACTGACAGTGGTATTTCTTCTGCTTTTGAGGACGCAAAAGATAACAAGGAATATGATTCTCTTTATTATGATGCTTTCAGTGGCTCTATTGCGGATTGGTATGTCGGAATTAACTGTACCAGAGCTTTTACCCTTTTTTTCAATCAAATAAATGGAGGTAACGAGGGTGTTTATAGTATTGGAAGGGTTCAGACTCCTACACTTTCTATGATAGTCCAACGTGAAAAGGAGATCTTAAGCTTTGTTTCAAACACTTACTATACCATCACTGGCCAATTTCAGAAAGGAGATGTAACCTTTGAAGCAACCTATTATGAAGATCTCCCAATAACCAATAAAGAATATGCAGAGCAAATTAAAAATAATTTAGAAGGAAAGACAGCCTTTGTTGAGAACATTGAAATTACTGAGAAAAGAGAACGACCACCACTGCTTTACAATCTTGATGATTTAAGAGCTGAGTGTAGTTCAGCTTTCAATTTAACAGCTGCACAGACAAGTGAAATAACCCAATTTCTTTATGAACGACAATATATATCATATCCTCGTACTGATTCAAACTATCTATCTACAAAAGATGAATCAATTTTACCTGAAATTTTAGATTCACTTTCCTCCAGGTACTTTCAGGTAAACGAAATAATTAATAATGGCTATAGGATGCAACCTACATTTATTGATGATAATAAAGTTACTGGCCACTCTGCCTTGATACCTACTGAAAAGAACTTAGTGGAATCTTTAAAACCTAATTATTTTAATGTTTATGACCTTATTGCACGTAGGTTTCTAAGTTCATTTTATCCAGATTACATATACTCTTCTCTTAATGCTGTTTTAAATATTAGTGGTGTAGAGCTCTCTGGCAGGTTCTTGGTTCATGAAACTCAAACAAAGGACCCTGGATGGCGTAAACTTTATGATTGTCAGAATGATAGTAACTCTAATATTCTTGATTTATTTGATTCTATAAGGAATACAATTGATTCTTGTAAAAACGGCGGATTACAAGAAAACTGTGTATTTGAGTGTACATCCTTTAAAGTGAAGGAATGTAAAACTAGGCCAAAGTCTAGATTTACTGATGGTTCTCTTATTGAACTTATGAAAACTTGTGGTAAGCTTGTTGAAGATCCTGAATCAAGAGCTGCAATGAAAGGAATTGGCACACCAGCAACCCGAGATGCAATTATCGAACGTCTGATATCTGTTGGATATGTTCAACGAATAGGAAAAGTACTGCATCCAACACCAAAAGGATTTTTTTTAATAGATAATATAACTTCTGATACTTTAGCCTCACCAGATTTGACAGGTGAATGGGAAAAACGAAGATCTTGTATTAATACTGAAAAAGACATGGACGCATTTCTAAATGATGTTAGACAATTTGTTTATGACCTTATTAAAAATGTTAAGTCTGAATCTGGCATTGAGGATCTAAATATAACTATAGAAACTGAACCAGATAATATTACTCAAATAGAAGCTGATGAACCAGAGGATATTAAAGCAAATATCCAATCGGATTCTCTTAAACCTAAAGAAAAAATTCTAAATTTAAGGAAGATTGAAGACCTAAAAAGTAAGAATAAAGAAATCAAGATGCTTAAAAAGGTCGATTTGAAAAATTCAATTTCTCAGGTACTGCAAAAGCAAAAATTAAAAAATACAAGTTTAAACAAAGGATTAGGTGTTGACAACCAATTTTGATTTTGGTACACTAATTTCAAGATTACAAATTGATTGGAGGAATAAAGATGGCACATCATATTATATCTGATGTATTAAGCTGTAATCCCGTTAATTATGTAGACAATAGTAAAGTTTATGGCTTAGTTAAATCAATGCTTGACAATGGATGGCAAGGTGCTCCAATATTATTCGCACAAGGTCAACTAATCACTGGTAGCCATAGACAAGCTGCATTAAAAATACTTGACAATATGGCAAATGATTTATCTTGTTGTGATGATACTTTTAACAAAATCAACAAAGTTTTAAATAATGATAATATAGCAATTGATGTTACTGATCTTATTGATATCTGGATGCAGGAGACAGGTAAAGAGTTTGATGATATACAGTATGATAACTTAAGTCAAATCTTTGCAAATACATGGATTGATATATATGCAGATCAAATCAAGGAGTGGATATAATATGAAAGAGTATTGTACACAAAATAATGGAGATTGCCAAACATGTTCACTTGTAAATTATAATAGGGATTGCCAAAACAACCCTATCTGGGGTGGCAAGCGTGAAGGTTCAGGAAGACCTTTGACTGGCAGGTCAAAAAAAATGATATATGTAACTGATTCTGAATACGAAAAAATCATGCAGTACATAGAAGAGCTGAGAAACCCAAAAGAAGAATAGCTTTATTATTTATTTTTATTAATTATTAGTTTAGTTATTAATAGCAATATGCATAGCATTGTGCCTATTATGTTTTTGTCCATTACAGATATTACCACCATAACGACTAATGAGATTAAAGACCCTTTTCGTGCTATTTTATGGCTAATTTTAAAAATTTCACTTTGGGATATTTTAATTTTTAAATCTAAGTCCAATATTGCAAATAATGCAGCTACTATCATTAATGAATAACATACAATAGATATTGAATCCTTCATTTTTTCATCCTCAAGTCCTAACATTTAAATTACATATATGAGTTTTTTGCATGGCATATACGCAAAAAAATAAAAAATAGCTAATCATTCATAGTATCAACGGTTTATTCAAACTCTAAACAAAACGGCGGATTAATAAGAAAGGGTTATTATATGAAAAGAAAAACAATCGCATTTATTATTAATGAGATCGATGGGCCTTATTTTCAACTCCTTATAAAAGGTGTAATTCATGCTGCTGACAAAAATGATGTGAACTTAATAATCATTCCTGGAAAGATCTTAGGTTCACCACGAAATTATGAATCTAATTTCAATGTAGTTTATGAATACATAAATAAAAATACTGTTGATGCTTTAATCGTCTCTTCTGGAACATTGTGCAAATATGTTTCAGAAAAAGAACTGGAGATATTCTTTAGAAAATTTAAAGGTCTTCCAACTGTAAGTATTTCTCTTCCACTTGGAAGCTCAGTACTAATAGACAATACTACAGGAATGAAACAGGCAATATCACATCTTATAAAACGACATAATAAAAAACGAATAGCTTTTATTTATGGGGCTGAGAATCATTCTGAATCTCAAGAACGCTATAATGTCTATTTGGATACATTGAAAGAAAATGGTATTCAATACTCTCCTGATTTATTAATTAAAGGTAATTTCACCTATGAAGACTCGTATACAGCTGTTAACAGATTTTTAAATAAAAATATACCATTTGATGCTATAGTAAGCTCAAATGATGAAATGGCATTTGCAGCTCTTAATGTATTGTCTGAAAGAGGAATTAAAGTACCAGAAACAATATCAATAACAGGTTTTGATAATGTTGAGGAATCAATATTGGCTTATCCAATGTTGACCACTGTCAAACAACCTGTTTTTGAATTGGGTTTAACAGCAGTAGACCAGGTTATTAAATTACTAAATAATAGGAATAATGTTGAAAATGTGGTTCTAAATACTGAATTGGTAGTTAGGGAATCTTGTGGATGTATAATAAAAGATCTTCGTGATCCTAACTTCGATAAAACAAAGTACAAGTTTGATTTGAATAGATTTATAACGAATATGCGTTACTTTATTTTAAAGGATCTCCCAACAACATCATATCTTAATCTTGAGCCTTTAATAGATATTTTAACAACATGTGTAAAACAAATATATAATGGTTTCAAGTGTTCTGAATCTGATTATGAAAGCTTCAGGCAGTTTCTAAATAATGATAGATTCACATCTGAACTTTTTGTAATAATGCATAAGGATATAGCAAAATTTAGAGAGGTTCTTTTAGAATTGTCTCAGGGAAGAATGGTGTCTCTTATAGAAGATTGTTACTATAATTTAAGTATAATCCTAATGGAATATGCTTATAGGATTAACTCAAAAAGAAACAAAACTTATTTAGAATCATCAAGCAACTTACGAGACGTTCTTCTAACTATGTTAGCATCTATGCATGACTGCAATGAACAGATGCAGCAGCTGTCATTAAAACTTGTCAACATGGGTATTAAGAATACCTATATATATCTGTATGATAGGGAAATTTTATTTAATCGTCATGAAAAGTATTTTAAAAAACCCCAGATCTTAAACTTTACAACTTCTTTTTCTGGTCTTGGCATGAATGAATCCTATATAAGTTGTGATAAAATTTTCTCGGATAAAATTTTACCCAAAACACGATTTAACATGTTAATGTATCCCCTATTTTTCCATAATGAGCATTTGGGATTAGTTTTATTTGAATATGATGAGAATGCCTTTTATGACCATTCCATTTTTGAATCTTTAGTCGTAGAAATAAGTAGTGCCATAAAGATATCTATACTGCTAAAAGCACGCAATCAAATAGAAAACAAACTAAAAATGGCATTAAAAGAACTTGAGGAGTATAATGATAAGTTGAATTATATTTCTCTCACTGATGAGCTGACTGGCTTATATAATAGACGTGGTTTTTTAAATTTGGCCCAAAAAAGCTTAGAGCTTAGTCAAAAAAGACACCAAAGCGGGTATTTCTTCTATGCTGATATGGATAGACTAAAGAAAATTAACGATACATATGGCCATGAGGAAGGTGACATTGCAATAAAAATGATGTCAGATATATTAAGAGAAACCTTCCGAAGTTCTGATATATTGGCAAGGCTTGGTGGTGATGAGTTTACCATCTTTGCAGTTGGTGAATTGAATATAGCTAAAATTAATGCTAGGTTGAAAGATCTTGTAGATAAATACAATAATAAATCAAACAAACCATATACAGTTAGTATTTCTATAGGTTCTGTTCATTTTGACTATGATCCTGATTTGACAATAGATAAACTTATGGCATTAGCTGACAATCTTTTATACAAAGAAAAGAGAATAAAAAAACAGAATAAAAATAAAAGTTGATTTATTTTTTCTAGAATGTTAGAATGTAAGTGTAAATATATTCTAGAAATAAATATAATAAAAAAATGGAGGTTAATCATGAAAACTTATGATGAAGTATTGGAAATTGTAAAACAAGTGTTTAATAATGAGGTACAAAATATAAATGCCTCTCAAAAAGAAAGGGATGATAATTGTATCATAGTTTTTAGTTTTGATGGTAATTCATATGTAATAACAAAAAACGACCAAAAATGGGAAGCAGACACTCAAAATACTTGCATTACCGAAAAACTTAAGATACTTCAAAAGATGATTGAGTAGAATTACCACTCTGTAACGAGTGGTTCTCACCTAGGGTTGAAAAATTGCGAAGTAAAACATTATCAGTTAACATAGTAGAATAACAAAAATGACTATATTATTTTGAATAGGAGAAGATTAATATGATGGGAAAAACTCACTACAAGCTAGGTGCATTATGGTATGCAACTTTAGTTATAGTTCCTTTTATTCCGTTTATTTCAGTTAAAAGTCAACCTCTTACTTTCGCTGGTATTTTGGCAGCTGCTTTGGGAGGCCTTATGCCTGACATGGACTCTCAGCATAGCAAGATAAACCAAATAAATCCTGCCACTGGACTAGCAAATAAAGTTATAGATTTTGCCGAAGATATATTGCTATCTTTAATTCAACTCATGTTCACTATGGGCCTTGGTATTCTTATTTTCTTAAATTCAAAATATTTAATAACCCAGGTTTCCAATATATCACCATCATTAGCTCCAGTACTTATTTATGGTTCTGCAGTCCTTTTTATATTAATTGGACTTATGAACCGTAAAATGATTAAACATTTGCCGATAATAAATAACATATACTATGTTTTATACAATGGCATTGACAAAAGCTTCTCTCTCATAAAAAGAATAATCATGTTTTTAGTATATGGCGGCTCTGGTATATTTCTTATATTTTATAACCTTAGCAATTGGCATGACTTATACATATACCTCGCAGGATTTCTTTTAATAGCAATTGCCATATTCCCTCACAGAAGCTTCTTACATTCTGCTGAAGGACTAATTTTATTTTCCATTGTTACTTTATACTTGGCTCAAAAATTTGGCTACCACTACCTTGGATGGGCTTTTATTATTGGATATGCTTCCCATTTATATTTAGCTGATATTTTCACAAATTCAGGTGTTCCATTATCTATAATTCCAAGATTGCTTGTGAAAACCAAACTTGATTCTATCTTTGAAGATTATAGGGTTTATAAGATAATTAAAAGGATATTAGACATACGTTTAAGAGTCCCTCTAATTTCTACTGGTACCAAAAGTGGTAACTATTTTGAGTTTGGTTATGTTGTTGGTATGATTATTGTCGTTATATTCTGCATTGTTTCATTTGGAACCAATATCAAACTTATATAACCTTACTAAAATAACGGTATTTCTTTATATTCTATAAAACGGCGGATTAATGAAAGGAGGAACTATGTGTCAACTATTAGGATTTACTGCTAACAAATCATACAGTATTAATAATCTTTTAAAAGCTTTTTTTGCAGATAGTGTCAAGCATCCTCATGGCTGGGGGATAGCACTTATAACAGATAACAAATTTGATTTAATTAAAGAACCGGTGGCTGCTCATCAAAGTGAAAAGGTAGTTGAGCTTTGCAACTCTCCTTTATATACTAATCTAGCTATTGCACATATTAGGTATATGACCAGAGGGATCCAGGAGTTTGTTAATACCCATCCATTTATAAAAAGTGCTAGAAATACTGATTGGGTACTTGCACATAATGGCACAATTACATATCCCTTTTATTTTTCTGGTTATAAAAACAAGCCAATAGGCTCTACAGATAGTGAAAAAATCCTATGTTTTTTATCTGAAAAGCTTAAAAGTTCCAAATTCAAAGATATAAAAGTAATAGAAAACAATCTATCCTTGCTATCTAAGTTTGGAAAACTTAACATATTACTCTCTGATGGACAAAATTTATATGTTTATACAAATAGGGTTGGTACTTTGTTTCAACTTAAATTTAATAACTGTACATTATTTGCAACAAAGCCTATTTGCACTACAAATAATATGTCATGGTCTCAGGTTCCACTTAATCGCCTTTTAGTTTATAAAGATGGTGAAGAGATTTATAAAAGCAATGAATTTACAAGCTATTCAACTTGGTCAAATAAATTGGGTACTTGATATGAGGACAGCCAAAGGTACTGGACGATTTGTTATTATTTTTGAAAATTTTGTGATAAAGATACCTATGAATTTATTTGGTTATTTATCCAATATTTCAGAAATATTTAGGTGGTACAGGTATAGAAATTTTCGATATAGATTATGTCCCATATTTTTTCATGATCCCCTATGTCTTTTTATTATTGCTCCTTATGCAGCTGATATTACAAATAATGAAATGGAAAATGACTTAGAATTTTTAGAATTTGTATCAAAATATCTATTTCATCCAATATTTCAAGATTCAAAAACTGATAATTTTGGCCGTTATAAAGGTAGAATTGTTAAAAGAGATTATGGGATACTGAAATAGGCTGAACTCTGGATGGACAATACTGCAAAGAAACTTTCTTATATGTTATAATTTTATGAAAAGCCTTAACTAAAAGGAGTTGTTATATATGGATGAAAAAAGATGTGAATGTGGTGAAGTAATGGTTAATGAAGGACATGATGAGTGCGAACCACTAATTGTTTATAGATGTCCAAAATGTAAAAAAACAGAACATATAAGATTAAACGGATATGAAGGATAGCTTATATCCTAGAAGGGAGGTCTTATGTACTACCATATGCATATAAAGGATACACGTTCTATAACAGTGTATAATCAATTAATGTGTATTGATGTAAAGTTAATTGTAGGCAACAAATATAAGTTTTATATTGATAAACCAACAAACAAGAAGGATAGGCATAATAACAATAGGATAGTTGAAATTTTAGGCTTTTCTGGCGATTTCATGGCAGATGTAATAGTTCGTTATGATGATACCAAAAGAAGAGGTCGTTTGATACCATCATGCCTAGTTCCAGCAGATTTTGAGAAAGGAGGTAATAAACGTACCAACAATATTAAGCATGAAAAAAAATACATATGAAAAGAGGAAAAATCTATGAATAAAAACGATTTGGTAAGCAGTATGGCTAGTAAATCTGGATTAAACAAGAAAAACTGTGAGGCAGCTTTAAATGCCTTTATAGAATCTGTCAAAGAGACTTTAAAAGCTGGCGAAAAAATAACATTAGTTGGTTTCGGCTCTTTTGAAGTAAGAAATCGTGCGGAACGGATTGGCCAGAATCCTCAAACAAAAGAAAAAATGACAATACCAGCATCAAAAGCACCAGCATTTGTCGCAGGCAAAGGATTAAAGGCGTCTGTTAATAGCTAAAATAGATTTCAAAGGGAACCAAGCCATTGCCTTTAATTTTTAATTAGGTGATGGCTTGATATTTCATAGATGTCCAAAAAAAGCAGAACATATAAGATTAAATAATAAAGGAGCGGAAACCCATGATTTTTCTTGATGGTGAATTAAAAGTTGAAAGTAAGGATTTTGAAAAACTTAAATTATTATTAAACAATATCCTTCCTGTAACCGATGATATGGACTTTACAGAACTTAAGATCCCCTTATTAATGCCATTTCTCGAAATGGTTGAAGAAGAAGGCATAAATATTTCTGACGTGAAAAGGCTTTCTTTTGGAGTTGATGACACCATAATAGGTGCAGCCCTATTATATCACTTTAGGGAATATGAAAAGTTTTGTAAGGTAGAAGACGAAAGAATTTAAGAATTTTAAAGGTTACACATAAGGTTGGAACTATTTTTCAGCTTAAATTCAGTAACTGTATGTCATGGTCCCCAAGTTCCACTTAATCGTCTTTTAGTTTGTAAAGAGATTTACAAAAGTAATGAATTTACAAGCTATTTAGCTTGGCCAAATAAGGAGTTGGTTTTGATGGAGGTTTTTGTATATGGCACTTTAATGAAAGGTCATAGAAACCACATTCTTTTAGAAAACGATAAGTTTATAGAAAATGCAGTTTTGGAAGGTTATGGACTTTACAATGTTTCTTCTTTTCCAGGAATAATTAAACAGGATGGAGCTGCAATAAAAGGTGAGGTTTATAGTATATCTGAAAGCACACTCAAAAGACTTGATAATCTTGAAAGTGAAGGTTCTTTGTACATTAGGAATCTTGTACCAGTTACTTTAGAAAATAATAATCAGATTAATGCTTTTGTTTATATTTGGAATATGGCTGTAGATCCCAAAAGTTTTGTTCCTCTTGAGAACTTACCTTGGAAGCCTTGTGCAAAGAAATTTTCTTATATGTTTTAATTTATGATAAACCACTATATCTATCAGAACAGGAGGATAATATGAAAATTTGTTTAAAATACAGACATAAAGAATACATTTATGAAGGTGAATGTTCAAATAACCTTCCTCATGGACATGGTAAACTTTATGCCCAAGAAGAGAATGGATCATTAAACCTAGTTTATAAGGGCTCTTGGTTTAAAGGAGTATGCCATGGACATGGAAAAGCTGATTGCGGGCACTATTTATTATGCATGGACATAGATAACGTTCCTAATAAAATTATTTTGCCTGATATAGAAGATAAATTTAATCTACATAAACCAAGTGGCAGTGGTTTGGTGTTACCATACTCTAACACTTATTATGAAGGCAGTTTTTATAATGGAAGAATACAAGGAGAAGGAAAAGTTTATGTTGCTTATAATGGAGATTGTGATGGAAATCATATTTTAAAAAAATTCTTAGATAATGATATTAATTATGAAAATTATTTGGTTTATCATGGCGAACTATCAAATGGTAAATTAAGTGGATATGGTAAATTTATCGATCATGAAAATAAAAACCATTTTTATAAAGGGTATTTTAAAAAAAGTAAGTTCCATGGTCATGGCTCTATTTATCTTAATGGTCAATTGTTAATAGAAGGAGAATTTAATGAGGGTTTTTTAGAATCAAAAGCAAAGATATTTCATAAAAATGGGAATCTAATGTTTGAAGGAGAATTTAAAAAAGATAGATTCAATGGACCTGGTAAGGAATTTGATAATAATGGTAATATAATTTGTGAAGGTCTATACAATTCTGGATTAATTGAAAATGGACATTTCAATAGTAGCTTAAAGAACCTTCTATACAAAAGATTTTCGTTTTTTAAAAAGAGGAAAATTATATATTAATCTTGATAAACTTACCAACTAATTTCATTTGTTGGTAAGTTTGTTTTTTCCTCAAAGCCTTGCCTTTTCAGCACTTCATAAAATTTTATTTAAAAATTTTATTTTACACTTGATAAACTTACCAACTTTTAATATAATTAATATATTAGTTGGTATATAAAAATAATAAAACTGGAGGGTATGTTTTGCCTAAAAAAGAGTATTTCATAAAAGTTTTTAAAACTATTATAATGGTTGGTTTAGGATGTATTATATCTTTTTTGAATCAAATATACTTATATCCCTTATTTCCTCATTATAATACTCAATTAAGGTATATTGATCATATTATTGCTGGTATAGGTGAGCCAATTATTATTTTTTGTATCTTTAACATTATTAAAAACACTTTAAATCTAAAGCTTTCCATATTCTTTATTTGGTGTAGTGGTATTTTATATATGCTTTTTAGTTTGAATTGGGAGCTCTCACAATATTTTAAAAGGAACTTTTTTCAATTGGACCAGTATATTTGCGACTTACTAGGAATTTTTATATTCTTTCTTATGTTTATTAGGATTGACTTTAAAAGAAAAAAACTTAATGTGCGAAACATAATTTAAACAGGGGGTAAGATATGGTACTTAAAGCAATAAATTCAACAAAGGTATTTATTGAGGAGTTTAATAGTTATAGAGTATTTATCAAGGAATTTAGTTATAGAGTTGGGGTTAAGGAAATAACTTTGGAGGCAGTAAGAATAATATTCAGCTTAGGCTTGCTTGACAAGCCTAACACCCCTGATGGCAGTCACTATATGACGAACATTTCTGACGAGTTCCTTGCAAATGCGAGTACTAATGATATGGACACATTGTTATCATTGGTTTCTAAGTCAGTTAAAGGTGTGTACTTCTCAACTTTAAACACAAAGGGCTGTTATGCCCTTGTCAAGGATAATTTTTGGCTTAAGAAGTTGTTAAATAACAAAACTGAGTTATTCCTTATCCATCAGCATATGGATTATGCATTTCTAGTAGGAATAGGAGTTCAAGCTGATCCTGTACCGTTTAAAGTAGTTAGGAAACTAAATATTACAGCATCTAGTCATGTAACCTCATGTGAGTGGTGTGAAGGTTATTACATGGCGAATTTCAGTAGTGCTGCACATTTATATCTGAGTAAAATTTTGCAGTCGTGATTTAAAGTAGAAAATGAATAAGGGGTTGATTATGTGTTAAGAAACAAGAAGGTACTTGCAGTTATATTTGGGGTCATAGGTTTGATAGGACTGCAAAGTATGTTATATGGCTTACTTGGTTTGTTTGATGTGTCATTTACTTTCAAAGGTAGCAGTAAAGCAGATTATTATTTTTGGAGATTTGTTTTTGGATCGATTTGTGCATCTGCCTCGCTATACATGTTTAAAAATAAGATTTTAAATGATGTGTAACTAGTAGAGATATAGGTTTGTCGCTTAACTTATAAAAAATATTGTGTAAATAAATGGATGGTGTTATAATTTGGAAAGCAATACTTCAAGGGGGATTCCAAAAGCAAGCGAAGTGGACCCTATCAAAAACACAAAAGATATTGATAAAATCAAACAATACCTTTTAGGCAAAAAGAATAAACGTGATTACCTTCTTTTTGTTATGGGAATTAATGTAGGTCTTAGAGCTGGAGACCTTCTTTCATTGAAAATATGTGATGTATATACTAAACCAAAAGTTAAAGACAATGTTACAATATACGAAGAAAAGACTGGTAAGAAAAGAGAATTCAATATAAACAACTCAGCTAAAAAGGCAATTGAATTATATTTAAACTCATTGGATCAGTTCTCTGAGCAAGACTTTCTTTTCCAGTCAGAAAGAAAAGGTAACACTCATTTGAGAGTCGATAGTACTCACAAAATAATTAAAAGCATTATGCGTGATTTAAGCATTAAGGGCAACTTCGGCACACATACTTTGAGAAAAACCTTTGCTTATCACGTTTATATAAATGGTGTAAAAGAGGATCCTGGAATCTTAGAAAAACTCCAAAAGATATTGAATCACAGCAGCCCAAGTGTTACTCTAAAATATATTGGCATTACCAAGGATGTTATTGCTAATGTATATAATAAATTAAATCTTTAAGGAGGCTCTATCTAAGGTGTATAAACGATATATTAAAAGACAAAAGTCTGAAAATGTTGATATTCAGGATTTCTTAAAAGCAACAAGAAAAATTATAAGCCAAATAGATATTTTAAAATTTACAAATCTCTCCCCTGAAGATGAGCAAATAGTTAAATTAATAGTAGCAGAATTAAAAAAATCATCAAGTTCTTTTTGTGACAAGGCAAGGTGAGAATATGGATAAAGGATTATGCGGAAATAATTGTAATACGTGTATATTAAAATCAGTTTGTGGTGGCTGTTCTTTTTGTGAGGCTTCTATTTGTCAAAGAAAATGTAACCATTGTTCTTCGACTTGCTTTATTCGAGACCCTTTCCATACAAAACTTTATTTTACCTCAATTGGTGGTCCTGATATAGAGTTGAAAAAAAACAGAGCTTTAGACTTGCCAGTCCACATACCCATCTTACCTGACAAACTGCAAAACACACCTGATTTTGAAATAATACCTTTTGTAGCTGTTCATGGTGAAAAGCTTCTGTCCAACAATGGTGAAAAGATAAATCAAAGGTACCTTGATAAAGGTTATGCTGGAGCTCTTAACCTAAGCCCTAAAACTAAAGCTATCCTCGAATTTTATGTTAGAGATCGTACAATTGAAGGTTTTTGGGATAACAGAAAGAGCATTTATACTGACCTCAAAAATTTGAATTTCAGTTCTGTTATAAGTTTAAATTTTTCTGTGTTTGAAGATGCTCCAAGAGCTGACCATCTTCAAAACATTAAAAGAAGCTCTATTGTATATAATGAGCTCCTAGACGCAGGCATAAGTGCAATACCCGATATAGCCTGGTATAATATTGAGGATTTGAAAAGGTGGGCTGCAGCCATAAACACATCTAACATTAAGATGATTGCTTTTTCTTTTCAGACTGTTGATGTTGGGTTGAAAACCTCTAATGCTTGGAAATCTTACCTTTTAGGTTTTAGATACTTGTGTCAGAACATTTCTAGTAATATTAAAATATTGGTTGCTGGTATTTCAACTCCTTTTAAAGTTTATGAACTTCATAGAGCTTCTCAAGGTCAAAGTATTCATATACTCAACAACTCAGCATATATACAAGCAAGAAGAGGAATGAGATCTGAGAATCGGTTGCAGGATAAAGGGTTAACTTTTGATGAACTCTTTCATGAAAATATTAAGTACTTTAATATGGCCTACTCTGACCCTATTTTCAATTTAATTATGTCTTGGGATAAAAATAAACTTGTAAGCTTTTATAATGATTGCCAGCTCCAAAGCCGAAATATTGAATATAAGTATGACATTCCAATTGATAAAATTGATACAGCTTACAATTTGGTTATAAGATCCCTAAAAAAGAAAAAGGTCCGTATTTGAGACATAACAACAACAGTTAATGAATAAAAGAAAGGAGAAACCGTAAATGCCAAAATCGAGAGGCAACAGTATTGCTTCTGGTTCTAGATCATCTGTTTCTAATAATCAAAACGGCGGATTGGGAAACGAAGGCAATAATATTGGTATTAATGGAATCAATGAAATTGCAAACAGGATAAACAACAGACTCCAAAATTCAAGGACTGTTATTGTTCCAACTTACAGTAGTACAAGAAGAAGAGAAGAAAATCTTGAAGTTACTTATGACGAAGATGGACGACATGCTCGTGTGACGTCTCCTTCTGGTCACTTATATACTGTTGATTATATAGATAACAACTGTAATTGCATACATTTTAGAACAAGAGGAGGTACTAGCTGCCGTCATACTGATGCAGTGAACAGAGGTCTTGGACAGATAACACAGCAGCCTGATAGTATACCCAATGGTGATTCATCACCATCTACCGAACACGAACTTGTAAGATCTCTTTCAGATCAGCAGGACGAAATTGCTAGAACTGCTCTAAATCAAAATATAGAAGATGATGGCTTCTTTTATAGTGATAATGAGCAAGAGTTTTTTAACATGCTTGAAGCTGCTAGAAACACAGAACCTGAATATGAATATGAAAACGTTCTTAATGGCAGTCAAAACACTTTTGGTATTGAAATAGAGTTTGCTGGTGGAGATTCAAATGCTATAGCAAGAGAACTACACCAGTTAGGTATATGTGGCTATAATCATAGGGTTCCATATCATTCTCCAAGCATTCCTAATAAGTGGAAACTAGAAAGAGATGGTTCTGTTTGCTCCTTTGGCGGTATTGATGGAGGAGAAATTGTATCTCCAGTTTTAAGAGATACTCCAGAAACCTGGCATGCTATAGAAAAAATCTGTGAGGTTGTAAAACGTCATGGTGGAATAATTGATCAAAGATGTGGTGGCCATGTTCATATTGGAATGGATTGTCTTGATACAGCTAAACAAAGATGGAAACGTTTTATGAGAAATATAAGCTGTTTTGAAGATGTTATATACCGTTTAGCTGGTGGTTCTCTTGGACGAATACGTAGTGGTTATACAACTTATGCCATGCCATTTACCTCAAGTGCCCAAAGAGCAGTTAATAGAAATTTTCAAATGGAGAGTCCAGATGATGTAAACATTTTTGCACAAACTATATGCCAATCCCGTCGTCATGGTGTAAACTTAACCAATATTCCAGACCCTGAAAAACCAAATACTGTAGAGTTTCGGTATTTTAACAGTTCACTGGATCATCGTCAGCTGCAGGCAAACATAAAAACTGCAAATGCTATTATGGTGTCTAGTGAGAAAGCTAGAACCCGTGGTGATGCAGTACCAGAAACAATGAAAAAAAGAGGATCTATGCTAAAAGAACAAACACCTGGTAGGAATCGTGATAATACTGCACTAATCAAATTCGTTGACATTGTCTTTTCAAGAAAAAAAGATAAAGATAGAATCATTAATGTTTTTGCTAAAAATAATTGGGTTTAGAAAGGAGTATAACCAATGGATGCATTTATTCAATTCAGGAAAATTTACGACCCTAATGATGAAGAAAACACTAAGGTACCAACTATGCCACTTATCATAGCTTTAGATAACAATAAAATATATGAGGCTCGTAGTGTTCGTGGAGCTGCGTCTGCTGTTATAGGTAGTATATATTTAGACGCCGAAGATTCTATTGATGAATGGAACCTTAGAGTTGATTGTGCAAGAATAGAAGCAATGAAAGCTCTTGCAAACGATGTTAATGTAGTTGTATATGATAACCGATATGGAATTATAAAAAATAACTATGCTGCTGCTGATTACGATCCAGACTATATAGATGATGATGCTGGTTCAAAGAAGAGCTCTAAACTTCATGTTGAAACTGACAGGTTGTTTTTACTTTCACTTCTAACATTGAAGTCTATAAAGATTTTAGAAAGAGATGATAGCTATATTTTTAGAAATAGTCAACTTTGGAGTGAATTACACAAAAACGGCGGTGTTGGGCAATGTTGTGAAAAATGTTTTTACCTAACCAATGATGGCAGCGGTCATTATTGTAGTGTTTACAATTATCCTGTAACAAATGATTATGGTATAAATTGCAGTTCATTCAATATTTCTCTTCTGGATTTTGTTGAAGAATACAAAGGTGGAAACTATATTGATTTGTCAGAATATCCCCTTGATAAATTAGTTACACAAGATTATATAATTGGTAAAAAATAAGAGTTTAGCGATTTTCAAAGTAATATCGAGTTAATTTAAGCATATTCAAGTATACATTTCCTAATTTAATTATTCACTGTTCGCCCACAGGAATAATTTGTGGTAATATTTACATTAATACTTCTAAGATAAGGAAAGATGCTTGATGACAATGCCAAACAACAACATAAGAAGCATCCGTGAAGAGAAAAACTTAACCTTAAAGCAGCTTGCTAAAAAAACAAAACCTCGCATAAGTTTTGGTTATATTGGCAATCTAGAAACTGGCAAAAAAACTAACCCCACTCTCGATGTTATGGTCAATATATCAAAAGCTCTTGAAAAACCTGTCATTGATGTATTTCCTGATATGAAATAATGAACATGACTAAGGAGTCCAATGTGCAATTATGTACATTTTAAAAATAGTAGAACTGAAGGGAGGTGAATTTATGTTAAAAACTAGTAGATATTTCTGGTCAAAACTTCTTCTTATCCTAACAACAATATATCTATTACCAAGCTATGCTGGAGCAGCAGACGATTTTTGGGCTGAAATGGAGAACCATGCTAATAACGAGGCAGCTAGGTCAAAAGCTATGAATTTAGTAGGTGGACCTTTGGCTCTTTTCTTTCAAGTTGTTTTTGTTATAGGTCTAGGAATCTTATTATTGGCAGTTATTTTTATTGCCATTAATGCAGGCAAAGGTTTTCTTGGTAAAGGCGGTATAACAAAACCAGTTATGAAATTGTTCATCACTGGCTTGATAGTCGGAATTCTATGTACTTCTGGCGGTTGGTTAGGACTATTCAAAGCAACTCAGGATCTTGCAGTAAAACCAGCGTCTGATATTCTTACTAATGGTGATAAGCAATCAGATGAGACCCAATCAGATGAGAACCCTAAACCTACGGAAAAAGCTCAAAAATCTCAAAAAAAGAATTAAAATAGAATAAGCAAGCTCAAACTTGCGAGCTTGCTTATCTAATTAAATTGGATTTAGAACTATCAGCTCATTCCAAACTTGTTCATAAATCCAACAACAATTAAATTATATTATAGCAGTTACCCTAAAGGCAACTACTATTTTTAACCAGTAAGGAGGTTTTTATGAGTTATCTATTAGCTGCAGGGATTTTTGCAGGAGTATTTGTTTTCCTTATGTTCATTACAAATTTAGTAAAACGTCTTGATACTGTTGAACACTTTGAAAGAATTGAAAGGATTAGAAATGGTCTGCCTGTTGTATCAAAAAAACAAAAAGTCTTTAACTTTTTAATTTCAAAGATTAATAGCTTTTTGGGCCCAAAAAAGTATGAAAATATAAAAAAGAGATTAGTTCAAGCAGGCATGGAAGATATTTCAGCTGAAAAAATTATATTTTTAAGTTTTGTTTCATCAATATTAATGCTTATTTCAGGTTATAGTGCAGGAAGTAATATGTATGGACCAGTTGCTGGAGTTCTTATTGCTTTATTAGGTTCTTTCTTAGGATTCAATTTAATAAACATCTTTTTAACAAGTAGAATAGACCAACGTAATGCTAAATTACAAGCAAGTATTCTTCCAGTCGTAGAACTTTTTGCTATAGCTGTTGAAACAGGACTCACAATTCAAAAAGCAATTGAGACAGTTTCAGAAACATTTGAATGTGAACTAACTGCTGAATTTAAGAGATTTATTAATGAGTCTAAAAAATTTAATCAGAAAAAAGCTTTTGAAAACTTGCTTGAAAGATGTGGCCACATAGATGATATTCGTCTATTAATAGAATCACTACAGCAGAGCATTCAAACTGGTGGTTCACTAATTTCAACTCTCTATGACCAGGTTGCGAGGATCAGAACAAGCGTTAAATTAAAAGCAACTACAGATTCTCAGAAGCTTGCATTGAAGATTCTTTTTCCATCGATTATATTTCAGCTGCCGGCTTTTATCTTAATTCTTTTTGTACCAGCCATAATAAATATGTATGAGAGCTTTAAAAGTCTATAATTTAGGAGGATATATATATGTTAAAAAAACTTACATACAAGGTATATTTCAAATCAGAGGAACTTCGCAGTGAAGCTTTAAAAATGTTAAAATCTAAAAAAGGTATGGGTCTTATTGAATATATAACAATAGGTGTACTTATATTAATAATCATAATTGGTGTTCTAGCTGCCTTTAAGACTCCACTAAAAAATATAGCAACCAAGATTGTAAATATGCTATCAAACGCCAATAATGATACTTATTAATCCTGTCTCATCAGGTGATCGAAAAATTAATTAAGGAAGTTATTTTATGATGATTGAGCCTAAAATTTCTGGTCCACATCTTGTGGCAAGAGATAATCACATTTATATGTGCTACTGTTGCAAAAAAGTCTATACAGATTCTCAAATCAAATATTGTTCAGATTGCGGAGGGAAAATAGTAGCTAAAGAAAAAACTGGTGAAACTGCCAAAACGGAATAATATCTGAAATAGTAAAAAGCCTAAAATTTAATTTTAGGCTTTCCATTTTTTATAATCCTCCACCAACCTTATCAAATAACAACCTGATATTCTCTTCATCTTCTAAATTCGAAATCATTAGACTATTTTGTCTAACAGGTTTTCTTTTCTTTGAAACTTGTGGTAAAAATTCTTTTTTTATATCTTTAATTGCCTCAGGAATATACGCTAGAATAACAATATAGGCACAAGGAATTAAAATTAACCTTGTTAAAAAATCTAATATATCCAATATATCTCCTCCTCCTTATTCTATCAACTCAATCTTCAGCTTGGGATCATATTTGTTAAATTCTATCTTTAATTCCTGATAAGCTCTGTCTGTCATAGTTAGAAAATACCGTATTTCTTTTATAGGATTACTTTGAGCCTTTTGTTTTATTGCCAAGATTCCCATATGAAGAACATCCCATAATGTTTCTTCTGGATCATTTTGACCATCATTTATCTTGTTCCATAATGCTTTTGTAATCGATACTGGGAAAGTAAATCCAACCTCTTCTGCTTTATCACTTACATCTATAAGTATGTCGAGATCCTTAGCCTTTTCAACATAGAAATTATACATAATATCCCTCCTCTATTGGTTGAATGAAGGAATAAAAGAAGTTATAATATATTTGTGTGTAATACCTTCCTAGTGGGTCGGTTATTCATGTGAGAGGCGATCCTTACTGGGTCGCTTCTTTTATTCCTCCATTTTTTCAGGTTATGCTTCCCCCATTTTTTCAGGTTATGCTTCCCTTTAGTCTTTTACAATGATTTTATTGTCCTCGATGATTAATATATTAAGCTTTCTTTTAAGCTCTATAATGCGGTCAATATCAACGTTTTCTAACGGTTCGGCTTTATTATCCTTTATAGATTTGTAGTAATGGTATAGTACCAGGCTCATGTCCTCTAAGTCCTGCTTATTAATGTTCATTGGTTGCATCCTCCGACATAGGCATAAAATTTGATGGTCTACCCGAAGTTTCGGCACAGGATTGGCAAAGCTCTGTTCCTTTATTGACACACTCTTTACAATCACTAATCATTCTAAAAAGTCCACCTTTTGGTTTCATTGCTTCTACTATCAGTTTGTCAAGTTCCATAGATTGCTTTAAAACTACTTTACTTAGCAAGTTTTTTGAGCGTTTAATACTATCATGTAGCCTTTGGCGTTTTATCTCCAAAGCGTTCATCATAATTCCCCCTTGTTGTTTTTTAGGGGCAAAAGAGGGTATAATATTCTTGGAGTTGCTCGGTTTATCTTGGCGGATGGTCGAGCTTGTCTAGGTGGGGCGGACTTTACGGGTCTGCCTTCTCTTTTGCCTTATTCTTCTTGTTTTTCTTCCCTTTCAGCTGTTATCTTGGTAAACTCATTTACTATTCCTAAGTTTTGGGACATTTACCACAACCTTTATGTCTGCATTTAAACAGACAATGCGAGCATAATCGCTTACGCTCAAACCTGCTTTTTCTGCTTTTTTCTTTATAATCTCTTCTTGTTCATCTGAGATTCTAACATGTAAATTTGGCATTTATAATCAATCCTTTATTCGTTTGTTTTAACTGCATCTAAATGTGCTTGCACATGTTGTTATATGTGTCTGCCAAAAGCTGTCTCTTATTTCTCTGATTTCAAACATATTCAATCTCTCCTTTATTATTATTTGTGTTGCTATTTGCTACACTCTTAGTATATTATATTGTGTTGCATTTGTCAACACAATATAAATTTTCTGTATAAAAAAAGGACCCCTTTTAAAAGGTCCTTCTATATTGATTCTGTTTTTAATATTTATATTAAACTATAGTAAATCTCTTTAAAGAAATCTACAATACTGTTTGAATATACTATAAAAGCAATGGCTATAGTAGCATTAGGTAATAAAGAATTTATGTTAAACTTCTCTTCCTTAAAATAAACTTTATACTCATTATTGAATGAAATTAAACATCTGAATATAAATATTACAAAGTAAATAATCATAGCTATTATAGATAATGAAAGAGGTATGCTCATCATTACTTTCATTGTCAAATCACTCAGTATAAAACTTCCACTTTTACAATATGAATAAATGAATCCAATAATCCATGATAGAATAATTAATTTTATTATCTTTGAATAATTCGGAACACTTGTTTTTAACATCGATATAAGATTCTTAATAAGAATACTGAAATTATTAGGCCGTTGAAAACTAATTCCATTTATTTTGCCTTTTTTTAATTTTATAATTCCATCTTGGACAGATATGATGTATTCTTTATCATCCTGATCAACATACCACTTACTTATTCTTTCATATTCTCCTTCTTCCAAGATCAATGTTGTTGCTCCTGAATCCATTTCTACTTTTACAATATCTTTTTCTTTAGTGATAAGATATTTTTCAATTTGAGAAATTTTATTTAACATTTGAACAGCCCCTTTCCTACCCGCTTTAAGTCACCCATTATTATCATTCCTTTTCTTTTTCATAGCCTATTGAAAAGTCTAAGCTTTTAAGTACTTTATTCTTTATATCATCATCATTTTTATTTTTTGAACCTTCCTTAGAGCTATCTTCATTTCTAAGTTCTTCCTTATACTTATCAAACAAATCTTTTACATATTGTTCTATATCTAATTTATCTGTATGAATAAGCTTATCTCCATATATTTTTTCATGAATAAGATTAATAATGGTTTTAGATAAATTTTGTTGCTCATTAATATACTCCAGTATTTTTACATCTATGTCCTCTGGAATATAAAAGTTTGTATGCATTCCTGGCTCCAAAGGCTTTTTTCTTCTTCTTCCCATGTTATCATCCCTCATTATCATATAATGCATTTGCTTTTTCTAAATATCCTGTTGCATTAACCAAATGTGGATCTTTAGCAATCATACTATCTCCACCAATAGTCTTTTTAACAGAATCCCTTAATGCATTACCAAATTTGAAATCTAATGCACAAGCTCCACCACCATATATAAGAGTATAAATTATTTTACCTTTTTCACCACTATTATTAATCTTATCTGATATTCTAGCTGCAAGCTTTTGTGCTAATTCATTTAACTGTGTTTCATAAATTTCAAGTATATTTATCCTTTCGCCGTTATCACAATCTATAAGACCTTTTCTTGCTCCAGGGAGCTTTAATGCTGCATCAATATCATAACGGTCTATAAAAGTCTTTTTCTCTTCCCTTAGATAATCTATAACATGCTGCTTTGCAGTAGCAATACCCAAATCAAAGCCAGTACAAAGTTTATGTTTATATTCAGGTATTATTCCCTCTTCCTCATCATCAACAAATGTAAGTGTAATTATTTCAGAAGTAAACTCACCTATCTCAATTCCGACTATATTACGGCCAACAAGTTCTTCTGACGGTAAGATATATCCTTTGTCAGCGAATATAAGTTTATTTAATGCTCCCGCTCCTTCAACCTCCACATAACCCTCATTAATAATGAGCTCTACATTTATTTCATAAGGACCCCTAAATTTAACCCTATGTGACCCAATAAACTGCTTCATAAATTCGTCTTTATCTTGATATTGTATATATGGCAAACCAGTTACAAATTTTACTTCCTGAGTCAAAGTTCCTTCATACTTTTTTTGTTCTTCAATTACAGCCACAGCCATTGAAGTTAGCATTGTTATAAATAGCCAATCATCACCTTTTTTTATTTGTCCAATATTTCTTATTTTTACATTCTGCCCTTCGCTCTTGGCCAGGTTCCCTACATAATACCTACCTAGATTCTTTTTCAGTTGATTATTACTGAAATTCAGTTCAATTTCAACATCCAACATATCCTTTATACGTTTCTTTTTAAAGTCAAAACCTTTGCTATAATCTTTGTATGAGGCAATTATTGTAGGGATTATAATAGGCTCCATATCCTCTATTGCTGTTATTGTAGTACTATTACCTCCATCAATTCCTATTCTTAACATTTAACTTCCTCCTCACATATTTTTATATATTTATATTTTAGCACATTATAAATATAAAATAAATATATTTATATGTTTTTTATAATATATTTATATTTATTTTATATTTATTCATCGTAAAATTAAGTCTTTTATAGTATATTTATATTTATTTTATATTTATTTTATATTTAATTCACTGTAAATTATACTTTTTATAATATATTTATATTTATTTTATATTTATATCAAATCGTTATTGTCAATATTAATGCATACTTCTGGGAACAATATTCAACTGTCGATTTATGTCGAAAAATTTTTTTACCAATTTATGGTACTACTTGTGTGTTTGCTGCACCCCGATTTTATATATATCCTTTGGATGAGGCTGTCATATGAAACCTGTTTATGATAGAATATATAATAAAAAAGGAGAATAAAAAAGCTATGTTAAGTGAAAACGAAATTCCATACTATGAGTTACTATTAAGTGATATTACTAATTGTAAAAAACTTCGCATAAGTTTATATCCAGAAGACACATCACAAGAAAAATACTATAAATACAAGGATTATAAATCAATAGACACTTTAACAGGAAAATTATTATTATTAAATTTAATAGACGAAGATGGAAAAGAAGTTATCTTTTCTTTACCTGACATAGTTTCCATTGATTGTAACAACAATTCAAATTCAGATTATGAAAAATATTACATAGAAATCATGATAAGAAGTATATACATACAATATCTGAAGCTTAAAGAAATAAATCCACTAGATAAAGAACTTCATGAATTAAAAGAAGGTTCAACTTCCAAATATAGAATCGAACTTTTTTATAATTAATTAAGTTCATCAGGAAGTTCCTGATCTAGGTGACCGATTAGATCACGCCCATGCTGGGCGAACCAAAACAAAGGGGATTGGCTTATACCATCCCCTTTCCTATTAAGGTAATTATAAATTGTACTCGTAATTATAGGAGCATACTTCTGCATAATGGATCATTTCGTTTATAGTTAAAAATGAACGATTAGATAATTCAAATATTATAGATATTTTATCTACTAAACGCTTTGATAACCTAAAAGCATCTAGCATATCGCAATGCCTAATATATTCTTGATAGGATGATTCGCTTTCAGAAAAACTATTATGTTGTAAGTAATATTCATCAAGAGTATAAATTTTATCTTTATAATAAATATTTCTATTTAAAACGCTTGAAATATCATCAGTAGAGTAACTTTTATTTTTATCAAAATGCAAATTAACAAAGTTTTTAAAATATTCAACTAATGTTTTTTCAATTTGAAACAAGCTTGTATATTCAGGAGTAACAGTTCCTACCAAGTTGTTTGAAGTTAAATATTCATAAATAGTATATTTATTTTCTTTAATGGTCATAATCTCTCTAATGTTATTACTTAAGGAAAAATCAATAAACAAAAGCTTATAGTAACTAGCTCTATTAGTTATCTTTGGTTCATTAACATATTTAGATAATATAAGGTAATCACCATTTAAAACAGGCACATAAGTTTTTTTATGGTCATTGTAGTATTCTCCTTCTATATTATCATCAAAAACTCCGATAACTTTAAAAACATACCCGTTATAATCCCTGTATGCATTGTAAATATTCAACCTTCTGTATTCAAGTTTTTGAAGAGTATTATTAATTTTTGTTATTTTAAATTTTAAAATACATATCACTCCTTTTATATAATGGTTGGGCTTTTATATTCCTTTACTATATACCCACCGTCAAGGCATACTGAGATTTTAGATGTAGTTGTTACCCATTTATCACCATCACATGTATAGCGTCTTTTAATACGGAATCCTATTCTCTTAATATGATTTTCAATATCATCATCCCATTTAAATGTTTCAGGGTGACCACCTCCATGTGAAGCTATATATTCAATTTCAGACTTTTGCAAATGTTCTCTTAAACCATTCATATAAACTTCTCCTCCATTCTAACACTTTGATTTTCTACCGATGGTGGAGCATCCGTGCAACCAGGGGCAAAGTAAATGAAAAATTACACAGTCCCTGCATGTTTTAATTCTTTAACTCTAGTCTCTAAAGCTTCAATTTTCCCTCTTAAAACTCCATTCTCAGTTTTTAACCTTGCGTTTTCCTCATTTTTATAATCATTATTATTCACTTCTTGATTATAAGGTCTTATAGATAAGTAACAATAATATCCACTTTGTTCTCTATGTGGATATGGCTTCGATACGTTTTCAATTTCAAAGATCTTAGATAGTTCATTAACAAGTTTTTGAAATTCATCGGTGGATTTAATTTCAATCCTAATTTTGTAGAAATCTGTTTTGTATTTATTGTTCCATACTTTCAAAAGTTCTCCCTCATCCCATTTAAGTACGTCTAAAGGATAAAGAGTATCATTGTTTTTATTTGTTTGGTCAAGCTTTTCAATTACTCCTAATTGCTCTAACTCGTGTATTTGCTTATAACTCAAGTTGTATTGCTTATGAATTTCCCAGTAAGGTACTGAAATAAATTCAGCAAAGGCATTGAAAAACTGTTTCTCATAACCTTCTGACAATATAAGTTCTATCAAATTTGTTTTACTGATATTCTTTTTGAATTTCAATCCCAAGTCCTCAGCAAATCTTACAATATCAACTTTGGTTATTGTTGAATCAGAGCCTAAATTGAGATTTAAAATTTTTAAAACATACTCTTTTTGCCGACTATTTAATTCCATATAATCCCCCCGACTTCAAGTTTGACTGTGGATTTATGTTGGATAGAACTCTACAGTAGAGTGATTTCTGAAGTTCCTCTCCAGAATAAATTTAAATATACCCCATGTAATGGAAATGTATCTTGATCTGCAAAATTCATATCTTCACCATTTGATTCTATAAGCTTTGGCTTTAGTAATCCTACCACTATCATACGTGGCAATACCGTAGCAGCTAAATAATCTGGGTCTAAGTTCAGTTTATAGGCCAAAAACCGTGTTGTGGATACCTTATTTTCACCCAAAATCATTTGCAATGCCACTTTCATAGTATTTACAGTTAATACCCGAGATCGAGTAATTGATAACAAAATTAATTCATATTTACCATAAGTAGTACATCTATCAATTAGACGATAGATTGTTTTATTATTGCTGTTTAGCTCAGTTTTGATAATTCTTGGATTTTTTGCAGAAAGTTTTTGCAAAGTTCTTGTGAGTGCTGGGGCTAAATACGTACCAGGGGTGCACCTATTAGAGTTAGACAACAAGTCTTCTCGTGAGAAATCTCCATAACCTAACTCTAATAGTACTGACATTTCATTCATTGTCAATTTCATAGTTAATATCTGGTTTAAAAATGCTGTTAGGGTCATTTATACCTCCAAATTAATTTTTCCTAAGAACTATTTTGTTTTCATGTTAGCAAAATACCAATTAAAATCAATTATAGGGAAATGACCGTTTCTCATATCGGTTAATACTTCCTGGCTAACATCCGCCATTATTAAATGTGGTGCTTCCGCTTCCGGCTCACTACTAAACCTACACTCTATTACCAAAACTGCCTTACATTCTTTAATTAAACACACCTGATCCTGAAATTGTTCCATTGTTGTAAATAAGTCTATACCACGCTCCCGAAAATGAATATATGCTTTAAATTCCTTCCCTTGCTTATATATACTTTGAAGCGTTTTTATAACATATAGTATATCAATTGCATTTAATTTGGTTTCCTTAACGGCTCTTCTTAACAGGTACTCATTTATTACGTTTCCATGCTCTCTTTCTATATCTTCAATCCCATTACATACATGAGTTTCAAAAAATATTTCCATCATTCATGCTCCTTCCTATGGTTCGGATCTGGGAGCTCATGTCCCATAATTTTATTAACTGAATCAACTAAATTCTGTATTCTATCTTTCATAACTTCAATAAATCTTTCTTGTGATTCTTTGCTATAACCACTTAAACTGGTTATCTCTCTCTTTGTACAATTCATAATATCTTCCATCTTAATTATCTCAATTGCAGCTACATCAATCAAAAGAGGTATAAAGTCCTTATCAAATTCGTATTTATTTTTTACTTGTTCCAATTCATTCATCATTTGTTGGGCAAGGCTTAAAGATTTTTTATTATACCTATTACCAGCTAGACTTTCTGTAAGTTTAATCAAAGAATGATTTAGTTGAGCTTCAAATCTCATTTTCGTACTATCAAAAGTCTCAATTTCTTTTAAGTAATTCTCTCTAGACATAATATCAATACATAAGCTTTGTAATTCTCTTACTTGACCTCTGGTCAATTCAACATGCATTCTCAACACTCCTTTAGTTAAATTGTCTTTCCTAAGAATAACAATTTCAAGCATAACATATTATGATATTTTTATCAACCCTAAGAAACGCAATTTTGACTATCAATACTTTTCTTCCAATTTTCATACCTAGACTTTTCCTCAAAAACAGAATTATAGATTACTGTCTGCAGATATCCCTTTGGATTCTTAATCTCGGCCGTAACAGATTTATATTGATCAAGTACATACATCACTTTCCCAGGATCCAACTTGAGAAGAACAGACCTAATAATCATCTGTGGCTTTCGGTCCTTATTGACAGTTGTAGACTCAGAATAATACATATCCATTATGTTCATAAGAATTTCATCCAAAAGCTCTATATCGCCCTCATTATGAGCCAAAACAATTTGGTCATATTTCAGCATATCCTTGAACAATCTCTCTGTCTCCAAATACTCAAGATCAAAATCATGACAGACTGACGGACTCTTTTTAACCTTTTTCGTTTTCGTGTTTTCCGTATACGGTAATTTAAGTTTATTTATTTTGTATTCAACTGAGGTAAATTTTCCATTTTGACGTAGTTCAACTCTTTGAATATAATCATTTTCAATCAACTCATTAATTGCTGAATATATAGAGTCTCGACCTTCCTTAGATATTTCCTCGAGTTCTTTTGGACTTAAACTATGACTATTCAAAAAATAACTGAGTATCCCTTTTGCTTTCCAGCTAATCTTAGAATCATTAAAAAAATCCATTGTAAACCTCCTATGCTTTGGACAACTTTGACAGACCGACAGACAGTTGTAACCCCCAAAAAATCCAAATATAAGTTAAGAGATTATTATGGAGAGGAGCCACAATGTCGCAACATGCCATTTACCAAAGTTCATCCTAGATTTTCATATTCATTTTTTATGTAGATACCGTGTAAAACTTAGTATTTTTTTAGACTGCCTCAATATTTTTTGCAGTCATTTGGTTCTATTTTCGATTCTATTCAATTTTTTTAAGATAAGGTTTATGGTTATACATATTTAAATAAAATCCTTTTAAAGTCATTATGGAACGTCTAGCCAGTATCTGGAGAACCCCTATCATCCGTATTTTTGTTAATAAATGTTTCTGCTCCAGCAGCTCTCCTTTGGACTGTTTGAAATTCAGCAGTTGTATATTTGTGTTTCTCTCTTCTGTCATCAATATCAATAACCTTATAGGACTGCATATATATTGCAAATAATTTCCCTTGATTGTATACTGCAAAACCTAGTCCTCTAAGTTTCTGTAATAGTTTATAGACTCCATTAACAGTTTTATAGTCCAGGAGCTCCTGTATCCGCTCCATGCTAACCCTTGTTTGAATATACCTACCATCCTTACTTGCCTTATAACCACAAAATAGTAACTTCAAGTAGTGCTTCAAGTGTTCAGAAAACTGGTTATATGTGCCGTTATCCCAAAACTCCACTGGCATTTTCCAATATGGTCCCTTGTCTTGTACTTTGTTGTATATCAACACAGACTCACCATTCTGATGAAAGACAAAGTTATCTCCTGACAACTTGCATAATTCTCTAATAGTCCTCTCTTGTAGCCCTTCTGCTGATAAAGTAAACCAATGATTAAATAATCTTTTCCTGGATAGCTGCAGAAGAGCTTTATAGTGACGCAGACTAGCTTTGTTCTTCCAGAGTGCATCAACAACAACCTTCTGAATCCTAAATTGTTTATGTTCCTGCTTATCTATTTTAACGTATGGATTAAAAGGGCATTTTTCGCATGTACAATTATCAAGGCCTAGGTTTTCCTTTGCATTATCACATGAAAATTTCTTTGTATTCCTATACACTGATTTTACTTTTGATTTAATTCTATTTGGGTTTTCGTATTTCCAATCGTTTGCTATTCCTTGCATTATTTCATACGTTTGCTCTTGGGTATATCCCAAACCCCTATAGTGGTAAGCTACTGACACTAGGGCAAAGTTTTTCCTTCCGTCTTCTATTTCGTTTTTCTCGATATAGCTAACACAGTTACGGTGATCTGCTTTATATATCTTAACCACACTTTTCTTCTCATAGATCACTGGATCCTTTGGAGGTAAGTTTTGGTATCCTGAAAATGAGCTTACTGGCTTTGTTTCAATGTTATCTTTTGCTTTTTCGTAGAGCTCTTCCATAGAAGGACAAAAAGCCCCTGGAATATCATAATCTAAAGTTCTTTTCTCCTTGGTCAATACTCCTTTTAATTTTGGATTATCTCTTAAATCCTTCAACTCCTGATATGATATAGGCACAACATAACCATTTTTGTACCATGCATTAGGTGTTTTCATTAATCCATTGTGCTTATATATTTGCTTATCTGCATAATCCAAGCTAACCTCTTCGCTTATGAGTTTTAACATTTCACTATAGACACAGTGAAGGTCCCTTGATGGTATAAGATTATAGGAAACAGGGTTTACCATCACATATATAGATCGTGAATTGTTCAAAAGGATTAGAATATCTTTCTCCTCCATGTACATTTCATATATGAGATAGGTGACAAGCAAATAAGCTTCTATCAGCATCTGTTTGTATTGTCTGTCAAAAGCCTCTTTGTTTAGTTCCTGTTTTACTTTTGTCTCAAGCTCTATGACCATAGGATAATAAGCCTTTTCAGTTTCATTCCTTACAGTTCGGCCATTCTTGTTAAGGTATGTATTGTATGTCTGCATAGACATGTGTGAGAGCAGATTTAAATTAGGCTGCATCATGTACTCCAATGCTTTCTCAATTCTGGTCTCATATTTCCCCTTAACTTTTCTGTACTCGAGCTCTCCTCCTACTACTTCCGTAATCCCATAATATGCCTGATATGTCCAAAAATCTTTTATAAGGTTCCCCAAACTTTCCCTCCTTTCTTTGTATAAATTTCCAATTGCATTGAAGTTTTATTTTTGATATAATGAAAAATGGTTGAACTAAATAAGACCTAAAAAACTCTAATTTTTTTTAGGCGTTTCCCAATTTTCAAAAATATCAAAATATTACCAGAGAAAATAAAGCTTTAAGCTTTATTTTTTTATCACCTCCATTTAAAAATTGTATTTCCCAATTTTCCCTATGTTTAATAGGCTTTTTTTGGGACAAAATATAAAAGGGATTACACCCTGTTAATAGGCGTAATCCCTGAATTTGTCGTAATTTCTTTGACATTTTCCACTGTACAAATGCAACTTTATGTGATATAATTTAATCAATATTATACACACATATTGTGACAGCTTGGAGCCTCTGGGTAACTGAGTATTACCTAAGCGATTTAAGGATTCCTGTTAAATTCTTAAATCACCGACTGTTATTAAATTAATGATATTATAACAAAAAAATAAGAGAAAAACAAGAGAAAAGCCAAATATTTGGCTTTTCTCTTGTTTTTCCGATAATTTTAGGTGGCATAGAACCCCTTAATAAATGCTTAACCCCCATAAAATTCAAAGTTTCATGGGGGTTAGCATAATCAATGATTACTTAACTTAACATTATACCTATTTAAATTTAACACAATAATATTAGAATTGGAAGCCTAAATTAATAAAGAAAATATTTGGCTTTTTTTCTTTTTTGATAAATTTTAGTTTTTTTCTCCTTGTTTTGCTTCTCCCTTTGGTGCCTTTTCTGGAACAACTTTAAGTTGTCTGGTTGTTACTGCAAACTCGCCTGGGCATCCACCTTCTCGAAGATGCACAACCCTTGTAAGTTCTCCCTGAACCATTATTTTTCTATTGGCTATGCTGTTTTCATCCAGCCCAGCACTCTTTAACTGTCTCTCATTTATGAAGACCGTAAACATTACACTGCTAGCTCTGGGTAAATATTTTACTGGTGTAGGACTTCCGTCCTCCTTCATTTCAAAAGAATATACCTTCATGGCTGTTGGATTGTTTTTCAGCATATACCTATCATCTAGCCTTAGAGGCGATGCTGGTATCCCTATTAGTGTTATTGCTTGTCCCATTCCAAATCTCTCCTCCTGTTATTTTTTCTTTCTTCTTTTTGCTCCTACATGTGTCAGCTCACGAGAATTAATTAATACCTTATTTGTTATTGTACTTAAAAAATCAGCTTTTCGATTCATTTCAATAAAAGTTGAATAATCTACTTTTATCATACTGCTTGTATCGGCCTTAAAGTCATTCAAATCATACCTTACAAAATCAAAGATTATATATTTTTTTGCACCAAATTTGTCTATGATCCTATAGACCTGTACTTCACTTGCAACACCAAAGTGTTCTTTGAGCTCTTTGATACTATATAGTCTGCTTGGTAAAACCTTATCTTCTGTCAGGTTATACCTCTCAGGCGGATTTTTCTCTGTAATTGAGCTTATCACTTCTTCAAAGAGTCCTACAACATTTTTTTGCTTTCCTCTTTTATTATTTTCATAGTATATCTTCAAATTATTATTAATTTCTTGCATTGTATTTTTCTGTATATCATTAATATCGAATACAGCATATTGCTGTTCAACCTCCATTTGCATCTTTACATAACTGTAAAAGTCTTCTCGACTTAGAAGTATCCGTTTGCCAAACATTGGGTAATAATCCTCATATCCTTTATTCTCCGATGACATCTTGTATAATATCTTCCTTGCCATCATATTTATCCGAATATGCTTTATTTTTTTAATGATTCTTGTTATAAAATATGTGTAGGAACAACCTATATAACTGCAGGCCTCATTAATAGTCATATTATACCCTTCATTTGCAATCTTCTGAAAATAATTATTAAATATTGCCTCCCAGGTACCGCCTTCAATCTTTATTAAATTTTCTTCATCATATTTCCCTACATCCTTTAATTTAGTAGAATCCAAAATTATCTACCCCTTTAATTAGTTATGTTGTTATGTTATTAATATATATAATATTATCATATCAATAAATTTTTGTAAAATATCAATTTTTTAAAATTTATTTTAAAAAACTATTGTCATAATATGTTATTAACAGGTATAATATATTTATAATATTTTATTTTATGTGGAAAGGAGGTTTACATATAACGAAAGTAGGTGTAAAATCAACTTAACCAAAAAAAGAAAGGAATGTGTGTTTTTATGAAAAAAAATATTAGTTTGTTTGTTCTTGTGTTTGTTTTTATATCTTTAGTTACAAATGATAAGATAACTCCTGTTGGTCTTTTGCCAAATTCGGTGTTTGCATCTATTTACTTTGCAGATATTCCAAAAGATGCATGGTATAAATCGGACCTAAATGATGTAACTCAGGACTCAAGAAAAATCATCGTTGGTTTTCCAGATGGAAATTTTAAAGGCAATAATCCGTTTACTGTTGCTCAGTTAGCAACTTGTGTTGTGAAAGCCAGCTACTTTAAAGACCTAAAAAACCAAAAAAATACAGATGTTTGGTATAAGGCATATGTAAATAAGTCAAAAGAGCTTAAATATATTCTTGATGGCGAATTCAAAAATAAAGATTATGAAAGAGCCGTTACAAGAGGAGAAATGGCACGTATCATTGTAAGAACTGTTGAGCATATCTACGGAAAACAAACTTACAGGGATACAAATAAAATCAAGTCTTTAATAAAGGATTATAATAAAATTCCAAATAACCTAAAGGATTATGTTGTCAAGACATACGACTTAAAGATTATAGGTGGTTTTCCAAATGGAACGTTTGATGCTAATAAGCCTTTTACCAGGTCCCAGGCAGTTGTTGTAATAAACAGGCTTATTAATCCAGAAAAAAGAAAAAATGATGTGGTAGACGCTTTGTTTAAAAGCAGCAGTCCAACTCCGACAGTAAGTAATAACAAGGTCTATAAAATAAATCCAGATATTCCGCAGGAGCTTTATCAATATGAACTAAAAGCACGTGATTGGGATAATTCTTTACAGACAAATAAGTGGCTTGTTGAGAAATACGGTGTTGATAAAATTACAGAGCTTATGAATATCGGAAAAGGGTACATGGAGAATTTCTACAGCGTTGATTATCACACTTATGAAACAAAATATATTGATTCTCTTAAATGGTACTTCATGCCACAAACAACATGGGTAGCTGATGATGGAGTTGAAAGACCTATAGAAGAACATATAAAATATTGGGCTGATATGGTACAAAAAAAACAAATTACTATAAAATCACAGTTTATAACTGACCCATCATTAGTATATTCAAGAGGTGACACGGTTGTAAGAGGTAAGTTGATTTATCAAGTAACATCATGCAATGATATTGAATGGCTTAAAAAGTATTCAAAGCTCGGTAATGTTCAATTAGGTAAACAATATTCATGTATATTTGAAGTTGAATTGGCTAATATGGAATTAAAAGACGGATGGAAACATGCTTCAGAAGTTGTGTGGAATGAAGTTATCCTTACAGATATTAAAGAGGTGAAATAATGAGAAAATTATGTATTTTGCTCATTTTTTCAATAGTTTTGATATGCTTGTTACCACACTATGTTTTTGCTGGTGGTGGTAATAATGGTGTTTTAACTTTTGATAAAGATGGCTCATTGATAATGACTACAGTTAATAAAAAAGCAACATCACCAATAAAATATTCTGTTGTTGGTTGGACCATGTTTAATGCCAATCGTACAAAATCTGTTGTTCTTCAATTTGAACCATATAAAACTGAGGATTTGGGCAATGGGAATGGACGATGGTATTATAAAACTGATTCAAATATTATATTCGCCCGAGTTGGGGCAGTAGATAAGGCTTGGCAAAAAGCCCTTTATACTAATGGTGGTGATTTATATTTTGATGCTGTTATAACAATAAAAGAATATGATAAATTGCTTGGAGGTTTGACTAATAACGGCGATAAACATTGGGGTGAGATATATTTTACTTATAATGGTATCGAAAACGCTAGAAATTGGCAAAAACCAGATGGTCTTGATTCCGCTTTCAATAAAAAGGTACATCTTGACCCTCAACCCCAACTTTTAGGTGGTTCTGTTGTTGTAAAACATTTTGAAATGGATGGTACACCACTTTCCAAATATGATTATTCCGAAAAGATTAGTAATGGGTCTACTTATGAATACCCACCAGCTAATATTATAGGTCGTGAATGTAAAGGGTATAAGGTAGGGTATGATGTATCTCCAAATTCAGCTTTGAAAACAGGACATGTAAAATTTACCTATAATGGCTCGTTTTCAAATGCAAACATATATTTTTACTATGGCACACCATCTACAGCTACACCGACATCCACAGCTACACCGACTCCGACACCAACACAAACTCCAACACCAGGAGCGTTAAACCTAAAAGCTAAAATAATAGACATTCCGACTTCTGGATACAAGGATTCTAAGGTAAGTGTTACTGCTGAAATCTCCTCAGAAGGATTCACAGAGCCATTTGAGACTACAGTTATTTGGAAAGTTAACGGAATTGTGGTTTCAACAAATAACCGTTTTGTTTTCCAAAAATCACGAAAGAGTATAACAAATGTAAAAATCCCTTCTGGGGGAGCTACCGTTGAAGTTATTGTAAATCCTAATAAAAATAAACCTTCAAACGAAAAAACATATACTGATAATAGTGATCGAAAAACAATTAGTGTTAAACCAGATCCAGCAAGCAACCCTGGTGGAGATCTTGATGTAACAATTATAAAAGCTGATGGTTCTAATACTCTGGCTATACATCCACAATGGTCTGTTGATGCTACCAAGCAGCTACAAACAAAATTAGGAGCATCCTGGAGTGAAGTTTTTGAGAGAGGCAAGGTTGACAAGGCTTCTTGGCCTCAGCTGAATGGTAAATGGAACAATACAGCAGATTTCAATTACTTAACTACTCAGGCAGCTCAGGAAAGAAAATTCAATGTTACTGTGAAATATAACTGGACTCCGAAAACTCACCAAGAATGGAAAGTTATTAGAACATATACTGAAAGTGTTAATGATTATGCTTGGAATTCCGATCAAAATAAATATATAGTTGTTGGATCACATCCTGAAACCAGGTATGTATATGGTTGGGTAAATGTAACTAATCCAGCTCCTAAAGCTAATGTCAATCTTACTATAAAAACCAGTGGGACCATATCCACACAAGTAGCATATAACATTGCATCTGGCGAGGATGCAGAGATAAGTACCAAGGAGAAAAATACTACAGAAACAGCAAGTGGTGTTATTGATGCAAACACTAGCAAAACTTTTACTTTTACAATGCCTTTATTTAGTGAGCTCTATCCAAATGCATACAACTACTTTGATTCAAGTGATGATGGAAAGGCCCATCTTTCAGCTAGTGTAAGTGCCACTGTAGATTCTATCAACTGTAAAACATGCAGTGATACAATCAGCTATACTCAACCAGCCTCTACAACTGGCACAAAAACCATTACAGTTAAAGCTTGCAGCGTGTACTCAAAATCTACCAAATTGGGGTGGGATGATTAATGGACCAAAAAGCTCTAAAATTACTTAAAAATAAAAATGGTTCTGTAATGATATGGTTCATGGTTTCAATCACTATATTGGTTTTTGGCATTCTCCACATTATCTTCCTATTAGCGTCTATTCCAGACAAACACTCTATTGATGGTTTTGTGGAGGCTGCTTCCTTAGCTGGAGCATCAAATGTTGTTGATGCTCCAACCGAGGACCTACAAGATGAAGTAATAGAGGTTTTCGATAAAGAAAAAGCCGATGTTGAATCAGAGTTTCTTGTAAAAGACAATATAAAATTGAATAGGCTAGACGAAAGAGTTACAGTTAAATTAATATCCTCAGAAGTTGAGGAAACACCTGATGGTGATAAGTGGTATAAGATATCGATCACATTTGAAATTAAAGTAATACGCCTACTGCCATTTGGTCCAAATAAGATTACATATGTATCAACAGCACACTCAATTATAGAATTATAATTAATGAAAGGAGCTTTAAAATGTCAGAAAATAATGAACGTTCACAAACAACCCTTGTACTTGGGTTCCCAAAATCTTCACCATCTATTAGCAGAATCAAAACAATAGATGGTATAAAAGTTCTTGCTCAAGCTGGTGACAGAACCGAAGCATTGAAAAGAACTATGGACTTTCACCCAGATATTCTTTTTGTTACATCATCCTTAGAGGGTACAGAAGAGTGGAGCATCCTTGTTTCTACAATTCCTGAATCCATCCGAATATTGATGTACCTCGAATCTGAATCAGAAATGAACATATTGGTAAAAGATATGCTAGAGGAAAATGGAGTTGAATTTGTTTCAGACCTCTCTGTTGGTGGACTCCAAACTCTTTTCCTTGGTTCTGAAACCGTATCTGATGATAAATCTTATGATAAATCCGATGATAAGCAAGATGACAATGACGAACCAGAAGAAAAATCTACAAAAGTGATAAAGCCTAGAACCAGAGGTAAATTGGGAGTAACTCTTAGTGATAGACTTGGCAAACTTAGCGAAGTTCAAAAAAATGTAGCTAAAACAGCTCTTAATGTTGTTGCTGAAGCTGCTGAAAGTGCTAAATCACAACTTAAAAATATTAATATACCAACACCATCTATCCCTTCTATAAATACGACTAAGACTGAAAAGGCAGTTAAATATAAAAATATTATAACTGTATACTCTGATTTTCAGGGAACTGGTATTACCTTTGTTGCTTCAAATGTTGCGGTCAAACTTTCTGAGATTGGATACAAGGTTTGTTTGGTTGATTTATCATCTAATAATACTATTCACACCATGTTTAAGTTACCTTTATCAGAGGATAATTTAAAGATTGTTAGCGAAACGGCGGAGCAGAGTGTTGAGGGAGCTGGTTTCTTCCCAAGACGTTATCCTGGTCTCTGTATATTTGCAAATTCTCCTGATGTAAATATAAACCTTTCAGACCTCAAAATATCCAACTTTATTAAAAACCTTTCGGCCGCTTTTGACTTTGTTATTATTGATACATGCAGCCTTTCAGTCCAAACGGCTTTAGCCTTCTCAGCAAAGGCTATTGAGGTAACAGATATAGATGCCACTCACTGGACCAACAAGCCCATTGATAAGGCTTTGGTTGTTAATAAGCATAGTGACAGTGCAGAGCTCGAAATTGAACCAGCCAAGGATGTTAAAAATCTGTTTTTGATTCCTATGAGGCACGATCCAGTAATGAGAGGTATATACACATCCATACTACCATGCACTTTTGATGATAAACTTAATCTTGCTTTTCTTAAAATTGCTGAGTACATAGAAGTTGAAGGAGGGTCTGTAAATGATTAAAAAAGAGTTTGAAAAAAATATAATTAAAAAGAAAAATAGAAGCTTTACCACTGTTGTTATCGGTATTGTATCCGCTTTGCTTGCAGCTGTCATACTTGTTTTCGCTGCAACACAATATTTCGGTCTTAAAACCGCCATAGTGGCCAAAGGTGAACTTCCTCCTTTCCACATAATACAGGAATCGGATTTGACTACTACACAGGTGCCAAAATCAAGCTTTAGAGGTACATCTGATAAGAACGTTCTTCTTGGACGTATAACCAAAACTACCATCCCTGATGGAGTTGCAATCTTACCAAGCCATCTTGTTCCAAAAGGTGATGGCAGCCTTTTAGCTGGTAAAGTAGAAACCTTGAAAGACCCTAATTTAAGAGCCTTTACACTTTCTGCTGAAGCTCTAATGGCATGTGGTGGTAAGATAAATACTGGAGATAAGGTTGATATTGTTGGTGGCGTTCAGGTTCCTTCCCAAGGTAAGGTTGCAAGCAATTCGAAAGAATATGTTACCAAGATATTGGCATCAAATGTTTTTGTACTTGAAACATTGGGTGATGGTGCCGAGCAAAAGGGTATAACTGTAGCTCTTACTCCAAAGCAAATACAGGAAATTCAATATGCAATGATGGCTGGTAAAATAGCCGTTGCTTTGAATCCTTACACCAGTAATATCAAGGCATCCATTACAGAACCTACAACCCTTGAATCTTTTACAGAGTTTATCATGAACTCACAACCACAAGAACAAGAACAAGAACAAAAACAAGAGGCTTCTGTGGATACTGAGCCAAAAGCTACAGAAAAACCAAAAGCCACTGAAAAACCAAAAGTTCCTACACAAAAACAAAATCGTAATGTAGATACATTACAATAAAGGAGGTCTTTCAATGAATATACTTATAGTTGGCGATGGCGAACACTCAAAATTAATAAAATACGTATTCCCTAGTGCATATGTTGACACTATTGACATCGATGAAGCAATACCAGGAACAGATTATGAGCTCGTTTTTATATCATATAGTGAGGTATGGGAGGAAACAGCTAAGAATTTATCTTCTAACAGTAAGAAAATACTTTTAACTTCTGAGGATTTGGATATAACCGTTCCAATACTTGATACAATGCAAAAATATTCTATTGATGCAGTTACAAGTTATGACAACCTTGAAACACAGCTTAAAATACTGTCAAAAAGGTATTCAAGGCGTGGCATTACTACAAAATTACCAATGAGCAAAAATATTATCACTACACGAACCGCTGAACCATCAATGCACGCAATAGATGAAACAGAAGTATATATATCAAAATTCAAATCCCTTATAATAGCGATAACTGGTTCCAAAGGTGGTACAGGGAAAAGTGCAGTATCTATTAACCTTGCAGCTGCGTTGGCCCAAAAGAGTAACTTAAAAGTCGGATTAATAGATTTTGACCTGAAGAACAATTCCTGTATTGCAAACAGGTTGGATCTTGAATATTCAAGAACCATAAAGGTTTTTGCTGACAAAATCAATGTTGAGAAAATGCAGAATATCTTTGTAGGGCATCCTGCTGGTTTTTATATACTCCCTGGTCTGGAGCATATGTCTGAATCAAATCTAATTACACTAGGTGTAGTTGATAAGATAATCAAACATGCTGCATCCTCACTTGATATTATAATACTTGATCTCAGTGCTACATTGGATACTGCAACTATACGTTCTCTTGAACTTGCAAACGTAAGATATGTTGTAACTGACTGTTCAAAAGATGCCTTTAGACGTTTAGAAACCATTTTATCAACACCTGAGGTTTTTGATGACTCCAAATTAATAATAAATAAAGTTCCTAAAGCTTTTAAAACTGTATTGCTGGATGCACAAATATCGAATCTACATAAAAAACACCAAATTCCAGTTATTGCTAAAATCCGAACAGATGAATACGAAACATTAAGCTGGGCCGAACAAAAGATACCAATTTTGAATAGCAAATGCAAATCCCTGAAGGATGATTTTACTGGAATCATTAACGATATTGAAGAACATATCGTTGATAAATCTTCAAAGACACGAAATAAAAGCCAAAAAAGCGGTCTCCTTGGCAATATACTTAAAAGGGGGTAATTGAATGAAAGGACCAGACAAAAAAAACTTTTCCGACATGGACTATTATCTATATATGCAACGCAAGCACGGTAAAACCATCATTGATGTTGATGGTGTAACAGAACTAGGAGCTGATGACAGACAGCATATTGAAGATAAAATAAATTCATATATTAGCCTTCTCGATAAAGAGACCATGAACACAATACATAAACCTGAAACAAAAGAAAAAATAAGGCTTGATATATATGCTATTGCAAACGAGGAAAAGAAACGTTTCAACGAAGTTCTTCATACATTTATAATCCAAATTGCAAACTCTAAAATTGATGGTCTTTTAGGTTATGGTGCAATACAAGACCTTATCAACGATAATACAATAACAGAAATAATGGTTAATGGTACTGGCCGTAATAGTATATTCTATGAAAGAGCTGGACGAATTTTTAAGGCCCCACAGTATTTTGATTCGGATGATCAGTTAAAGAATGTTATAAATGCTATTGTCGCTCCACTTAACAAAAGAATCGATGAGTCCAGTCCTATTGTTGACGCAAGACTTCCAAATGGTAGCCGTGTAAATGCTGTTATTCCTCCAATAGCCCTTAAAGGATGCTATCTTACTATACGTAAGTTTGCAAAGCACTTAACGGCGGACCAGATGATTGAGTATGGATCCATGACAGAAGAAATTAGAGATTTCCTTAAAGCTTGCATTGAGGCATCAATAAATATTATTGTTTTTGGTGGTACTGGTAGTGGTAAAACCACTTTGCTTAATGTTTTAAGCAGCTTTATTCCCAGACATGAAAGAATTGTAACCATAGAAGATACTGCTGAACTCCAGTTGTTTGGTGACCATGTAGTATCTATGGAAACTAGACCTCCTAACGCAGAAGGTAAGGGGCAAATCACGATTCAGGACCTCATTAGAACAAGCTTGAGAATGAGACCAGACAGAATAATTGTTGGTGAAGTTAGAGGAGCTGAGGCAACCGACATGCTCACTGCTATGAATACTGGACACGATGGTTCTCTTTCAACTGGCCATGCTAATAGCCCTGTTGACTTAATAACAAGACTTGAAGATATGTGTATGTTGGGTGGCTTACCTGGTGAACCTGCAAGAAGAAGAATCGCTTCCGCACTTCAACTTATTGTTGAAGTGCAAAGAATTAAAAAAACAGGTAAAAGGCTGATAAAGAGTATCTCAACCATTGGACATTATGATAATAACACAATACCAGTTATACCTATTTTTGAGTACAACCCAAATACAGAAAAGATTGAGTATACAGGTCATAAACCAGATTTTGCTGATAAACTTATGATGGATGCAAACTATGAGTGGAAATGGAGTGATTAGTTTGATTGAAAATATAAAGAGTGGCTCCTATGCTACTGTACGACACTTTAGCCTTGAATTACCCTGTATTGGTCTTATTGATACCATTTCTGGTAATCTGTTAAATGTTTTGATTAAGGATATTCCAATACAAATGGCTGAAGGAGATCCTGTGGTCCTGACGTTTGCAGATAAAGCAAATACTTTAGTAGTTGACTGTACAATCAAATCAATTACAAATAGCAATTTATTAATCCTAATTGCTGATGAGGTTATGTCCTATTCAGAGGGACGTAAGAATATAAGATACTTCTCAAGTTTCGCTGGTTCTGTAACATTTGATGGAAAAACAGATTTTGCAGGCTTTAAAGATATAAGCGTAGATGGATGCTTGATAGTAACTGGCATAAATTTGATTGAAGGAAATGAGATCCTTTTAAACCTTATACCAGACCAGCTCACTTCATTAGATTTTAAAGCTATTGTTAAAAGGTCTAGAAAAATAAATGATTTGGTATTTGAGTATGGTCTACAAATTACATATATTAGCAATTCCAATTATTCCAAATTAACAAATGTTTTCAAGGACCTTGATAAAATTGTTGAAGAGGAATTATCCGCACTAAAAATTTTGTCAATGAAGGGAGGGAACTAGTATGCTCTACTTGGCAGCAATATTCGCTTCAATAAGTGTATTCTTCCTTTTTATCAGGCCTCTTATTGAGAGGCTTGATAATGAAGACTTCCTTAAAAGAAAAGATACACGGGAAGAACGAGAAATCAGTAATTCTATAAAAAAAGAAAAGCAGTTCCTTTTTAAGATTAAAATGAAAATGATAAAAGCTGGCTTAACATCTCAGCCTGTACTATTTCTCTTCATTTGCTTTATATCTGCAGTATTAACTTATATCGTAGTTATAAAGATTATGAAAAGCCCAATATTCTCAATACCAGCAAGTTTAGGGGCTATATTTATACCAAACTTTTTCCTTAATATGACAATAAGAAAAAGAAGGGATAAAATGATATCTCAGTTTGTTGAAATGATAGAGGGTATAGCTAATTATCTTCGTGCAGGACTTAGTTTCAGAACAGCTCTTGAAAGAATATCTGAGCGTTCACCTGAACCATTAAGGTCTGAGATATTGTTAATCCTATCCGATATCAGAAAAGGAACGTCTGAAGCAGAAGCTATCAAAACGGCGGTGTATGAAAGAGTTGGTTTTACTGATTTCAAACAGTTTTATATTGCAGTTAAGATTCACAGTGGCCTTGGTGGTGAAATGGCTAAGTCACTTGATAGCTTGGCAACAATGATTAAGGACAGAAGGGAAAATGATGAGCTTAAAAAAGCAGCTTCAACAGAAGCAAGGCTTTCTACATATATCGCTGGGAGTGCTCCTGTTGTAGTATTTTTCATAATGTACATAATGAATCCCGATTATGTTAATGTAGCTCTTAATGACCCTCTTGGCCGTATAGGGTACCTGATTTCATTTGTTTTGGCTGCAATTGGAGTTATTGTTGTTAGAAAAATCGCAAAGGCTGGTGAAGAGCTATGATGAAAAAAAACAACTTCATTAAAATTTTAAAAAGCAATAAAGGAAGTCAACTTATAGAGTTTATGGTTTTGTTGCCTGTCATGCTTTTCATAACCTTTGGTTTTCTTATTTTGGGAGTAACAATATACAACAAAGTCGTAGTAGTGGATGCAGCCAGAGAAGCTTGCAGATCTGAAGCACTTGGTCTTTCATCCGCAGATGTGAAAGTCAAGGAGCTCTTGAAGAGCTCCAATCTTTCTACTGATGATACAAGAGTCACTATTATCAAAGAGAGTTCTGGCTCATATATCAAAGTTAAAGTAACATATAAATCTCCAACATTAATCCCTGGTCTGGGTAAAGTTGTTGGTGCTAACTGGGGTAATTATTTTGATTTAACAGCTTATAGCGAATTTAAAAAGGAAAGGTAGGTGGTATTCATGCTAAATATGCTAAAAAAATCTTTTTCCGTTTTAATAATATTTTCAATACTCTTATCAGTCTTTGTTCTTTCTAATGCTACTCCTCCTGCTCCTTCACATACTCCAAGTATTAGTTCTACTACTCCTACTACTCCTAGTGATGATGAACAGTTTAAAGAAGAGAGTCGTAATTGGTTCCAACGTATTGGTGAAAGCATTGGAGATCTTGTTACTAATGTTAAAACATTATTCCATGATGGCCTTAAAACATTGCTTGAGAAAACAATTGGAGGAATGCTCGAAAGTTATTTCCAGATGGTTTCTGCTGGAATGAGTAAATGGGTTTTCTTGGTTCCACCTATTTGGACATCATCCTGGATTTCGCAACTATGGTGGATATGCTTCTTGCTTAGCATTGGTATTTTTGGAGTATCTGCAAGTTTGACTATGATTGGTTATCTCACAGGCAAAAAAGAGAACTTCAACGGCTCACAACTTCTAAAATCAATATTTGTAGCCTTGTTTTTCGCTTCATTTTCGTATGTTTTAGCGTCTGGATTAGTTGAGTTTTTCAACTTTTCATCCAATACATTTGCAAGAGAAATCCTTTGGGAACAATACCAGGTTGCTAAATCTGCCGATATTAATACTCCTTTAGTCGCAGCAAAAACACTGACTAAGGATACTATAGGCTTCGGGGATTTCAATGGTATAGACGTTTGCAAGATGGCTTTTAGCGGTCAGATCACAAGCGGAGCCTTTTACGAGATATTTTTATCAATCGGTGGATTAATTTCTATGATATTGTCTATGGTATTACTTTCGCTTATATGTATATTTGGTTTCTTGAGATATATGGTTATTGGAGCCTTAACAGCTGGAGCCCCAATCTGGTTTGCAATATGTGCATATACTGGTGATACTCGACCAGCTTGGGGATGGGTCAATCTTTTCTCAAGGACAGTAATCCTTAGTTTCTTTTTTGATTTAGCGTGGGTCTTCTCTGTAAGTGCTGCAAAAAACGTAGATGACTTTATGGGGTCCCAGCAACTAATATCAACTTTCTTCTTTCTCATTGCCCTTATTATGGCTATTGTTTTCTGGGCATTATGGGTTATGAAAAGCATTGGCAAACCATTGACCTTAGCTGGAGCCGAAGCACGATCTTCCATTGGAAATAAAATGGTTGGTCTTGGAAAATTAGCTCAAAAGACTGGTACACGGTTTGGTCTCCCAAAACTAAATTCAGCTGGTAATAATCTACAAGCTCAAGGACATGAACAGCAAAAAATCGCAAATGAGATTAAAAATTCTGGAGGCATTAACCTAGAAAAGGGAAGTATACGAAACAGACTCAGAACTGCATCCCTAGATGCTGAAAAAGAATTTATGAAAAACGAAGGTTTTGTTGATAGTGGTTATGTTTCTTCTGAAGGAACAAAAATTGTTTCTTTGCAAAGGAATCTGTCACAAATTAAAACACTTGGCATGGAAAACCATGATATTGAAAAAATCCTTTCAAACTCTAACACTTTTTATAAAAAAGACAATACTGGTATAAAGGTTGACCAGAGTAATATTAAAGATTCGGTTTCCAAAATAAAGAAAGAATTTGAAAAAGAGCATATGGTCCAGGGTCGTGGTGGCGGATATACCCTTAAAAACCTTAATTCGAGCAAACTTGAACAAATTGAAAAAGAACTTAATGATAAATCCATTGACTACCAAAAAACGCTTGATAACCGTATTCTGGTCCCAGATGCCCAAAAAGACAATTTTTTAGATACAATTATAAACTTTGATAGTGATACAACAGACTATACAGATGATAGACCATATTCTTTATATCGATTCAAAAATAAAGAGGAGGCATCTGGGATATTTGAAAAACTCAACAAAAGTTTGCCTGCTGGTTCTATTACGATGGAAGATGATCTCGTAATTGCTGTTGATGATAAATATAAAGCCGAGACCAGCAAGTCGATAAGCGAATATGCATCATATACTCCTTATTGGCAAGAAGGTGACTATTATTACTACAAAGACTATAAATCAGGAAAAGTAATAGCCCATTTGCATCCTCCTGAAAAAGGACGTAAAATCAAAAAATAAGCTTCTTGAAGATTGTATGTTGGGAACGATAGTGTCACATAAAGACAGATTTATACGATTTGGATTTGAATGGTTTGAAAAATTTGTTAAATCTAATGGTGTTGAATTGGTTATAGTCAACAATGAAAAATTATCACCACAAGAAGAAATTGTACAAGATATCATAAGTATATTACATGTATTTAGCTGTAGAGTTTATGGACTTAGAAAATACAAAAAGAAAATTGAAGAGGATGGTGAATTATGCGAGCTTACAAAACAGAAATAAATCCAACAGAAGAACAAAAACGAATAATTCATCAGACTATTGGTGTTTGCAGGTTTGCTTATAACTTTTATCTTGGTCATAACAAAGAAGTTTATGAAAAAGAAAAAAGATTTGTCTCAGGAATGGATTTTTCTAAATGGTTAAACAATGACTTTATACCTAACAATCTTACTTATAGTTGGATAAAAGATGTTAGCAGTAAATCTGTGAAGCAGTCTATAATGAACGCAGAAAAAGCTTTTAAGAGATTCTTTAAAGGGAAATCTAAATTCCCAAGATATAAAAAAAAGAAGAATCAAGATGTAAAAATGTATTTTGTGAAGACTGATGCTAAGTCTATAATTCACTGTGAAAGACATCGTATAAAAGTACCAACGCTTGGATTTATAAGACTGAAAGAAAAGGGGTATATTCCCACAAATGAGATAATCACAAGTGGTACAGTCTCATATGAAGCAGGTAGATATTATGTAAGTGTATTAGTAAAAGAAGAACCAGTACATGTGGAGAAACCTACTGAAGACGGCATCGGGATTGATTTAGGATTAAAGGATTTTGCTATTTGTTCTAATGGTAAAACCTATAAAAACATAAATAAAACATCTAAAGTTAAGAAGTTAGAAAAGAAGATGAGACGAGAACAAAGAAAGCTTTCAAGGAAATATGAGAGTTTAAAACTAAAAAATAAAAATATGAAAGGAGTAGCTACTAGACAAAATATCCAAAAACAAGTACTCAAAGTACAAAAACTTCATCAAAAACTTACAAATGTTAGAACTGATTATATCAATAAAGTTGTTAGTGAGATAGTGAAAACCAAGCCATCTTATGTAGCAATTGAAGATTTAAATGTAAGTGGAATGATGAAGAATAGACATCTTTCTAAAGCCATTGCACAACAAAAGCTTTACGAGTTTAGAATTAAACTCATAAATAAATGTAAAGTGCAAGGAACAGAGGTTAGACTAGCAGATAGATTTTATCCTTCAAGTAAAACATGTCATGAGTGTAGATATATAAATAAAGACTTAAAACTATCCGACAGACTTTATATTTGTCCTCAATGTGGAAAAATTGAAGATAGAGACTATAATGCAAGTTTAAATCTAAGAGATGTCAAAACTTACAAAATAGCATCTTAAAAGCTATTGTAGGTGTGTACCTTGGGCTACAGGGGAATTTACGACTGTGGACTGTTGTATCAAATGTTAGTAGTGTATACGAGGACAGACAGGACGAAGCAGTAAAAATCTTGACATGGGTATATTTGTCCATATTTTAAGTAGCAGATGATATTTTGTTAAAGCCTAGATATATTCCAGCATCCCCATATGAAGATGTTAAATTTGGCAAATTTTTTCCTGCGGAAGCTCTCCCATGGTCGATAGGTGCAATAATTTTAGGAGTAGTTTTATCTTTGATTTTGAATGTGCATCCTGTTTTGAGAATTATGCTTGGATTTTTACCACTAATTATTGTTGTAACTTTCTTTACTTTTGACATTATGGGACGTATAGGCAGGAATATAAATCTTATAATAACTAGAAAAAACTGTTCGAGTTTAGAAGATTTGTTCAATGTCAAAAGTTTTGATAGTGTGAGTGATAACAAAGATAAAACCAAATCAGTTATTATGAGATATCACAAAATACCTACATGGGAAGTTATAACCGACTTAGAAAAAGACCGTAGGGCCAACTCATTTGCAGAAGATATCCTTGAGGTCATATCTAATGGTGCCGAGGTATCAATTCACGGAACATGCACAGGTGAAATCCTGCAGTCTTTAGAACTTCGCAGTCTTAATCTTCAAAATCTTCCTGAAAGCTTGAGAGAACTTGAAACTGCACGAATTGAGAAACATTATAATATAGCCAAACGAGCTGAAACAACAAGGTATTATATTAAAATTACTGCTAAGAATGAGGATACCGCTTTGGATTGTTCAGAAATATTTGAACATTCAGCCGAAATTTTGGACGGTCCTGCTGCTTTAAAAATAGCTCGTTCTCAATTGACACCAAATGCAAAGAAAAAAAGGGGCAAATAAGCCTCTTTTTTCACCTCATTTTTACCTGAAGCAGCGACTTTAGTTATGGGGATATTGATTTTTCAGGCGACAGCCGTTATCATCCCAGAATCCCCCATGGGGAGTATGTCAAATCTAAACTTTACACTACATAAAATATATGCTAGAATATAAGAATGTAAGACTTTAGGAGGTTTTTTATGAAAAATAACAATAAGATACCTGATTATATTACTTCCGAGCAATATAATATGTGGACCACAGCACAACCAGACAAGAGCAAGAAAGGCGATAAATACCAAATTGCAATAACCCTGCCAGAAGACATATTGAAAAAGCAAATGGCCTTGGAATACAAACTAGGCTTAAACAGGCATAAAATGTCCCAATTACCAAGCATTGCACTAAATATACTATATGACATTGCTTTTATATTGGATAATGACAGTATTCTCAATATGGAAACAGAAGAGATCCTATATCGTGTAGCCGATATATTAAACAAAAAGGGCCGATAAACTCCAATGTAAAGGGGGAATTTTTTTGAAAAAAATTGAAATATTAAGTGATAAATTGGAATTCAATGGCCATCATGTAAAAACATTTCTTATTACTGATTATCCCCAGCATGCTTTTGTAGGATGCACAGATGAATTATTTCATGGCGAACATAAGATGAGAGGTATTGATGTTAGTGTAAGCTTTTATTTCAAGCCATCTAACCTTGATTTTAGCTATTTGACGAACTATAAGCTTGATAGATTACAGAAAAATATTGAGGCATACAACGATGGTAAGGCAAGCAGCACTGCCAGAAAAGAAGAAGTAGACACTTTGGAAGCTCTTATACATTTTAGGGATACTGCTGGTTCCAATATACTAGATGTTTGGACTACAGTCACTATAGCAAGCAGTGATGAAAAGTTGTTTAAAAAAGCCGTTGATAAACTTACAAAGCTTAAATTCAAAGGCTTTGCAATACATGAATTAAATGCGGAACAGCATAATGCACTTTCTGTAGCCTCAGTTGCTGGTGGTGATGGCAGAGTCTTTAAGCGACATGATGGTAGAACGTTGGATTTTGACGCTATAGCTGCTCTATATCCATTTCTTGATGGAAGTATATCGGATCCTGATGGTGCCTATCTGGGTCACAGAATCTCAACTGCTTCCATAGTCAACAAAAACTTTACCCGTGGCTCTGATAATCAAACCATGCTTATTGGCGGTTCTAGTGACTCTGGTAAGTCAACATTTATAAAAGGCCTTATTATTTCTTTGCTTATTCAGGGAGGTTTCAAATTATATTGTTATGATGTTGATGGTGAACTGTTCAAGACCTGTAAAAAAGTTGGCGGTGAATGGGTTGATTATACAACTGGTGGTAAATTTGTTGATACAACTATTATTGAGTCATCTATTTTGGCTGAAGTTAAAAACAAGGATGCCGATATAATCGAAAGAGCAATGGAAGCCGATCGAGGTCGGTGGAAAGAAGCTGTATCAAATACAGAAGCTTTGTTCTCTCTTATCTGTGATAACTTCACTGTAAACAAACGTAACGCATTGAAAATTGCTCTTATGGAAATGTGGAAAGATGGTGGCGTTAATGAGGAGGACCCAGACACATGGGATACAGCAAACCTTGGTGTAATAGGTCTCCATCATCTTTATGAAAGAATTAAGTTCAAAGGCAAAAAGGATGAAGACTTTCTGGCTCTTGCTAAGGATGCGTGGGACTACTTCGATGGAACCAATAAGAATATGTTCAAAAATGCCCAAAAATCCGATTGGTTAAAGAATAACAATATGACAGTCTTTCATGTAGCTGCAAGTTCAGATAACAGTCTCTACAACCGTGAAGGAGCCATACAGATTGTTTCTATAACCTCTATGGTCTGGCAGCAAATTAAAAGGCAAAGGATTTTAAAAAATGGCTTCTCTGCTGAATTTTATGATGAGTGGCAGAGGCTTGGTAGGAATCCTGTTGCACTAGATCCTATTTTTAGATCTGTCACTACAGGAAGAAAGTACAACACACAAGTTATAATGGCCACCAATAATCCTGTCAGCCTTTTTTCAACTCAAGAGGGCGAAGGACTTTGGGAAAACAGTAAGTATAAGATTCTTTTTTCGCTTGAAGAAAAGACTGTACGTAAACTGTGTACATATGCAAATATTCCAGACGAAGTACTTAATAAATGGCTGTATTTGGATAAATACAACTTTATTTATAGGGAACGTCGTGGTGGAACCGATTTATATGACATCTTAAAAATGGAACTCCCTGATTATGAAATCAATGTACTCTCTAAAACAAGGGGGCTATAATATGGAAAAGATAAAAAAGGCCGTAAAAACAAAGATATTCTTGTGGATACTTGGTATTTCAGCTCCTGTATTACTATTTGTTTTCATACTTGGTATTGTTGCTTTTACTCCTCTTTTAATTTTTGGTGGTAGTAACATTTATGATTATCCTAGTGGGGATCCATCCATGCCTCTATCATCACAATCATCCTCCTGGCTTGGGTATGATTCTAGTGTTAACTCACCTCTTAAAGCTCCACTAGACCTTAAAAATTGGTACATAGGCTCAGGTTTTGGGATGCGTGTACATCCAGTAACTAAAGTGTCAACAATGCATACTGGAATTGATATTGCTTGTGATATTGGAACTCGTGTGCTTGCTGCGGATAAAGGTGTTGTTGAGTTCGCAGGCTGGACAAATGGATATGGAAACCTAGTCATATTGAAACATGATAATAATTTGATGACCTATTATGCTCATCTTTCTACGATAGTCGTTAGTGTTGATGAAACGGCGGAGCAGGGACAAATTATTGCTTTGAGTGGTAATACTGGCATAAGCACAGGACCACACCTTCATTTTGAAGTAAGGACCGGTGATACTCCAGTTAATCCAGTAGACTATCTTCCAGTTAAAATGACTGTTCCAAACGTTCTTCCTGATGAACTTAAATACACTAATATAAACATTGATGCCCTTCGGGCGTATTTGACTAGAAGAAATTCAATACTTGCTGATGAGCCTTACTTTAGTACAATTGTAAAAACCGCTGAAAAATACGACCTAAATGTTTGCCTAATGTTTGCTATTACTGGTCAGGAACAATCATTTGTACCAAAAACCTCAAGAAATGCGTCAAGAATTGCTAACAACCCATACAATGTCTACCATTCTTGGTACGAATATAACACCAATATTGGCGATTCTGTTGCTATTGCATGTAAAACAGTGATTAATCTTTCAAAAGGCAGACCTGATAATGCCAATCCAATTGCATGGATTAATACCAGAGGAGGTAAAGGAGGTTATGCTGAGGATAAAGGCTGGTGGATTGGAGTATCAAAGTTTTTCTATGATATAAAGAAATTCACTGAAATGGAGGGATCCACTTGAATTTATTTTTTCTTTCTCTTGCTCTTGTTATAACTAGACTTTGTGAAATGTCTTTTAACCACTCAAAGCCTATATTTCCATTAAGAATAATTGTGCTTTTGATTCTTGGGTATGTAATCTACTCCAACAGGATCCATGTTATTGATTTCTTTAATTATGTTGTTCATTTGCTTTACAAATATAAAATTATTAACCCTGATGTCAAATTGTAGAAAGGAGTAAAATTTATGTTTTCAGCTGCTTTTTGGTTAACTAGCCTGTACATAATTGGTGGTATTACTATAATTGTATTTTTTGGTGAAATACTTTTTTCAAAAGATAAAAAGAATGAAGAAGTTAGTCCCTGGCTTAAAACAATGGGAATGTGGATTGGCATTATATTTGGAATTCTTATAATTCTTTCATACCTCCTTAAATTCTCAAAAGACTTAAAATCTAAGTTGCATTTTGTTCCTGATGTTTATATCAAAACTCTAAACACCTGGGGCATTATAATTATTATCTTTTTTGTTTTGTTTTTTCTTTTCAAATTCAAATCTAAAATATTTAAACTGAAATTAGAACCTAAAATACCAAGTATTGCGAAACCTGAAAAAATAAAAGTAAAGGCTTCTGGAGAGCCTCTTAATGATAACTACCCTCCATTATCTCTATTAGGTGATATCCCTAATGACTCTGCAAGTGTTGACAGTAACCTTACAAGTCGTATTAATGATGTATTCCAAGATCTTGAACTTAATATTAAAGTTCGCAATTTTACAATCGGTGCAACAATCACAAATGTTTGGCTTGACGTTCACAAAAGCGTTCGTATCAAAAATATAATGTCTGTTAAGGATGATATCGCCATGCTCCTGAAGGTGGAAAGTGTTAATATTGTTAACACAAAAGATGGTATGTTACTTGAAGTCCCAAATAAAAAACGAAGGACTGTAACTCATAGAGAAATCATGGAAAGACTAAGAGCTTATAAATTCAAGGAACTCTCTCTTGTTGCTGGTGAAAAATCAACTGGTGAACCATACTCATTTGATCTAAATCAATGCCCCCATCTTCTTGTTGCTGGTGCTACTGGTATGGGTAAAAGCGTTTGTGTAAATACTCTCATTGCAACTATCCTTCTAAGAAAAACTCCTGAAGAGCTAAGATTCCTTTTGATAGACCCTAAAATTGTTGAATTTTCAGCATTTGAGACTCTACCCCATTTAATACGTCCTGTAGTAAAAGGTGTAGATGGTGGTATCGAAGCTTTAAAATGGTGTGTCGATGAAATGGAAAGACGGTACCTAATATTAAGTGATTTAAAAGTAAAAAAACTTCATGATATACCTGTCGATAAAAGACCTTTTCCGCTTGTGGTTATCATTGTAGATGAGCTTGCAGACCTTATTTTAGCAGTTGGCAAGGAAATAGATGAATTAATTAGCCGTCTTGCTGGTAAAGCTCGTGCAGCTGGTATGCATTTAATCTTAGCGACACAAAGACCTGATAGTAAAATCCTATCTGGTACAATTCGTGATAATATTCTTGGCAGAATAGCCTTAACAACCAATAAAGGTACTAGCTCAATGGTAATACTTGATGAGCCTGGAGCTGAAACATTATTAGGTAAGGGTGAAATGCTTGTTAAGATTCCTGGTGAACCTAGCTTGGTTCGATGCCAAGGAAGCTTTATTGAAGATAAGAATATTGAATCGTTGGTTAAATGGTGGGTTGATAATTGTGGTAAACCTGGAGCTGAACCAGAAAATAATAAAAACGGCGGATTACTAGAAAAAAAAGTTTCAGACCTGGTTGAAGAGTCTGTTGTTGATGATGATGACAATATCCCTGAAGTTCAGGCAGATTCTAACGATTATGATATGCTTCTTAGGGCTACAATTTGCCTTGAAGTAATAGAAAATACTGATGATGAAGAAATATTTCTCCCATCAATACGTAACATTTCAGAGAGTTACAATGTAACTAAATACAAAATAGAGACCTTAATTGACCAATTGTGCAAAGAAGGTTGGATCGAAAAAATAAAAGAGAAAAACAATGTAAGGTTTGTAAAAAATAAAATCATTCTAAATAATGAAAAGGCCATAAAATGGCTTGAAACAAATAAAGATTACTTAGAATAAGTTTTTGTATGATTGCTGGATGCAGCTAACTCCTTATTCATACATTTTATTCCCAAGAAAAATACTGAATATTACAGGGCTATAACCTTTTAATATTCAGTATTTTATTATTTACTGTATATAATGCTCTTTATTAGTACATAAATACGAAAAATATAAAATAAATACGGATAAGTAAAAATAAATACAGATAAATAAAAAAGAGCTTAATATTTAGCCCTTTTTCTGAATTGTTTTGACACTATCCAAACTTAATATGAAGATATACTTATTGGCTACCACCCCAAGTAAATGTATCTTTATTAAGTACTCTTTTCATAATAATTATATTATATATTATTGTAACTTGCAAGATTACTCTAGCAACATACATTCATTATTTACTCTTTATTCATAACCTCAAGATATTTGTCGTATAACCCTTGAAGATCACTTAATGCAAGAAACCTTTGTGCTTTTACAGTCTTTGTACTTTTTTCATTTACTGGCACAACCACTTTATTCTTTATGTTCTCATGAAGCCAATTTGAGAAGTTTGATTTCTTACATTGTGTAATTGCATCTAAATATAGGTAAACATGTGCTGAAGGCTGAACACCATTATTATAGTTACAATGCTTATTTATGTATTCACTTGCATTTACCCAGTATCCTCCTACATAAATCTCAGCATCTGCTAATCTTCCTCCTTTGTTATTAAATCTTAGTAAGTACTTCGCATCATATCCTCTTGATCCCTCACAAGAAGCATCTCTTAGACATACACAAAATCCTTTCCCCAACATTCCTTCTTGCAGTATTTCCCCTAAAACTTTTTGATAGTTTTTCATAAAATCCCTCACTTTTTAGTTTAATTCTTTCTCGAAACCCATTCTACTCCCATAATAACTGCTTGTAATGCGACTTGAAATGCTTTGTATCCAGCTTGGATGTTGTATTACTCCAACAAGTACTGCAACCAGTACAAACAAAATAATGATGTACTTCATATTCATCTTTACATTCATTGTTCTCACCTCTTCTCTTTTATTATTAAGGTCTATCATATAGTTCCCTAGACCAATTGAAAAAGTCCTTATTGAAAGTCCCCTTACTATTAGAATAATTTCAGAGAATATAAAAATAATGTGGGGAAAATAAAATGGCCTAAGTTAGGTACTAAATCCACAACTTAGGCGAGAAAAATTTTCTGCAAGTTTAATAAAAACAAAAAGGTAGGAACTAGAACAACTTCGGATAGGAAATAACCCTTTTACTTAGGCTCTTCTCCTCCACCATTTGACTAATTTTTCAATATGTTTTCCATCTATTATAGCTCCTTGACATTCTATAATTTCTGTATATCCTGGAAGTTTAACAAGCATTTCCCCAATTTTCATAAGAGTTTCAGCACCAGCTCTATCAAGCATTATTTCAGATTCAGCAGCTTTGTTAGTCTTTAATGCAACTCTTCCAAGAAAATTGCTCAGGATGCCTTCTGTAAGGATGTTAGTCCAAGGCATCTGCGTTGCAAATATAAAATGCATCCCTGCAGCTCTTGCTTTACCAGACAATCTAACTATTAAATTTTCTATTTCTTTATCTTTGTTATTCTCTGAAAGAATATAATCTGCAAGTTCATCTACTAATATAGCCATTATAGGGAATGGTCTCTCCTTTGCAGGAATAGAGTGAAGGTTCTTAACTCTTATATTTTCAAGAATTTTGTATCTTCTTTCCATTTCTTCTTCACACCATTTTAGGGCACCTATACCACTATCTATTCCTTTTGCTACTGGTAGTGCTAAATGTGGTAAGGACTCATACATACCAAATTCAAATTTTTTAGGATCAATAAGTAAAAAATTTAAGTCTTTAGGCTTAAATCTCATTAAGAAAGAACATATAATTGTGTGTAAACATACACTCTTTCCCATACATTCAGCTCCAGCAATAAGTAAGTGTGGAACCTTTTCAATGTCAAAATAAAACGGTTCCCCTGTTATCCTTTCCCCCAAAACTATAGACAATTCGCTGAAATCATTATTATTTGACACTTCTACTAACATTCGGCCATAATTTGTTCCTAATATGTCATTAGGAGGTAGCTTATCTGGCAAAAAATTTATCATTTATCTATCCCCCTATCTATAATCAATCAGGAAGCCTTTTACCATTATGCCAATATGACATAATTGGAATATTATCCTTTTCAACCTTATTAGCAATTGCACAATTAACAACATCTGTTACCTTACCGCAAACATTACATGTTCCAGTATCTGTGAGGCTTATATCATGGTCACTTTTACACCCATGTATGGTATGACATGATTCACACAAGTTTATTTTATCTTCTTTATCAAGATTATTGATAAAGTTTTGAAACTCTTGAATTTGTTCTGTTGTCAATCCCTCACCATATCTGTTATCCCTTTTCATAAACATTTAACCCCTCCTGTACTTTATTTATTATTAACACCATAATTCCATAATCCATTATAACATTATCTCTAATTGTTTGTTATCTTGTTCTTTTATCCATGGCTCATATTCTTCAAAGCTGCATTTCGTATAGAAAAAACCATTTATCCACCTTGCAAAATGCCTTATTCTGCGGTCAAAGGTTTGATTATTATATGTCATTACATATGGACGTATTTTCATTTCAATAAGTCTTCTGACCCTGTACATATCTTCTTCAAAAGTTGTATTGTACCCCACTAACATATAACACCTATGCTTGTATAATGCTATTTTTTCTCCCAGAATTTTTATTCCTTGTACAATTTTCCTTTCGCTGTCCATAGTGTCCCAGGAGTAGTGTATGGAACCATAATGTTTTACCTCCGCAAGTGACTGTGCAATATCAGGTGTCATAAGCCTAATATCAATCCCCTGAGTTATGTCTAATATAAGTTTTCTATCCCTAGCATAATTTAATTTATTAATGCAATCAGGGTCTACAGTAAGGTTATTATCCAATAAAATAACAAGATTGCTCTTGGGATTAATCAACTCTTCAAGATCGGCCACCTGTTGAAACTTCCCTTCAATCTTTGGGACCACACAAAATCCACAATCTCTTATACATCCTTTTGATGTTCTTCCAATCCCAGCATTAACAATGGATTCAGCTTTTTCAATGGTTGTGCTTTTCCTTCTTATACCCTTACTTATCTTTTGAAAAATATCCTGCCACTGATAAAGTTCATAGTCAGGCTTACACTGCTCTATTTCCTTTGGAAGAGCTTTTGATAAATCCCATCCTGTTCCTCCTACTTCTGCATTCGGATACATCTGTAATAGATTCTCAATTTTACTCCTGTTCCAAGTGAATAATGTTGAGATATAAACCTTATCTGGTTTTTTATAACAATTATTAAGATAAACATTATTTCCTTGGGCTTTATGATAACTTGATATTTTCATAAGAGCCAGATTTGGCAATTTCCCATCAATATCTATCAATAATATATTCATGTTTTAACATCCTTCCTTAGGCAGTTCTGGCGTCTCAACAATGTCATCAATATCAAAACAGCTTTTATAAAGACTTTCCAGACTCTTTTTGTTCTTCCACCTGTGGGCTATCTTTATCTCTGCATCTACATAATCCTTAAACAATTCTGGATATCTTTTAATGTTTTCTATGCAATATCGATCTGGCATAAGCACACATAACATGCAGCTGCATCTATTTGTATATTCATAACATGGATGTGGTTCCAGTTTTATTGACTTACTGAACTCAAACATTTTACCTTTTTCATAGTCAAGTACAGGCCTATGCCAATGACACTCAAAATCACCTTTCCGTTTGGTCCATAATGTAGTTGAATGATATTCTGTTTCAGGAAGGTTCGCCCTAGTTTTACTCTCATCTTTGCGTTCACCAGATAAAAACAATACTTTATTACCTAATATATTTCTGTTTGCTCTAATCCACTTGTCTGTAACTCCTGTTTTCAAAATTGATGTACACCAACGGTTCTGTGCATCTGGAAATTTAAAACGTTCAGTTAAAAGAAGTTCCAAAAAGCCTTTTGGATGCCTTAATATTTTATATTTAAGTCCAAAGAATTTTGCTATATCGGGTATAAGTAAATCATTGATAGGGTATTCAGCTCCAGTATCACAGTATAAAAGCCAAATCTTTTCTTTAGGAAAGTTATTTAATGCCCAATAAAGCGTACCACTACTATCTATTCCAGTTGAAAAACTTACTATTACTGACGTGTAACCACCTATTTTAGATGATTCCACAGGTATTTTTGTTCTTGCCATTTTAAAATCCCCCCATTCATTAACTTGCTATTTCTTCCTTACCTTTGCAATACTCTGGTAAATTTGCTTGTGTAAGAGCTTTAGCAAATGGTGGAGGAACTGCATTACCACACCTTGCAACCTGAGCATTTTTAGGATATGGCTTCCCTTCACTGTCCCTATCGATAATATAATCTTCGGGAAACCCTTGGGCCCTAAACAATTCGTATGGCTCAAGCATCCTCATTCCTATATCGACAATCTGGTACTCCTCACCATATATGGTTACAAGTCCGAATCTATCATGTGTAGGAATTGTATGTAATGGACTTTTTAGGTCCTGCCCTATATCTGCTCCATAGTATTTCATAAGAAAGGCTCTAACTTCGCCCATATGTATCCCTCCTGCTGTAATCGTATGTATGGGCTCATCTGTCGGACCTCCAATATTGGTTCCTTTAAGTTTTATCAAATGGCTTGTCACAATAGCATTATGCTCTTTTGTAGTTATTGTTGGTGTTGGAGACTTCAAATTTGCTCCAGGGCCTTTGTAATTTCCTGCATAATACTTCGATATAAAGGCTGTAACTAATTGGCTTTTCCCTCCGCCTCCTGCTGTAACAGTTCCTAAAGGCTCATTTACTTCGTGACCAACACTTTGGCCAAATTGCCTTGTAATTATCGGGGCTATAAGTGCGTATCTATTTGCTGTATCCAGTGTAAGCATTGGTTTATTTACTTCTTTTCCTCTGACATTGTTATTTTCTGTTTCGCTATGATACTGTGCAAGAAATGGTGTAACTAACATATGCTCTTGTTTCGTAACAATCGTTGAAAGCGGCTCCTTTATATTATGTAGTCTATCTCCACCACCAGTTTGCCCAAGTTGCGATATTACAGGTGTTACAATAGATAATTCTTGGTTTGTTTGTACAATAAATGGCTCATTATTATCTATTACGAACTTCTTGATACCCTTTGCAATTCTTTTTAATGTATTCTCAGCAAGTGGCTTTTTGCGTTCAAATATTGACTGACATGGCAAATCCCAATCTATAATATCAGCTGCTGTTTTCCATGGTTTAAGTAGACCACATTTCACCTCTAACCTGTCAGGATCTCCATGAGTTGCCTTTGGCCATACAATTGGCTTACCATCACATCTAGCAATAAGAAAGAACCGCTTTCTTATTGTTGGAGCTCCATAATCACATGCCCTGAGCTCACGCCATTCAACATTATACCCTTGTCTTTTGAGAGCTCTTACAAATGCCTTAAAAAGCTTTCCCTTCCTTTTAGGGTCCCTAGTTAGTAACTGTTGAGATATAGGTACCTGCTCATGAGGTTCTGCTATGTAATGTACCCACTTGCCTGCATCATAATAGCCATCTTTTTTTATAACACGGCCAGTATCCTTATCACGCTTTGCGATTAGAGGCCCCCACTCTTGAAACTCTTCTACATTTTCAAGAATTATTATTCGAGGTCTAACCTTTCCAGCCCATTTTTCAGCCACCCACGCAAGACCTCTAACGTTCTTACTTACAGGCTTTCCACCTTTTGCTTTTGAATGGTCCTTACAGTCTGGACTAAACCATGCAAGAGCCACTTTGCGACCCCTGCAAGCTAGTACAGGATCTACTTCAAATACAGAGTCGCAATAATGTTCTGTTTCGGGATGATTTACTTTATGCATTGCTATTGCTGCTGGATCGTGATTAATAGCAATATCAACACTTCTTTTTATGGCAAGTTCGATTCCTGTACTTGCTCCTCCACCTCCAGCGAAATTATCAATTATGATTTCTTTCATGTATAGGCCTCCTTTATTTTGTATTCATAACGGCGGGTCACTTATAAAAATACCAACCCAAACTCATCTTTCCTAATTAACTAACTTGTCAGCCTTGTTGTCAGCGAGTTCCTCGTAAAGTTTTGCTTTCTTTTGACACAACATCTGATACCCTTCAAGTTGTTTAGCAAGTAAAATTAACTGATTATACAGTTCCATTAACTTGTCATTCATCCTTACACCTCATTTCAACCTTATGCAAAAATATATTTAGGAAAACTTGTTTGAGTTGGTAAGACTTACTTCAAATAGTTCATATACCAGTTCAAAATATCACTTCCAAAAAGAATAGTAATGAAAGTTCCTACTACTATAGCAGGCCCAAAAGGTATATTTTCTTTTATTTTTTTTCTTTTTAAGATCATCATCATGGCTATAGAAAACAATGAGCCAGTAATGGCCGATAAAACAAATGATACTATTACCATTCTCCAGCCAAGAAAAATTCCAATAGGTATAAACAGTTTAATGTCTCCTGCTCCCAATACTTCTGTTTTGTATATTAAAAAGCCCACAATTGCAAAGATAAAAAGTAAAATAGAAACTGAAAACCCACCAACCAAAGGATTCCACCAGACTCTGTCCATATAAACAGGAAACTCATAAAATATATTATAAATAAATACTAGTATGGCTCCACCCAGACCTGAAATAAGCAAGTCATTCGGAATGATATAATAGTCCATGTCAATAAAGAATACTGCAATCAAAATCGTCATCAATAGAAGAAATGCATAAAACTGTATAGTAAAACCAAACTTTAGGAATAAGGATATACAGACAACAATTGTAAATATAGTAACCTGAAGAGGCCTTGCTATAATCCCTGAACATTTTTTACACTTTCCATTAAAAAGGTTAACTGGAACAAGCATATCAAGTATTTTAAGTTTTGCATTACATTTCTTGCAGTATGGCCATACCCACTTTACATCCTCTTCTCCTTTAGGATCTCTTGATGCAATAATGGTAATGATCACTCCAAGAAACATGCTTAAAACTGCTAATAGAATTATCATACTTTTCCTCCTTTATGCTGCAACCTGTACGCATACAGCACAATTTGTATTTTCATAAATCTCTCCTATAACATGCTTAATGTCATAAATTGATTCAATATTGGGATTCATAAATCTTATGTGTTTAGACTTAATTTTGTATGTATAAGTAATCACATTATTTGTTATTTCCACGATAGGGCTATCTTCTGAAAATGATTGGAACTTAATTGATATGGAGTTGGAAAATGAACCTTGATATACATAGAAATCAAGTATACCATGTTTCAAGGTACATTGGACATGACTATCAATATCAGTCATGGGCATCCTGTTTTGACTTAACTTCTTAACATATTGATTTAAATTATTCTCAATATATTCTCTTACCTCATATAAGGCACATAAATCGAATTCGCTTATATCCTTGTCATTTATGTTTCTTATATGTTTTAGACCTATATGAATTTTAATTATTGCCATCAAATAGCCACTTAAAGAGTCAATATCACCTATGTCAAGCTTGCGAATAAAGAATTGGCTAACAGTTATATTCGGTAGAAGCTTATGTGCATTTCTATTTATTATATCCAATACAAAAAGAACACCTAAGAAACTCAATATTGACCACATGATATAGCTCTCCTTTCATATATTGGTGATAATTCAAATTTAAAATCTTTACATTCTTCGCCTTTTATTGCAGCATTGACAATGATATCTATTGTGTTAGAGCTTGATATATAACCGTTTTGTATGTTTGATATATTTAAAACAAAATATACTATGATATCAGGGATACCAGTATAACGAACCTTTGCTGTTAATCTTCCTTTTTCTATGACAACAGGAACATTTTTAATAGCAGTGTGTATTGCAAATTTTTTCTTGCGTGTTTCAGGATATTCATAAGTGTTACGTCGATAGATATTTTCAGTTTTGTGGAAAATAAACCGTTCCAATTCAATTTTATTTTTATTCCTTCTCCTAAACAAGAACATAAAAACCCTCCTTTATGTTATTAACATTTATAATATACAATATAACAATTAACATTATTCTAACATTCTAGAATTGTAATTGTCAATATCATTATTAAATTTTATAGAAATTTTTGGATTGTTCTTAAAGACTTGATTTCCAAGGGATTAGGCAGAAACCTTCTTTATCACTATTAAGTTTATTGGTTTTTGCCTTTCATTATTAACCTTTAATCTAATCATATCAAACCTATTCATGTATGTTCTCAGCTCTTCACTCTTATTCATCAACCTCATTAATCTTGCATATGTTGACCTTTCACCCAAACCAATCCTAACTCCTGACAATATTTCAATTAGATGATATATAATCAATTTTCCAAAGCTAATATTTACATCATCTATTATTATACAACCATCTTTAGTCAATACATTGCTGAATCGCTCAAAGGCAAATTTAATATTTTTAACACTATCTTTTCTCATAGTTGGAGTAATTGAGTACCAAATAACACCCTTAAAATCCAATATAATGTCAGCCTGTTTTTCTCCGTTATCTATCAATAGTTTTTCAATATCTAATCCATTTCTCTTTTTATTATATATATACTCTCCATATTGGTTTTTCTCGCTTAGTTCGCTTCCATTTATGTCTCTTAAGTCGCCCACTATAAACTTGCTTCTGATCTCTCTTTTTGACAGATTCTTAAAAAGATACTTTTCATACACTCCTTTATTGGCAGCTGGACTTGCAAATACCAACTTATCACCAAATCTAATTATATTTTTATTTATAATTGTATCTACAGCCTTTACAATCCACTCATTACACATATATTTTCTATTAATATCATACCAAGTCTCAAGGTTTCCACCTTTTTCATATCTACCACAAAATATTCCTACTATCTTTGCACATATTAAACTTAATAGTTATGTAATT
>Ga0209467_1000379_pt1 | contig 65931 bp, 67 predicted proteins | sample Higcelwee11metaG_FD_187175 | JGI IMG/M metagenome (GOLD analysis project Ga0209467, IMG submission 187175) | Freshwater pond sediment microbial communities from the University of Edinburgh, under environmental carbon perturbations - High... | ecosystem: Environmental > Aquatic > Freshwater >...
TTAATATCGAATTCCTTTCTGTTTCATGATCTGTTTCTCGAATTTGATCTTATTATATCGAATCCAACTTAGATTATACATTCAATTTGACTTTAAACCAGTTTCTTAGATTTTCTTCGTTCGTCTGTTACTTTGACTTGATGAAAATCAGATTCATTTTCAATCTTTCAGACTGTCGATTTTTCAATCATAAAATACTTGCCACAATTAGACAAAATTGTATTATGTTGCAATGAAAACATTTAAGACACCAAACCGAGAGCAACAACTGCTGTTTGCGACAGTAAAGTTAGAGACGATAGCGCCAATAGGGAGTCCGTTACGGACGATTGACGGACTGGTAGACAAACTCGACACCAGAAAGATTGAAGCGACGTACGATTTTGAGTCAAAAACGGGAGCACGAGCAATGCATCCGAAAACGCTGATAAAAGTGGCGTTGTATGCCTTGCACAACTGCCGTTTTTCACTGAGAAAAATTGAATCGGACACGCAGTTTCATCTTGGATATCGATGGATAACCGGAGACGAAAAGATAGATCACTCGACGATGGGCAAATTTTTATCCCGATTTGCAAGCGAGCTTGCGGAACTTTTCAGCCAGGTTGTCATGATCGGGGTGGAACATGACCTGATAGATTTTGAAGTATTGAATGTTGATACGGTAAAGATACGTGCGAACGCATCTTACAAACAGTTCCGGGATTTGAAAGGGATACGTGAAGAGAGAAAGAAAATAAAGAAGAAACTCGAAGAACTGTTAAAGGATTCCGAACACGAAGCAGATGAAGAGAAACGAATCCTTGCTGCGCGGATAGAGAAACTGGAATGGGCAAAAAAGGAACTCGAAGAAAGGATCAGGCTTGAAGATGCAAGCGAAGAGAAACAAGAAGAGCTGAAGAAAGAAAAGCGGATAAATCTGACCGATCCTGACTGTGAGCTGATGCAGCAGGCGAACAGGGAAATCAACAGCGCGTTTGCGATCGCCATGGCCAGCGATGCTGCGAATGATTTCATTACGCACATAAAAGTGCAGGAGCACCAGAACGACGCGGAAGCGCTGATACCGGCGATAGAAGGAAGCCGCGAAACAACACAATCTCGACACAAAGTAGTGAATGCAGACAGCGGATTTTCCTCTGTAGAAAATCTTGAGAAGTTGCAGAAAGACGGACAAAGTGCACTGATTCCTGATCGTCGAATGGATGCAGAAAGAAGAGGCGTATCAACTAAGGGCGACTATGACCGATCGCATTTCAGCTATGATGCGAAAAAGGATGTGTATACCTGTCCGGAGGGAAAGCGCCTGGATCACAAGAGCAGTTCGACACAAAACGGAAGAACATATCATTTGTACTGCAATTATGATGCATGCAAATATTGCAAGCAACGCAAGAAATGCACGAAAGGGAAACATCGCACGATAAGCAGAGATTCGAATGAGGCGATAAAGGAATACATGAGGGCTCAATTGAAGGAAGCCGAAAATCAGCAAGTATACAAATTACGAGCTCATGCGATTGAATCACCGTTTGGTCAGATAAAACACAATTTGAAGTATCGCATTGTCATGCGAAGAGGGCGAACGAAAGTTCACATGGAGCTTTCTCTGTTAGGAATGCTTCATAACATCCTGAAAATCGGTAGTATGCAGCAAATAACAGCCTGAAAGTCAACTTTTGCAGTTATACAAACATGATTTAGCAAAACAAGTATATCGTTTACTGCGCTTGAGAATTATTTGAAAAAATTCGACAGCCTGATTATTTTTATATTATCATTCTCAAGATGAATTGGTCGTTGTGATCCTCACGATATCCGATTGAGGGGGAGAAATATGAACAGGTGTTTGTGCGTCCTGACCTGTGTTGTCTTTTTGCTGGTCTGCTGTGAGATTCCGGAATACCCCTATTTTCTAAAAGAGTCGGGAAAGCTCTACGATGTGGCGCGGGATTTCTCCTCATCAAAAAATCCAGCGGGGGCCTGGAGTTACGGCAATGCCGCCTCGCCTGGAGGAGATTTCACACTAATTACTGAAAACAACGGCGGTACTGATCTGAACTCATGGACCGGTGCGAGCGGATCGGCCGTAACAAAAAATATCTCCGTTTCAGCGGTCGATGATCCCGGCAACTCGCTGCACTGGGAACCGGGTGATCTCTCGTTTCATCCCGGATCTGACGGAACGTATTGCGTAATCAGATGGACTGCACCCGAAAGCGGTACATGCGAGATCACCGCGATATTCGAATTGATTGATCAGCAGGCGAATAATACTGACGTGCATATCCTTCATGAATCGCACGAGCTGTACACCGTTGAGCTTCAAGGATACATGGACGAGCAATCGTATGTCTCAAAATCTGCGATAAAAGTTGCTAGGGGTGAGACGATCGACTTTGTCCTGGGTTATGGTTCGGGGATGAGCTATTTTGAAGACTCGACAAAGATTGACGCACAGATTACACTGAATTGAAGTCCTCTCCAGCGCCGATGTCCCGAGGTTCATTTACAAAGACCTGTTCGAGCTGCAGGTTTCGGAGGTTTATGAAATTATTTCTTTCTCTGCCTGTTCCTGCCATTCTGAGTGCCGCATCGATTCTGTTTTTAATATCCTGCGAAATCGGCGATTACCCCTTTTTTATCAAAGGCGGCACGATAACTGTTGCAGTTGACGGACGTTCGGGGCCCTGGGATGTGAGTGTCAATTCAACTGATGATTACGGCGGCGGCACACAGATCGAACCGGCTGTGGTTGATAACAGTTCAGGAATTTCCATTGCCGAGGGAAACAAAGTTACGGTCACCTACGTCAGCGGGCTGGCGAATTCGGGAGGCGGCGGATTATGGTATGACGCCGATGGTGTGGATGCCGATGCCGGTTACGCTCCCTCAAACGGCGAAAGCGGAAGCATCTCATCCTACATGGAAGCTTCGGAGCTTCCGGTAAACCTCGGTGAACTTGTCGGTGTTTTTGCTGATGGTGAGGGGGTGATCGTCGGCCCGCCTTTCAAAATCGGAAACGGACCCAGAGAATTGACTGTTCCGAAGAAAGCAAAACGGCTGCAGCTCGGTGTTAATGACGGTATGTATTCAGATAACGGAGGTACCCTTACACTACGAATAAGCAATGGCAGCGACTGAAAGCCGCCTAAGAGAACACTTTATTCAAGAAATCCGGAATTGTGACGGTGTTTTTGAGCAGACCATCTTTTCTTACTCCTCGGAGTACTCTGCCTCGTCCTCGGTCTGTTCCCCCGCCGGAACCTCATCGCTCTCCTCATAACCGTTTTCTGTGATCACGGTGTCATCGTCGAGCGGGTCGGCCGACGAGTAGCTGAAATTGTCGCTTCTCGGGGCGGTCGTTGCGCACGAAAGTGCGAGTAAGTAGGCGAGCAGCAGCAGAAATCTCTTCATAGGACCCATCCTGAGTCAATAATAACGGTGCATCATGGTCGCAAGGCGATGAAAAGTCACCCTTTTTATATGCAGCCGATTAATTAAGCCGGTTTTATATGATCCCCCCGTAAATATTGTCAATCCAATGGAAGAAAAAAAATTAACTTTTTGTTAAGTTGCTTCCCCCGTAGTCGTTATTAATTTGACTTTTGGTTCTAATTAAAATAATGGCACATATTCTTTAACTTCACTTTGAGGTGCACAGTGATACTTAAAAAACAGAAATCCAGCGGTCATTACGGCGTCTATGCCGGCCGCGGATTTGCAGAGGGCGAATTGCTCTTCTGCCATGATGAGTGGATCGAGGATGAGAAGTATGGCTGGTCGGTGCTCAGCGTCGAGGAGATTGAAGCCCTTGATGCGGTACGGCGTGAGAAATTTCTCCGTTACAGCTATGATATCAGCTTCGGCTACTCCATCGGAACATTTGACTGGCAGAATGCCCGTCATGTTTCCAATTTTATGAACCACTCCTGTGATCCCAACATGATGTATGATTACAACGACAACATCATCGCTAAACGGGATATCGCGGAGGGTGAGGAGTTGACAGTTGATTATGGAACCTTCGTTGTCAACTTTGACCAGGATTTTATCTGTGCCTGCGGATCGCCTAACTGCCGTTCGCATATCAGAAAAGATGACTGGAAATTCCTGATGTTTGAGTATCAGCTTCATTTTCCGACCTTCATGCACCCCGTCCTGACTGCGCAGCTCGTATCGCCAACTGTCTTGCGCTCTGTATCTTGATCGAATACAATGAAGACCGGCATCCACTGGTGCCGGTCTTTTTTTGTCGGCAGATAATGACGCATACCACCCCCTTTTCGGCTTGACTTCAACCGGCACCATCCCCCATCATCTGCCGATGAAAAGAAAATTGATCGCAGCCGCCGCAGTGGTGCTTCTCGGCGCGGCCGCCGTTACCGCATATTATTTTATTCACTCCTGGCTTGAAAAACGAAATGCGTGGCAGCCTCCCACTGAGCAGCTGGCATTTTCACTGAACGAAAGCTCGCAGCTTATTTCATCCGGCGACAACGCCGGGGCGCGCTCGATGCTCGAGAAGCTCGCGAAAGAGAATCCCTCGAGCGAGATGGTTCCGTATAACCTCGGCATCACCTGGATGAACGAGCAGCACTACGAAAAGGCGATTCACTATTTTTCACGCTCTATAAAAATTCATCCGACACTCGGCGCGCACCTTAACCGGGCTTGGTGTTACAAGGCGCTGGGTAAGCATCAGGAGGCTGTTGACGACTACACCCGCGTCCTGGTGATGAATCCCGATTTCAGCCACGCCTACTACGAGAGGGGCTTTCAGTATATGCTTCTCAAGCGGGGGGATAAGGCCAGAGAGGATCTTCTGCGTGCCAGGGATCTCGGAATTACCAAGGCTCAGGCTCTGCTCGATCAGCTGCAGGAGCCCGATTTATGAAAGAACCCGCACGCTGCCCCTGGTGTCTCGGCGACCCGCAGTACATCGAATACCACGACACGCTCTGGGGGCGTCCGGTGCGCGACCCTGTCGATCTTTTCGCGAAGCTCTGCCTTGACGGCCAGCAGGCCGGACTCTCCTGGATAACTATCCTCAAAAAATGGAAGAATTACGATGAGGCCTTCGAAGGGTTCGATCCCCGCAGAGTCGCCGCCTTCGATCAGAACAAAATCGATACACTGCTGCAGAACCCCGGCATCGTGCGAAACCGCCTCAAGGTGCAGTCGGTCGTCAAAAATGCGCGCGCCTACCTCGCGCTCGAAGATGCGGGCGTAGATTTCTCCGGGTACATCTGGTCATTTACGGGGGGAAGGGCACTGATAAACAAGCGGCGCAGTTTGAGCGAAGTCCCTCCGACGACGCCCGAGTCTGACGCCATGTCGAAGGCGCTTAAAAGCGCCGGCTTCACCTTTGTCGGCTCGACCATCTGCTACGCCTTCATGCAGGCGGTGGGAATTGTGAACGACCATCTTGTCGATTGTCACTGTTATCAGCAGTGTGCGAAGGAACAGCGCAAGCTGTGATGCGGCGGGCACTCTACGCGCGGCGTCTGCCGGCGATGTAGCTTGCGGCAGCGTCGAGAAAAAGACCCGCGCGGCTTTCGCCGTGCTCGAGTGCGTACTCGTCAATTTTCTTCAGTAGTGATTCCGGCACGTTTACCGCCACTTTCTTTGCCTTGCCGGACATCTGAGAGATATCGATGGAGGCTACCGCCCAAATCGAATTTGCATAATCCTTTTCAGCGGCAAACCTCTCCACCTCAGAGGGCAGCGGAATATCCTCGCCGTCGAAGGCCAGCCCCTCGATATGGCACAGCACAGCCTCTTTCGCGTTGAGAATCGCCTCTTTAACAGTGCGCCCCGCCGAAAAACAGCCGGGAAGGTCGGGCACTCTGACGAGAAAATCAGAATCTCCCTCTTTGTGAATTGCGATCGGGTAAGTCATTTCCCCTCCGCCCCGGTAATGGTGAATATCTCACCCGCCAGTTTCTTTGAAATCGTGCTGCGCACCGGCGGCATCGTCACCTTGCCCTTCATATCCGGGTGGCGGTACTGGTAGTGCTCACCCCGCACATTAAAGAGAGTCCAGCCCCTCTTTTCAATCTTTTCTATTAATTCAATAGTCTGCATGACCCCAAGATAGCCAATCTCTGAGCCCCTTTCAAATTTATCGTAACCATTTTTCTGCAAATATCAGCAGCGCAATGAGGGGGGATGTTGTCTAAAAAGTAAAAACCCGGCGGGATACCTCCCGCCGGGGTTTTTACTCGCTGCCGCGAGTTTCCGCAATTTGTCTTTACCAGCTTGCACCGCCGTCGACGGATTTGGATATTTTCAGGTCTTTATCACCAGCGTTATCAAAATATATTATATAGACATTATCGTCAAAAAAGCCCATCGAAGAATACTGACCGACATCTGAAGTGCTATCATCAACAGTAGAAATAAGCCAAGTTCCATCATACCATGCATGACGAAGTCGTTTATTTGTTTCATCATAATACGAGATGTGAATATCGCCGTATGAATCAATAATGGTACTGTTGTATTTTCCAATTACAATAGGTTTCTGCACGACGTATTGAGTTGTCCAATTAACTCCATTATCAGAAGATGTCGCCATTTCGAGATCGCCATTATCTGCATCAAAATAAGTAACATAAACATATGAACCCATACCGGTGATTGAGGTATGTTGAAATGAATTTGTTGACGCAGTATCAACGGTAAAGTCGGGTGAACTAGAAAAATCTGTAATGTCCCAAGCTGGTGGCGTAATGTCGTAACGTGTCACATAAATTTTTCTTGATGTATTATCTACATGAGCAAAGAAAAGATAATCACTGCCGGCATAGCTTGATATATAAGTACCGACATCGTTACCGCCAATATTATGTAAGATAGAATCGGTTCGAATACTCCAGTCATTTATCAGTGCTCCACTCCCGGCTAGATTAGCTAAGGCGACAGAGGCAATTTCCAGGTTAGTGTCGACTGCATCGTAGTATGCGACAAACAGATTTGTTCCGTCGCTTTCTATCGTTGAATACTGACCGTTTGTATTCGGTAGATCACTATTAACCTCAATACTCCAATTATCACCTGAATCGGCAGAAAAAGCAATTTTTAATACATCGTTTGTATCATCGTAATAGCTGATATATATATTCGGCTCATTGACAAAGATATCACAAAATTTGCCTAGATCAGTACTGGCAACTAGAGGTAATAAACCAGCAGGATCAACATCATCTTTAATAACCCAATTCGCCCCGCTGTCAGTTGATTTTGCAAATATGATATTTGAATCAGTTTGATCATAATACACCGCATAAACAGCCCCGGAAGCCCCTACTGCAATACGGCTGTATTCACCTCGAATGATGGCCTCAGCATCGGGATCGTCTATCGTCATTGAACTTACTGATGAGCCGGTAAGAGTAAACGGGTAACTCGGTGTATCCGGGTCATCAGATGGTATATTAAGAGTGGCGCTTCTTGTACCGGTAGCTGAAGGAGTAAAGCGGATTGTCATAGTGTTACTGCTATCGCTTCCGCTTATTGCAGAGTCAGGGTTGGTAACGAAAGCAAAATCAGAACTGTTAGTACCGGATATTGACGCGGTTGAGCCTGAAACAGTCAGGGTTGTTAAGGGGTCTCCGGTGTTATTTATTATAACCGGATACACTATTGACTGAGTCCCAACCAACTGAGGGTTGATGGTTAACGCACTTACAGTGATATTTTGTGCGAGTGAAGTACCGGTTATCGTGACTTGTTTTGTCGGAGTATCAGGATCATTGCTGTAAATGTAGAGGGTCGCCGTTTTTGTTCCTGCTGAGGTCGGCTTAAAATCTACAAGCAGATCCGTATTCGCAGCGGCCTGTCCCGTTAATGAAAGTGGAACAGCAGGTGCAGCACTTATTGTGAATTGATCAGAATTCATGCCTGAAAGAGAAAATCCCGTAACGATAAGAGTGGTGTCATTGTCACCATCGTTACTAAGAGGTACAGACCACATCGTTGTGCCGGATATAACTGTATTTGCATAATTATGATTTGCAATGTCTTCCAGGTTAGGTTGACGAGCATCTCCAGTTAAAGGAATTGATAAGACAGGGTGGTCTGGATCATTGCTTACAAATTTAAGGGATGCCGTTTTATCGGTTCCATCACTGCCGGGTGTGAACACCACCTTAAGATTAGCATCAGAAGATCCTTTTGTCAGATTAAGCGGCAAAGTCGGCATCTGGGTAATTGTGAACATTGAAGAATCAGTACCATCAACAAAAATGTTAGAAACGGTAAGCACTGAACCGGCATCAGAAACAGCGCCGGTATTTCCGACTGTAAATGTTTCAGCTGTTGATGATGTACCTACCTGCTGATCACCAAAATCAAAAGTAGCCGGTGAAACTGCGATGTCCGGTTGAATACCGGCCCCTTCAAAAGTAATGGTTGAAATACCGGCATTACCGCAGTTAATAACGAGATCTTGGTCCGCTACAACCGCTGCACTTGGCGTAAGTGTTACCGAAAGGTATGTCGATCCACCGGCTGCTACAGGGAACGATGAAGTGTTATTTATCACAAAATCGCCGCCGGGTGAAGTAATTGAAGTTAAATTCAAGGGAGCTGTGCCTGAATTGTTAATCTGCACAATTATTGCCGCGCTGGTCTGGCCGATTACCACATTACCGAAATTATAACTGCTGCCATTCGCAGGAGAGGTGGTGAGAACCGGTGACTGTGCAACACCAGTGACCTGAATTTCATAATCGTTGCCGGAGGTTGCGTTATAGGCATCACTTGTGATTTTGATAACAGCGTTATGTGTACCAAGTGATTCCGGATCAAAAGTTACATCAAACGTGCAAGTTGAGCCGTTTGGTATGTTTGTACCATATGCTGGATTAGGATTTGTCACAGTAAATGCTGAGCTTGATGGTGTAATTGTAATATCTGATATTATTAATCCGGCATTACCATTATTTGTTATAGTATATTGATATTTTGTATCATCGACACCGAGAACTATATCCGTAACAGTCAAAAAATCAGTGCTTACCGTTGTCTCAGATATTTCAGAGGCCTGACTTATCCCTGCCAGTACAAATGCAAAGTTCGTTGTATCCGGATCATTTGATACTATTGTCATGACACTATTTACATTACCAATGACATTGTTCGGATCAAATGTTACATCAACATAGCCCGACTGACCTGCCGGTATTGTCCATGGCAGTGGTGTAGTTGTGACACCAACCTTATAATTACTCAAGGTATAGTTTCCGGAGTCAGAAAGCGCTATTGAACTTACTACAAGATCTGCTGTGCCGTTGTTTGTGACGGTGATTGTTTCAGTACGTGATCCCGTGTCTTCATCCCGTGTTCCGAACGAAGTAGTACCACTTACTGAGATGTTCGGGGCATCAGCGTTAGCGGTGCCGGTGAGGGTGAAAGTAAGTGACGGTTCCGAAACATCGTTGCTTGTCAGAGTGAGTGTAGTAGAACGCGCTCCTGCTGCGGTTGGCGTAAAGGTGACGGTAAAAGAGCCTGTAAATCCGGGATCAATGTTTAATGATGCGACGGAGGGTGAGAAATCTCCTGATACCCCTATTGATGTTATCTGCAGCTGCTGCGATCCCTCGTTTTGAATGTAGTATGTCTTTTCAACCGGTGAGCCGATATTTGTTGATCCGAAATCAACGGGTGCGGAGATGATAGTAATTTCAGGTGCGGTGCCGGTTCCGGTCAGACCAAGGCTATAGATGCCCTCATCGGGATCATTGCTTCGGATAATTAGCGTCGAGTTATGCGTGCCTCCGTCAACAGGATTGAAGGTGACATCACAGCTGTAGCTGCCTCCGGGTACAATGGTCGGCTGTGCAGCGTCGGCGAGACTGCCTGACGTAACAGAGAAGTGTGTCGCGTTGCTGAGCGCAATTGGATAAACGGAATTCACAACGCCGTCTCCGAGGACAAGATCGCCAGTTCCCGTGTTTGTTATCGTTATCGTCGAAACAACTGAACCGCTTGCAGCGTTAACACTACCGAAATCGGTGACAGTCGAGTTAACAAGAATGTCGGGAACCGCTTCCACACCGATACCGGAAATTGGAATGGTGTAGGGGTTCTCGTTTGAGTCATTAGTCTGTAGAGAAATTGTATCGCTCAACGATCCCGATGTGTTGGGATTGAATGTTACCACAAAGGAATAAGTATTGCCGGGGGTAATCGTCTCAGTTGATCCGTCATCTGTTATAAATCCTGAGGTAATTGAGAAGTCAGTTCCCGTTGATAACTCGATTGGAGCATTGCCTCCCGCAACACCATCCCCGATGACAAGGTCATCAGATCCTTCATTTTTAATGATATAAGTTCTTGTTACTGAAGTTGCCCCGTATTCATTGACCGATCCGAAATCAGTTGGTGCCGCAATCATTGATATCTCCGGCTGCCCGACACAGTTACCTGTTATGCTGATTTCATAGGGGTCTTCAGAGTCATCGGTGTCATTATGGTTAATAGTCAATGTAACAGTATGTGAACCTGTTGCTGCGGGATTATACGTAACATAAAATACAGCATTTGATCCCCCGGCAATCGATTTAATTGGTTGATTGTCGATTGAAAATTGTGCTGAATCTGCGCCTGATTTTGTAACATCTGCTACAATAGTCAGCGTATCAGTGCCTGTGTTTAATATATTTACAGGAATAATTTGAGAAGAACCCAAATTGCAGTTTGTCAGTATTGTGTAGGTTTGACCATCGGTCCGGTTTATACCGTTTACATTCACATCGATCTCATGTTCAGTACTGGTGCCGCTCAATTTTAAATCGTAGACTGCTTCATCAGAATCACTATTAGCGATTTGAATAGTAGCTGTTTTTATACCTGCCGATACTGTCGGGGTAAAACGAACGGTGAATGTCAATGTAAGGCCGGGAGTGATTGTCCAGGGGGCTCCAGCCGGATTTGGGCTGATAATTGTGAAATCACCTGCACTTGTGAATCCGGTAACTGACAAATCTTCATCACCATAATTTTCGATAGTAAAATTCTTGTCGATACTTACCGGTGTTTGCCAGTTGGCACTGCCGAAATCAACAGCAACTGCATTGTTGTCTTCGATACTTGTAGCACCGAGTTTCACATTGATCTCGGGATTGCGGGCGATTCGGTCTCCATAAATCGTCAGAGTAGATGAACCAACATGTGTATCAAAATTAATTATATCAGAAAGAGTTCCACTCCCTCCTGCCGATGGCTGAAATTGAACTTTGAAACTGTAAGTAGAATTAGGTGTTACTGTAACGTCATCACCTGCTGCAGGTGGGGGATTGTTAACAGCTGCAAATCCACCGGATGTGATAGCAAAATTACTTGTCGTAGAAAGAAATATTCTGTCAAGGATCAGGTCGGTAGTTCCGGTATTCTTGATTGTATAAGTGAGTTCGTTTCCGGATGTGGTCTCTTCGGCACTGCCGAATGTTGTCGGGGCAGTTGTTAAGGTAAGCACCGGATTTCTCGCAGCAGTTCCGGTAATCGTGAGGTCAGTTGTGGGGCTATCCTCATCGTCAGACGTAATGTGTATAATGGCTGAGTGAGGCGCTGTCGGGTCAACAAGTGTACTGCTGTTCGGTCTGTAAGATACAAGAAAGTCACTTGTGCCGCCGGGGTTGATGGTCGTCGCAGGATACATATCAATCGTAAATTGATCCGGATTTGTTCCAACCAGTTGCACATTTGTAATTGTCAGCGAATCAGTATTCGCTGTAACTCCGGTTGTGTTGGTAATTCTGAATGAGCGCTGTTCGTTTGACCCGACGGTTTCGTTTCCATTATCAGAATAAACAGCAGTAGAAACAGCTGTTAAAGATATTTGCTGCTCAACAGAAAAAGCGGTTACAGCAACCGTATTTGAAGGTGGACTTGAAGGATCATTATTCGTAAAAACGATATTCCCGCCACGAGCTCCGAGTATTGCACCTGCTGTAAACGTAATCTCAAAATCATGAGTTGCTCCAGGCACAATGGTCACCGGATATCCAATGCCGCCGTCGTTGAAATCACTGGGCAGTGATATACCGGAAATTTGCAGATTGGAGCTCCCGCTATTCTTTACTGTATAGATTTTAGATGAAGTCTCAGCAGGGGCCTGGTTATTACAGGTGCCGAATGCCGTCGGTGCCGAGAGCATTGTAAAAACCGGGTTAATGGTATAACCAGCGCTAAGCGGTACTGTGGTGTTTCCGTCTGGATCATTTGTTGATATAATAAGATTTGCTGTGTATGTTCCGCCGGCTAATACGGTTGTAATATCCGGTTTAAAAGTGACGGTAAGTGTTGTACTTCCGCCAGGGGTAATTGTTCCGGACGGCATGGATGAAATGGAAAATTGCGACGGGTTTGACGTGGGAAACGCGCTTGCGGCTAACGCAACGCTTGTTATCTGTAAATCTTCACCAAATGAAGCCAGATTGGCGTTTGATATCGTTATCGTCTGACTGTTTGTTGATCCGATAGCTGTTGATAAAAACGTCGGAGCGCTTACCGCCTGAATTTGCGGTTCGGTGGCAACACCATTAAGGGTAATCGGGTATGAATTTTCAGTAACATCATCGTTCACGATATTCATTGTGGTTGATTTGCTGCCGGCTGATGGTGTTCCGGCAGCTGAGGGATTAAAGGTCACAGTAAAGGTTCTTGTACTGCCGACTGGTACTGTGAAACTTGTAGTGCTTGGTGAAAAGCAGTCTGCATTTCCGCCTGACATAGCTATGTTTGTTATAGTAAGAGTTGTGGTGCCGTCATTTTTGATTGTATAACTTTGTGAATTTGTTCCTCCCAATCTGCTCACATATCCGAAGTTGGTCGGTTCCGATAATAATGTAATCTCCGGATTCGCCGTCCCTACGCCGGTAATACCGATCGTGAAGGCCGGTTCGTCGACGTCGTTGGTGTAGATGGTGATGGTATCGGTGATAGCCATGGGCGTACTGATCGATTTCGGATTGAAGGTTACGTAGAATGACGAACTTCCCCCGGCGGGAATCGTTCCGGCGGGGAAAGAATTGATCACGTAGTTTGTGCCGGTAGCAAGAGTCACGGTACTGACATTCATGTCGGCATTGCCGTCGTTTTTTATCGTGAACTGCTTCGCGCTGCCCGAGGTGTTGGCCGCGACAGAACCGAAATCCGAGGGAGACGCGCTCATCGTGATTTCGGCGCCGGTGCCCGTGCCCGAAAGATTGATTGTGTAGGTCGATTCGTCGGTGTCGTTGCTCGCGATGGTAACGGTTCCGCTGTCGGCTCCCCTGTCGACCGGGCTGTAGGTTGCGCTGAACGTATAGGTCGCCCCCGCCGCAATCGTCGCGGGCAGCCCTGTTGCCGAAACGGTCAGTTCAGTTCCCGGGCAGGAGACCGAAGTGACGGTAAGTTCTGCGGTACCGATATTCTGTACGGTAAAGGTTTTCGCGCCGCTGCTGGTTGTCTCTTTGACATTGCCGAAACTGTAGGTGCTTCCCGTCAGACAGGTAACACTCCCCGCCTTGACATTGATCTCGGGTGTCACCGCAGCCGAGCTGGAGGCGTTGCCGGCGACCGTGAAGGTGTATGATGCCTCGTCGCTGTCGTTTGAGGCTACGGTCACTGTCGCGGTTTTATAGCCTGAGGATGCGGGATTAAAGACAATTGAAAAGGCGGTAGAGCTTCCCGCCGTGCCCTTGGCTTCGAGAGTCGCCGCAGCTGCCGCACTTGAGAGTGTAAAATTCGATGTATCGCTGATCGAAATTCCCGTGATTGAGAGCTTCTCGTTGCCGAGATTCGAGATCGTAAAGCTCTGCGCGGCGCTCGATGCCCCCTCGACGACGGTGCCGAAGTGCTTCTGCCCGCTTCCCGAAAGAAGGCTGTTCGAAAGCTGGTCGGCTATGTGTATCTCGGGCGCCTTGACGGTGACATACCCGGAAAGTTTGAGCATGAAGGGCGAGTCGGTACTCGTGTCGTTGTGGGTAATATTCAATTGCGCGTAACGCGACCCCTCAAGTGAGGTCGTCGGCGTAAAAATTACTTCGATTTCCAGTGATGCGCCCGAGGCGAGTGTTGTCCCTTCGCTGAAGTTGTGGGTGAAGTCAGCGGCGCTGTCGCCCGTGATCGAGACGGCGGTGACATCAAGCGCGGCGCTGCCCTTGTTCTCGACGGTGAACACGACGGGGTTACTCGACTGGCCGGGAAGCACATTTCCGAAGGGGTAGGGGCCGGTTCCCGAGTAGACGGGCGTCGCGTTGCGTTTTACCGAGAGCACGGGGTAGGGATCGGACGATGCGGCGGTCGTCGATTTCTTCTCTTCCTGTCCGCCGTCCTGACACGCAAAGAGCATCAGCAGCACAGCGGGGATAAGAAATATCCTTATTTTCATCTTGAGAGGGTGCTCCGCTTATTTCTTTATTATACTCAATTTAAAAATTTTGTCAGCTTTTTTTTCCAGCAATTGCAAAAAAACAATCCGATTGGGCTTTTTTGCTCTTTTCGGGGGGATTTCTGTCCGCAATTCCCCCCTCACAATCGGCAAAATTGCTCCCGGCCGCATGAGGAGCCGCACTTACGGTTCGGTTGAAAAAATCTGGACATCCTCAATCATGTGGTTGCCCCGGAAATCCTCAATTGAAGCACCCGCCGAGACAGTCAGAATATAGGTCGCCGAATTCTCGAGCGGCACGAGCGGCCGCACATACCATGTCTTGAAGTTGATATCATTCGTCTCCATGGTGACCGAGAGGGGAACCGTTGTCCCCGGCATCATCACAAGGGTAACCGTCGATTCGTTTACCGTTGAGGGATATATCATGGGGTTACTGTTGTCGAAAAAGGTCAATACTATAACACCTGAGGTGCTTGCGAGAGTCGTCTCCACCCCGGTGTCGCCGTTGCCGGGATTCGCGCTGAGAAGAAAGGGCTCTTCGCTGTCGGCGGAGGGTGAATCGGCGGTGATAAAACGGTAGCAAACGTATGCGGGATTGACGGGACTCAGGGTCGAAGCCGGAAGCCGCACGAGCGGTTCGAAATTGAGAGGGTACTCAGGCGCGTCGTCTGGGCAGGCGAATTTGTAGATGTAAATGTCATAGGTGTCGCCGTACTGAAAGCCTCCCGTCGCGGGGGTGACAATGAACCAGTTCGATGATGCCGCCGGTGTGATTTCGGCGGGAACGTAGACATCGTTTCTGTACAGTTCCATGAGCGAGGATAACTCTCCGCTGTCGTTTTCCATCACATGAGAGAATATCACCATGATCGCGCCAGCGGCGGGATCGATGTCAGCGGGGCAGGGATCGGGAACATCCAGCGTCTGCAGGGTTCCGGGGTAGACATACTGGATCTGGGGATAGAGTGTGCTCAGATCCTCTTCGGGAGAGATGCGCTGCTCGGGCTCGTAGACGATGGTTTCTGATTTGTTGCATCCCCCCGCAAACGTGAGAAGAGCGGCAAGCGGCAGCACAAAGATTTTTTTAAAACAATCCACCATATCTGTTCTATCGGCCCTTAAAGTGCGCATCTTGATTCGTTTTGCATATTTTTTTTGAAGATGCCGGATGCTTTATCGGGGAAATTTGCGCAACGTCTCGCGTGCGCCGGCCGGGCCCGCATAAGGTGCAAAAAACGCCGCATGGCGGCAAGCATATTAAATGAAGCTCAAAATTAACTTTTAATGTTCTTTTCTGGTAAGGCCGTCATCTCACGCACGACGCCGGGGTGAGCATCTGTGCAAAATACCATGGCATCGCGGTAAAGTGTTTGCCACAGCGGCTCAACAGGTTACATTTGCAGTTCGCAAAGAGGTTACTTCGGTTCAATGAAACGCGTATGCATAAAATATCTTCTTCTTGCGGCATCTCTCGCCCTGTTTGTGTTCAGAAACCCTGCGCTGGTCGCGCAGATTGCTTATCCTGTGCGCATCACGGCGATCTCCTTTTCGGGAGGCGGGGGAATCGGACCCACCTCGTCAGGGTACAACCATGCGGGCGATTATTTCCGCGCCTACGGTATTGCCGGTACGGGTTGCCGTATCAATGCCGAGATGCTTGTCGGGGGGAACTGGCAGCCGATGTACGGGGACACTCTGTTCACGATAAACTATTCTGACGGCACCTCGTCGGGAAATTTCAATGTGACGATTCTTTCGGGACAGAACAGCGGCTCATCGGCTGTTCCCTATTCGGCGCTGGGAGGGTTTGACAGCACATGGATCGGCGAAGGCGAAACGCGGCTGTTCAGCTATTCGATCGGCGCGGTCTCGGGAGAATTCTGTTCGGGGGTGATCTCCTCATCGGTCTCCGCCTCGATCTACTGGGACAGGGTCTGTCCGCCTTCTGACGGCCTCTTTCCCCCCGCAAGCGCCGAGAGCATGATAATAAACACCACCGCATCCACCTGTAAACTCTTCTGGCAGCCGCTCGCCCCTTCGACAAACGCGTCGGGCTACATGAACGGCGATTTCTACGAATACCGCGTCAAGTACCGCCTCTACAGCGAAGAGGGTACCGAGCGCTGGCGCGTCTGGAACGGCACGAATGATCCCTCGCTGCGATATATTTCAAATAATCCCGTTGCCAATCCCGGAACAGAAAGCTCGCTCCATTTTTTTGAGGGGCGCAAGTACACGACGCTGGTCAATCTCAAGCTCTTTACCCGTTACGAGTATTATGTTGAGGCCGTCGATGTCTTCGGCAATGTGTCGGCTGAACCTGCCGCATATTTTTCTTTCAGCACGCTTCCCTATTCGACCGAGGTGAAGCTCTCGGACGGGATAAGCGTGCACTCTGATTTTACCGATCCTGCCGACGCGCGCTCGCGCACGCTGCGTGATACCAATATCCGCGCGGATCTGACCGTCGTATCAACCGATACGGTTCCCGACAGCGTCTTCGTCTGGTACACCGCCGTTGCCGACACCGACATCGTTCTTGACGGGCGTGAGATTAATTCGACGGCTTTTCCATCCGGCACCCTCTACTCTGTCGAGGCGAAACCGACCGGCCCGAACCGCTGGAGCGCCTACCTTGATTCTGATACGAATGCCATGGCAAACGGAAATACCGTGCGCATGATCGTCGAGACCAGATCGGGAACGGTCAGTTCGTTTTCAGACTTTGATATCTCAGATCTCGATGCAAATGACGACGAGTGGACTTTTTATGTGGGAACACTGACGAAGTTTACCCCCTGGCCGGCGCGCATACTCAACAATGTCATCGATAAAAAAAATCCGGCGGCATACCCCGCCTACTATCTCTCAGAGGACGCCTACGTGACCATCATGGCCTACGATATCAAGGGTCGCGTCGTCGCGACCATTCTCGAGCAGTCTTTCCGCAGGGGAGGACAGAATATAAAAGAGGGCGGTTGGCGCGGCACCAACAAGACCGGGCGCAAACTGGGGGTCGGCCTCTATTACATCAAGATCAGCGCCCGCTCCGCTAAAACGAAAAAGATAATCCTCGACAGGACAGAAAAGGTGGTGATCGCCTACTAGCCCCGCGTTGCTTCAATAAACTATTTTACTGTTGACGTGTAAACGGCGGGGGTTCAGACTCTGAAGTGCAAAGGGGGCCGTGCGGGGTGATGTTTGCGCGGTTTGCAGATTGAAATAAAGATAGGGGATAACTGATAATCATGCCTGACAAAGAAGTTAAATACAGAGAAAAGAAAAAACACATCATCGATGCGCTGCGCCGCTGTCTAGAGAGTAACGTCTATTCGAATATTACCATTCAACATGTGGCTGACGAGGCCGGTATCTCCAAGGGAGGGCTTCTGCATTATTTCGCCTCAAAAGAGGATCTCTACCTCGAACTGGTGCACTCGATGTTCGAAGAGATAGCCCGTGAGCAGACAGATGTGCTTCGCGGAATCGACCGGGCGCGGGATCAGGCGAGTATAACGGCTCTTTTCGGTATCGAGAAGTTTTTTCTTGATCGCAACAATATACACGTGCTGCTCAACATCTTTCTCTACAGTTACGAGAACGAGGCCACGCGCACCTATCTGCAGAACTACCTGGCGCAGCACCGCCGCCACTACGGCTCGCTTATCGGCGAGACGCATCAGAGTATCCCGCACAGACGCAAAACTGATTTTGATCCGCTAGTGCAGGCGCGGGTGCTGCAGATACTGGTTCTCACATCGGGCATCATCGAATCGATCGACCCGACGGGTATAGATCACGATATGCTTACGTCATATATGGTTTCTGTTCTCAAGGGGTGATTACCGGCAAAGGGGCGCTTTGCCTCTCTCGATTATGATAAGGGCGGGGGGATCAGTGATAAAATACGGAGTGATTTCATCGGACTACACCTGGCTCAATAAGCCTGATTTCTCGGTTGCCGGCGATGTGCTGACCGTGCGTACCTCGCCTGAGACCGACTACTGGCAGCGCACCCACTACGGCTTTGCGCGTGATAACGGCCACGCCCTTGTGCGTGAGATGACGACCGATTTTGTCATGTCCGTGCATACTCAGTTTCACCCCAAGATGCAGTATGATCAGTGCGGACTGCTTGTACGCATCGATGCGGAAAACTGGCTGAAATGCTCGGTCGAATATGAAACACCGTCGCACTCGCGGCTCGGCTCGGTGGTCACTAATCTCGGATATTCAGACTGGGCGACGATCGATATCACCGAACCGGTTAATTCGATGTATTACCGCATCAAACGTGACGGCCCTGATTTTACGATTGAGTACTCTCGCAACGGATCGCATTACCATCAGCAGCGCATAGCTCATCTTCACAACGCGCAAAAAAATATTCTGGCAGGTATCTACGCCTGCAGTCCCATGCAGAGCTCGTTTGAGGCTGTCTTCTCTGAGTTTTCTGTTTTAATTCGATAGATCGGGCACAGTGTCTGCCGCGGCCGCAGGCTGTCTGCAATTATGCCGCTGATCAAGAGGACGGGGTATGAACTCTCATAAGGCTGACGTAGTCGTTTCGATAGCTCAGGAATCGGTTTTTGAATTGCCGCATCTGCCCTCGATGGGCAGTCACGCTAACTGCCCTGTGATTTCCTGAGGGCTTCTATGAATCAAAAAACCTTACCTGAAACAAATTTCTGCGATGAGAAGCTCTTCGGTGAAATATACGATTCGCATCACTCAAAAGTATACAATTTTGTCTTAAGAATAACCGGTGATCCCCACCTCTCGGAAGATCTTACACAGGATATATTCGTTCAAGTATATCAGAAGTATTCATCTTTTCGCGGTATGAGTTCGCTTCAGACGTGGATTTTTGCCATAGCGAAGAATACCGCCTTCACACATCTCAGAAGAATCAGACGCTCGAGCTTCGGGACAATTGAACAGCTTATAGAAGAGGCTTCAACGCCTGTAAAACAGGGGCAGTACACCGAATTCGAGAGAAGGATATATGTCGAGCAGGTCAAAGAGGGATGCCTGCTGGGGCTTCTGCGTTCGTTATCCCTCAATCAAAGGCTTGCGTTTATCCTGAATGTGTTTTCTTCGGTATCGTTTGAAACCATAGCCCTGATTATCGGCAAATCCCCCAACGCCGCCCGGATACTCGTCCACCGCGCGAGGAGAAATCTCAGGAGATTTCTCTGCAAAAACTGTTCGCTCTACGACGAGTCCAACCCCTGCCGCTGCGAAAATCTCATCTCTTTCTCACTCAATCGCGGCTGGATCGGCATGAGTGAAGGATCTGCCGCCGCTGTTACGATAGAATCAGAGATTCACGCTGTGCGTGACGAGATCACTCTCTACCGCTCGCTGCATGAACACCACACTCCGCAGGATCTTGCCGACAAAATCAAGCGTGCCATAATAAGCGAAAATCTCCGTATATTTTCTGCCGGAAAAGTGAAATAAACCCGGCCTCTATCGATCCAATAGCAAATGGGCGGTCCCAAAAACCACCTCCAGTAAAGATCTAATCTCGTTTTTATTGGGTTTTTGGGATCCGCGAGCTAAAAAGATCGGTTTTGCGACTGCCCAAATCAATTGAGGGAGGTTCCGAAAATGGAACAGCAGATGAAATGCTATTCGGTACATCTGAGCGCTTCACAGTGTGCGGCGCTCGAAGAGGTGAAAGAGGCAACGAAAAAAAGTCAGGGGGCGCTTTTGACAGAGGCAGTCGGGTACGGCCTTAAACAGCACTCGGCCCTCTCGTGCGGCAGGGCTCTTTTTCTGGTCAAGGTTCGCATCGACACGGATCTGATGCCCCTGATGGGGGCGAAGCTCGCCTCCGGCGAGCTTGACAGGAGTAATCTCATCTTCACCTGGTGTCTCGAGGATGACCCCGCTGTCGGTGTCAATCTCTGGGCTGCCGACGACCGTGAAGATTTCGAAAGAATATTCGCGCCGCACAAAGCATATTACCGCGAAGTCATTGAGATGCAAAGAGTCATCCCCCCCGCGCAGTCAATGCAGCTGCTGCTTGAAAGTATGAAAGATAAGGGGTAGGGCAATCCGCATGCTCATCCGGGCATGCGGGGCGCGCTTTCGCCGCCTGTCACCCCGCATCCGGATGAACGGGAGCATTACCCGATCTTCAAATCATGCTCCCGTTCGCTGCGTATCTGCTTTGTATACAAATCATAGTAGTGCCCCTTGTGCCGAAGGAGTTCGTTGTGTGTGCCGCACTCTTCGATCCGGCCTGCGTTTAGCACGAGAATTCTGTCCGCCTCGCGGATCGTCGACAGGCGGTGCGCGATGACAAAGCTGGTGCGGCCGCGCATCAGCTCCCGCATGCCCTGCTGAATTGCGTGTTCTGTCAGCGAGTCGATAGAACTGGTCGCCTCATCCATTATGATGATGTCGGGATCAGAGATTATCGTGCGGGCGAGGCTGATCAGCTGCTTCTGCCCGATCGACAGAAGATTTCCCGCCTCGCCGACCTGCTCGTCGTATCCGTTGGCAAGGCGCCTGATCATTGCGTCGGCGCAGGCCATTTTCGCCGCGTCGATAATCTGCTGTTCGGTCGCCTCAGGATTTCCGTACACGATATTCTCTCTGACCGTTCCCGAAAACAGATGAGGGTCCTGCAGCACGATGCCGATTCGGCTCTGCAATGCCTGCTGGCTCCATAGCCGGTAGTCTTCACCGTCAAAAAGAATGGTCCCCTTTCTGGGTTCATAGAAGCGAGCGATGAGATTTACCAGAGTCGATTTGCCGCCGCCCGTGGGGCCGACAATCGCGATCATCTCACCGGCATTCACTTTCAGACTTAGATTCTTTATCACCGGCTGATCTTCATTGTAATGAAAATCGACTTCATGCAATTCGATTGCACCTCTGAATTTCGCGGAACTTCTGCTGCCGGGCAGATCGTTGATTTCGGGCGGTGTATCGAGCAGTGAGAAGACACGTTCCGCGCTTGCGACCGAGCGCTGCATTTCACTGAACACCCGCGCAAGATTTTCAATCGGCCACATCATGAAAAGTATGTAGCCGATAAAGGCTCGAAGCTCGCCCACCGAGAGGGCGCCGGTATAAATCTGATTTCCCCCGACGTAGAGAATGCCGGCGACACTCATCGTGGTGATGAGCTGCACGACCGGCAGAAAAAATGCGGAGAGCCATCCCGCGCGGTAGGAGGCGCGGTGCATCGTGTCTGTGATCAGTGAAAAGCCCTGCAGGTTTTTCTCTTCGCGGTTGAGCGCCTTGACGATGCGGACGCCCGAAATGTTCTCAGAGTAAGCCCCGGTGATCTCCGAATTGATCGCACGGACCTTGCGGTACTCTTTGAGGATCAGCGTCCTGAACTTGATCGACGCCGCTATCAGTACCGGCATCATCAGCGCGACGGTTACCATCAGTTTGAGATTTATGAAGGCCATAAAGACGAGTGCGACTGCGATATTGACCGAGCCCCATACCATGTCCAGAAACATCCACGTGCACAGCTCGGCGATTCTTCGCGAATCGCTGGTGATGCGCGACATGAGCCATCCGCTTGAAATTCTGTCAAAAAAAGAAAATGAGAGTTTCTGCAGATGGTCAAATTGCTCCTTGCGCAATGAGTACTGAATGAATTCGCCCATTCTTCCTGCGCAGGTGATGAAAATAAAAATGGTAATACTGTTACATGCGTACAGCAGCAGAGTAAAGAGCCCGTATCTGGCCATCATAGCCGGGTTGCCTGCAATAACACCCTTGTCGATAAAGAAGCGGCTTAAATAGGTGTTTGCCGAATCGACGAAGGCGGTCGAGGTTACCGCGATAAGAAAGCCGGCCAGTAAACCCCAGCGCTGCAGAGCAAGTGTAATGAGCCGGCCGAAAATCTTTTTCGGACGGTATTTCGCGAAAAATTCATCTTCACGCTTTTTTCTGTGTGTCATGATCAAGCCTCTCTTGCTTCGGCGGCGAGCTCGGCGGAAAGCTCGCTTTCAATTCTTGTCTGTAATTCAAAGATATCGCGGTAGAACCCGCTGCGGCTTATCAGCTCTTCATGGGTTCCCGCCTGAATGATCGATCCCTCTTTGAGTACGATTATTTTGTCCGCCTCTCTGAGGGTTTCGATACGGTGCGCGATGATAAAGGTTGTCCTTCCCCTGAGCATCTCTTCCACCGAGCGGTGAATCGACTGCTCCGTTTCAGAGTCGACCGCCGAGGTGGAGTCGTCAAGAATGAGGATGTGCGGGTCCTTCAGCACGGTGCGCGCAATAGCGATCCTCTGTTTCTGTCCGCCCGAAAGACTCACCCCCTTTTCGCCGACGACGGTGTCGTACTGCTCGGGAAAGCTCATGATATTCTCATGCACCGCAGCCGTACGCGCAGCCGCGATTACTTCGTCGGAAGAAACTTCCCTCTCCACACCGTATTCAATGTTCTCGCGGATGCTCATGGTAAACAGAAAGGGATTCTGCTCGACGATACCGATACTTCTGCGCAGAAATGCGCGGCTGTACTTTGTAATCGAAATGCCGTCGATGAGGATCTCCCCGCTTTCAAAATCATAAAAGCGCAGCAGAAGATTGACGATTGAGGTCTTACCCGAACCCGTCTCGCCGACAAGGGCGATCTTCTCTCCCGGCCGGCAGGAGAATGAGATGTCGCGCAAAACGGGCGAGTCCTCGTGGTAGGCGAAACAGACGTTTCTGAATTCGACTTCACCCCTGAGCGGCCCGTTGAGTACAGCGGCCTCCGTACCGCTCTCCTCTTTTTCTTGCTGCAGAACTTCGTTAATACGGTTGAACGAGACGAAGCTGTGGCTGATCTCGGTGATCATGCGCCCCATCTCCTGCAACGGCCAGATAAGGCCGTTGAAAAGAAAGGTCGATGCGACCATCGTGCCGACAGTGAGCTCGCCCCGCAGCACCATCCACCCTGCGAAAAACATTGCCGCGGTAAACTGTGTGCCGCAGAGAATGTGCGCGATGGGCCAGTATGACGAGTGCCAGAAAACTACATTGAGTCCTGCGCTGCGCTGATCTCTGTTCTTCTGATCGAACATCTCGCTCTCGCGATTCTGCTGCGAGAATGCGCGCACAACCCTTATTCCGTGAAGGTTCTCCTGTACGGCGCTCGATACCTCGGCTTCGCGTGTCTGGTGCACATCGTAAGCCCGGTATATCCGTCTGAAAAAAAGCGTCGAAACCACAGAAATGACCGGCACCACCGCCGATGATGCGAGGGCCAGGGGAAGGCTGATCAGACAGATGGCGCTGAAATAGATGACCAGCTTGAATATGATCGAAAGAAATCCCGGAACCAGATCGCCGAAGAAACGGTTAATAGAGTCCACATCGGATGTCGAACGCTGGACAAGTTCGCCGACAGGCGTGTTGTCGTGATATCTGAACGAGAGGTGCTGTATGTGGTCATAGAGTTTCTGGCGAACTTCGCGAGTGATATTTTCGGTGGTGCGCGATTTCCAGCGGCCCGAGAGAAAGGAGAATATCCCCTGCAGCAGGGCGAAGAGTATAAAAATCAGAACGGACCACTCGAGGGTTTTGATGTTGATATTCTGTGAGATCGCGTTATCGACGATGTCGCGAATCAGAAAACGGCCGGACGCTTCAAAAAAAACAGCGATTGCCAGCGCGCAAATCGCAGATATGAACAGCCGCCGGTGGTACCCCAAGAGTTTGATAAGCGAATGTAAGGTTTTCATTTGTTACTCCGAAAGATCGTTGCGTGGTAAAAATAAAAAAGCCGCTTTTATTAAAAAGCGGCTTTCACTCCCTGTGAGAGGGGACAAAAAAACCGCGGATTGGCTGTCCGCGGTTGGAATGTTATGCATTATCTGATAACTGCTACATCGTACACGTGGACACACCTCGAGCCGTATTGCTAATGCTATGTGTTACAGTAACAAAAGCAGGGCCGTTAAATTTAATATGCCTCATGTACAATCTCTCCAAAAATCATATCATCGCCGCCAGATCGCGGCCTCATCAGAGCAACTTCAAAGTCAATGATGACTATAGAGATAAACTCTATCGGTGTGTCAACTAAAATTTTTTATAATTATTGCAAAGAGGCGGGCTTTGCAGGAAAATCAGTTAATGTAAAAAAGTTCAGTAATTCTGAGAGAACAAAACGTTGTATTGGTAAAGGAGACTTTTCTCACCGGAGGAGCTATGCATACCACGTCACTCAACATTAATCAGGAAATCTTTAAACTGATAGAGGACTTTGCCCGTCAGATGAACATTCCGGTTTCCGTACTGATAAAGCGATTAATCGCACGCTTTTCTAAGCGATATACCTCACGCTTGGAATACCGGGAGTGTTCGGTGACCTATCAGCCCAAGTCAAAGGAGTGGCACCTTTTTATTATTACCTATACCGATGAGGAGTACGAGCAGACCCTGGATGTAAGGAAGGTTTGGAAACTTAGCCTGTCGTTTTTTGTGACCATGGCGTTCTTACATTATCAGTACTGTTCAAAATCAGGGGATGTATCTGAAAGTTTGAGGCGCCTAAAACACAGTTATATGATATCAGAATATAATTTTCAAAAAAATATGATCAATGGGACGATGGTGTATACATTAATTTGGGGCAATACCAGGCCATACCCCTTGCGGGAATAACCCCGCCAGCCCGCATCCTGCCCCATCACCCCGCGATCATTTCACCGGCAAAATCGACTGGTGAGTAACGTCCATTACCCTCACCAATCCCCCTTGTATTATTAATTTCTTGACAAAAGGGCATCTATAACATACCAACCGTTCGGTATGCATTATTGCGCTTCATTGCACCAATTACATGAAGACTGACGGGAGGAGACGTTATGACTGTTAGGGTGGTTTATTTCTCGGGTACTGGGTGTACAAAATATGTCGCGCAAACATTCGAAAGGGAACTTTCCGCGCGCGGCGTAGCGGTACAGCTGCATGAGCTGTTTCAAGGCAGGCCCGGGCCAGCCGAACCCTGCGATCTGCTGGTGGTCTGCTATGCGGTGCACGCAGCCAACGCGCCGCGCCCGGTGATGGAGTGGGCGAAAGGTCTGCCGCCGGCCGACGGCACTCCCGCCGCAGTCATTTCAGTCTCGGGCGGCGGCGAAGTTACGCCGAATCTGGCCTGCCGTGTCGGACTCATCAAAGCGCTGCGCAGAAAAGGCTTCGATGTGACCTGTGAGAAAATGCTGGTCATGCCCTCGAACTGGATCGTCGCCACAGGCAGGCAGCTCAACAGCAGACTGCTCGATGTCCTGCCGTACAAGGTCTCATATATCGTTTCCGAATTTCTCGGCGGCAAAAGGCTGAGAGGGTTTGCCCCTGTCGGCAACAGAATCATATCGCTGCTTTTCAGCTTTGAGGCTGCCGGAGCGAGGTCTTTCGGCAGAAATATCAGGGTTGGTTCCGGGTGTACCGGATGTTCTCTGTGTGCGAAAGAGTGTCCCATGGGAAACATCGTCATCGAAGAGGGAAGGCCGCGTTTCGGCGGCGAGTGTGTGCTATGCCTTAACTGCCTGTATTCCTGCCCTGTCGGGGCGTTGTCGGCGGGACAATCAGGTTTTGTATTGATAAAAGAAGGCTTTTCATTCATGAAAGTACTTGAACAGAGGGTCAGTACCGAAAATCTCGACATAAAGAGTATGACAAAGGGGTTTCTCTGGCTCGGTCTCAGGCGGTATCTTCTCAATACGACGGATATGCGCGAGCCGGCGGTGCGGGAAAGTGCAGCCGATCCTAAGACTCATCATGCCGGAGCGGAAAAAATAATCAAATGAATTCGACACGGGATAAAATTCTCTACACCGCTTTCACGATGTTCATAAACGACGGCTACAAGGCGGTTTCGATATCCGAGCTGGTGAAGCGCTGCGGCGTCACGAAGGGGGGTATCTACCACCACTTCGAGGGCAAAGAGCAGATCTTCAGCGAAATCCTTCGCTGCTACTTCATGCCGGTTCTGCAAAAACTCCTTTCAGATATCCGCGCTCTTGAGGGGGACGCGCAGCAGCGTATCGACGGCATCTTCGAACTCTATGAAGCGTCGTGCAGCGCCGTCTCCACTTACCCCGGTTTTCCCGAACTCGAGTATGGCATCTACTATCTTATGATCGAGGGTTCGAAGTATGACGCGCGCTTCAAAGAGGCCGTATCGTCCCTTTACGGCGGCCTTTTTGAAGCGACAGAGCAGGTACTTCGCGGGGGGATCACAGAGGGAATCTTTCGCGAGCTCAAAGATCCGGCAGCGACTGCGAGAGCGATTATCTCTCTGATCGAGGGCTCCTATTTTCTGTGGATCGTCAACAAGAGCCAACCCCTGCAGCAGGTATTCGCCGCGGCAAGAGAGCTGGCCGTTACTCCGCTGTTGAAACTATAGATGTCATCACCACGGGGTTTTGCGCGCAGCAGAAACAGGAGGAGCCATGAAGAACGTTGCCATTCACTACTTTTCGGGTACCGGCAATACCGCGCACGCCGCCGGTCTGATCGGGGATATCCTGAAAGAATCGGGCAGAAAAGTCTCATTAATCCGCATTGAAAAAGGCATCCCCTTCGGAGGTGATACTGCAGATTTTCATATCTTTATGTTTCCGGTCTACGCCATGTCAGTCCCCCGGATTTTCCAGAACTATGCGCGAAGAGCGCCGAAGGCGAAGGGCATCCCCTGCGCCGTAATTTCCACCCATGGTGAAGTCTCGACGGCGCATGAAGTTCCGGGTGAACCGGGGGGATCCCTCAAGCAGATGGAGCGGATTTTGAAGCGAAGGGGATACAGAACTCTCTTCGCTCAGTCGGTGGGCTACCCGCACAACGTAACGATCGTCGCCCCGCCGGCGAAAGAGAGCGAACTGCCGCAGATGATCCTTGACGGCGACACGGTAATCAGAAAAATCGCCGTGTCATTGATCGCAGGCACCATCGAGAAGCGCAGATGCGGCATAGCCCTCAATATTTTCAGCCGGCTCTTCGGCGCGCTCTATAACACTCTGGGGCGCCGCATTTTGGGAAAAATCTGGATGGCCGACGCGGATTGTAACGGCTGCGGCTTGTGCCGCAGCGCCTGCCCCAAGGGTATCATCCGCATCCGCAGAGGTAAACCAATCTGGGGATGGGAGTGCGAGGGCTGCATGCGCTGTCAGAACGTCTGTCCCCGTCACGCGATCAACGTGTCTATTCCGAAGTTCGCGTTGTACGCACTGTTTCCGGTACTGCCGATTGCCTTGTATTATTTTCCGATTACCCGGATTTTTTTTCATCAGGGCTTAGAGCGGTTTACGAATTGTCTAGAACTCCCTTGTGAAAATTATCTCCTGTTTATCATGTTTTCACAGCACAAAAATGCGCTAATCATTTTGCAAACCGTTATAGGGGCCGCCTCTATAATTGCGCATCCGATTTTGATCATACTGCTTTATACGCTACTAAGTTTTATTATCGTGGTTCCCTGTGAACTCATCCTCACTCTGCTCTCAGAAATAGAAGCGGTGCGCCGCTTTCTGAGCCTCACGCATACGAAGAAAAACAGAAGCTATCTGTGCACGGGATTCGATGCGGCGGCATCCGTGTATAAAGGCGGCGCGCGTAAGGATGCCGGTAAAGCCTTTGCCGAATGAGGCCGATATAACGCTTCCCCCCCTTACAAAAAACTCTGGCGACGGCCTTTTTTAAAAAAAGCGTGCAGCCTTATTGGAACGGTCGACGCGAGAGCGTCTGCCGTGCTATGAATCATTTGGAGTGCAGGATATATGTCTGACTTCGATCATTCCTGCTCTTTCCAAATGAAAGGCGGCCTCCCCGGCTTTTTGCCGGATCATATGTTTTTGAAGGGGATTCTCTCATGAAAATCGATTGCCATCTCAAAGAAATTCTCACTGTTATTATCATAACCCTCGCGGCTGCTTCTGCAGTCTCGTGCCGCCCCGTTGATGTTGCTGATGTTGAAAGGTGCACGATCGCCTCTGAAACGGTATCCACGCTCGCGGGAAACCTGCACGGCATCGCCTATGACGCTGCCACGAGTAGTCTCTATGTCGGGCGTAACGGTAAAGAAATTCTGAAACGCACCGGCGGCGGCGAATTCGTGCCTTTCGCGCTTCTTGCGGATGCCGATGGCGTATACCGGCATATGGGCAACCAGGTCTTTCTTTTCGACCTTCATCTGTGCTCCGACGGCTCGCTGCTCGGCGCGGCGAAAAAGCGCCTGGTAAGAATCCTGCCGGACGCAAGCTCGATCGTCCTCGCCGACAATCTTATGGACGGCACTTACGGCGTGTGCGGGGTAACTATGGATGCCCGGAACACTGTTTACTTCTCGGTCAACGGAAAGGGGATCATGGTGCTGCCGCCGAACGGTGCGCCTAGCCTTTTGTACAAGACCCCCGGTGCCGTCGGCGTCGAGATCTCGCCCGACGGCAGGTATCTCTACGTCTGCGAAAATTCCCGTGACGAGCTGCTGGTGATCAACGCCGCAGACGGAAAACTGCTGCGTACGATCAAGCTGCATCTGGCGGCGGAATACATGCACGCGGATAATGAGAGGCTTTTTGTGAAGGGTCCGACTGTCGATTCGTGGATACTTTTCAGCATCAGTCGAAACGCGAATCCGAAGCCTCGCGTCAGATTCGACGTGACGGGCATCACTCGCCGTGTTTACGGGATCCAGACTTCGGTCATCGTCCCTGAAGGCGGCGATGAGTATCTCTACGGCACCTGTTGGGACTCGGGCGAGGTGTACAGGGTGAAGCTTCCCCCCATATTCGGAAGCGGCAAAAAAAATAATTGATCTGACAGCACTTCAGAATGCATCGTGCAGTAGGGGACTCTGCGTTTATTGAGAGTCCCGATTTTCTGCCCCACGGAATATGATATGCCGCAAACCCCCATCCCATCGTACGAAGAGATATTGCGCCTATTCGACGAGTATTCGATGCTGCAGAATATCCGCGAGCATTCGTTTCTCGTCGCCCGTGTGGCGGATACCATCTGTGCGGCGCTCTATACCGGGGTCAAAATCGATGCGGCGCTCGTCAACGCGGCGGCTCTGCTTCATGATATCACAAAAACAGAATCTTTCGTGACAAAAGAGCCGCACGCCGAAAGCGGCGGACGTCTTCTGCGTACACTCGGATATCCCGAAATCGCCTCGATCGTCGCCCAGCACATCAGGCTCGACTCGTTTGATCCGCTCGGCCCGCTCAATGAGGCCGAAATTGTATTTTACGCGGACAAGAGGGTCTGTCACAGCACCCTTGTCTCTGAGAAAGAGCGCATCGCCGATCTTCTCGTTCGCTACGGCAAAAGCGAAGCCGACCGCCGGCGCATTGTCGAACTGGGCGGATTCGTCACAGTGCTCGGCGAAAAAATTATGCATAACGTCAGTGAGCCTCTCGAAACGGTCATGGCGCGTGTGTGAGCTGCCTGATATGAATACAAGCGGGAGAACGCTATGAACGGCTGGCTGATACTCGACTGTTTTGTGGACGAACCCGCCTGTTTCGGGGTTCCCCCCTTCATTTCGCCGTACCCGCGCTATATTTACGGCGCGCTTGCCGACGCGGGCGCCGCACCCGGTTCGATCAGCTACGTGACCATTGATGCCCTGCGGGAGAGCGGCTATCTTCTCTCCCGTACGTGGAAGTGTGTCTTCGTCATCGGCGGCGCAGTCGTGCCGGGGCGCTATCTCGGCGCCGAAATCGGGACGACTGATGAAATAGTCAAAATTGTGCAAAAGAATCCATCCCAGAGATTTGTGATCGGCGGCCTTGTCTGCGAGAAAATTTCGATTCCCCTTTCAAACGCGCTGCAGGTACGGGGCGATATCGAATCGGCGGCATATGAGATCGCACACAGCGGTTCCTGCGGAGACAGCGCCCGCCGCCGCTCGTACGAAGAGCTGAACCGGTGGGCTGTTCTCGGAGCGCAGGCGGTGTACCAGCACCCCGATTATGCGCATCTTGTCGCAGAGATCGAGACCTACCGCGGCTGCCCCCGCACGCGCCACTGCTCGTTCTGCAGCGAAGCGCTTTTCAAAAAGGTCGATTACCGCGAACAGAGCGCAATTCTCGAAGAGATTGACACGCTGATTTCATGCGGGGTCAGCCGTTTCCGCATAGGCCGCCAGGCTGATATTCTCGCCTACAAGTCAAACGCGCAGAACTGTATTGACTCCTTTCCCGAACCGGTGGCGGAAGAGGTCGTGTCGCTTTTCGATGCGCTTTACGAGCGGCGCGCGTCGGGTATGATCAGGCGTCTCAATATCGATAACGGCAACCCCGGCACCATCGTGAACTTTCCCGATAAATCGCACGCGATACTCAGGTCGATCGCGCGCGCGGTATCGCCGGGCGATACGCTTCCGCTCGGGGTGGAGTCATTTGACCCCGCGGTGATCGCGATGAATAATCTGAAAGTTGACGCCGCCCGCTGCATCGAGGCGGTTCGTATCGTCAATGACGCGGGCGGCTATCGTGAGGAGGGAGTGTGCAAGCTTCTGCCGGGGATAAATCTCATTCACGGACTGGCCGGCGAGACTAAAGATACATTTAAAATAAATTTTGAGGCTCTCGCCGCAATAGCCGATGCGGGGCTTCTTCTTAAGCGCATAAATATCCGCTCGCTTATCCCCCTGTCGGGCGACGCGCCCAGAATTGCCGGCTCGGTCGTCTCGCGCTACCGCTATTTCAGAGAGAAGATCAGAAACGAAATTGACGCGCCGATGCTGAAGAAGCTTTATCCCCTCTACACGGTGCTCGGCGACATGCGCGTCGAGGAGACGCGCTTCGACGTCTCGTATCTGCGTCAGCTCGCCTCCTACGCGATCGCCGTCAAAGTGTATGCAAAATTTCCGCTCAAATCCATCATGCGGGTGGCGGTTGCCGGGTACGCTGAGCGCTCGCTCACGGGTATCCCCGTCCCGTTTGAGATCAACCGCGTGAGCGCGAAGCTTATCGAGAGTCTGCCCGGCATCGGAAAGCGCGCCGCGTCTGATATCGTGCTGGCGAGGCCGTTTGCAAATGCCGATGAAATAAAAAAAATAGCGGATCTGAGTTCGGTAATGGAAAATTCCATTTCGTTCACGACTCAGGAGAGTAGTGTTGAAGGTGTAAATCCTGAGCAGAAGGGGGATACGGAGGTATCCCGATGAGAGTGGAATGCAAGCATACGACTCACTTACGACTTCCTGTCCACGTGAGTCGCCTTAACGCGACTTCCTGTCGCCGCGACTCACTTACGACTTCCTGTCTTTTAATTAAAATTTCTCTCTTTTCTTGTCGTGATTGACACGGTTCATGATGTAGACAGCGATCCATGCGCCGATGAAGGCGGCGATTATGTCGATTTTTGTCTCATAAACGAGAAAATTGAGAACTTTGCGGGTGATATCGAGAAGCAGACGGTCAAGCACATAGGCGCCAAGGACGGCTCCGAGGATACCTATGACCATGCCGCCGATGAAGCCTCCGAAGAGATCGCGTTTTTTGAAGTAAAAGAAGATAGCCGAGACGACGCCTCCGGTGAGAAGAATGACGGCAAACGGCAGCAGGTTAAAACCGAGTTCGAGTAGTTTTTCTTTCATGTGTTCCTCCGGTAATTTCGGGAAGCAGCTGTGTGCGTCCCCGTGCGGTGAAGTCTTATGGCAGTGAGTCTGCAGTTATTATCGGCGGGTTGCGCGTAAAAAATCTCTCAGATTATGGGTGGAAATCCCCCCTTGCCCTGCCGGACAAGAACTGCGCTGCCCCCCGAAAAATCGATAACTGTCGACAGTTCAGACTGTTTGGGGCCCGCGTCAAGTACAAGATCGACACAATTCGATATCGCCTTGTCTATCTGCGTCGGCTCAACAATAAATTCACCTTCAGGCGTGTCAACCGTTGTTGAGATAATGGGGTTTCCCAGCTCGCGCGTGATTTCAAGGGGAACATTGTTGTCGGGGATGCGCACCCCCACGCACTTCTGCCGTGTCAGAAGCAGCCCCGGAATTGTTTTTGCTCCCGAAAATATGAAGGTGTAGGGACCCGGGGTCAGCCGTTTGAGGCTCTTGAAGGCCTCGTCCGAGATGTTGCGCACGTAATCGGAGAGGCCGCTGAGGCTGTGCCAGACGATGGTGAGGGGTTTGCTGTGGCTTCGCTGTTTGAGCTGCAGAATTTTTTCGATCGCCGATTTGCAGTTGATATCGCAGCCGAACGAGTAGACGGTGTCTGTCGGGTAGATGATGATTCCCCCCTTTTTTAATACGGCAACCGCCTGGCTTATCGCCCGTTTTTGCGGATTTTTTTCGTGAATTTCTAAAAACATAGCTCTCCCCCGGTCATCTGAACGCGGCAAATACATCGCGTATCCTATTCTGTGGTGATAAAATTCAAGAGAATTTTTAAAAAATATTCAGATGGTTGAGGGGGGAAGCCTTCCGGGTCGTTGCGGATCATCAGGAAGTCCCGCGGGGTGTAATAATTGCGCGCAGGAGGAGGTGCCAGATTCAAGTCAGGCGCATCCTCCTGCGCGGAAGTTTCAGAAAGCGGTGTACCAGGCAAGCGAGTAGGTCAGCATTGCCACGGGAATCTCCTGATCCATGAGATCCTTATAATTTTTTTCATACGTATCCCCGTAATTCAGAACATAACCCCCGCCAATAGAGGCCTCAAGCCATCCGAAGAATCTTCCATTTACAGATAATTCCGCATACTGCAGCGACGCTGCGGGTGCGAAACCGGTGTTATTCACTCCGATATGAAGAAAGCTTGAATCGGTTGTGTTAGCAAAATGGTAGTTGAGTCCGCCGTTATAACCTGCAAAGCCCGCACCGGCGGTAAACGCAAGATTGTCGATGAACATGTATTCGTATTCAACGCCGACGATAGCAGCTGCGTTCAACAATCCGATGGAAATTGCGCTATTCTTTTTTTCGGGCGCAGCGGCCTGCGCGAACAAAGCCGATGCAAGAAACAGCGAGCAGAACAACAATACGATTTTTTTCATTGTAAACCCCTGATTTAATTTTTTTTCTGACGCGGTGAATATCCGCATTTGTTCAAAATGTGGGTTGCGTACGCCAAAAGTCAAACCCTTTTATTCTTTTTTGAGTGAAGATATTTTAGGGTATAAATTGCGAAAAATTCGCAGTCATTACATTGAATTCTGCCGGAAACACTTTCGATGAAATGATGTCGATCCTTTTGATGTAAGCGTTTGTTGAAAATGTGACATGCGGAAAAATTTTAGATATGATTTACGAGGGGCTGCGGGCAGCAGCACTGCGGATTGATCAATGCGGGCAAAGTCGGAAAATAAGCTGTCAGATCATCCGATGCCGTGTGCGACGCCGGATGATCTGATAGCTCTATAGTGTACGGTTACGGATGATCCTTATGGGCGATCCCAAAAACCACCTCCAGTAAAGATTATACCTCGATTTATACTGGGTTTTTGGGATCCGCGAGCTTGAAAGATTGGTTTTTGTGACTGCCCTTATGATTTTCCGCTGCGCTCGAAAAGGGTGACCGTTTTGTCAAAATTGAGTGTTGTGATATACCGCATATCAGGGCTGATGTAGACTGTTGAGAGCACATGAGCTTTGCGTGATGCCTCTTTCCATGTCTTTCCCCCGTCAGCGCTCTGATAGATATAGAGAGTCGCCTTGCCCTCGACATCGTTGACGAATGCCAGCACCCCGGCTTCCCCCCGTATACGAAGGTGCGCCGTCTGCTGAAGGCGGCTCATGCCGGATTTCAATGGGATCGTCTTGGTGTCAATTGCCTGGCTTACCTGATCCCACGACTGGCCGCTGTTTGCGGTTTTGTAGATGGCGCCGGTATGGGTGAAGACGTATCCCGCTCCGGGGCCGGTGCAGCAGACGCTCATGAGGACGCCGTTTTTCGCGGTGTCAAAGGGCAGCTCGGTCCAGGTGCGGCCGAAGTCCCCGGTTTCACCGATTTTCAGCGGCGTGGCGATCCAGCCGGTGTTCGCGTCGGCGAACGAGCTGAGTCTGCACTGGCCGGGCTCCTGCCCGCCGAAGTTGGTCGCGTGCTGCCATGTGTCGCCGCCGTTTTTTGTGAAGATCACGTTGGCCTGGTTTCCGCACGCGATAAAGGTCTTCTCGTCAATCATCTCAAGGCCGAACATGCACATAGAGCGGTTGGACCCCGTCTTCCATTTCATGTCTTTTTTGCTGCCCTCGGCGGTGTAGCTTATGAGGCCGGCGTATCCCACCACGCAGCCCGCATCTTTATTGATGAAACCCGCGAAATAGGCCCCCGCGTCAGCCTTTGCCTTCGTAGTGAATTTCTTCTCCCATTGCGCGCATGAGGTGAAAAGCAATGCCGCAAGGATGATGAAAACGATCTTTTTCATACAGTACTCCTTTATGTAACGGGTAAAACCCGTTGGTCACATCCCGCGTAAAGTGCGAAAAGTCCGCTCGAGAAAAGTGCGGGTGTGTTTTGATGAATAATACCGGATTTTTCCGTAAAGTGAAGAGGGAATTTACAGGCAATTTCGGTGAATTGTCAAACCGCGCATTTTTTGAGTGCCGATTCCGCGGAAAAAAGGCATTACCGTGAGAACTCTCTGCGGTAGTCCGACGGGGTAAATCCATAATTGGTTTTGAATACTTTGCCGAAGTGTGTCGGGTCATTGAAGCCGACGCGGTACATGATATCGTTTACGGGAAGTTTGGTGTCGCGAAGAAGAAGCCCCGCGAAGTGCGTGCGCAGCCTGTTGACATAGTCGATGACGGTGGTTCCTGTCACCCGGTAGAATTTTTCTGACAGAGAGGTTCTGTTGGTGCAGAATCTCTCTGTTATGGTGTTGATGGTGATTTTCTCGTTGTAGTTGGTGTTGAGATAGACGATGATGTCGTTCATCTCGGGGTCGTTCTCAATCATCGGCAGAAGAGGGTTTATCGAATATATACGCTGAATGTAAAAGAGAAGCTCGATGAAGTATGACCTGGTCAGGCAGGGCCATCCGTCGTGGTCGGTCGTGGATATCTGCTCGACAATCTTTGTGATCAGCTCGCGAATTTTCTGCTCGTTCTGCGGGCCCAGCATTAACGGCAGAATTCTCTCATGCTCCCTCTCCCTGAATGATTTCAGACAGTAGAGATCCTGTGAATCGCTTCCCGTAAAGGGAAAGGCGGTGTCGGTGAGCTGTTCGTACGAGAACTTATTGTTGATAACATTCGGATGAAAGTAAAGTATTTCGGCCTCGTAGCCCTCAGATGAGGCCTCGAGAATTTTCTCTTCGTTGCGAAGGCACAGCACCGAGGGCGAGGTGAAGGGAACGATTCGATCGCCGAGGCTTAAGTAGCCGTTTCCCGAGGTGATGAAGATGAGCCGGTAGCGTTCGGGAACGCCTCTGTCGGCGGCCATATCCGCATGCGCCTCGTAAGCGAGCAGCATCCTGTACTGGGGATAAAATCTATTGCTTTGCGTGAAAAGATCCATGAAGGTACTACCTCTGTGTAGCTGAATATTTCAGATTGAAACAGCGATCAACCGGAGCTCGCTATCAGGTGATTACGCTTCCCGCCTGCGTTCAATCTCACTTAGCACGATGTGCTCCGCCTCGTCAAGCCATCCTTTGCGCTGCGCCTCGGTACTGTCGGCGACGATTCTGAAAATCCTGCGTGTGCTCTGCGGTATTCCGCAGAAGGCGAATACGCACTGTTTCCAGATATTTTCAAGCGGGTCGCCGAAGAAGTTGTTTTCGCGCGACGCTTCGGTGTTAGAGGTATTGAAGACGATCGCGCCTTTTCCCGTAAGGCCGCCCTCAGGAATCCCCCCGCCCGAATCGTTCTCGGAAAAATAATAGGCGTACGGCGGCCGTATCACCCTGTCGATGTAGCCCTTCATAATTGCCGGCGGCTGTCCCCACCAGTTCGGATGAATAAAAATAAGAATATCAGAGTCGATCAGCTCGCGCGCGTATTTTTTTACCAGGGGGTCCCGGGTTTCCGCCTTGCCGAGCTCATCGACAGTAATGACGGGATCAAAATTCTCTTCATGCAGGTCATGGGCATAAAGGGTAATATTATTCATTCGCAATGTATTGCAGACCCGCTCAAAAAGGGCGTGATTGAAACTTTTTTTATAGGGATGGGCGATGAGTACGGTGGCGGTCATGCGGCTCCTCTCGGAAAACATTCTATAAGTGCGGGTAATTTTTCTCCCGCACCGCTAAAGGGCAACTCTTTTTCGGTGATGCGACAGATCAGAAAAGCGGAGAAAATTCGAGACGCATGCATAAATAGGGCTTTACCGGTACTACCAGAGTATAATCATGCAGCAGGTTGTTGAAGATGGAGAATATTGATGAGAATTACTGATTACTCGACAATTGCTTCAAAGTATGATAACAACAAAATCCGGCATTTGATCGACAGAGATGACAATATTGAAAGGCTTTATCAGAAAAGTGCGGGAAACTTTTCAGTGCTTGATCTCGCGTGCGGAACGGCGAACTACCTTCGTAAGCAGATAGAGTGCTACGCGGGGTATGACATCACGTGGACAGGGATTGACAGATCGCCGCAAATGCTGGCGCAGGCCGGGGCGAAGTTGCTTGACGCGCAATTGATTGAAGGCGATGCGTGCGAAATTCCTCTCAGAGAGGAGGCGATGGATTATGTGAAGATAAGATTCGCGCTGCACCATTTTCAGGATAAACGCAAATCGATCAGTGAGGTTCACCGCGTCCTCAAGCCGGGAGGCGCGGTGAGTATCTTCAACATATCGCATGATTATATGAAACACTGGTGGGTATACAAATATTTCCCCGCGGTTCCCGGACTGGACGCGCAGAGGTTCCCCTCCTGCATGCAGATTTTTGACATGCTCCGGGAGAGCGGCTTTACCGTTTCGGCAGACATCAACACGGTCATAAAAGAATTTTATTTTGCGGATTTGATTGAAGAGGCCGAAAACAGGGATATCTCGCAGCTGAATATAATATCAGATCAGGAATATGAGGCGGGTCTTGCCGGACTGAGAAAAGATGCGCTTACGCGTGACTCTTTTACCGGTGATATCGCATTTCACAATTTCTTTGCGCGCAAAGCCGTGTAATCATGCACAGAAGTGATCTTAGTACTTTACGGAGAAAGATGAAATTATGCTGAACGTGGCGATACTTATCTTCGACGAGGTTGAGGTTCTCGATTTTGCCGGGCCCTTTGAGGTTTTCTCGGTGACATCAGAGCTGAACGGGCACACCCTTCTGAACGTCTTCACCGTTTCGAAAGAGTGCAGTGTGATACGCGCAGTAAACGGGCTGAAAGTCGTGCCCGATTACTCAATTGCCGATCATCCCGCCGTTGATATTCTCGTGGTTCCCGGCGGTGTCGGAACAAGGCTTCTTATCGATGATCCTGATGTTCTCGAATGGGTTTCTGCGATTTCGCGAAATTGCCGCATTACCTTTTCTGTCTGCTCGGGTGCGCGCGTGCTCGCCAAACTGGGGCTGCTCGACGGCATCGGGGCGGTGACTCACCATGAGGTGATTCCCCATCTGCGCGAGTTAGCGCCTAAGGCCCTCATAGAGGAGGATGCGCGCTTTGTCGATAACGGGCGCATCATGACCTCGGGAGGCATCTCCGCAGGCATCGATCTTTCACTGCACATTGTCGAAAAACTATTCGGCACAGAAATCAGAAACAGAACCATCCGTTATATGGAATACGGCGATTGGCGCACCCTTGCGAGGGGGGAAAACGAATGACCGCACGAGAGTGGAAGGCGAGATGCCCGAAAGAAAAGCTGGAACCTTTCATCGAATACCTCTTCATAACCGGAGTCGAAGATGCAGCGCGCATCGAAGGTTATGCGGGATCACAGATCTTTACCCGTGAAGTTGAAGGCCTCTGTGAAGTGACGCTCATCACCTATTGGGATTCGGTCGAATCGATCAAAGCTTTCGCGGGTGATAATATCGAAACGGCCAGGCTCTACCCCGATGATTTTAAATTCGGCCTGCAGCCGGACGGGTTCGTGATTCACCGCAATGTCATTATCTCTGATCTGCATTTCGATCGTAAAAGATAAACGTCAAGGAGTGATCACCGTATGAACACATCTCTTATCGCCCCCTGCGGAATTAACTGTGCGCTGTGTCTCGGATATCAGCGAAAAAAAAATCACTGCGACGGCTGTCTGATTGAAGGTGACAAACCGAAGCATTGCGCACAGTGTGCAATAAGAAATTGTCCGCAGAAGAGCGGTGACCCGACCGTGCTGTGCGGGACTTGCGAAAAATTCCCCTGCAGGCGCATCAAAGACCTTGATAAGCGCTACAGAACAAGATACGGCGTCAATCTCATTGAAAACCTGCGCGATCTTTCAGTAAACGGTTCCGCCGATTTTGTCTCTCGCGAAGATAAAAAATGGAAATGTCCGCAGTGCGGCGAATTACTGTGCATGCACAGAGAGCTATGTCTCTCCTGCGGCGCGCGCAATCAGCTGCTGCCCGAAAGAGAATAATGCCGAGCGCTGCAGCGCTTTGCAAAATAAAAACCGTAATATTCAGGTGGCGTCGCAATTACATTGCATACTTTTTACAGGGGCGGACTAACCACATTGCCGGCCGCCCTGAAATACTAAAAAAAGGATTCGCCCGGTGAAATACCTCTTTGAAAGCGAACGGCTGCACTTTCGTGAACTTGCACTCTCAGACGCACCAGCGCTTGCACGGGTTCTCTGTGATGCCGGGTCGATGAGGTATTATCCCGCACCATTCACCGAAGAGGGGGTAAGCGGCTGGATCTCAAATAATATGGCACGTTATGCGCGCGACGGTTTCGGGTTGTGGGCGGTGATTCGCAAGAGTGACTCCGCTTTTCTCGGTGACTGCGGCATCACGATGCAGAAGATCGACGGTGAAAATCTGCCCGAAGCGGGTTTTCATATTCTCCCTGAATACTGCAAAAACGGATACGCCACAGAGGCTGCAGGGGCAGCCATCCTCTATGTTCACCGGACTTTCGCGATTAAGAAATTTTATTCATACTGCAGAAAAGAGAACCTGCCGTCACAGTGTGTCATGCGCAAGTGTGGGATGCACTACGAGAAGAGTTATGCAGAGGGCTGTCAGATTCTGGTGGTCTATTCTGTCATGGCCGGAACAATCGCTCAGAATTTTACGAAAGCTCTCTGAAGAGTCGGCTTCCAGAAAAATGCTGAAAAGAAAAAGCCCGCTATTTGCGGGGGGAAGCACGGCATCCGGTATCTATGATGCGTCGGCGCCGTTGACGGAAAAGGGAACAATCTTTTCGAGAAGAATGCATCCGAGCCTTTCATCTTCGCTGCTGCCCATACCGGGGACGGTGAACAGCTTTTTGATAAAAAGCCCGGCGGCGCCGATGCATACGGCGTTTTCTCCTTCACGAGAGTACTCTATTTCACAGCCGCATGGACCCGGATACAGAGAGTTTTTTTGAATTTCGTCGCGAAGAAGGGGTGTCAGAATATCGCCGTAGCGCGCAAAATCCCCGGTCACCACGATTCCGGCGATGTCGAGAGTATTTGCAAGCAGCGAAATATTATAAGAAAGATCCCTGAAGACCTTTTCGAGCACATCCCCGTCCCGGGGAAGCAGTGACGCTTCCCTGTCCGAAATCGCGAACTGGCAGTGTGATGGGGTATCGTAATCGTACAGCAGACTTCTGAATTCTCCCGCCTTGAGGTTATCCCCGAATAGAACCCTGTCATTGATGACAAAACCGATCCCGAAGGCGATGCCCGGTATTCTGTTGTCCTTGATATCGATATCGCGAAACTCACCCAGAAGCGTGATAAAGTTGTACTTCCGGATATCCGAGCGGAAGGCAAGTTCACCCCAGCAGCAGCAGTTCGCGTCGTTTTCGACAAATACGGGCAGTTGTGTTGTATGTTCAATGCGCTCGCGCAGATTCAGCGGCATGCCGATTTTCAGCGGATTTGAAAAAAGGATATCTCCTTTGAAGGGATCAATGATGCCTGCGGCGCCGATTCCTATGCCGATAATCTTTTTATTCTGTGCCGATGCTGTCTTCCTGGCCGAATCATAGAGACGCAGAATACCTTTTTCGATTGAGGCGCTGCTGGTAAGGGGGTGATGCCATGATTTAACGACACTTCCGTCAAGATCGACCAGCGCACAGCGGAAAAAACCGCTCTGTACTTCTATGCCCAGCACAAGGCCGAACGCAGCGTGGATTTCCAGTCCGGTCGCCATGCGCCCGACACCGGGCTTTCCGTGATATTTCTCAGTCGTCCTTACCAGATTAAGTTCGATGAGCGTGCGGACGACTTTCGTTATAGTCGAGCGGTCCAGATTCAGCTCTTCGGCAATCGCAATACGGCTTATGCCCCGCCTGAGCCTGATTTGCTGAAGTACGCGCGAGAAATTGATCTGAAATATTCTCTTCTTGGTAATCACCGGGCCAGCGTTATTGGTAGACCCTTACATAGTCAACAACCATTTCAGCGCGTTTGAGGTCCTCATCAACACCGTACATTCCGCCCCAGGTGCCGCCCATCGCAAGATTCAAAATTACATAAAACGGCTTGTTGAACGGCCAGGTACGGCTGTCCTTGCCTTCATTGAGGAAATAATAAAACGGCTCATCGTCAACGTACCAGAATATCCCCTTGCTGTTCCACTCGATGGCATAGGTATGGAACTCGTCACTGACGCCTTTGACGTTTTCGGCACGGGTCTTCTGTGTCTTTATTCTGTGATTATAAGCGTGCGTATGCACCGAGGTGTGGATCCTGTCGGGGTCGTGTCCCACGAATTCCATGATATCAATTTCGCCGCTTCTCGGCCAGGGGCCGTAGGTGTCACTGAAGGGCATCATCCAGATTGCGGGCCAGCTCCCTTTTCCGCGGCAGAGCTTCGCGCAAACCTCAATGTATCCGTAGGTCCACTGGGCTCTTCCCCTGGTGACGAGGCGCGCGCTTGTCCAGTTGCCCTTTCCGTCTTTAATGGCGCGGATGGTGAGCGCATCTCTTTTTACGAAAGAATTTTTACGCGACCGGGTATAGCGCTGCAGCTCCTCATTGTATTTGCCGCTGTCCTCAGAGTCGTAATCCCATCGAGCGGGATCCGGGGCCCCCTTGTAGTCGAATTCGTCCGCCCAGACAATGCTCTTGCCGTTTTTTCCCCCCGCCCCGTCTTTTTTGAATAGATCGCTCATCGTCAACCCAGTATCGAGCGGCTGCGGTTTATCGTTTTTACCGATCTGATAGAAAATTGCGCGCCCGAACAGTGACGGGTCGGTAAAAGATTGATCCGCCGTATCGATCTTGCTCCAGACAATCTTTGAATCCCTGTCAAGATGAGATGCGCCGTTCGCATGTACCTGAAAACCGATATTTCTGCCGTGAGTGACATTCAGCGTCGCGGGCAGGGGAAGTGCCGCCTCAAAGGCCCATCCTTTTTCTGTTTTAAAGGCAAACGCTTTTACCGGCAGTGTCGATGAGTTTGTCCCGGTGATGGAAAGTTTTCCGGGATCTTCGTTGCCGATATTGACCGCGCTGACGGTAATCTGTATGATGCCGTCGGTGTAGGCGTTGGCGAGCAGATTGCCGGTGAAGTTAAGGTAGAACTCCATGGAGTCCTCATTCCAGTAGTCGACACCGTGTCTGCCGCCAATAATGTTAGAATCTTCTGACTCCATAAAAATGTAGAGCGAGCCTGCATCGGATGCGAGTGAGAAATTTATGTATTGATTCTGCCCTCTGTCCGGACCCTTTTGCAAAGCCGTTTCTACGCGCTGTACGGGGACCCCATTCCAGTCCCCGGTTTTTCCGTCGATAGTTATCTTTACGGGAAAGGGGATGTAAGCCGCGACGCCCGCGATTTCGTCCGGGGCGATAAGTTTATTTGAAGATTCCTTTTCGGGGGAACAGGCGGCAAGAGCCAGTAAAAGGGGGAAGATCAGCATCCAGGCGGGTATCTTTTTCATGCGCAGTCTCCAGTCTGAGATAGAGGTGTTGAGATGATGCCGTATCGGTAGAACCTGCGTCCACCGAAAGCAGCGCACCTGTCCCTATCCCGCATGTTCTATAAGTGATGGAATACCCTCTGTGCTAATAGTTTTTTTAGTCAACGAATAATTGTTGTTTTAAAAAACAATAGGAATCAGGAAAGCGATGATGCGTTTTCCGCTCAATACCGGCAACGAGGTCAGATGCCGGGTTCGTCTAAAAAAACACGGCCCCTATTCCTCTGAATACGGGCCGTGTTGGTCTCAGTTGCCCGACACCATTGCCTGCACATCCGCATCGGGGGTCGTGATGCCCCTGAGCGCAAAATTTTTGACGATGAAATCGGCGATGTTCGGCGAAAGAAATCCCGGCAGGGTAGGCCCGAGGCGGATACCTTTTACTCCCAGATAGAGAAGGGCGAGCAGCACCAGCACCGCCTTCTGCTCATACCATGCAATATCGAACGAGATCGGCAGATCGTTGATGTTTTCAAGCTTGAAGGCTTTCTGCAGCTCGAGCGCAATGACCGCCAGCGAGTAGGAGTCGTTGCACTGACCGGCATCGAGCACCCGGGGGATGCCGTCGATATCGCCCAGGTCAAGCTTGTTGTAGCGGTATTTGGCGCACCCCGCGGTCAGTATCACCGTATCCTTCGGCAGAGCTTTCGCGACCTCGGTGTAGTAGGCCCTTTCCTTATGACGGCCGTCGCATCCCGCCATGACGATGAATCGTTTAATTTTGCCCGCCTTGATCGCGCCGATTACCTTATCAGCAAGTTTGAGAACCTGTTTGTGTCCGAAGCCCCCCACGATACTTCCGCTGTCGATGGCAACGGGCGGATCGCATTTTTTTGCGAGTTCGATTATCGCGCTGAAGTCCTTGTGCCCGCCGACTTTACGGTCGGGAATGTAGGCGATACCATCAAAGCCCACGGCTCCGGTGGTGAAGATGCGCTCCATCGTGCCGGCGTCGGGTGGAACGAGGCAGTTGGAGGTGAAAAGTGCCGGGCCGTTGAAGCTTTTGAGCTCGCTTTTCTGCAGGTACCACGCATTGCCGTAGTTGCCGCGCAGATGCGAGTATTTTTTAAAAAACGGCCGGTAGTGCGCGGGGAGCATTTCGCTGTGGGTATAGATATCCACCCCCTTTCCCTCACTCTGCTGCAGCAGCTCCTCAAGGTCGACGAAATCGTGGCCCGAGATCAGAATGCCGGGGTTCGTTCCCACACTGATCTGCACCTGTGTCATTTCAGTATCGCCGTATTTTGCGTTGGCTTCGTCAAGATAGCGCATAGCTTTTACGCCGTACTCGCCTGTTTTCATGACGTAGGCGATCAGCTCATCCTGAGTTGCCGACTCGTTTGCGATCACGGTGAGCGCTTCAATTATAAATTTGAATATTTCATCTCCGCCTTTGACGATCTGGTAGCCGTGCTCAAGATAGGCGGACATCCCCTTGAGTCCATAGAGAATGACCGCTTTAAGTGAGCGGATATCTTCATTCTTGATTTCGAGCCATCCCCCCGCACCCGAAGCCGCTTTGGCAATAATTTCAGCCTCACTATCGGGTGACCACTGCGCACACTCGGGCAGCGGATCGGGGGCTTTCCCGGTTTTTAAAACTTCACTTTTCAGTGTTTCACGGTAAGTGACCGCCTGCTGTATCTTTTCAATAAAGTGCGCCCGGTTGAAATCGGCGTTGGTAATGGTCATGAAAAGGCCCTTTGCAATAAAAAATGAGGCTTCTTCATTGTATAGTCCTGCTTTGGCGGCCGCATGGCCCCAGCAGGAAATACCCTTGAGCGTCCAAATAAAAAGATCCTGCAGCTCGGCAACCTCGGCCTTTTTGCCGCAGACCCCCTGCATTTTGTCACAGCCCCTGTTTTGCGCTGTTTCCTGACACTGGTGACAGAACATGATTAACCTCCATTTTTCCCTTTGATCTGAATAAATAGTACGAAGTATAGGGGGAAATTCCAAAAAAAAGAGGTGTGTCAGGATGCTGTTGAAAAGCGGGGCGCTTTGCGGTTAAATGTTCTCCTTCGTCCCCGGTGATCACTGCGAACCCGGTAGTGATGCCGGCGTTGAGATTACTCTCTCTCATTCAGAGTACGAAGGGGGAAGGCGCACATAGCAAAAGCCGGCCGCTTGAACTTTGTTCCCACTGACGTGTACTTCTTAATCATGCGTCAGAGAAGTAAAAAAAGTTCAGCACTTTTTGTACTCTCATCCGTATTCATGGTAAGAGTTTGTCCGGAGGTCAAAATCGGTGAACAAAGTGGGAACGAGTATAAATATCGAAAAAACAAGACTTGGCAGAATTAGGCGTGCGGCGGATATTCTTAACATAACTGAGACTGAGCTGCTGTCACGGCTGATTGAAAAATCAAGAAATATCTTCGGCAATATGTCGGTTATCAAGAAGACAGTAAAGTATCAGCGGGATTATGATCCGGCAGATTATGTGATCCATCATGTGGAATTTGCCGATGTAGATTACGAATTCGCCGTCGGGAGAAGGTATTTTTTCAAAATTTCCGTGAGTTTTCTCATCAGGCTCGCTATTGATCATTATCTTGATGAGATCATCCGGGAGTGGACCGAGAAACCGGCAGAAGCAGCCGCGGCAAGGGAGAGATATTTAACTAACTTCCATTATAAAAATTTCAAGATACATTACAAAATTGGAAACAGAGCTGAATTCCGGCTTGTCCCATGGCCGAGAGAGTAAAAAAACAAAACGGCGCACTACTTCGCGGCAGCCTTTTGTAGACGATCCATAATCGCTCTGCCAAGACCGGATAGCGGTGTCCGCTCCGCATAAATTCTCGCCGGGCGCAGTTCGTCGAGCCGGTGCAGTTCATCAAAAAGCCTTGCAGCTGCTTCTGTCAGGCTCCCATCTTCCGAAAGAATCGAAGATCCGAGAAATTGTGCGTTGCGGATATTTTTCCTGAACGCGAGAAGGCACGAGTTTTCCGGATCGGCTGTCTGCGCGCCTTCATCTATCAGTACGACGGGCGACGTCGGGGCGTAATGTGAGGGCAGCTGTCCCGGCGCATCAATTATTCCCGGATCAACCTTCTGAAGCTGCAGATTCGCGCAGGCTTCAATTTCTTCCGCCGAAATTCCGCCGGGACGAAGCAGATAGAGTTTGCCTTCATGCTCGCGGATTATGGTCGATTCGACGCCGACGCTGCAGGGCCCTCCGTCGACAATAAGGTCAACTGATTCGTAAAGATCGAGTGTGTGTTGTGCTCTCGTCGGAGAGAGTGCGCCGAAAAGGTTGGCGCTCGGCGCCGCAACGGGCACTCCCGCCGCGGTGATTATTCTTTGCGCATCCGGGTGCGCGGGATATCGGACGGCAACCGTCTGCAGTCCGGATGTCACAATCGAGGTAACGCGATCGTTTTTTTCGCAGACTATGGTCAACGGCCCCGGCCAGAACTGCCTGGTAATGCGGCCCATCAGCGTGCTCATCCCTCCTGTCAGTAATGACATCATCTCAAGCGATGAGATATGACAAATCAGCGGATCAAAAAAAGGGCGTTTCTTGGCGGCAAAGATCTTTGCGCAGGCGGCCGCATCCAGTGCATTGGCCCCGAGACCGTATACTGTTTCCGTGGGGATAACGACCAATCCTCCCCCCCGCAGAATGTTTCCCGCTTTTACAATCGATTCCTGCGAATTATCGACAAGCTTTGTCGGGTCATTTTTTATATTAATCATTGCGCTATCCTGCTGTACCATCGCCCTTCCTCGCGTGCGATTACCACTCTGTTATCAAAGAGCGACCCGAATCTGGCCGCAAGCTCGTCATCGCGCAGCGGGCCGGCGTGCAGCAGTCGTCCTTTCTGCAGCAGCGCAAAGTGCGTAAACAGCGACGTAATCTCTTCGACATGGTGGGTAACGTAAATCAGCGATGCTCCCGTGGCGCTTACGACCGACTGCAGCGATTCAAGAAGAATCTCTCTCGAGAGTATATCGAGTCCCGCGGTCGGTTCGTCGAAGATGACGATCTCCGGCTCGATCATGAACGCCCGCGCGCTTAAGGCCCGCTGCTTCTCGCCGTCAGAGAGGGTCGCGAAGAGCCTGTCCTCAAATCCGTCGAGTCCCATCAGGTGCAGAAGTCCGCCGGCGCGTTCTTCGAGTACGGCACTGGTCTGGTCATAAAGTCCGATTGAGCCGAAATATCCCCCCGTCACGATATCGAGGACACTATCATAAAACGCAATATGCGATTTTAAATAAGAAGCAACATAGCCGATCCGCCTTCTGATCTCGCGCAGATCGGGCGATTCGTCGCCGAAGCGGACCACCCGGCCGGTGCTCTGTCGGGTATAGCCGCAGATAATCTCAAGCAGCTTCGATTTCCCGCTGCCGTTGCGGCCGGCAAGAACCCAGTGTTCATTTTTTCTTATCGTCAGCGAGATTCCGTCAAGTATCCTGCTCCCCCCTTCAAGCGTCAGGGAGACATCTTCGAGTTTGATCATTGCGCCGGTATCCTTGTGGTAGATCAGTTTTGTACAACTGCAGACACTTCCCCCTTTTTGTTCAAGAGAAAAGTGGCTTTTTTTTACTTTTGACGGGGGGAAGGGGGAAAAATCTTATTTACCGAACGTGCCCGGCCCTGCGGCAGCCGCGTTGTGCAGCCCGGCGCTTAGTAGAGGATTGGGGCCTATTTGAAAATTCTGAGAAATCCCTCTTTGATTGAGCGGACGATCGAAGTGATTTCGGGAAGCGAGACGGCGTCGCGGACGCGCTTGATGTTTTCAACAGTCGCAGTGTCGACCATATTCCACAGCTCCGCCTTGGGCAGCACGGCGAAGTATGAGAGGTCATACTGAAATGCCCCCTTGTACGCACGCGCGCCGCCAGTTGTGGGCATTATCTGGCGGATAATGCGGTTCAAATCGAGTTTCCTGTTTCGCGTGCGAATCGAGGTATCCAGATAGAGATGTGATCCCTGTACAATTCCGAAGACAAAGACCGTTGAAGTCTTCTCATATTCGAGCATGTAATCCGCGGTTATCGCGAGTGAATCGCGGGCCGATGCGGGAACGTACCCGGTTCCCGCGATGACCCAGTTTTTATAGTGTACCGAATGGATCATTGCCTTGCTGATGATCGTCATCGTCTCTTCAGAGTAGGGGGTCTCATCAAACGATGTCAGAAGCTCCGTGTCGCAGTCTTTCATGAGCAGACCAAGTATCTCGCGATCCAGATCGTTCGCGTGTTTCATGTTGTCAGTGTCGACCTTGATGCCGTAGGCGAGGGCAGTGCAGATCTTGCGGTGTACTGCCTCGTCAACGGGTCGTGGAAATCTGAAGTAGACCCCCCCGAGAATGGTTGAGACCGAGCTTGCCGCGTCGGTTATGAGCTGGTAAGCCGGCTTTACCTCCTGGTCGATCTTGGTGTGGTGATCGATATGCAGTACACAGGGCGGGTTTATCTCTGCGACGCCGGTGTCGGCTTTCTGAAAGTCGACGACGGCATAGCTCTCAAAATCTTTAAAGGGGATCGCCTCTTTTATTGTAAGATCTATGCCCAGCTTTGTGATCATCGCCTGGTTCTGGGGCAAAGAGACAGGATTTCTGGCGAAGATTGCCGAGCGTATTCCCAGATGCGAACAGATATGCGACAGACAGTGCGAGGAGGCGATTGCATCGGGGTCAGGCGAGCCTTTGATCAGAATAAGAACCGAGCGGTAACGCGAAAGTGCTTCAACCATATTGGACTGAATACTCTGATAATTCATTGAAATACCCTAACCCGGATCACTACTGCAAAATAATGGTAATATTTGCGGACACCTCGTAAAATCATCATTTCTTTTAAAATGCAAACGAAAAATGGTGATTTTACCGCTGTTTGTGACCTCAAGAGAACACAAACAGCTAATTATTCAAGGTTTCCTTATTCTATATCAGAACATTAAGAAAATCCGGTAAAAAAAGAGAAAAACTTTTTTTGAGGGCAGTTTCCCGGTTTCCTGAAACATTCTGACGGTTTGAGATCTCATTTTCTGAGGCCATATCGAACCGGCGAAATCAGAAATCGATGCAAATTCACCAGGGCCGTCCCAAAATCATCTCAAGGAAAAGATTTTTTACGGCCTTTTCATGGGTCTTTTGAGAGCCGCGAACAACAGCTTTACCGACAATAGTTAAATTGATTGTTTTTTGAAATTACACGCTATCAATACTATCCGCAACCCGCGTATGAGTCAAGAATTTACCCTCATATAGATTATCAATTTACTGCCGGGTAGATAGACCGGGAAGTTGCCCCGTGTAAGTCAAGAAGTTCCATCGGATGGCCGAAACTGAATGGAGAGGCTGGCAGAAGACCATGGCTGAAGACAGCAGAACACTGTTCATCGTAAACGGAAAAGTCCTGAATATACACGATATTCTGCGAAGCAATATGCCCCTTGATGAGGTTGCCTCGATCATGCTTGAGGGTAACGAAGGCGAGTTTGATATTGAACGGAAAAACACCCTCGACCGCTTTCTTGAGTTTATCATTTTTAAGGTGAAGACCGGTGATTCGTTTATAATCAATCTCGCCTATCCCTCAAAAAAGATCAGTGATCCGCTGATTGAAGAAAAGGTGATATACCTTCTCAATTTCCATCTTGTACCTGAAATAATCCTCACTCTGCTTAAATATTTCTGCAGAAACATAGAGAATTCGGACACAAACCTTTACCTCGCGGGTCTCGTACGTGACGAGCAGATTATCCGTTCGATTTACGATACGTATGTGCTTATCAGGGGTGATATTTTCCGCGGTCGTCATGAACGCACTCTCAATGTGAAACGACTTCAGCAGTATTCCCCCCATACGGCGGATGCGCAGTCCAATCCCATCGATGCGTGCAGCCGGCTGAGGTACATCCTCGAATACATCAAGCTTATCACCGGCACAAAAATTTACTCCAGTGCGGATCTTGAACTTTCAAAGGGAATCAGTTGAACTGGGTATGATTGACTTCGAGGAGATTGAGTACATTATCTATCTCTTTGACTGAAATCTGCTCATAACGCCTCGAATCTCTGACATTAGAGGTATTCAGCTCGGGGCGGTATTCCCGAATCAGCCAGTAAAACAGGTCGAGAAGGTCACTCTTGGAGGTGTCGATAATTGCGTATTTATAACTGAGGTGTTTCAGATTCCGTTCCATCAGCGGCGGGCACTTGGTGAAATATGAGTCGAACATATCGCGCATACCGATTCGAAGTCCCTCCCGCCATGTGGCGTAAACGAGTACTGAATGATAGTTATCCGCTTTTTTTTCCATGAACATGATTAGTCCGGGAAGTTCCGGAAGTATCCGCGAAGCCTCGTGACGGTCATATGAGAGAACTCTCGACCATCCCAGGGTATAGTAGACGTTTTTACCGACAATCTTCTTGTTCATTTGACTCCATACGCTAATCAGCCTTTTTCAGGCTGATCCCTTTTTCCTGTGTACCTCTTTGATCATCTCATCAAGTTTTCTCATCAGCAGATCAGCCTTTTTCTCTATGTCACGCTCGTTATAGAGTGAACGCCGGACCGTCTGAACGGTAATGAAATAGTGGGAGATAAAATCGGTAAGCTCCGAGAGCTTTGAGATGAAGGTCATCAGATATATCAGTTTGTCCGATTCGGGTATATCAATCAGAAAGACAAACTGCTGCGCCATTTTTCGAAGTCTGTCCACCTGATACTCTTCGTTAACACTCACTGGAAGACTCTCTTTGCGGTGGATGCCCCGGTAGAGAGAGCTTCTTTTAATCAGCCGGGCGGTGTAGAGTCCCTTGACATCGCACCATGATTGTGATTCCTTTTCGTAGGTCTCGAGCACCACACCGACGGTGAAACGGCAGCCGCTGTAAAAGAGTAATTCGTGAGGATTTTTCCAGTGATATATCAGTACCAGTTCGTTTTTCGCAGGTTCTTTGCGGGGATGTCTGATTTGCATCGAGCCGTGCGGAAACAGAAGCGCGTTATGGACGTAAAGAATCGGGCTTTCAATCTGTTCCAACGGGAACCTCTGTTGAGAATCTATGAGCCGGTTCACACGGTATAATTATAACAAAAAATGTCAACGTAAACGTGAAAAAGCGCATATTCCCGCGTGCACCGTTCAGCTGCGCGCTTTGCTGAGAGTTCAGAGGCATGCAGGTGCAACATGATCGAAAGAGGGGGGGGGAAGCGGGTACGGGGGCCGCTTATTATAAAAATGCACTTGACATGAGGGGCGATAAATATAACGTGGATTTTGATTTATGCTCCAATCATTAATCAAAATGTGAAACGAAATTATATTTCAACAAGCAACTGGGAGATCCACTACAATGCTTCAGAAAACGTACGTAATGAAGGCCTCCGAGATCGACAAGAAGTGGTTCGTTGTCGATGCAGAAGGCAAGGTTCTCGGAAGACTGGCAACCGCGATAGCAGCGCATCTTCGCGGAAAACATAAACCGAATTTTACCAAAACAATGGATATGGGCGATGCGATAATCGTCATAAATGCTGATAAGGTTGTGCTGACAGGCGACAAGGCTCAAGATAAAGAGTACTACAGCCATTCACACTATCCCGGCGGTATCAAATTTAAGAACATCAAAAAATATTTTGCAGAGAATCCCGCGTTCATCATTGAACATGCGGTGAAGGGTATGCTTCCGAAAGGCCCTCTCGGCAGAGAAATTTTCCGCAGCCTTAAAGTTTATGCGGGTGCAGAACATCCCCATGCGGCACAAAAGCCCGAAATATTAGAGTTATAATTCAGAGGTATATACATGGCAGTTACAAAACACTATGCAACAGGCCGCCGCAAAAAATCTATTGCCCGCGTGTACCTCGTTGCCGGAAACGGACAGATCATTGTGAACAAACAGCCTATTGATCAGTATTTCCGCAGAAAGACTCTTGAGCTTCTAATCCGTCAGCCGCTTGAAACGACTGATTCTCTTTCAAATGTCGACATTCACGCCTTCGTAAACGGCGGCGGATGGACAGGCCAGGCCGGCGCTCTTCGCCTCGGTATTGCCCGTGCGCTCGTTTGTTCTGATGAACGCAACAAAAAATCGCTCCGCGCTGCCGGTTTTCTTACCCGTGACGCACGCCGTGTTGAACGTAAGAAATACGGTCACAAAAAAGCGAGAAAGAGCTACCAGTTCTCAAAACGCTGATGCAGCAAATTCGTTACTTCGAAAAGATGCCCTTGCGGCATCTTTTTTTATATCCAAATACCTCTTTGCTCTTCAGGAAGCTGCTCCGGTTCGCCGGTTTCGGCTTTTTTGCCGTGTCTCTGCTCTCCTGCTCCAGAAATGCCGTAGTCCCTCCACGGATAGATCACGACATAGTTCCCTCTCCGGGAATGTACTACGGTGTCAGCGGGCGGCGTGTGGTGCGTCATGCGATGCTATTCGACGCGGAGTGCTTCTTTGTCGATGAGAAGACAAGGCAGATTGTTTTTCTCTCAGATGCGGGGGGATCACTCAAACAGTTGCCCGATGTTCCGCTCGCCTTCTTCGCAATAACTTTGACAAATCGTACTCTGCGTCCGCTGAAGGTCGAGTCACTCACCAGCTCTTGGGGTGAAGGTACATCAGAGAGCCTCAGTACAGAAAGTCTCAATGATGCCTTGCGGCTCTACGGCAGATCCCCCGATGCCGGTACTCTCTATACATCCCGTCGTATCACTGTTGATGAATTTCTCATTGATCATATCCCCGAGCAGAGCGTGCGGTACAATTTTGACTTCATCGCTCCGGGAGACCGTGTGCTTATTTTCAGAGCCTTTCCCTTTCCCCCCGTACGGGCAAAAACGATGAAAATCACCCTGGGTGTTATGGATGAAGGTGAGAAAAAAACAGTTGATTTTGATTTCATACAAAAAGAGAGTCGGCATTATCTCTGGTAACAGGTTGAACATGAGGTGTGATATATGGCTATTGATGTTTCCGCTATTGAAAAAAGCGCCGCGCTGGCAAAGCTCTCTCTTGAACAGAGCGAAAAGCATTTGCTTGCCGCTCAGATCGGCGATATTCTCGGATATGTGGCAATAATAAACGAAATCGATACTTCGCAGGTCGCACCCGCTGAGCATGTTGCGGGCGTGGTCAATGTTTTCAGGGAGGATATTCCCGTCGAAACTCTCGGAGCCTCCAAACTCGCTGAAATTGCCCCGAAGTTTGATCGTGGACATTTTGTCGTGCCGCGCATCATTGATGCATCGTGAGTTCCCTTATTTTGTAACCTTTTTCAGGAGAGAGGTACTATACCTCATACAGTATATCCTCCTGATTATAGTGCCCCGATTCGGGGCATTTTTTTTACTTGATAAATCGTGTGCGGACTCAAAGTTGGGGATATGATCCTCTTGCCGGCGGCTCTGCCTTTATTTGGGCCGACTTCATCGGATTAGCGGTGCTCACCACAGGTGATACGGCATTTTTTTGGGGATACAAAATGATGATAAAGCGAAGCTATTATATAATGATGACGCTGATATGCTTTGTGCGTTTTATTCTGCTTCTCGTGATGTGTGCGCTTATCAGAATTTTTCTCTATATTCTGAAACTAATCTTTAAAGATTGATTTTGTCGTGCCTATGCGTAAAGGAAATTTTTGTTAACAATAATTGAAGAGGTGCGGGGCGCTTTTTAACGCCCCGTTTGTCCTGCGAATCAAGCTTATTTCTTTTTTGCGTTGAGCATCTTCTCTATAGTCTTCTTCACACTCTCATTCAAGGCTTCGACGGTCTGATTTGACTTGGGCATAATCGGCTTTCCGATTTCAACAGACAATGCGAGATCCTTCCCGGTTGAGGGAAGGGCCTTCCCCTTCGGAAGAACCGCAGCACTGCCTCTGATCGCAACCGGAACTATCTTCTTATTCAAATTACGGGCAAGCCAGGCCGCGCCCATTTTAAAGGTTCCGATGTTTTCGTTGCGCGTTCCCTCCGGAAAAATGAACAGCGACTTACCCATTTTAAGTAGTGCCGCGCTTGCCTTCAGTGAAGGGATAACATCCCCCCCCCGGTCAACGAAGATGATATTGGTTCCCGGAAAAATATATTTCAGGAATGAAAGCTCTTTTTTCCCGATGACGTAGAGATTCTTGCGTTTGCGGTAGGGAACAAAACAGAAAATAAGCAATATGTCGAGATTCGATTCGTGATTGGCCACCAGAATGGCTGAGTCATCCGGATAGTTATCCGCCCCGGTGACGGAGAAGTGGTAAAATATTCTGACGATATTGGAGAGCAGCCATGCGAGAAACTCCACAAAAGGGTTAAAGAAGGGGCGGGGAAGTCTGATATCGGTACTGTCGAGTATCTGTCTGTCGACGCTGACCCCTCTGCTCGTCTGCAGAGTCGAAAGGGATTTCAGGACGCTTTTAAGGTCGGGCAGCTTTTTGAAATCATCAATATTGATTGAAATATCAAGTCCCTCTTCGAGAGCACCGATAAGATTGATCGTGTCAAGTGAGCCGAGGCCGAGATCATAAAAATTCTGTGAGGGATAAATCTCCTTCATCTTGAGATTAGTTTTCAGCGCTTTAAGTACCGCATTCTCGCGGGCATTTTTTCCCGCAAGGGGAGCCTCGCCCTCCGATTTCTGCGGAGCGGTGATATAGATCCCCTTTTCCAGATTCTTGACTACCTCACGTACAATAATTTTTTTTGAAGAGTTCATCGGAAGTGTTTCGTGCGATACGGCAAATGCGGCGATGGTTTTGTAAAACGGGAGCGTCTTGCTCAGACGGGTAATCTCTTCGCTGATCCGCGAATAACTGTCAGGACTCTTCTCTTTGGGAACTATGACCGAAAAAACGGTCTCTCTGCCGTTGATGTTGCGGCCGAAAACCGAAATCTGCTCGATCGCAGAAGACTGCTTGTAGTATGACTCCAGCTCTTCGGGATATACATTTTTTCCCGAATCGAGGACTATCACGTTTTTCATTCTTCCTGTGACGAACAGACAACCGTCACGGTCTACTCTTCCCAGATCGCCTGAATTGAAGAAACCATCTTTATCAAAGGCCTCTTTGTTCGCCTTGGGATTTGCGAGATAGCCGGGCATGACCGCGGATCCGCGAAGCCATATTTCACCGATGCCGTCCCGGTTTATGTTGCGGATAGATATTTCATTGCCGGGCATCGCCGGCCCCACAGCACCCTGCTTGTTTTTATTCGGATGAGATATGCATATCGGGCCGGTTGTCTCAGTGAGACCGTATCCCTCACAAATTTGGAGGCCTATATTTTTATACCATTTGAAGTACTGTTTTTTCAGCGGGGCGCCGCCTGAGATAAAATATTTCATCTTCAGTCCGAAAAGCCGGTGAATCGGGGCGAAAACCTTTTTTGTAATAAAAGAGAGTCCCAGAGCTTTAAAGATCGGCGCATTGTTCATGAAAAACAGCAGCAGATTGTACTTTAATTTTGAAGCGCCTTTCGCCTTCGCAAGTATTGAATCCATGAAAAGCTCCCACAGCTGGGGTGCCGCGGGAAATATGGTGAAGTTGTGAGCTGCGAGTTTTGCGATAATGTCAGGACCTTTCAATGAGTGCAGAAAGTGGAGACTGCATCCCTTCGCGAAGGGACCGAAGAAATTAGCGTAAAGGGCGTATACGTGAAACAGCGGCAGCAGGCAGAGAAACACATCGCTTTCCATCAGGCCAAGGTAGTGGGCGTCGTTAACCGCGGTTTTAAAAATATTCGCGTGCGTAAGGACAACAATTTTCGGAACGCCGGTTGTTCCGGAGGTAAACAGATACATCGCCGCGGCTGATTCGTCGAGTTTCAGCTTCTTGAACTGAATATTCTCTTTTTTAGCAGGTAACTTTATATCGTACTTTTTAATTTTTGAAACTTTTTTCAGAAGGCCGCTGTCGCCGAAAACCGCTTTTGCCTTTGCATCATCGATCAGCTGCGGATACGACGATTCGGGAAGATTTGTATCCAGAGGGACAACGATGTATCCCCCCATCGTAATCGCCATATAGGTAAGACACCACTCTTTGCCGGAGTCGGCGAGAATCGCGATGGAGGTTCCCTTTTTATATCCCTCTTTCTGTAAAAACGCCGCGCGTGACTGTGCGATGTTAAAGGCTTCCCCGTAGGTGATTTCATCGTCGAAGAGCGGCGCGTTTTCGTGTTCACGGCAAATTTCTTCATAGAATTCAAAAAGGTTATTCATCTCTATCTCCGGGAAATCAGTGATGGCGCATTTACGTACGCGTGTGCCGGCGTGTGAACGGAGGATTTTTTTAAAAATCCCCCCGCAGGTTATGTGCCGCATTAACAGCTGTCAAGAATTATACCTATTAAGAGAAACACACTGAATCCGATTTTTCTTGAAGAGCTTTTCGCTTTACTTTCATCTGGTGCAGAAATAAGACGGTCGATCTGAAGATTCTTATCTTGTACCGTGTCAGCCGAGGGAGGGAGGGACAGTTTGAATCATTTTACATTTATTTTGTTTTTCACCGCTGCAATTCTATTCGGCCCCTGTTCGCCGCTTGCCGCCGCCGGCATCACCGAGAATGAGAAGGCGGTGATCTTTCAGCTTAAGCAGGGTGAGATGCTCGACGGTGTCGCGAAACGGTTGAAGTCAGCCGGCGTAATCGGTGATATTGATTCGTTCAAACTCGCCGCCAGGATATCCGGAAGGGCCGACAGCCTGAGGGCCGGTTACTACCTTATTGAGCCGCATGAGAGTTATGATACGCTTCTCGACAAACTCGTTTCGGGGAGAAGCCATGCGATTATGGTAACGATCCCGGAAGGTTTCACAATATTTAAAATTGCGGCTCTGCTTGAGCGAAAAGGTCTGGTGAAGTCGGGCGATTTTCTTGCGGCATGCGCTGATAAAGAGCTTATCAAAAAGTATAATATTCCCGCTGGTTTGAGCCTTGAGGGGTATCTTTACCCTGAAACCTATTCGCTTCCGCTGGGGTCATCCGCCGCGCAGATTGTGCGGATATTTACGGGGCGCTTTGATGCTATTGCTTTGACAATAGACAAGGCGGCTCTGGGGAATCGCTCGCTGCACCAGCTTCTTACGATGGCTTCAATTGTCGAGCGCGAGGCCCGGGTGGCTTCGGAGCGGCCGCTCATCGCGGGGGTCTACTACAACCGTCTTAAAACCGGAATGAAGCTCCAGGCTGATCCCACACTGATTTACGCGCTCGAACTTCGGGGGGATTACGACGGGGATATCCGCCGTGAGCATTTTACATACGACTCTCCTTATAACACCTACCGCTATTACAGGCTGCCGCCGGGTCCCATCGGAAATCCCGGCATCGCCTCTATACGCGCGGCACTCGCGCCGCAACAGAGCGAGTATCTTTATTTTGTCGCAAAGCCCGACGGAAGCCACCAGTTTTCGAAGACACTCGAAGAGCATAACAGGGCGGTCGATCAGTACCAGCGGGGTGAATGAATAAAGCATTTTGAAGCCGCCACGGCAATTTTTATTAAAAAGTGATTATAAAAATGTAATTTATATGCCAGTACTCTTATACAGTCCCGGACGGATTTTTTGCCGTACCGGTATGAAGAATTTGCCGATATCTGCTTTATTCATTACTGTTTCGATGATAGCTACGGTTTTCCGGCGGTCGTAAATTATTTCATAAACAGCAGAGGTCAAACCATGAAAAAACAGATAGCATTTATCATTCTAACTTTGATTGCACTTACTTCAGTTGTCGCGTGCGGCAAGAGCGGGCAGAGTGACAAACCGGATGTTGCACAGCCCGATACTGAGTCTGCAAAATCCGTCGAAGGTCCGGCTGTCGACTATGTGGCCAAAGACGATAAGGTAAGTATTGCCGTTCCTGAATCGTGGAGCGTGTTTGAAAGTACGGACAGTGATGTGATTCTCTCGGTAGAGGATAAGGTGTCGGGGGTCTGTGCGGTAATGTACAGTGATGAGAAAGCCGATTATACGGCCGCAAAATATCTTGAAGAACACCTTGTCGAGTTGAAGGACTCAGAGAGCGGGGTAGAGTACACCGCTCCCGCAGTGCTTGAGGTCAATGGCATAAATGCCGCTTATAGTGAGTATAAGGAAAAAACATCTGAGGGCACAGATAAATACATAATTGCGACTTATGAAGTCGGCGAAAATATTTATGAACTTCTGATATCCGTTAATGAAGATGGTTTTGATGCAAATAAGGCGGCAATGATGACGTTGGCAAAAAGTTTTAAAACACTCAATCTTGACGAGTCGTACTGAACTAAGGTGTAATGGGATCCCCGGATAAACTGCTCCCCCGGCAAGACCCGAACTTGCGACCCGCCGGGTGCGTAAGCATTGCATAGCAATGTCAGCAAGCAAGTTCGAAGAGGGGGAAATAAAAAAGGAAGCAAAAAGCTTCCTTTAGTTGATTGATTGCTCCCCCGGCAAAACTCGAACTTGCGACCAATTGATTAACAGTCGTTCTTGACCTTGTATAGGGGCGTTTATCAGTGTTTTTTAAGGTAGTATCTTCTATATGATACATTTCTAAAAAAGCGTCTGTAAACAACAAAGTACACTAATGTACACTCGAAATATGTGTACTTTTGGTGTACACGTCAAGCAGAAAAAAGATCAATTGGTCGATTTTCAATTAATTTGCACAGGTACACTCTTTTTTCAGGATACACAAGAACCCGCCCCAGACATTTTGTGTCTCGTGTCGTTGAAATGGTGCGGTGCTGTAAGGGGCTTTACTTTAAGGGGGGAAAGGATCGGTAAAAAATACCGGCAATCTGTTTTCAGGTATGCCAGCAAGGAACCCTGAGGAATGATTGAATAATATCTCTAATGTTTCGCCGGAAGTCCGATTGCCCGGCGGTCACTTGCTATCAGGTTTTCATATAGAGCCGATTCCATTACTTTTCGAGTCTCATGCCCTTCCGGTGTGAAAGTAACAATTTGCTGAAAAGCCGCAAGCCCGTCTTTTCGGACTGTGCCGACTGTTATCGGGTCATTGTTTGAACCGTAACCCAAAATAATTTGATCTGATTTTTCGTTCATAAATAAACCTCTCATCATTTAATTAGCGGCGAAGATTCGATTTCACGCTGTGCCGCCGATTGCACAGATGACAGTTTGTCGGTCATCCATTGACTAACCTTGTCGGGGTCGAGTTCGCAACCATAACGACGGTTCTCACTTGTGAAAAACGGATTATAACTTTCAAACAGGCTACCTAATATCCTGTCACCATTGAGACGGTCATCATCTGCGGAGTAAGAAAACAGGTCGCCCCACGCCTTAACGAGTGCATCAAGGCGCTTGCTCTGTTCTTTATGGTCGCGGTCGATAACGGCCATTTTTTCCTTAACAGCGGCATCAAGGCGGCTCTGTTTTTCCGCCTGCCGTGCGTCTGCGAGCTGTCGTTCCAGTATCGCAGCTGTCGCCGTCAACCGCTTGATCTGAACTGCCAAGGCGTCGGCCTGATCGAAGCACCTTTCGCTTTCCTTAAAGTCGCCAGCAGCGGCACGCTCTGCGCCTGATGCTTCGAGAATAGCGGCCTGTCGTTCAGCTTCTGTGAGCTGGTCGCGTGTAGAGTCCAGCCGCGTTTTTAATTCTTGTGAATTTGCCATTTTTAAAACCTCTCAGTATTATTTTCACCGCCTTAGCGGGTGTTGTGCATTATCAGTTTTTTGGTTCGTATTTTTCAACCTCGGCTTGAACTGTTTTTTTGCTGTCGTGAATCGCCTTTAAAACCATGTCGGTAAATCGGTTTATATGTATCGGCTGAACTTCTCCGGCTTCGAGTATTGACGCGCCTATCTCCTGCACGAAAACAGCGGCGGATCGTTCTAAAATCGTGTGCAATTTTTCGATAAAATAGATTAAGTGATCTAAAATAAAATCAGTTGGTAAATATTTTTTACGCTGAATATCAATGTCGAGTTGCAGTTTCTCCGCCTGCAAACGGAGCTTCTCTTTTTGGAGTTCCGAAGTTGTCCTGTCTGTCGGCGGCTTTTCGCTTGAAGATCGAGTGTCCACGGTCTTGATCTGCGATATGTCGCCGCCGTGTGATTCAATCCAATCGACATTAAGGGGGTCGGATAAGTCATATAAAAGGGTGCTTTCATCCCTTATGAGTTTGCCCCTGCGAGTGGCACCGGTGATGCCTTGAACAGATATATTACACGCCCGTGCGAGTGCCGGGGCTTGACAATAGCCGGTGATAATGGTCTTTTCCTTTGCCCTTGCGGGGGATTTTATCAATTTAATAGGTGTATTTTTGCTTATCTTTTTATTCATATTTTTATTAACTCCAAAAGTTGATTGTCAACCTTATTTTGCATAGTGACGTGTGAAAGGCGGCCGTCGAGTATTCAATGCGGTCGTAAGGGGTACCCCCTCGGGCAGGACCCATGCATACCCCCCCCAGCGGATCATCGTTTCCCGCGGCGCTTATGTTTACGGCGCCGGTCATAAGTGGCACGGTTCAAGCCCTTAACGTCATAGAAGTTGTTCTGGACTGAAAGGGTCGTGCCGTCCTCATTCTTGCGCTTATCTCGTTTTTTCAATGTGATTCACCTCCACCATGAAAATGTCATGATTTTATGAAAATCTGACCCAAAATATATTAGTTTTATATAAGTTTATTTTTTCACTATGTAAGAACCTAATATTATTTTCATATTTTCATGATTATGTTTCTTAATATACTTCATTGTTTACTAATGTTTCTTACTATATAGATTTTGCCATGAAAACGAAAAAAGATTTTCATGAGGTTTTCATATTTTCATGCTGCCATACATGAAGTACGCCTCCAGAATACACTTTGTTGAAAATTTGACGTTCATCGCATATAGCTTTTGAGAACATTTTTTTACCAAGTGGTAAATTGCCATTTTCATTCGAGAATGTTTTGTAATCGTCAAACACATCTTTGAGTGTAAATTTTTTCAATGGTTCTCCGGTAAGCGTTTTAATCGTTATGTATTTGTCCCCGATCGACTCCAGCCATTCCTTCAGGGTGTCCTCGTCGCTGCGGTATTCCTGTTTTGCCGTTTCGAGTGCTTCGCAATATGGCAAACGGCATCCGGCTGCGTACCATTCAAAACAATAGCGAATTAAGTAGTTAAGTATTTCGGTTTTTTCGGTAAGCAGTTCTTGACGTAAGAATTTATTTTGATCTTTTTCGGCGCGACTGTTTGGGAAAAAAACTTTCCCTACACGATTCCAGATCGAAGCGGTTTGATCTCTGATAACGGGCGGGTGATTGGTATTAAGTGTAATTTGAAACTGTGGGACGATTTCAAAAGATTGAACGCCTTTCATTTCTATGCGGATTCGTGCGCTGTCCCCGGTCAGAATTTTTACGCGCGCACAGTCAAGAGGTGCATTCTGCGGGGTTTCCTCAAAAGCCACATATCGGACTGCTGCAAGGTGTCCAAAGGCGAACCTTCCAGCGCCGGAATGATCCGCAATGAGAGCCTCGCCCTGTCCCACGGCTGCGTATGAACCCATGACTGCGACTTGCATATCCGTCAAAACGGTTTTGCCGTCAGAACCCCCGCCAAGAAAAATATGAAACTTCCGGTTTATAGTCCCATCCCCGGATAACAGGGAACCACAAAAAGTGAGGACATACTCAACAATGTCGTGTTGCTGTTTGCCGTCTTTTTCAAAACATGAGTGCATAAACTGCTTGAACCTGTAAGGTTCCGCACATTCCCGCACATAGTCAATATCAATATATTTTGTGATTAGCAGTTCGGGATTGTGTGGCATAAGTTCGCGTGTTTTTAAATTCAGCACGCCGTTGCGCAAATTCAAAAGATTTTTATGCGAATCAAATTTTGGACATGTATCTGATGAAAACCCACTTTCAGCGAAAAAACCGGGACGGACTGAAAGTTGTTTAAGAGATTGTTCTACGTACGCCGTCCCCACTGCCTGCTTTTGATGATTGCTATAATCCTTTCTGATTTTTTCCGCGTCTATACCTTTTTTAACAGCGTCTATCATTGCAAGCTCCCGTTCTTTTGGGAGAAACTCATTGAAAATGTCGGTAACATGTTTAAATGGTGTCCCGATCGGTTCCCAGTATTTGCCATTCCAGAAGAACCAGACCTTTGTTGAACGGTCGTATATGATTTGTCCCTTCAGGTAATATTCAAGCCGATCTGCTGCGCCGGATTGGTCACACTTGAATAATGGAACAGATGACAAGGTTTCTTGATACCAACTTCGTGTTGACGTTACCGGCAGATTCGTTGTCTCAATTTGTTCAGCTTCGAGTTCAAGTCGTTCTGTCTGTTCCCGGTATGCCGCCGCCTCGCTGTCCTCTCGCTGGACGTTTAACCAAAAGAGGACATCCGCCGCCGCTTCATCACCTTGACGAGCTAAGCACGACAAAACATGAACAGCCATGACTTGCGGCTTGACTCCGAAGTCATCGGCCATGAAATTCAGCAAACTGCCATATAGCCCCGCGCCGCCATTATATTTCGGATCAAAAGTAAATCCGCTGCGGTAATCGACGAGAAAAGCCGCGCCGTTACCTTTGACCGCAATATGATTGTCGAAAAATTCATTATTAGATAAAATTACTTCATTTTGACAATCTTCTATTTCAGCTGCGGACATATCTCCACGGTATCGCACGAAAATTTGTCTTTCTGCATAGAAAAAATCCAAAATGTAATTGTACTCGTTTAAGTCGTCACGGATCAAATTTTCAGTTTGCAGTAAAAAATTTTCCCGTGTCTTTGGATGAAATTGGTATGAAGCGCACTCCGGTGCATAACGAGAAGTTTCACCGTTCAAACATTTTAATTCTTGACGTTTTTTTGCGGGGTCGTAAATTGTCATTATCATTTCAGAGTCGCCGTATATATCGCCTTCAAATATCGCCGGGGTTGCCGCCCCGGCATTGTTTTGTAAAGTCATGCCTTTACCTCCGCATGTTTTTCTTTTTCTGAAACTGTGCGCTCTACAAATTTGAGCTTTCCATCGTGAAAAACTGCTTTGATCGTGATCTCACCGTAAGCAGGTACTTTCACAGCTTCGAGTTTTGCGGTAATTTCTTTTTGTAGTAATTCATTCATTTTTACACCTTCTCTTTAATTGAGTTTTTTTCTAACCATAATGCGATCTCATCATCGCGGAAAAGTACCATTCGACCGATTTTAGTGTACGGTATTCTTTTTTTCATCACCATGTTACGCAGCGTATTTTCAGGAATACCTGTTTTTGCAGAAAGCTGCGGATAGCGATAAGTCAGCACCTGCGACAAAACCGCTTTTGTTTTTTCTGACATTTCTCTTTACCTCCAATTGGAATATTTTAAATTAAATTTAGGCATAAAAAAACCCCCGGCGCGAAAAGATAACTATATCCGTTCAAGGGTATAAATTAAACTTTCATGCCGGGGGTCACGTTCCGCCCTCGTCCCGCCGTTTGCTACTTCGACGGGTTTTTCTCAATGCCTTTTGATTCAGCAATTGAGCAACGTTGTTTAACAAAGCAATTCATTGAATTGCTCATTGACATATCTATATTAATTACGTGATTTCTGTCAACCAAATTTTTTTGGAAATATGCAAATAATTATTGACAAATAAATGTAATATAAATGTAGGGGTTTTTTAAAGGGTGGACGGGGTGTAATCCCCGCCCCGGAAGGATTAAATAGCAATAATTTGAGACTCGAAAACTGTTTCGATTTTCTCAATTGTCTTTAATGTGGGGTTAGCCTTGCGAACATCTTCATATTTCTGGTATGCCTGAAAATTTACTTTAAGAAGTTCAGCGGCTTTCTTTTGCGTAAGTCCCTTTTCAGCTCTTTTTAGCTTCATCCATATAGCGAAAGCAACCGTCTTTTCTGGTGATATATAAAAAACATCCTTTCCCTTAAGTGTTGACGGTTTCGGAATATTGATTTTTCGTAAATCAATAGATTCCAGATACCCGGTCAAGGCTTCTTTTGCATTTTCAAGCGCGCTGTCAAGATCATCTCCGTATGTAAGGCAACCGGGAAGATCGGTAAATTCGACATTATACGCATCATTGTCTTTTGTTATTTTCGCGGGATATTGTATCATTTAAGGCCGCCTTGTTTTATCAAACTGTTTAATGTGCCGGGTGGTAAATCTTTTTTACCGTGTACCGGAACAGAAAGAGTATTTTTCCCCTTAACCATGATATGATGAGAACCATTTATACGGTCAAGTTTCCATCCGTTAGCTTCGAGTTTTTGTAATAGCTCTTTTCCCGTCATAATACAATATACCACTCATAAGTTGTATTGTCAACTCTTTATATAATGTTGTCAAGCCGTCTGTCGTGACCTCAGCACACGCCCGATAACCGCCCGCAATTCCGCCAGTGCTTCGAGTTCATCCGCTGTCAGTTCCCCGGCATCAAGTGCCGCTGTGATACGTCGTGCCGCTGATAATACAGGGCTTGACGTGTTCGCCTGTCGTGTGCGGGGTGCTGTGGCCGCTGTCGTGCCGTCATCCTTACGCTTCAAGATGACAGCCATTTTTCGACCGTCGGCCATGATGGACATTATTTTCCCAGCTTGCGGAATTGATACCTTGAAAGTTTCCGAGATATACTTTTTCTTGTTCGGTGCTTCGAGATAGGTTTCATCTTTAAGAATAAGCCTAACAATGTCCTCAGTCTGTAGGTTTCGGCGCGTGTACTGCAAGGTTCGGACGTGTTCAAATGCCTCATTCTCTGATGCAAACGATTTGACGATATAGGTAATTCTCGAAGTTCCTGTATTGATTGCAGCTTGTCTTCGGGAATGGCCATCAATCAGAAAATGAGCGCCATTAACTGAGGCAATAACAACGGGCTGATCTTTATCCCAGCCTTTCGAGCTTATTGATTCTTCAATATTCTTTAAGTCTTGATTCTTCATTGCAAACGCTTTCACAAAACGATCTCGAAGCGGTATGGTAAGCGGGTCAATATACCGAATATCAGATTTCATGTTTTTCTTTCTCCGTAAATATTATCATCCATAAAGGCGGATAGGTTACAAAATAACCATAACCCCCGGATATGCCTGTTTTGGCCAGTCCGGGGGTGTGGTGTGTTCATACCGGATTATTCATGCAGTCGCGGCCATAATTCACCAGTGAGCAGCACGAGCAGTCGCCGTCATTTTGTGTGCAATAATCGGGGGCGGCTTTGATTGGTTCAATTTCACCATTGCCCCAGCGTTCCCAGATTGCTGCGTGTGCCTGCTCCCGCCATTCATCGTAAGGAAAATCCTGTTCATCGACCGGGGCGGTTACTTCGCTTGTGTATGGTGTCCAGTATGCACGGCTGCCGTGTTCGGTTGCGATTTCATGGAAACGCTTTACTACTAACTCGCCTAACAGTTTGTAGGTTGCGTCAACGTCCGCGCCGTCTCCGCAGTCGCCCCAGTTTGCGAAAACTCCATGATTCGCGAATATTCCCCAGTCGGAACCGCGTGTCATTGTAGTTGTTGTCATAACGTCGCCCCCTTGTCGTCCTCGGCCATACTTGCGAATACGTCGAAAAGGTCGCTGTTCGCCTGTGCAATCCCTTCTTTATTCGTGCCGTTTCGTATACTGTCTTGATAGTCGACCAGTTCCCGATTGATAAAACCCGCTTCGATTTCGTCCGCTGTGATTGTCTTAAATTCTGTCATCGTGTCGCCTCCATAACTTCAAGGCCGGACGACATCAAAGTTCTTTTGGCGGCTGCAATCAAAGTGCCTTTCTGTTCATTCAATGGTAGCCGGTGCGATATGCTGCAATACATCCGGCATTTTTGACCATTGACAGTTATCGTCCAGTTTCCCGATCTGAACCCATATCCGCCGATCGGCCCGCCGAAAACATCCGCTTCAATTTTCGCGCTGTTCAGTTCGCTTTCCGTCAATCTCATTGTCATCGTGTGACCTCCATATTATTTTTTCCGGTTTCCCGGTTGTGTTCTGTGATTTTGTAAAACACGGTGCGCGTGTTCTTGTCGATCTGCGATATGAGTCCCGCTTGAATGAGTTCAGCGAGTGCCGTCTTGTCGTGCCGGTACTGTTCGCGGCGGTATTCATACGACAAAACGCCGTTGTGTGCTGCCTGGAATAATGACAGAAGGTGTTCTCGTGTTGTGTTCATCGGATCCCCCCTGTGGGGTCTGTGGTGGGGTCGGCAAGGGGTGAGGGTGTAAAAATACTTTCCTGAATATCTCGTATTCCTTGCATGTCCTCAATTTGCGGCTTGAAATAGTGTGCGGACATTGCGTCTGTTAAATGCCCGGTCATTGACTGGACTTGCAAGAGCGGGACTTTTCCGGCAATCAATAGAGAGTTAAGAAAATAGCGGAAACTGTGAAAGGAAACGGCGCGGGTCTTGCGCTGTTCGGGGTCAATGCCGATTTTTTTGAGTGCCGAATAAAGGCCGTCTGTGATTTGTTTGTTGTCGATAGGTTTATCTTGAATGAGGTATGAGAAAAAAAGGAAACTGTCGGGCGTGCCGTATGGGTTCATAATTAAAAGGCGCTGTAAAGCCTCTTGAACATTGCGGGGGATAACGACACGGCGAACTTTGCCGCTTTTTGTAGTGGTGTTCAGGGTGCGGG
>Ga0209467_1000381_pt1 | contig 65285 bp, 47 predicted proteins | sample Higcelwee11metaG_FD_187175 | JGI IMG/M metagenome (GOLD analysis project Ga0209467, IMG submission 187175) | Freshwater pond sediment microbial communities from the University of Edinburgh, under environmental carbon perturbations - High... | ecosystem: Environmental > Aquatic > Freshwater >...
GCGGCAGGGTCAGGGGCTGCGGATGCCCGACGTAGCGGACGGTCGCCGTCCCGATGGGCTCGGCGAAGGTGACGGTTTCCTCGCCTTCGCCGGTTTCCAGGTAGTGCAGTCGGTGATCGCGAAACTGGGGCGCCACGCCGACCAGCATGGTGGCGGCATGGACCAGGGACGCGCCGACCAGGTCGCCGCAATCGACGGCCCAGGCCAGGGAGACGGAGTCCACCGTGTCGAGCTTTTTCGCGTACCAGAGGGCCAGCAGGTTGTTGGCCCCGGGATCGGCGCCCATGCCGGTGATCAGGCTGACCCCGGCCTGCCGGGCCGCCTCGTCCAGGTCCGATTCCAGCAGCAGGGCCGTGGCTGCGAAATCGTCGCAGACATCGAGGCAGTCGGCTCCCAGGGCCACGGCGGCCCTGGCCACCGGAGCCACCGTGTCGAGAAACGGCCCGGCGCAGTTGACGAGCACACGAGCCCCGGCCAGGGCGTCGACGAGGCCCGCCGAGTCCCTGGCGTCGAGTCGACGCTGGGAAATCTTGGCGTTTCTGCGCAGCCGGTCGCGCAACATTCCCGGATCGGCATGGACATCGACCAGCACGATGTCCGTCACCGCCTCAGCCCGGATCAGGCCCAGGGCGACTTCCTGCCCGACATTGCCCGCTCCGCCGATGATCGCTATGCGCATGGGGCGGCTCATGCTTGCCGGTGCTTGAGTTCGCAACGGTTGATCTTGCCCGTGCTCGTCCTTGGCAGGTCCGGTCTGAACAAAAAACGCGCCGGACACATATGGGGCGGGAGCCGGGATTGGACAAAGGCGCGAAGTTCACGGGCGAGGCCGGAGGTGTCCGTCTGGCCCGGCGCGGCCACGACATGGGCCACCGGCCTGAGGAGGCCTTCGACCTCTTGGGCGGTCGCCACGCATTCAAGCACCGCCGGGTGTCCGCGCAGCACGTCCTCCACGGCCAGGGGCGCGACCCAGTTGCCCCCGACCTTGAACATGTCGTCCTTGCGCCCTTGGAAGCGGTAGACGCCGTCGTGGCTGACAAAAATGTCGCCGGTGTCGAACCAGCCGTCGTCGCGCAGACTGGCGACGGCGAGATCGGGTCGGTTGACGTAGCCGGAGGTGAGGCTTTCGCCCCGGATGTGGAGCCTCCCGGGCTGGCCGTCCGGCGGCGGGGCGCCGTCCTCGCCCATAAGGCGCGCCTCGTATCCCGGCACGACCCGGCCCGTGGCGCCGGAGACGGACGCGCCGGGCCGGTTGGAGATGTAGATGTGCAGGGCCTCGGTGGACCCGATGCCGTCGAGGATCTCAAGTCCGGTGGTCTCCCGCCATTCGTGGTGCAACGAGGCCGGCAGGGGCTCGCCGGCGCTGATGCAAAGCCGTAGCGAGGCCAGCGGGGACGCATCGCCGTCAAGGACGCGCAGCAGCATGGCGTACACGCTCGGCACTGCGAAAAAAAGCGTCGGCCGCCTGTCCGCGACCATCTGGGGCAAGGCGAAGATCTCGGCCGGGCCGCCGCCGCCGGGATGTAAGAGCACCGTGGCGCCGTAATAGAGCGGAAAGATCAGGCTGTTGCCCAGGCCGAAGGCGAAAGAGAGCTTGCTGGCGGACAGGATCACGTCCGTCGGCCCCATGCCGAGGATCTCGCCGGCATACCGCCGGGCGCAGGCCAGCATGTCCTGTTGGGTGTGGGGCACGCCCTTGGGTTCGCCGGTGCTGCCTGAGGTATAAAGCAGGAAGTGCGGCCCGTTTACGTCGGGCGTGGTGGCGGGGGCCGCGTTTGACCGTTTCAGGCGGTCGGCGAAGTCCGGGGCGTCGGCGCAAAGAAGCGTCTCGTCCGATCCGGTCCAGGCTGTTGCGGCGATGCTGCCGCTTGACGTGATCAGGGCCGAGGCCCGGGTGTCCCGGAAGATGGCGGCGTAGTGTCCGGCCGGGAGGTGCGTGCCCACGGGCGCGGCAATGATGCCGCAATGCAGTGCGCCCAGAAAGGCATGGAAAAATGTCGGACAATCCGGAAGGGCGATGACGCATCGGTCGCCGGGGCCAAGGCCCAGGGAGAGGAGCAGGCCGGCGAAACGTGCGACGTTCTCGGAGAGCGCGGCATAGGAGATACTTGTTTTGCCGCAGTGGATGGCCGTTTTTCCACCCTGGTGCTGGGCGTGATGGCGCAGGATGCAGGCATAGTCGGTCAACGGCTGCGGCATGGAGACTGGTCCGGCTGAATGTTGTCGGCGAGAGGGGCTTTCCCTGTCGGGCCTGCCTGTTGGCGTGACGCATTCCGGCAGAGACGCAGCGCCAACAACCGGTAGACAGACGCATGGCCCTTGACGGTCCATAGGGAAGCCCCGGCGCACTGCCTGACGACGGATTCCTCCATTATCTGCGGCAAGGTCATTAGGCAAGGTCTTCCTCGACGATCTTCCGTATCATTCCAAGATGATTGTTGAAGTGCCGTTGCATCTGCCGTGAGCCGTAAAACGGCGTCTTCAAAAAGTGCGTGTCAATACGCCGCGTCAGATCGAGATTTTTGACCTTTTCGCCCTTGGGGCGATGAGGCCATGTCGACCTGGCCAGCCCGCTTACGGTCAATTCGCCGGAAAGGGCTTCAAGCGCCGCCTTGGCCGTAAACTCAGCCGAAAACTTCCGTGTTTGCCCGGCGTTGAGCATTGGCCGGGCGTCGTCCTTGCCTTGGGAGCGCTGGCGAGAGAGAGGCCGCCGTCAAGGGGATGGCCCAATGCATGGATGCGTTCGATGGCGCCTTGCCCTGGCTTCGGCCGGGATTTTCTTTGTTCAGGCGGCGGCGTCAATCATGCCTGAACTGTTTGGTGACTGATTCGGTCCGGTGCGGTATATTGGATAGGAGTCGCCAGACTTCTTGGGGCGCAACCCGCGCCGTGGTGAACTCCGCGGCCTGTGAGACGAGGGCTTGTCCCTTCTTGCGACCATCCCGTAAAGGCGGACCTTGACGTGGAATTTTTCCGGAGTCAGGATGGTCACCGTCTCGCCGTCTGTGAATGGGCGGCCTTCCCGGTGAGCGCCAGGCTGGCCAGATCATGATGAGGGCGATGAGCACAAACCGCAGCATCGGCGACTATCCTTGAACTGGCGGCGAGTCGGTGAAATGGCGAGCCCCTGCCAACCTCCTATCCCCTAGGGCATAGTAGATTTTCGACCATGAACATGCCACGATCCAGGGAGATTCCCCACGAAACAGCCACCGAATCAACCATCTATTATACTAACAGACAAAAATCCCCTGGCGGAGATATTTAGGCCAGGTATCCGTCTGGCTTTTGGGTAACGCATCGAGCGGACTCTTGCTTGTCGAAAAGAAGTATTGATCGGAGGGGGGTGGAGCATGGCGGCCGGGATCATCGGTACAGGCGCATACCTGCCGGAAGGTTGCCTGACCAACGAAGATCTTTCCAGGCGGTTGGGCGTGACGCCGAAGTGGATATTTGAGCACACCGGCGTCTCCTCCCGGCGCATTGCCCCGGCCGGTCAGTTGTCCTCGAACATGGGCGTGGAGGCGGCACGGCAAGCCCTGGAGCAAGCAAGAACCAGCGTCGGGGAGATCGGCTTGGTGATTCTAGCCACTTCCACTCCCGACGCAATGGGACCAGCCACCGCGGCCCTGATCCAGCATGCCCTGGGAATTCCCCAAGCCATGTGTTTCGACCTCTCGGCGGGATGTTCCGGCTTTGTCTACGGATTGGCTACGGCCTGTCATCTGGTGTCTTCTGGTTTCTGCGCCAAGGGGCTGGTGATCGGCGCGGACACATTCTCCCGGGTGGTGGACCCGGGCGATGCCGCAACCGCGATCCTGTTCGGCGACGGGGCCGGCGCCGTGGTGGTGGGCCAGGCGCCAGACGGTTGGGGACTTCTGGCTAGTGACACCGGTTGCGACGGCTCCCGGTTCGAGGCCGTGTGGATCCCCAGGGCGGAAGGCGGCAGGCCGGTTCCGGCAGGAAGCACGGTCAAGTCCGGTCCTTTCCTGCACATGGACGGTTTCCAGGTCTTCAAATTCTCCATGCGGGTGATAGGCGATTCCGTCCAGCGCGTGCTGGACCGTTGTGGATTGACCATTGAGGACATGAGCCTGCTGATCCCCCACCAAGCCAACCGGCGCATAGTGGAGGCCGCTGCGGGCCGACTCAGGATGCCCATGGAGAAGGTCTTCCTGGACCTGGAGGAATGCGGCAACACCTCGGCGGCGTCCATACCGATCGCCCTGCGCCACGCCGTGGAGCAGGATAGAATTCCCATCGGCGGACTCGTCCTGCTGACCGGCTTCGGCGCCGGACTCAGTTGGGGCTCGTGCTTGCTGCGTTGGAACGGCCCGAGGGCCGACGATGGGGGACAGGAGGCCCGGGCATGACCGATGCGACCCCGGGTTGCTCCATCTTTACGGTGACCGCTGATACGTCGGCGGACGTGGCAAAGGTGTTTCGGGCCGTTTACGGCGAATCCTTTCCCGTACGATATGTGTATCACCCTGACCAGTTCATGGCCGAGATCAGGGGGGAACGCTTGTGCGCCGCCCTGGCTGTCGACCAAGACGGTGAGGCCATCGGTTACGCCTCCATCTACAGAAACGCCCCCAATCCCTTGATTTGGGAGGGGGGCAACCTCGTGCTGATTCCAGGGCGGGGAGACGACCGGCTGGCCTGGTCCCTCATGGCCTACTTCAAGGCCCCGGGCAGGCTTCCCGGGCCTTTGCCCGATGGATTCTACAGCGAATCGGTCTGCCACCACTACTTCACCCAGGTTGGCTGCGCCAAACTCGGCTTCATCGACTGCGCCATCGAGTTGGACCAGCTGGCCGGCGCCAGTTTCGCCGAACACCGCCCGGATTCGGAGCGGGTCGCCTGCGTTCTTCAATTTTGCGAACAGACCGATCCGCCGGGTCCGGCATTTTTGCCCGAGAGATACGAGCATCTGCTGCGCGAACTGGCCGGGCCGTTGCGTCCCCGGAGCTTTCTTGTCTCCGGCTCGCACCTCCCGGAGGAGGGGACCACCACGAGTTCGGACAGCCATTACGCGTTCGCCCGTACCTGGAAGGTCTCCGTCAGCGACGTTGGCGGGGACTGGGAGTCTTGGCTGGACACCCTGCTGGTCCAGGCCAGGGAGCGTCAGGTGGTGAGCCTCCAGGTGATCCTCTCCACAGGCCTTAGCTGCATCGGCGCGGCCGTGGAGGCCATGCGGAAACGCGGTTTTTTCTTGGGCGGGCTGTTTCCTCGATGGTTTGGCGGTGACGGAATCATGCTCCAGCAGGTTCTGGGCAAGGAGCCGGATTATGACGGAATCAAACTGTATACGCCCCGAGCCCGGACCCTGCTCGGGATGATCCGGGATGACTGGAACGCTGTCGGGTCGGGCCAAGCGAGGTAATTCATGCAAGCCGGAATCCTGGGAACCGGGAGCTATCTGCCTGAAGGGGAACTGACCAACGAGGAGTTGTCCGAACGTTTTGGCGTGCCTGTGGAGGAACTCTTCACCCTTTCAGGCATCAAGAGACGCCGCATTGCCGCGCCCGAGCAGGCTTGTTCCGATCTGGCCATCGCCGCGTCCAGGCAGGCATTGGAAAACTCCGGCACGGCCCCGGAAGAAATCGGGATGGTCATCGTGGCCACGAGCACCGGGGATTATCCCACCCCGGCCACGGCGGTCCTCGTCCAAAAAGGTCTCGGGATTCGCGCTGCCGGGTGCTTTGACTTGAAGGCCAACTGCGCGGGGTTTGTCTACGGCCTGATGGCCGGGTGTTCCATGGTCAGCAACGCCCTCGCTCCCAAGGTTCTGCTGGTGGGCGCCGAGGTCCTCTCGCGTTCGGTGAACAGCACGGACTTGAACAGTCTGCTGCTGTTTAGCGACGGCGCCGGGGCAGTGGTGCTGGGTCCGGTAGCCGAGGGATACGGCCTGTTGGCCAGCGAATCCGGGGCCGACGGCTCCGCCTACGATGCGCTGATTGTTGAGGCAGGCGGGAGTCGCCTGCCTTCCACCCGGCATACCCTGGAGCAGAAATTGGAACTGGTGCGTATGGATGGAGGACGAATCTTCATGTTCGCCATGCGTACCTTGGGGGATTCCGCCCTGCGGGTCATTCGCAAGGCCGGACTGACCGTGGACGATATCAACGTGTTCATTCCCCACCAGGCCAACCGCCGGATCATAGAGGCTGCGGCCATGCGCCTGGGGCTGCCCCTCGAACGTTTCGTGGTGGCCTTGGAGGACTGCGGCAATACCTCCGCAGCCGCGATTCCTATAGCCCTGCATCAGGCCCTGGGAGAGGGAAGGATCAGCCCTGGCGACCGGCTGGTGATGACTGGATTCGGGGCTGGTGTCTGCTGGGGTTCTGTTGTGTTGCGCTGGGCTTGAACAATATAAGCAACCTGCCAAGAAAGGGGGAGAGTGATGTCCACGGAAGCAAAAATCAAGCAGTTGATCGTAAAGGTGAGCAATGGCATGGTTAAGGAGGACATGATCACCATGGATGCGGACTTGCGCAAGGATCTGGGACTGGATTCCCTGGCCATGATGGAGCTTCTGGTGATGATCGAGGACGCCTTTGGAATCTCGGTCGGTATTGAGGATGCCCAGGCAGCCTCGACCCTTCGTCTGACCTTGTCTAACCTCGAAAAATACCTCAAGCCGTAATCAAACGGCAAAACGGAGCCCAAGGCAGATTCGGGCAGACGTTTCCTTGGCCCGGCTAGAGCAGTCAGCCAAGCCGGGCCTTTTCTTTTCTACCACCAACGGGGATTGGTCCTTCTCACTTCTTCCCAACCCATGGGTGGTCCGTAGTTGGGAATAGCGTTGGGAACGAAAAAGGGCCTACAGCCATTTTTGCTGTAAGCCCTTGAATTTCTTTGGCGTCCCCAAGGGGATTTGAACCCCTGTTACCGGCGTGAAAGGACTGTTATCCCCCAATGCTCATATTGATTTAACAGGCTCCCTGCCGAATTCTCTGGTCATCCTTCCTCATCATTCCCCACCTATCTCTTTCTTTTTTGCACACGAATTTGCACACGCTTTGAAGTGTCTGACCGACAAGGGTTCCGGTTTCACAGCCAAAGAATCAGTGGTGTTTGCTTTGTGGATGTGACAGCGTGGAAGTGAACAAAAAATGGAAATTCGATCTCAAGACATTTCCTGAAGAGTCTTTTGACATCTGTCCAAGGAATTAACTCATAATTTCCCTCATGGATCAAGTCACCAACGGCCGTTTGTCCAGAAACGTGACGGAAGCTTAGCCGCAGTTGGAGCTTTGATCGCTAGGAACAACTGCGAATAGTGAGCCGAAAAAATCGTTTTCACAGTTCGCTAGAAATCAGACAGTAATGGATGGATCAAGTGACTCTGGCGAGGGTGATTTAAGAAAAACTTGTGGCCAGCAATCTTGGTGCAGTATTTATTTAAGACTTTTCAAAGTACCAAACCAATGATAAACGTGATTCCCAATATGGCAATTTGGAACGAAAAATGAAAAAATAAACCAATCTACACGATTGTTTTATTTGCAAGCGTAGCAAAACAGGCAGTGTTAAAAAATGCAAATTATTAATAATATGTGCACTCGTTCAAAGAATAAAATACTTTTGCTACTTATTGCTATGGCAGCCATTTTATGCACAATGCAGCCGTTCAGCGTCTATGCTTATACGACAACAACGCAAATTACGGACGTTAAATCTTCGGATGCAATTTGCATATCTACAAAACATGGAGATTTTATATACTTTCATGGGTCAAATGATGACCCTGAAATAATGACAAATGCTCTTTTGAACGTTAAAGGGAAAAATGTCACAATTATATATCAAACCGAAGATGACGATTTACATGGAAAATTTAATTATGTTGTCAAGCTATTTACGCGAAACGACGGACTAATACTTGACAATACGACATATGCAGCTCTTCCAGGCTATCTCCGTGCAAAGAAAAATTTGTCGTACCGCAATACGTTAACGGATACTGAAATTTCATTTCCTACATTGTCCAGGGTTAGTTTGTCCATGGATGACTTAGTCGGCTTCTCTTTTAATGATTTATTTTTAATGCGAAATGAAATATTTGCACGGCATGGCTATGATTTTCAAGATAGTCGGATCAAAGAATTTTTTTCTCAGTTTAAATGGTACTCTCCAAGCAGCAAGAACACTGACAAAAAACTCAATACTATAGAGGCAAACAATGTTTCTAATATCAAAACGCTAGAAACAAATATTTCTTCAGTTTATAGCACGTATAGGTTAAAAGAAAACAAAACTGAAGTAAGAACAGATCGATCTGATATTGCGCAAGATTCTGAACATAATGCCAACAAGTCTGAATCAATAAGTCCAAACAAAATGCATGAAACACTGCTAAATAAATCGAAAAATTATAAAATTGCAGACGATGCACTGGTTTTATCGTACAGAAAATTAATCCCACTTCTCAATCAAGATCAAATAAAAAAACTAAACGACAACCACCTTGAATGGATAAAAGTTCGATTTGAAAAATCATATACCTTTTCGGAAGTATTCAATGTCGCCCTAGAAGATGCGTTTGCTTTCTACACTTCAGAAAGGGCTGCTATCGTTGCAAGTCAAGTTGGCGTAAACTTAAATGATCTCCCATGCCTACCTAATAAAGAAAATTTTCAGTTTACAGGCACCATTATGGGTATGGATAAAAACAGCATTGTAATTAACTACAATGGGACAGACATACACACAATTCTTGATAGCAAAATACAAAATTATAAACCATTACCAGAATTATCTTTAAACAAAAACAAAGTGCACGTCACTGGAAATTTAAAAATTTGTTTTGGAAAAAATACTGTTGTTTACGATGCAATAATCGATGAGAAAGATTTTTATGAAAATAACACAGCCAATGTAGACTCCGGTTTTGCTTCTTCAAATAAAAATGGTATGGACGACAACAATCCGTCAGACATAACCAGCTTTTTCAATTCATTTTTTTCTAAAATAGTATCATTCTGCAGCAAATTTAAGGCTTTGCTGCCCATTGCTTTTATTTCTGCTGTCATTTTTGGTGTTTATCTTGGCCTTTCGGATAAAGCAGTTTTTTATTTTGACAATAAAGATGTCTTTTTTTCGTTCGTTCCGTTCGTAATATGCATTATGTATTTATTTATTCAAGGATCGGATGCAGAAGTTAAGTACTTGTATTCCATCATTCTAGGTGCAAGCATTGTATATTCTGCATATTTATCATTTAAATATAACAATTACAAAATATTTATTGCGTCGATAATTTTTCTGTCAAAAATCGTATTATCATTTATAATATTTGCGAATATTTACTCATTGGTTTTCCCTTCAAAACTAAAAAAGAGAAATGATACTATCTCTAATATCGTGATGCTTTCCATAGCTATTCCCCTTGCAAATAGGTTGATAAATGGCAACAGAGTGAAGGACGGTAATTGAAGCAACCAGCTAAAAATATGTAGTAAAATATTTTCGTTAATGTTCACCACAACGCATTGGGCGCTTGTTTTTAAGATGACATCACGCCACTTGTGCAGCCTCTTTTACCCTATCCAAAACCTTAAACAGTTCATCCAACAGCGAAGGCGTAAAAAGGCCATCCGGACCTGTTGGGGTGACATCGGTAAAAGGTGACTCATAAAGGAGAGAGACGTTCATTACGCCATGCTCTGTGAGGTGGTCGATAATCATATTTACGAACTCGATCTGGTTGGCTTTGAGTGGTTTATCTTCGAGAAATCCAGCAAATGCTTGCTTAGCTGCCTCCCGGTCCATCCCTACGAGAGAGCGCACGAACAAACCCAACCCGTGGCTTGTTTCCCTGGCTTTTTGCAGATCCTCGGGGGCACCAATTCCGTTGGTCACGAGCATGCGCTCGAGTTCTTCAATGTCCATCTGAGTTAGCGCTTTATTCATGCGCAACTTGTGGATGGTCATGTGATTCTCGTGCTCTTTGAGGAAAGCGCGTGCCTTGACTCGGAAGCGCTCGAAACCGCCAGAAGAGACGAAACTTGGCAGTACAACCTCGGTTTCAGTTCCCATTTGATCGTCAAAATCTGTATAAACTAGTTTTCTATTCAACTTGTCTATGAGCTTCACGAGTAGCCGGATGCGCTTGCGCACGATTTCCAGAATCTCCACGGTCACATCCTGCCACCATTCATCGGACTGGATGTCTTGGATCAACACGATCTGTTGTTGAACCATGGGAATGCTGGCAAGTTCTTCCAATGCTCCGGCGATGGTTTTCACCTGTCTGCTCAGCCGGTCAAAGGCGGGTTCTGTGCGCAACAATGCAAGCTGCAGATTCAATATCAAGAGATCGAACCGCTTCGCTTCCTCGTCCTCGGCTTCTTGTTCAGAGGGTAAGCCTGCGACTTCAAGGGCAAGCTCATGCAAGGCATCTTCCGTCAACTCCGTCCAAGCTTCCGGTTTTGCGTATTTTTCAATCAAGCGTCGTTTGGGTCGCACAACGAAATTGTCGATGTTCATCGCAGAAACTTCCGCGTGAAGTATTGCGGCGGTGTCGGCGCGCAACTCAGCGCAAGAAGCCATTGCCTCGTCGGATGATCCGGCTGAGCCTTGACTTCCTCCTGCAACCGGACATTTTGAAGGCGGACGGTCCAATACGCTGATCAACTCCAGTCTCGCGTTGAAGAGCCGCTTGCTCAAGGAAGCTCCAAGCGCGCCGTCCGTTGTGGGGAGGTTCTGGGTGAAAAATTCCAGATTTTGGCAGTAGTCGAATATGTAGAAGAATTCCTTGTGCACACCAGGGCTAAAGATCTCTTTGCACAAGCGGGTACCGCGTCCGACCATTTGCCAGAATTTGGTTTTGGAGCGCACAAGTTTGAAAAAAACGAGATTCAATACCTCGGGAACGTCGATTCCCGTATCGAGCATGTCCACGGATATGGCGATATGCGGCGCTTTGACCGGATTTGAAAAGTCATCAATCACGCTTTGCGCATAGGGAAGCGCGCAATGCACGACCCGCGCGAATTCGCCACGATAATGCGGGTAATTCACGTCGAATCGTTGGGCGATGAACTCCGCATGGGCTTGGTTCTTTGCGAAGATGATCGTCTTGCCGAGCCGGTCTCCGCCAGCGACTGTTTGTCCGCGAGTCATCAAATGCTTCAGTACCTGATCAACGGTATCCTTGTTGAAAAGCCATTTATTGACTGCCTCGGCTTCAACGCGGGCGGGGATGCTTCCATCTTCATCCCATTCCAGCGCGTCCCACTGATCTTTATCATCCTCGGAAAGATCGTCGTAGCTGATGCCCTCGCGTTGAAATCTCAGCGGCACGGAAACCGCTTTGGCGGGCACGAGGAAGCCGTCGCTAATCGCGTCATCCAATCCGTAAGCGTCCGTCGGCACTCCGCGCTCAAGGTCGAAAAGCCCGTAGGTGTCTTTATCGACTTCATCCTTTGGCGTCGCAGTCAAGCCAACAAGAAAAGAGTCGAAATAGTCGAAGATAGCGTGGTATTTTTGGTACACCGAACGGTGCGCTTCATCGATGATAATGAGATCGAAATGGCCCACGCCGAAACGCCGTTGTCCGTCCTTGGTTTCGTCGATGAGCCCCATCATGGTCGGATAGGTGGATACGAAAACGCGGCCTTCAACGTCTTTCTCCGTGACAAGATTCACTGGAGCCGCATCGGGCAGGTGTGTTTTAAATGCGCCGACGGCTTGATTCACCAGCGCCACGCGGTCGGCCAGAAAAAGCACTCGCTTGGCCCAGTTGCAGCGCATAAGGATGTCGCACAACGCGATAACCGTCCGCGTTTTGCCCGCTCCGGTGGCCATGACAACGAGAGCCTTCCTGTCGTGATCTTTTTCAAAAGCCTCGCCAATGCGGCGGATGGCGCGCGTCTGGTAATACCGCTCCACGATTTCCTGTTTAATGGAAGCGCGGGCCAGAGGCTTGCGGCTTGCCCGGCGTTGGATCATTAATTCCAACTCGTCTTTCTTGAAGAATCCTTGCACGGGGCGTGGTGGATAAAAGGCGTCGTCCCAAAGCCAGTGCTCGTAGCCGTTGGTGTAAAAGATTACCGGCCGTCGCCCGAATTGCTTCTCCAGGCAATCAGCATAGAGCTTCGCTTGCTGCTGTCCGATATGGACAGATTTCTTCGTGCGTTTGGCTTCGACCACGGCCAAGGGCTTGGCGTCGTCTCCCCACAGCACGTAATCCACGAACCCTTTTCCCTTCTCGTTGGGCATGCCCGAAACTTCGTACTCGCGATCACGCTTCTGATCGAGCTGCCACCCGGCTTCTTTCAAGAGGAGATCGATGAAATAGTCGCGTGTCTGGGCTTCTGAATAATCATGCGTATCTTGCTGTCCGGAGTTTTCTTTCTTTGCGGCGGCCACCTCCGCGCGAAGGCGCTTCAGCTCTTCGTCCAGGCTGGATTTATCAATCAGCAAGGAAGAGAGTTTTTCATCCCTTTCGAGAAGCGCGGCTTCCAAAGCCTGGAGCTGTTCACGGGTCTGCCTGGGAACTGGCGCTGCCTTTGGAACATCGTCGGCGTTGAAGGCCAGGGTCGCGTCAGGCTTTGGACCGCGCGCATAGGTACGAGCAAGCCAGTAGCCGAAATGGAAAAATTCACGAACAGCGGTCAAAGCGTCCTGGGCAAGAACAGCGCGAGGACTGTGAACAGCCTGATTACCGAGCCGGGTAATGATTCGGGCCTTATTAAACACCGCGTCGCCCGCAGTCCGCTTGAACGTGGGCTCGTGGATGAGGGCGCTCAAATTCTCCTGATAAGGGATTTTTAACGAATCATCCGATTTGAAAACCCAGGCCATGGCCATTTCCAGCGCCCGGCGCGCATAGAAACAGGCCGTTCTCGGGTCGGAATAGGCCATCAACTCCGCCTTGCGGGCTGATTCATAGACAGGGAGCCATTCCGACTTGAGGAAGGCGAAGTTGCTCATCGCTCCTCTCCGTTGCCCATCTGACGCTCGAAGGATTGGCGCACCAAACCCATCACATAGGCCATATCGTCAACTGAGGAGAGGTGAACTTCCACGTTGCCATTTCCCCATCTGCCCAGGCCTGTAACGTCTTTGCAATACCCCTTTGGATCATTGATGTCTGCGAACGGCATATTCAGTGACAACCGCAATCGCTTCGCCTGGGGCACGACATCCACAAAATTCGTTTCAGCCTTGTATGCCACGTAGAGTTTGAGGAATTCCTCGGTAACGCAGGGGTCGAGGTCCAAAACTTGTTTCCGGAAGGCTTCAAACAATTCCCGAATGGGGCTGCTTAAAAGGTGCGGATGATCTTCAATCACGTACTTTGTCGCATGGTCATTCTTGGACCGGTAGGATGCCAATACCTCTTCCGTCAGCGTCGGGGCCGTCCAGACCGTCAGCGCCGTGGTGGAAAGCCTGTCTGCCCGGGCCTTGATGGCGTCTTCATCCCAGGTTTCCAGCGCTCCAAGCCCGGCGTTGAGCCGGAGCGGGCTTTCCTTGAAGCCTCCGGGCATGTCGCGCTTTTCCGCAAACGGCCTGTCGCTGTATTCCGCGTTGTAGCCGGTGAGTGTCAGGTTGCCGAGAGTATGCAGCCACGTCTCACGCACGCGCTCCCACTCCGGCCCGAGGGCCGTCTTCCAGGTGCTGGAGAGATTCGGATTTTGCGGCAGGATGTGTTCGATGGTGAATTCATCAACCGCTACGCGTTCCTTGCGGCCGTGGTTTTCCAGGCGGCGCAGCCAATAACTTCTGGTCCGAAGACTATAGAGATCGCGGGTGTGAAGATCGCGCCGGAACTCTTCATTGCTTGGAAACCGGCGGTAGGACGGCAGGAGGAGTAAATGCGCCTGAATGCTCTCCAGATAGCGATCTTTTTTGAGCGCCTTGGTGAATGTCGCGAACGTTTTGTTCATGGAGTTGGCGGGAATGGAACAAATGGCCCGACGAAAAACGTATGCCTCCACCAAACGCACCGCCGCCACATAATCGGCTTTCGGCAGCCCGTTTGCGGCATAATCATGGTACAGTTCGAGTAAAAAGGGGTAGGCCACATCGACCTTCAATTCACGAAGGTCGTGAAACGCCAGCCGAAGGTCCGGATCGGATTCCGCGCCCAGGGCCATGGCGCAGAAGTAGCCCGCGAAATTGCGAAGATCCTTCACCAGCTCTTCCACGCCGGTTTTGGCGATTTCGGGGCGGGCGTATTTTTTGAACGAGTCGTATACTTCATCCATGCGGGGAATTACGCCCGTTTTGACCGTTAGGTAGTGGCGCATGAAGGCGTCGAAATGGATGACATAGGCTTCCTGGCCGAAGTCCACCTCCATGGGCCGCCAGTACTGTTCGTAGAGCTGCGTCTGAAGCGCGGGCTCAAGGCCCATTAGTATGAAATTGCGGATCAGGTCGGCCTGGCTCAATTCGCGGCCTGTGGAGTTCATGCTTTCGAAGATGAGCTGTGGGTTGTCCTGGGAGCGGTTCAGAGCCACGTCAACGATGATCAGCTTGGCCAGCCCTTTGCATAAGGCAGTGAGATCGCCTTCGAGTCCGGTGATCAGCTCATTGAAAAATTGGAAGTTCCGCGTCACGCGCAGGGACTGTTCTTTGGGTTGTTCCAAGTTTCCCACTATGGCGGTGAGTGAATTTTTATCCGTCTGAGAGAGAATCAGTTTATAATACCGCTCACCGCTTTCCTCGGGGTTGAGCAGGTAATAATTGCGTAATTTGCGGATGGTGAAGCCATCCACCGGCTCCGTCTCTCCCAGCGCGTTCGCCAGGGCGGCGAGGAGCAGTGTGACCGTGGTCAAGCGTTGCTGCCCGTCGATGACCAACATGGGTTCATGGCTCGTCAGGTTGGAGAGTCCTTTTTCGATGTAGACGATGGAGCCCACGAAATGCACGGCAATGGCGTCGTCGCTTCCTGTGCGGATGATGTCGTCCCAGAGTTGCCGACATTCTTTTTCGGTCCAGGAATACGCGCGCTGATAGATGGGGATGACGAACTGGGGGGATTTTTTGAGAAAATCAAGGAGTCTGGCTTCAGTAGCTTTCATTGCCTATGGTCCTTGCCGTATGGTGCGCTGCTGGCGTCTTTGAATATGAGAAGGGCGTTTCACGCAAGTCGTCTCACGCCGCATGCGCCGTCTGGTTGGCGGCGTCGCCAGATAGTTTATTAATCCATAGGCTTTCGTGGAATCGATATCAATACGAGAATTGCTAAATATGTGGGGCGGATTCCTCTGAAATGTCCTTCACACCCCGGTCATGGCGAATCCGCGAGAGAGCCGTCCCGTCCCGCCTTCGCCGGGCAATCGGGTAAGCGCTTCGATTTGCCCTTCCGGGAATGACGGGACGGCGGCCATATCTAGAGCTCCCCTCGGAAAGCGCGGTGCTGCAGGGACGCGAAGAGGGCGTCGAGTTCGGTGAGGGAGGCGTGGTGTGAGGCTTTTATTACCTCAATGTACTTGATGCGATCTACAAATTCGTGTTGGAGAAATGGTGGTGGAGTTTGAATAGCTATTGATTTTAGTCCTTCTATATTGATATTATATTGCCCTGCAGATGTCTTCGCATTAGACATTATTGCATGACGTCCATAATTACTTTGTAAAAACTCACGCAAAAATACTGGATTTAGTCTTTCTTTTTTGAGTCGTGCACGAATTAAGTAAGATGCAAATATGAAATCACTGAAGTCGCAACCAGATTTCTGAGCATTATTGCACTCTATTGCGGCACATCTTCCTACATTATTAGGATTCCCGTTGGTTCGAACAAAGAGAATATCTCCATCCTTGAGGCGCAAACGTTCGAAGTCTGCTTCGCTGACTGGGACAAGTTTCAAGTCTGTTAAGTCTATGCCTCCGCCAATTACATTTGGTATTCTAAGCGTTGGCTTTCCATGTGACTGAGATTTTACCGATGTTCCGTATCGAAAACTGCTTACCATGTCTCTGAACGCACAAATCGGCCATTCTTTGGGGTTTGATTTAGGGTCACCAAACATATCAATAAAAATCGCCTGAGCCAAACCATCCAGCTCCGCCAACGCTTCCCGCCGCTTGGCCCGCAACGCCTCCGCCTTGTCCAATATGTCTGCGATGCGGCGTTGTTCTGGAAGGGGGGGGAGGGGAATTTTTATATTCGCAACAAAAGCGGGACGCGCTCTGAGCAAAGAACCACCAACCCCAGAAACTGTATTCATGAATTCGGCATGAAATGGATCACCAACTAACACTTGTCGAAGGTATCTCGGATGAACCTGTGGACTTCGGAATACGATCCACTCTCCGGATGCTATGATCCGTCTCCCTCGTTCTTTACCAACAACCCATGAACGGCGAATATGAGGAACAATTTTTGAAAGCAAAACGTCATTTGGTTTAACAATTTGTTTTGTTGAACCTATTGCGCCCCCTGCAACAATGTCAGGTTCCCCGCTGTCGAACGCTGGAATGCTGTAAAGATCAAAAATCTCATCGCGGAATTTCGAAGGGCTAATTGAGCCTGTCTTCTTCGCTATTATTTCTTTTAAGGCGATGGTTGGTATCGCATTCATCCCACCATCCCCCGCAACTCCTTCATTCCCGCCTGAATCTCGTCCTCCAGCTTCGCCAGCCCGTCCAAAATATCCTTGGGCGACCGATGCGCCACCGCCTCGTGCACCACTTCCTTGTACCGGTTCAGGCTCAGGTCATATCCCTGCGCCACGATGTCGGCCTTCGGCACGCAAAAGCTTTGCTCCGTCCGGGGGCGGCCGCTCTCGCTTCCTTCCCGTTCCCGCCAGCGGGCCAGGATGTCCGGCAGGTTGTTCTTGTCGTGCTCTTCCTCCGTCAACGCGACACCGGGAACAGGCCCCAACTTGTCAGAGCTCAGCAGCTCGTTGCGTTTATCATCCAGGCTCATGCCGTCGGCTTTGCAGTCATAAAACCACACATGTTCGGTACCACCGGAATTGGTCTTTGTGAAAAGCAAGATGGCGGTTGAGACGCCCGCATATGGTTTGAATACGCCGCCGGGCAAGGAAATGACCCCGTCAAGCTTCTGGTCCTCCACGAGCATTTTCCGCAGCGCCTTGTGGGCCTTGCTCGATCCGAACAGAACGCCGTCGGGAACGATGACGGCGGCGCGTCCACCGGGCTTCAAGAGCCGCAGAAAAAGCGCCAGGAAAAGCAATTCGGTTTTCTTGGTCTTAACGATCCGCTGAAGGTCTTTGGCGGTGTTTTCATAATCCAAAGACCCGGCAAAGGGCGGGTTGGCCAAGACAAGGGAATACTTTTCTTCCTCGCCCGCATGATCCTGGGCCAGGGAGTCGCGATAGCGCACGTCCGGGTTTTCCACGCCGTGCAGGAGCATGTTCATGCTGCCGATGCGCAGCATGGTGTTGTCGAAATCGAAGCCGTGGAACAGGCGTTGGTGGAAATGCTCTTTGAGCCCCGCGTCGCGCAGAATTTCCGGATGCCGCTCGCGCAGGTATTCCCCGGCGGCCACCAAAAAGCCGCAGGTGCCGCTGGCCGGGTCGCAGATAACGTCTTTGGGCGTTGGAGCGGTCAACTCAACCATGAGCCGAATGATGTGGCGCGGGGTGCGGAACTGGCCGTTCTGTCCGGCGGTCGCGATCTTGCCGAGCATGTACTCGTAGAGGTCGCCCTTGGTGTCGCGGTCCTCCATGGGGACATGGTCGATCAGGTCCACCACCTTTGCTAGCAGGGAAGGCGTGGGGATGGTGAAACGGGCATCCTTCATGTGATGCGCGTATGTGGAACCATCCCCGCCCATCGCGCGAAGAAAGGGGAAAACATGATCCCCCACCACCTCGAACATCTCCCCCGGAGCGAAATGCTTGAAACGCGACCAGCGGAAATCCTCATACGGCCGCCCCTTGGCGTCTTCACCCTCCGGAAAGACCCGCCGTTCCATAGCTACCTTCAATCGGGTGGACTTATTTTCTTCCAGGGTGTGCAACTCATCGAGTCGCCGCAGGAAAAGCAGATAGGTGATCTGCTCGATGACTTCGAGAGGATTCGAGATGCCGCCGGACCAAAACGCGTCCCAGATGCGGCCTATTTGATTCTTGATGTCGCCGTTAAGCATGGATGTACCTAAAATAGTTATAATTGTTTATGGTTACAAACGCGTTATACTGCAACCTTTTCAAGTGAAAAACAATGAAAACCTGGACGGGAGATCATGGACATTTCTGGCCTCCCCACTCCGAAAGTACCCATCTTGTCGTGGATTTGACCTGTAGTGTAATGAACAGGTATCATTTATAGTTATTCTATCAAAATTACGCTTATAAAATCTATTGTCGATTGTTCTGGATATTTAATTTCGTATGTTTTGTATTGCAATACAAGCCAGGAGCAACTATATATTACTGTGTTGTTTTCATAAATTTTGTAAGCGCATAGCAATAGAAACGATTCGATCATAGAATTTTTTATTCTCAGTCAAACAAGCAACTGAAATAAGTATGCAAATGCATGACAACAATATAATCTTAATGAAATTTTTTGTATGACTCATTTTCCCTGCTATGGTTCGTATTTTTGAAATTGCGTGATTTGAATGGTCATCATCAGCAGTGTTTTTAGCAGTAAGTTTTACAGTTTTCATAATGCACCTATATAGTTTAGAAGTTGATTAAATCATTGCATATTTATAATGATTATCGTTGCTGCTTAAAATAATAATTTTCGTTGACATTAATTCGCAATGTGTTATTATTAACAATGGATAATAACAATATAATGACAGTGTGCTTTCGCGGCAAAAAGTCGACCAGCAAACGAAGCAATAAAGTAAAAATTGATGTGTATTTAGAAATCATTCAAACGATTTGCCAAACACAACATCATGCGCAAGCGATAGTATTTCCGGGAGGCTATTTCTTTCTTGATAGACACGTTGGGCATTTAAACTATACGGAACGGAAGCAGGCGATTGCGTCATCATCCATTGGTTCAGCTATCAACAAAGGCTGTTCTTTGTTAAGTGCTTCTCTCCGCTCCCCTCCCATGGTGATTGTTGGTATTGATTCTGCGAAAAAGCCACGCCACGGATACACTTCCGATAATGGCGATCAACTCTGTGTCGCTTTTCATAAAACTGAAATCAAGGGGATAGGAAGAAAAGTCTTTCCGGACGATTATGAACTTTACGATTATGTGACTTATGCGGATGACTTCAGAAGATCTGATCGGATTATCACATTACCAGATGGACGACGAGCGGTATTGTGCGCATGTTATGACATGTTCGGGATTGCAGAATCCCATAACCGTGCGACGAAGAGGACACGCAACATCAAATACATTGGAGAAGGGAATGACATTATAGCCGCGACGGGAGAAGAGGGGTTTGCTGAGGTCCGCGCAAGGCTTGTTCGGGAATGGGCGTCCATGCTGAAACGTGAAAAGGTCTCGGTCGGGTTAGCGGCTATTCATCAATTTGACCGACCAGGGCTTGATAAATATTGGCAACGTCATGGTATTGGCGTGGCATCGGCCGCTTTACGGGGGGGATTGGCTCTAGGGGCGGCACATTTCATCGAACGCTTACCGCCCCATGATAAATCGACGTTAGCAGCAGTGAATGTGCCTCGTTATCATTTGAATGATGGTACGTTCAGGCGTCATTATGCGATTCAACCAATTCATTCAATGCATGTTGAAACGTCGCATGGATCCGCATTAATACGCGTGTATTCGTCGTGAACGCATCGACGATTGACAATTGAAATGATTCGTGTATTATTATTGCGTAACATCTAATCGTAGGCATGTATGCACGCAATGCGAACGCAAAAGTTTACATAATCGTCGTTACGTGACATCGTAACACGATTTATACAAATTTCATGCTGATTTAATGATATAATGGAAACAAAAGAACATTACTTTTGATAATATTTATCTAAATACTCTGTGTACATTTTGTAACTATAAATAAAATTTTTTATTTTTTCCCTAATAATTTTGTAAAAATCAGAACTGTATATTGTGTTTTTATCATTTGATGATTTAGATATAATATTGTTAATTTTTTTTATATTTTCATCACTAATAATGGATAGCAATACAATATTCAACTTGCCGAAACGATTTTTCAATTTCTTAACGTCTGATTGCAAGGTCTCAATTGCTAAAGAAAAATTTGGAGAAAGTTTTTTTAACTCACTGGCATAGTTGTCTTGAAATAATTTTTTTACAGCAAGCTCAATAATTTCTGTTTTTTTTCTTTTCGTCACATTATGCATTTTTTCAATTATTGAGATTGTCTCTGGTGAAAACTCATAGTTTCTTTTTACTTTGCCACTCGGCATACTAGTCTTTAATTCTTTTGTTACGGGCTTTTCCACTAAATTCGCTTTATTCTCTTCCTTACTCTTTGTGTCCATAACTCCCCCTTTGAAGTTCATTAATCTGACGGAAAGTCATAACTAAGACTTTTATATTAGGTTAATCGCTTAGGCAAGAGTGAAACCTAAGATTGCCATCATGCATGTGTTTCTAAGAAGTAATATTTTTGTCTTAGGTAAAAATATTAGAAAATGTCCTAAGAAAAATAGCATTGTAATAGGCTTAATGTAAAAGCTTAGGTTGTGTCCATAGGCGTGGTTAACAATTTGAAATTGCTGAATATTTTTTTAAAGCAAAATATTTTTGTAATACAAGCCAGATATAATCGTTTTAGATGAAATCGAAAAGTGGTGAACGAGTATCTGAAAATTGTGCAGGCAGTTTTTACGTTTGATGCAGACAAACCGTTTTTCTGAGGCTTTACAGGTGAATGTTAAAAATTGAATGTGGTCTATGTGGTAGTATCTCGTTCATTATACTCAAAGGACAAGAAATATGAAGCGCGTTGAAATGGGTCCTGCCATGATTGTCAGGATTGCTGGGAGGGTTCTGACCTGGTGCCCCGAAGTCCCGCCGATAGATTTGAATCAATTCCCGAAAAGTAAGAAGTTCAACAAAGAACCGTATAGTTTAGTGGAAAAAACACGTAGGCGCTTTTTAAAATGGCAAAAACTAGTCTATAGTCAAAGGTCAAACCCTAAGTGGTTTATAACTCTCGTCTATCCAAAGTCGTTATTGCCGGATTTATCACCAAGGAGGATGAAATCAGATCTCGACACACTAGGGAAAAGAATTCGTTATAAATACCCTGATAGTTGGTTCATGTATGTTTTTGAGTGGAAAGAAGTGGCTGGGTTCCATTGTCACTTATTGGGCAAAACTGGTAAACGGAAACCACATCTAAAAAAATTTATCGGCAAATGGTGGAAGAAGATTGTTAGATCACCATCTAAAAATTTGTATGACATAAAAAAATACAGTTTTGGCAGAAATGATGACACGCATAGAGCATACCTTACAAGCCCAATTAAAAAATATTATCACGGAATTGTTGCCGCAACATTTGGTTCTCATTATTCTTTCGGGGTAATAAACGGGAAAAATCTTCCAAAGAATATATACAAAACAAAAATCATTGACCAACATAATTTTGAAAAAGTCCGAGGATACCTTATAAAAGAGATGCTTAAACAATGGGAAGCCACTGAAGGGCACAATAAATACCATTTCAGTCAAATTAAAAAGTCCTTATTTGGCGTACATATTCTGGCCCCTGACCATGATGAGTTGCTTGAGTTGCTTAATGCAGTCGGTTCGCCCTAGAAATTTACGTAAGCGCATTGTAATAGCTGCGCGTAAGGAGGATTTTCTTTTCAGTACAATAAAATTTTTGATTATTTTGGGTTCTCTCAAAAATAAATCGTTTGCCCTCCCACAGAAGGCAACTGCTCGTTTCGGTTGCCTCCAAGTAATCGTTTCGGGGCGATACCATGGGAGACGAAAAATCCTGTCTCGGGAAAAAAATGTCGGTCCACGAAGTCGCAGATATGTTGCATGTATCAGTGGGGTACGTGTATCGTCATAAGCGAGCATTGGGCGGGTACCAGTCCTGCCGAGGCGGACGCCTCCTGTTCTTTGAAAACTTCATAGAGGAAAGAATCCGGGAGGAAGCTAATGCCTTACCAGGAAAAGAAAGGGACGTGGCGAGCCCACAAGATGATCGACGGAAAACGGAAAACCAAGCGCTTCGCCACAAAGGCGGAGGCAAAAAGATGGGAGGCAGACCAAAACCAGGAAATCTGGGAAGCATCGACGACCGACATGGTCTTCTTAAGCGTGCAGGCCTGGCTGAATAGCTACTTGGATTACGTTAAGCCGCGAGTAGTCGAGAAGACCTTCATGGAGGAGAAACTCACGGTCTTTGCCAGGTTCATCCAGTTCTTCTCGCCGTCGGCCCCTGTCGAGACTGTGACCAAGAGCCTCGCTCGGGATTACTTGGGAAAACAGGCTGAAAAGCGGTCAGGCGGCGCGGCGAACAAAGAACGCAAGAACTTGGCTGCTGCATGGAATTGGGGGGTCAGACATCTTGATCTGCCCGAGAAGAACCCCTTCTTGCAAATCGACCCGTTTCCCTGTGATCAGAGGAAGAAATACGTTCCTCCGCTCGGCGACGTCTACAAAGTCATCGAAGTGGCGAGGCCTGAAGATCGGGTGTTTCTCTTGGCTTTGCTGCACACGGCGGCGAGGAGGGGGGAACTCTTAAGGCTGAGGTGGACGGACGTGGACTTCGAGAATTCCAAGATTCGGCTTGGAACCCGAAAGAGGGAAGGCGGGGCTATGGAATTCGACTGGATTCCGATGACCTCCACCTTGAAGGCGGCCCTGTTGAGCTTGAGAGCCTCGACAAAGAGCGTTTTCGTGTTCAACAGGCCAGAAGACGGCCAACCTTACAAATGGCGCCAGCACCTAATGAGGCGGCTTTGTGAGCGAGCTGGCGTGGAGTACTTCGGGTTTCACGCCATCCGGCATCTGACGGCTTCGATCTTGGCCAAGGAAGGCAAGGATATCCCGACCATCCAATCCATCCTTCGCCATCAAAGCCCACTGACGACGGCTCGCTACATCAAGAAGCTTGGTTTTACCGACAACGCCCTGGAGGATGTTTTCGTCGGGGCTGGTTCGGTTGGAAATCCCAAAAAAGAGACCCCCGAAGCGGCAACTTCAGGGGTCTAGGATCAATATCAGCAGGGTTTTGCACATTTATTTGCACACACTCTGCTTAAAAACAATCACCGTGCTGGTAACTGTTTGATTTGCTTGGCGTCCCCAAGGGGATTTGAACCCCTGTTACCGGCGTGAAAGGCCGATGTCCTGGACCAGGCTAGACGATGGGGACGCGAGTTACGAGGTTGGCTGGGGGACTAGGATTCGAACCTAGGTTGATGGAGTCAGAGTCCATAGTCCTGCCGCTAGACGATCCCCCAGCAAACGCGTGAACGAAGGCGGATACTCGGATTCGCTATGCGTGTCAAGCGCCTGTGCGCGGTTCGGAAAAAAAACCGAAAGAGTTTCCGAATCCCGCCCAAAGCGCCGCCCAACCGGCATGTGCCCGCTTTCGGAGCCGGGGAATACAGGCTTGGCCACCCGCCTGTCAACCGTCACAACGCCGAGGCCGGGAGATGCGGGCAGGGCGGTATCGTCTCCAGTCGCAAATTTCGCCTGCCGCCCGTCACAGCGCCGATGCCGGGAGAACGGCCGGTATTGAAGCGGCGGCCCGGGGCGTATCGTCCCCCGCCGTCCATATTTCAAAATCCGCCAGGTCCGCCGGGCGCACGGAATCCCGGGTCAGGCCAAGCCCGGCGTAGGCCGCCGCCAGTTCCCGGCCATGCCCCCACAGTTCGCCGACGTACCGTCCGGGGACGGCCATGCCCTTGGGGCCGCATCCGAGACGGCGCGCCTTGTCGCGCACCAGCGAAAAAAGCGCCCGCCCCCTGGCCCGGCTTCCCAGGGCCGGATGCACGGGACCGGCCAGCACGGCGGCGTCAAGCTCCGGCTGCGGCGCAAGCCCCACCCGGATGACCCGCACTCCCGCCCGCCACAGTTCCAAAAGCCCCTGCGCCACGGCCGCAAGGGTCGTCTCCACGTCCCAGGGCGCGTATTCCCCGGCCCGCCACATGGCCGCCAGCCGCGTTCCGGACGCCACCACACACGGATAGATCCGCGCCGTCTCCGGGCCAAGCGCAGCGGCCCGGGCCACATCCCGGGCGAACATCTCCGGCGTGTGTCCGGGCAGCCCCGGCAGGAGCTGCACCCCCAGGGCCAGCCCGGCCTCGCGCACCCTCAGGCATGCCGCCTGCGCCGCCTCCGGCGCATATCCCCGGCCGCTACGGGCCAGCACCCCGGCTTCGAAGGTCTGCACGCCAAGCTCCACCATGTCCAGTCCCAGGCCGCGCAGGACGGCCAGCCGCCCGGCATGGGCGGCGTCGGGGCGCGTGGAGCAGCGCACCCGGGTCACAAGCCCCCGTTCCCGATACGACTGGGCCAGGGTGACGAACCGCTCGGCATGGTCCCCGGGCAGGGCCGTGAACGTGCCGCCGTAAAAACCGATCTCGTAGGGGCCGCGACCGGCCGACTGCGCGGCCCCAAGGGCTGCGTCCAGATCGCGCCGGGCCGTGTCCAGAGAGGTTGGGGACGCGGGGGACTCCCCGGTCTGGAGATGCTGGGCGCAATAGACGCACCGCCCGGCGCATCCGGCGTAGGGCAGAAACACGGGCCAGACGCGGGACTTTTCCGGGGCGGGTTCGGGATGGGCGAACCTCAGCCGCATGACCGTCTCCGGTGGCCTGACGGGCCGGGAAATCGATTTTTTGACAAAATGTGTACGAGGCCCCTTGAAAAATAATTTTTACTTAGCTATTGGATGGTTATGGTCGCGTCGTGACTTCAAAGCGATGTGGCCCGCCAGGCGTGCGGCCGTGCCGACAAGCGTTTTCCCCCACCGTCCATGGAAACAGGCATGATCGACAAAGACTGTCTCTTTTGCAAGATCCTGCGCGGCGAGATACCCTGCGCAAAAATTTACGAGACCCCTGCCGTGCTGGCTTTTCTGGATATCGCCCCGATCCGGCCGGGGCACGCCCTGGTCATCCCCAAGGTCCACGCCCCGTCGTTGTGGGAGCTTCCCGCCGACACCGGGGGCGACCTTGTGGCCGCGCTTCAGGTCGTGGGCCGGGCCGTGCGCGAGGCCACCGGGGCCACGGGCCTAAACGTGGTCATGAATAACGGCGCCTCGGCCGGGCAACTCGTGCTGCACGCCCATTTTCACGTCATCCCCCGGGTGGAGGGCGACGGGCTTTCGCCATGGCAGGGCGCGCCCTACGCCGATAATGCGGCCATGACCCGGATGGCCGAGACCATTCGCTTTCGAATGTAACGCCAGCCCGGGCGGCGGCGCGGCGCGATGCCTCGCCCCGGCCTCCCGGCGCCGGTCCACCACGCTCCGGAGGGAAACATGAGCGGAAAGACTCTCACCAAAGCGGACATCGTCGACTACATCTACGAAAAAACCGAGCGCAACCGGGCCGAGGTGAAGGTTCTCGTGGACCACCTCCTGGACATCATGAAGCAGTCGATCAAAAAAGACGACGCGCTTTTGGTCAGCGGTTTCGGAAAATTCGAGTCCTACGACAAAAAGGCCCGCAAGGGGCGCAATCCCCAGACCAACAAGAGCATCGTCCTGCCGCCGCGCAAGGTGGTGGTTTTTCGGCTGTCCCGGAAGTTTCGGGCCGAGCTCAACCCCGAATAGCCCGGGACCGTCCAGGCCGTTCGGCCGTTCTCCCGGGGACGCCCCGGCCTCGGCATACGTCCCGGGGAGGCTGCGGGCCGTTCCCGGCCGCGAGGGGCCGCCATACGGCGGAAGCGCCACTCTTTTTCACACAACGGCTCCGGCCTGCCCTCCGGTCCCGCCGGGGCGTGCGGCCGGACGCTGGCCGGGCCGCGTCCTGCCGGTGGTCCAGGCGGCGGACGTTCCTGAAAAGCGTTCCCTCTTCCCTCCCCCATTTCCCCCTATTCTCCGATGACGAAGGCGTCCCGGTATTCCCCGGAAAGCCGCGTCCTGGCCCGTTCGGCCTCGCTCAGGGTGGCGAAGGTTCCGGCGTGGACCCGGAAGAACCGTTCGCCGCCCACATCTTTGGAGTGGATGCGCGACTGGGCGTATCCGGCCCGTTTGATGACCGTCAAAAGCCGCTGGGCATTGCGCTCGTTCACGAAGGCCCCGATCTGGACGTAGAAGGGGCCGGGCAGATCCCTGGCCGATGTCGCGCCGGGAATGCTCCCCACGCTCTCCAGCCGCACCCGGGTGGTGCCCTTGTTGTGCATGTCCAGGGCCTTGGCCCCGGCGAAGGACATGTCGATCACCCGGCCGGACACGAAGGGCCCCCGGTCGTTGACCCGCACGGTGACCGACCGGCCGTTTTCCAGGTTGGTCACCTTGAGGGTGGTGTGCATGGGCAGGATCTTGTGGGCGGCGGTGAGCTTGTGCATGTCGTAGATCTCGCCGCAGGAGGTGGGCTTGCCGTGGAAGTCCTTGCCGTACCAGGAGGCCACGCCTTCTTCCGTATAGCCGTCTGCCGAGGGGATGGGGTGGTAGGTCTTGCCCTTGACGGTATAGGGACGCTGGGTGGCCGGGGCCTTGCCCCAGCCGCCGGGAGGCGGCGACGGGGACTTGGCGCCGCAGCCGACCAGCGCCACGGCCGCAAGCCCCAGGACGAGCAGGGCCAGGGCGCGGGCCCGGAAGACGCCCCACAGGCCCGGGGGCCGGGTGGGGCAGGCGGCCCTGCGGCGGGTCTCCCGGGGGGGGCAGCCCGGCCGACCCCCTGCCGTGCCGGAGCCGGAGGGGCTGCGCCGTGGCGGCCGGGGGAAAAAATCACGCAATGAAGGCATAGGATCCGCAGGGCTTGGGGCAGGACCGGTCCTCGACCCCGCCTTTGCGCCCAAGCCTACGGCATCCCTGGCGGAAAGAAAAGGGCGCGAAAGATCAGACCGGCGCCGTTTCCCGGGCCGTTCCCCCCCCGTGGGGCGGGCGAGGCGAAAGCGCGGCCCGGCGCGCTACGCCCGGGGCAAGACTTTACGGACTTCGCTTAGGATGTCCTCGCGGGAGAACGGTTTGGTCAAGGCCCCGCTCACCCCGTAGCTTCTGGCCCAGTTGAGGGTCTCGTAGGCGGTGAAGGTGCTGCCGGTGGTGAAGGCGATCACCGGCAGTCCGGGGTGGGATTCCCTGAGGATGCGGATGACCTCCAGGCCTTCGACGCCGGGCATGAAGATGTCGGTCAAAAGCAGATCCACGCGGCGTTCGTTCACGGCGCGCAGGGCCTCGGCCCCGTCGGAGGCCTCCACAACGTCGTGACCTTCTCCGGAGACGATGGCCCGGAGGGTGTGGCGGGACGTGACGTCGTCGTCGGCGATGCAGATGGTGGCCATGATGCTCCCCTTGATGCTGTGGCGCGCATACCCATGTTTTCCGTTTCGCCATGTCGGCCCGGGCGACGGTTCGCTTCCGGGGCCCATGCCGACATACACGCCCATAATGACGAAACGGCGACGCCGCGAGGCGTCGGCGACAGGTCGTCGTCTCAGGTCGCCGGGGAGCGGAGAAACGCCGAGGCCTTGTCGTGGGACAGGGGGCGCGCGTACAGGAATCCCTGGCCGAAATCGCAGCCGAATTCCTTGAGCAAGGCCTCCTGGCGAGGGGTTTCGATGCCCTCGGCCACCACTTCAAGCCCCAGGCTGTGGGCCAGGTTGACCACGGTCTTGACGATGACCCTGTTGCCGTGGTCGTCCATGTCGCTCACAAATCCCCGGTCGACCTTGAGACAGTCGATGGGGAAGCGCTGCAGGTAGGACAGGGAGGAATATCCGGTGCCGAAGTCGTCGATGCCGATGGTGATGCCCATTTCCCGCAGGCCCCGCAGCTTGGCCAGGGCGGACTCCGGGTTGTCCATGAGCACGCTTTCGGTGATCTCCAGGCGCAGGCGCCTGGGGTCGGCCCCGGTGTCGCGCAGGGACTTGACCGTCTGTTTGACCAGGTCGGGTTGCGAGAACTGCTTGCCGGACAGGTTGACGGCGATGGAGAACTTCGTGCTGGCGGCCATATCCTTGCTCCATCGGCCAAGGGCCGCGCAGGCCTCGGCCATGACCAGGTTGCCAAGCGGAATGATGAGCCCGGTCTCCTCGGCGATGTGGATGAATTCGCCGGGAAGATCAAGCCCGCCGTCCGGCCTGCGGCGGCGCACCAGGGCCTCGAAGCCGACCAGGGATCTGTCGGACAGGGAGTAAATGGGCTGATAATACAGGATGAACTGCTTTTCTTCCAGGCTGCGCCGCAGTCCCGTCTCCACGCCCATGTCGTGTTCGGCCACCTCGCGCATGACCCAGTCGAAGACCTTGATGCGGCCCACGCCGCTGCGTCGGGCATGGTTCATGGCGATGGTGGCGTTTTGCAACAGCTCCTCGGGGCGCTCGTAGTCCGCCGGTCCCAGGACGATGCCCATGCCTGCGGAAAGATAAAGTTTTTGCCCGTCGATGGTCATGGCCTCGGTCAGGCTGTCGCGGATCTTGCGGGCCACCCGCAGGGCGTCGCCCGGGGAGGCGATCTCCTCCAGCAGGATGGCGAATTCGTCGCCGCCCACCCGGGCCACGGTGTCCAGGCGGCGCACATGGCGTTTGAGCAGGGCCGCCACCCGGCACAGCACCTTGTCCCCGGCCAGATGGCCCAGGCTGTCGTTGATGAGCTTGAAACGGTCCAGGTCCAGGAAGATCAAGGCATAGACGTAGTTGAGGCGGCGTTTGGCCCGTTCGATGGCCCGGTGCAGCCGGTCCAGGCACAGGGATCGGTTGGGCAGATCGGTCAGGGGATCGTGAAAGGTGCGGTGCCGCAAGAGCTGTTCGCCCCGGCGCAGATCCGTGACATCCTCGATGATGGCCGCCACCAGCCCGGGGCCCGGGCTGTAGGCCTCGACCAGGAAATATTGATTGAGGTCGCCCAGGTAGTTTTCGAACCGGGAGGAGACGCGGGTGACGGCCGCCTGCCCCAGGGTCTCGATCCAAAACGGCTCCACGCCGGGGAAGACCTCGCGGATGCGCCGCCCTTCCACCTCGCCCCGGGGCATGCCTGTGACCCGTTCGAAGGCCGGGTTGACCTCCAGGATGCGAAGGTCCGTCACTTCGTCCGTGCCGTCGCACACGACTTCAAAAAGGACAAAGGCGTTGAGCATGCGCTCGAACAGCCTGCGGAAGCGCTCCTCGCTGCGCCGGAGGTCGATTTCCGTGGCGTGCTTGTACAGGGCCACCTCGATGGCGCTTTGCAGCCAACGCTCGTCCACGGGTTTGATGACGTAGCCGTAGGGAGCGGTCTTGGCCGCCCGACGCAGGGTCATCTGGTCGTCATGGGAGGTGATGTACACCACCGGGATGTCGTGCAGGTCGCGGATGCGCCGGGCGGCCTCGATGCCGTCCATGCCGCCGTCGAGGAAAATGTCCATGAGCACCAAGGCCGGCGGAGTGTCTCGGCAGATGTCCAGGGCCGCCTCGCCCGAGGTGGCCAGGCCGACCACGGCGTAGCCGAGCTTTTTCAGGCGGGCTTTGATGTCCAGGGCCACGATGCGTTCGTCCTCGACCACCAGGATGCTCTGGGTCGGGGCTTTGGCGGCGCCGTCTTCCAGGGGCGCAAGGGGAGAGGGGGATTGGGCCGTGTCGGCCGTGCCGAGGGCCTGTCTGTTCACGAATGCATGCTCCAATGGCTCTGTCGCCAACCGCCGCGCCCGCTGCCTGGGTGCGGAACATACGGTTTCCTGGCGGGTCTGTCCTCATGGTCCGGTTCTTTGCGGGCGTCGCCCCGGATCGTATCCAAGACCCGCTATATATCACCCCCGGGGCGTCGTGCGGTCAAGCCGGTTTTTCACCCCAGGCCCGGGCAGGTCTCATTCCCGCAGCCTGGCCCGCCATGCGGCGACCGCCTGGCGCTCGTCCAGGGCCGCCGGGCTGGCCGGATTGATCCGGCAGGCGGCCTCGGCGGCCTCGGCGGCCTGGGACACCCAGCCGCCCTCGCGCAGGCTGCGTGCGGCCATGACCTCGAGCATCTCCGGGGCGTCCTTGTAGACCGAGGCGATGAGGTCGCGGTAGTTTTCCTCGAAAACCAGACGCACCACGTCGTTGCGCTTGAACAAAAACCGGGCCAGCCAGTGGTTTTGCTCCTGGTCGGCCAGGTACTGGGGGAAAAGCTTGCGGCACTGGCGGATGATGAACCGGATGCGGCGTATCTCGCGCTGCATGCTCTCGTTGGTCTGCATGAGCAACTGGAACAGTTCCCGGCTGATGATGAGGTCTGTTTCGGGAAGCTCGCTCTCCTGCATGGCCCGAAACCAGGGGGCGTAGTTTTGCTGCTGGTAGGCGTCTTCTTTGAGCTTCATGGTCTCGTGGAAGATGTAGCCGATGCACCAGTCCAGAAACTGGCCCACGGGATTTTTGTCGTCGTGGTCCCGAAAAAGATGGTGGGCCGTGTCCTTAAGGCGCCACAGCAGTCCCTTGTTCATCTGCTCGCCCAAAAGATCGCGCAGCACCTCGAAGACCATGCCCGCACCCCGGTCGAACTCCCGGAAATGCTCCTCCAACACCCGCGCCGACAGGCAGAAGTCCCGCACCAGATCGCGCACGAATTCGGCGTGCTTTTCCCGCAACCAGTTCTTGGTCATGACGCCTTGCTCCTCGCCCGGCCGTGTCCCCAGCCCGCAGAGGGGGTCATTTGCCCATGTCCCGGCATACGCCCTGGCCCGCCCATTCGGTCGTCCGCGTCGGGCGCAGGGCCAGCCGGGCCAGCCTCGTGAGCCGCTCGTCCACCAGGCCGTACAGGCTGCCCGAGGGAAACGAGCCGTCCGCGCCGCGCTTCCCGGCCGGGATGCCGGTCAATATCTCCATGGCCTCCTCGATGCGGCGCACGGGGAAGATGTGGAACTGGCCCCGGGCCACGGCCGCAACCACCTCCTCGGGCAGCATGAGGTTGTCCACATTGTCTGCGGGCAACAGCACGCCCTGCTCGCCCGTGAGCCCGCGCCTGCGGCACACGGCGAAAAACCCCTCGATCTTCTCGTTGACCCCGCCCACGGCCAAAATGGCCCCGGACTGGGACACGGCCCCGGTAAAGGCGTAGCACAGCCGGATGGCCCGCTCGGCCAAGGCTGACAAAAGCGCCGCCAACTCCGCGCCCGAGGCCGAATCCCCCTCCACCTCGGCGTAGCTCTGCTCGAAGCACAGCGATCCGGTGAGCACCAAGGGCTTGTCCTGGGCGAACCGGCCCAGCAGATAGCTTTTTAAGATCATCATGCCCTTGGTGTGGATGGGGCCGCCCAGTTCGGCCTCGCGCTCCAGGTCCATGATGCCGCCGTGCCCGACGCCCACGGTGCAGGCGATCTGGTGCGGCAGCCCGAAAGCGTGGTCCCCGATCATGCGCACGGACAGGCCGTTGGCCCGGCCCACGGCCATGCCCGAGGTGGCCACTTTGAGCATCTCCCGGTCGTATTCGGCCAGGTATTCCTCCTCGAAGAGGTCGGCCCGGAAATCCCGGGCCGTCACCGCCCGGGCCAGATGTCCCCGCTCCACGCAGGTCGCCCCGGCCATGCGGGCCAGGGCCTCGGCCTCGATCATCAGTTCCCGCAGAAGGGGAATCTTGAGCGACAGCTTGGCCTGGTCTTCGGCCAGGTGCGAGGCGTGGTCCACCAGGGCGGCCAGGGCGTCGCGGGAAAACGGCGCAAGCCCGGCGTCGCGGATGACCCGGCAAAGCAGGGAGACCAGGATGGCCGTGTTTTCCGGGTTGCGGCGCATGGTGTCCTGGAGGTGGGCCTTGAGCTTGAAAAGCTTTTGGAAGCGTTCGTCGGTGTACAAAAGCAGTTCGTAGGTCTCGTCCAGGCCCACCAGGATGATTTTGACGTCGAGCTGCACGGGTTCGGGTTCGATGGTCCGGGTCCGGGCGTGCTCCGCGCCCTCGGAGGGGTCTTCCACCCGGGCCTGGCCCGAGCGCAGGGCGCGCAAAAGCCCCTCCCAGGCCGTGGGGTTTTGCACCAGATCCTCCACCTTGACGATGAGGAAGCCGCCCCCGGCCCGGTGCAGGGAACCGGCCTTGACCAGGGTGAAATCCGTATACAGCGCGCCAAGCTCGGACTCGCGCTCGATGCAGCCCATGAGGTTGAAATAGGTGGGGTGGTCCTCCACGATGACCGGCGCGCCGGTGGTCTGGGAGTTGTCCACGAAGAGATTGATCTCGTAGCGGTAGAAGATGTCGTCCAAGGGAGCGCCGTCGGGACCGGAAAGACCGCTGTGGCCGCCATGCCCCGGCGAGGGCGGGGGGGACGATCCGCCCGGGCCCCCTGCGGCGGGCAGGGCGTCCAGGTTGTCCAGGATGTCCTCGCGCACGGCCTTGAAATGGCCGGACAGGGCCTCGTTGCCGCCGAATTCGTCGAAAAGGGGGGCCAGCCTGGCGTCCAGAACCTCCGAGGCGGTCTCCCTGTCCAGGCTTTTTTCCTGGTCCCGCAGGCCTTTTTCCTCGCGGGTGATGCGCCGCAGATATTCCCCCATTTCTTCCAAAAGCTGGTCGCCCCGGCCCTTGAGCTCCTTTTTGAGGTCCGGGTCCAGGTGCTCGAACTCCTCGTCGCTGACCACCTTGCCTTCCAGCAGCGGATACAGGGTCAAGGCCCCCTGGTCGTCCAGGGCCAGGGAAAAACCCTCGTCCTTGGCCCGGACCTCCATGTCCGCATACAACTCGTCGCGGCCGGTGTTGAATCCCCGCAGCAAGGTCTGGCGTTTGGCCAGATAGGCCTCGCGCTCGAAATGGGCCGGTATCTCGTCCCGCAAATCGGCTACGGCCTTGGCCATGGCCGATTTGAGCCTGCGGCCCTGCCCGGCCGGGAGGCGGATGATCCGGGGCCGGTCGGGATCTTCGAAATTGTGGACGTAGATCAGGTCGGGAGGCGGGCTGCCGCCTGCCGCCGCCGGGTCCAGGAAGCATCTGGCGAAATAGGTGCGGCCCAGGTGCGGATCACCGGACAGATAGACGTTGTATTCGCGGCTCTTGATGGCCAGGGCCATTTCCATGGCCGAGTGGGCCCGGGGCTGGATCTTGGCCAGGGCCTCGGGATCCTCGGGGATGTCCCGGCTGTCCTTTGCCGGGATGGAGGCCGGATCGCACGCCGTGCGCAGCCGGGAGGGGGAAAGGGGGATGGTCATGGATGCTCGTGGTGGTTGGGTGTGGATCAGGCTGGCCCGGCCAGGCCGCGCCCGGGGGGCGAAAAACCGCCCCGCGACTGCGTTTCCAAACATACGGCCTTCCGTGCGGGTTGTCACCCTCGGTCACGGGGGGGGCGGTGTCCTTGCGTCGGAGGACATTCCGGAAACGGGGCCAGGGGCAGTCGGGCGCCCAGGTCGATGCCCTCCGGGCCGCATCCGGCCCGCACGGCCCACATGGCCACCCCGGCGACCACGGCCTGCCGGAAAAGGTCGGCGTATTCCGGGTCGACGATTCCGGCCGGGCCGAAGCAGGTTCCGTCTGGGCGCTGCACCAAAAAAAGGCAGGCCGCCCGGGTTCCGGTCGTCCGCCCCTCCCGGGCCACCCGGGCAAGCTCCACCAGATGTTTGCAGCCCCGCGTGGTGGCCGCGTCCGGGAACAGGGCCACATCGTCCTCGACCATGGTCACGTTTTTGGTCTCCACCAGAAGCGTCCCGGCCGGGCCGCTTAGGCGGGCGTCCAGGCGGCCCCCGGCAAAGGCCGGTTCCGGCTCCAGGCGGTCGAAACCGGCGGCGTCATGGAAATTCCCGGTGATCTCGGGCAGCCGCCCGGCCCGAAAGGCCGCCGCCAGAAGCCGGTTGGGCGTCAGGGTGTTGACCCCCACCCAGAATCCGCCGGAAAAAGTCGGCATCCATACCATCTCCAGGGTATGGGGCAGTTTGCGGGCGGGATTGTCGCTGACGGACAACAGCACGGGAGTCCCAGGCCGAAGCAAGCCCAGCATGCTGCCGGTGTTGTTGGTGTGGGCCGTAAACGGCCCGTGGTCTCCGACGACATCGACCAGAAAGCGCAGGCGCCGCCGCACCAGCCGGGCCCGGACCAGCCCGCCCGGAAAAACCATGAGCGGCGTGGCCGCCTGGGCGCGTGATGAATTTACCTTTTCCGAGTATTCCACTACAAAGACGCCCGTGCCGCCGTTTTTCCCGGCCGCTGCCGTATTTTCCGCAAACCTCGACCTCTGGGGATGCCCGTCATGCTCACCGCCCTGCGCCTTTTATGCGTCAAGCCTTCGGCCACCCTGGCCATGAGCGCCAAAGCCAAGGAAATGAAGGCCGCCGGCCGCCGGGTCTTGGACCTGTCCGCCGGGGAGCCGGATTTTCCCACCCCGGCCCACGTCAAGGATGCGGCCAAGGCCGCCCTGGACGCCGATTTCACCCGGTACACCGCCGTACCCGGCATTCCCGAGGCGCGGGCCGCCGTGGCCGGATATTTCAAGCAGTTTTACGGGGTGACCGCGCCCGCCGAGGCCGCCATCATCACCAACGGCGGCAAGCAGGCCCTTTACAACCTGATCCAGGCCTACGTGAACCCCGGCGACGAGGTGCTCATCCCCGCCCCCTACTGGGTCAGTTATCCGGACATGGTGCGCCTGGCCGGGGCCGAACCGGCCTTTGTGCCCACCACGGCCGAAAGCGGCTTCAAGATCACCGTGGAGGCCCTGGAAAAGGCCCGCACTCCCAAGACCACCATGCTCATCGTCAATTCTCCGTCCAACCCCACGGGCTGCCACCACACCCAGGCGGAACTGGACGCCATCGCAACGTGGGCCTTCTCGCGCGGCGTCTTCGTCCTGTCCGACGAGATCTACGACCAACTGGTCTACGAACCCGCAAAGCCCGCCAGCATGGCCGGGTGGTGGGAAAGCAAACCAGAGATGGTGGGCATCGTCAACGGCCTGGCCAAAAGCTTTTCCATGACCGGCTGGCGTGTGGGCTACGCCCTGGCCCACCCGGACCTCATAAAGGCCATGAGCAAGCTCCAGGGACAGTCCACCTCCAACGTCTGCTCCTTCGTGCAAAAGGCCGCCGTGGCCGCCTTGACCGGTCCCTTCGACGCCGTTTCGGCCATGCGCGCGGCCTTTGCCCGCCGCCGCGATCTGGCCCTGTCCATCATCAAGACCTGGGAGCGGGCCGTGTGTTCCACCCCCCAGGGCGCGTTCTACCTCTTTCCCGACCTGTCGGGGTATTTCACCCCGGACGCCCCGGACAGCACGGCCCTTTGCGCCAAGATCATGGAGGCCACGGGCGTGGTCACCGTGCCCGGCGCGGCCTTTGGCGACGACGCCTGCCTGCGTCTGTCCTACGCCACGGACGAGGGGAGCCTCACCGAGGCCCTGACGCTCATGGGCGGGGTGCTCAAGGGATAGGCCCGTCCCGGGCCGCCCCCGGAAGGGGAGGCGTTTTGGGCCGTCACCCGGCGGCGGCGGAGATGGCGGACGGCGGTTCATCCGGGCCGCCTTCCACCGACGTCAGACCCGGCCGCCGCCTGCGGCCGAAGGAGCCCCCTTGGACAAAAAACCCGCCAAGGACGTGGAACAGTCCCTGGGACTGGTCAAGTTCATCTCCTGGAGTTCTTTGGCGTTTATCCTGCTTATCAACCTCTTTCTGTCCATCTTCCTGTCCAATTACGGCCGCCAGGAGGTGCTCTCCAAGCAGAAGGAGTTCGCCAGGCTTCTGGCCGAGAACCTGAACCACCAGATCTATCAGCGGTTCACCCTGCCCACGGTGTTGGGTTTTGGCCGGGTGGAGTTGCAGCAGCCCGCCCAGTACGAACAGTTGGACAAGGTCATCACCTCCACCATCCACAGTTTTCACGTCATGGACCTGCGCATCTACGATTTCGACAAACGCATTTCCTACGCCACGGAAAAAGACCTGATCGGCCAGACCGGCTACACCGGCGAGGCCGTGGTGGAGGCCCTGGACAACGGCAACAGCGACTTCCAGGTCTTAAGCCGCACCGGCGCCCTGGGCGGCATCCTGGATTTCACCCCCCAGCCCGGGGCGGTCATCCTGCGCACCATCTACCCCCTGCGCACCGAGCGTCCCATGTCTTCCGGGGCCCCGGCCGGGGTCATCATGGGCGTTTTGGAGATCACCCAGGACATCACCGAGGACTACCAGAAGGTGGTCAACTTCCAACGCATCATCATCCTCTCCGCCGTGGCCTCCTCCCTGGCCCTGTTCGTGGCGTTGAGCATGATCATGCGTCGGGCCGGACGCATCAACGCCCAGCGCATCCAGGAACGCGAGGTGCTGGAGCGCGAACTGCAACAGCAGGAGAAGCTGGCCGGCATGGGCCGGGTGGTGGCGGGCATCGCCCACGAGATCCGAAATCCCCTGGGCATCATCCGCAGCAGCGCCGAGCTTCTGCTCAAAAAGGCCGAAAAGACCGGCGACCCCACGAGCCGTATTCTGGCCGCCATTTTCGAGGAATCCAAACGGTTGAGCAAAACCGTGGGCGATTTTCTGGACTACGCCCGGCCCAAGACCCCGCGCCAGGCGGATGTGGACCTGGCCCTGATCCTGGATCAGGTGCTGGCCTTTTTGGAGTCCAAGTGCGAGGAGCACGGCGTGGCCGTCGTCCGCGACTACGCCAAGGGCATCATCATCCGGGGCGACAAGGATCTGCTGTACCGCGCGGTCTACAACATCGTGGGCAACGCCCTGGACGCCATGGTCATGGCCCCGGCCCAGAACGGCCCGCCGGACGGGCATCGCCTGGAGATCCGTCTGACCTCCGACTCCCACGGGGTGCTTTTAGCCATCGCCGACACCGGCCCGGGGTTCGACCCCAGCCACAAGGACAAGGCCCCGGACCCGTTTTTCACCACCAAGGACACGGGCACCGGGCTTGGCCTGGCCATCGTCAAAAACATCCTGGAAAGCCATAACGCCACCCTCACCCTGGACAACGCCGAGGGCGGCGGGGCCCGGGTGGAGATGCGGTTCCCCGCCGCCTGACGGCCGGTCCCGGGGCGAATCCCTCGCCGGGCGCCGCCCCGGGGCCGGGTGTCGCCCAAACAGCGGGGATGTGGAAAATTGGGCCGCTTTCGACGTGCAGTCGGACAAGGAGACGGATGACATGCCGAGTCAGATACTGATTCTCGACGACGAAAAAAACTACCTGCTGATCCTCGACGCCATGCTCACGGACGCGGGCTATGCCGTGACCCCCCTGGACGATCCGGAGACGGGCCTGGCCTACCTGGAGGAGTCCGAGGTGGACGTGGTGATCACGGACATGAAGATGCCCAAGGTCACCGGGCAGCAGGTGCTGGAATTCGTCAAGAAAAACTACGCCCATGTGCCGGTGATCATCATGACCGCCTTCGGCAGCATCGAGGGCGCGGTTGAGGCCATGCGCTACGGGGCCTTCGACTACATCGCCAAGCCCTTCGCCAACGACGAGCTGCTTTTGACCGTGGACAAGGCGGCCCGTTTCGCTGCGGCCCAGCGCGAGAACATCATGCTGCGCCAAAGCCTGGAGGACCGGTATTCCCAGCACCAGATCATCGGCCGGGGCAAGGCCATGACCCGGGTGCTGGAACTGGTGACCAAGGCTGCGCCGTCCAAAAGCACGGTGCTCATCACGGGCGAGTCGGGCACGGGCAAGGAGCTCATCGCCAAGGCCATCCACTACGCCTCGCCGCGCAAGACCGGGGCGTTCGTGTCGGTCAACTGCATGGCCTTAAGCTCCGGGGTGCTGGAGAGCGAGCTTTTCGGGCACGAGAAGGGGTCGTTCACCGGGGCCGTGGCCCGCAAACGGGGCCGCTTCGAGATGGCCCATGAGGGCACGATCTTTTTGGACGAAATCGGGGAGCTTTCGGCGGACCTCCAGGTCAAGCTGTTGCGCGTGCTCCAGGAACGCAAGATCGAACGGGTGGGCGGGAGCGAGACCATCGAGGTGGACATCCGGGTGCTCGCCGCCACCAACAAGAACCTGGAAGAGGCCGTGGCCGCCGGGGAGTTTCGCGAGGATCTGTTCTACCGCTTAAACGTGGTGCGCCTGGACATGCCCCCCCTGCGCGAGCGCCGGGAGGACATCCCCATCCTGGCGGCCCACTTCCTGGAACGCTACGCGGCGGAAAACAACAAGCCCTTCAAGGGCTTTTCCCCCGAGGCCATCGACTACCTCACGGCCTACGAATGGCCGGGCAACGTGCGCCAACTGCAAAACGTCATCGAACGCTGCGTGGTGCTGTCCTCGGGCGAGGTCATTGGCGTGGAGGATCTGCCGCTGGAGATCAAGGACGAGGAGTCGCAGTACAAAAGCGCCGTGGACCTTTTGCCGGTGCGCATCAACCTCAACGAGACCCTGGAGAAGATCGAACTGGCCCTGGTCAGGCGGGCTCTGGCCCGTTCCAATTTCGTGCAGGTCAAGGCCGCCGAGATGCTGGGGCTCTCCAAGAGCCTGTTGCAGTACAAGCTCAAAAAGTACAAATTGACGGGACACTAGCGCGGCGTCCCTGAAACACGACGCCCGTTTTTTTTTGAAAAAATGTGTATTGCACATGTTGACTTCAACGTCCGGGTTCGCCGATTTCGAGGGCAGGACATATGCCCGCCGGATGGCGGGGCGCAACCGGGCAGGCGGTTTCTTTCACAAGGGGAAGGGAATGAAAAATCTGTTGTTCGCCGCGTTTCTCGCCATGCTTTTTACCTCCGGCTGCGGCGGTAAGACGTATTATGGAAGCGCCGACAAATCGAAAAACGAAACGGAACGTGAGCACATGGAGTGCGAATACGAGGCCGAGAAGGCCACGGCCTCGGTGGTGGACAGCGACGAGCGCCGGGAGCGCATCGACTCCCTGGTGGACAAGTGCATGAAGCTCAAGGGCTACCAGCCCCAGTAGCGCCGCCAGGGCGGGCGGCGTGTTTTTTCCTGGCGTCCGGCCGCGCCCGGCCCGATACAAGCTGACGCCCCGGTCGCCGCCGCACCCGGGCGGGGCTGCCCCGGGGCGGTTCCCCGGGGGATTGTGGACCCGGCGCAAAAAGCATAGAGGAAGAGGTAGGGAGTTCAGATCATGAACGCATCTTTCATCCTGTCGCCGTCGCTGTTGTCCGCCGATTTCGGGCGGTTCGCAGGCGAACTCGCCGCCCTGGAGGACGCCGGGGCGGCCTGGGTCCATCTCGATGTCATGGACGGCCATTTCGTGCCCAACATCACCTTCGGCCCACCCATCATCAAGCGCCTGCGCCAGACAAGCCGCCTGTTTTTCGACACCCACCTCATGATCGAACGACCCGAACGCTATCTGGCCGATTTTCGCGACGCCGGGGCCGATCTCATCTGCGTCCATGCCGAATCCACGGTCCACCTGGAGAGGGCCTGCGCCGAGATCGCCCGCCTTGGGGCCAAGCCCGCCGTGGCCCTCAACCCGGCCACGCCCCTGTCGGCCGTGGAATACCTCCTGCCCCAACTGCACATGGTGCTCATCATGAGCGTCAACCCCGGTTTCGGGGGCCAGTCCTTCATCCCCTTCTGTCTGGACAAGGTCCGCGACCTGCGGGCCATGATCAACGCCCGGGGCCTGTCCACCCACATCCAGGTGGACGGCGGGGTCACCCCGGAAAACACGCCCGCGCTTGTGGCCGCCGGAGCCGACATCCTGGTCTCCGGGTCGGCCTTTTTCGGCCATCCTCCCTATGGGGAGCGATTAAGGACGTTTCATGAAGCGGCGCGACAAGGTTCGGCCTGAGGCCCTCGGCAGGGATCAGCCATCGTCTTCTTCCCCGGGCCACCCCCCTGAGGCGGCGGCTGCGGCCGGTTCGTCAGGCGTCCCCCCGTCCGTCACCCCCGTGGTCCCGGATTGCCCGGATTCCGGGGATGCCCGGACCTCCCGGAGTGCGGCCGGGCGTCTGGCCCGGCTGACCTCCATGCTGGAGGCCCTGGACGAACGCATCGCCTATGTGGACGCCCAGGGCATTGTGCGGGAGATCAACCGCCGGTTTCTCGATTTTCTCGGATTGCCTGCGGAGGCGGTCCTGGACAGGGACATGTCGGTTTTGGGCCTGGACACGGCGGACTGCCAGACCAGCGCCTTTTTCGAGCTTTTTCAGAAAGGGGCCCTGACCACGCCGACTGCGGTCAACCAGCGGTTGGATACGGCTGACGTGGCCATCCGCATTCAGCCCGTGCTCGGGGCCGGGCAGAGGGAAGGCGGCTTTTTTGGAGTCATCGTCTCGGTCATCGACGTCACCCCCCTGGTGGAGGCCAAGCGGTCGGTGGAGCGGGAGAGGGCCTTTTTGGAGCAGGTGTTGACCATCGCCGGGGCGGCCATCTGCATCGTCAACCAGGACGGTCTGGTGACCACCGTCAACGACGAATTCACGGCCATCACCGGATACACCCGGGAGCAGGCCCTGGGGCGGCCCCGGGATGAACTGCTCAGCGACGGCGGGGAGACGCCCCTCCCGGCCCTGCCCAAGCACCAACTCCGCATCCAGACCGCCACGGGGCAAACCCTCACCATCATGCGAAGCGCCGCCCCCCTGCGCGATTCCCGGGGCGAACCCGTGGGGGCCATCGAATCCTTCGTGGACATCTCCGAGATCGTGCAGGCCAGGGCCAAGGCCGAGCAGGCCAGCCGCATGAAAAGCATGTTTCTGGCCAACATGAGCCATGAGATCCGCACGCCCTTAAACGCCCTCATCGGCATCCCCCAGCTTCTGGCCCAGACCGCCCTGACCCCCGAGCAGCACGAATACGTGGAGACCATGCAGGCCACGGGCGACGCCCTGCTGGCCATCGTCAACGACATCCTGGACATCTCCAAGATCGAGGCCGGCCGGATGGAAATCATGACCGGCCCCGTGGACGTGGCCCGGCTTCTGGCCGACGCCGTCCAGCTTCTGGCCCCCCAGGCCACGGCCAAGGGTCTGGCCATCGACTTTCACGTGGACCCGGATCTGCCTCTGGTCCTGGAGACCGATGCCCACCGTCTGCGCCAGATCCTGCTCAATCTCCTGTCCAACGCCGTCAAATTCACCGATACCGGCCAGGTTTCCCTGGCCGCCATGCGCGCCCCCGGCCGGGGCCGCGTCCGGTTCCAGGTCACGGACACCGGGCCCGGCATCCCGGACGCCTCCGCCCCCCATGTGTTCGAGCCGTTCTACCAGGTCGACGGCTCCGTCACCCGGCGGCATGGCGGCACCGGACTTGGCCTGTCCATCTCCAAGCGGCTGGCCTTGTTGCTTGGCGCCCCGGGCCTTTTCCTGGCGACCTCCTCCGGCCGGGGAAGCGCCTTTTATTTCGATCTGCCCCTGTGCACGCCGTCCGCCGCCGCCCGGGGCGAGTCCCCCTGGAGCGCACCGGAACCGGGCGAACCGGACATGCCCACGCCCCATCCGGAGTTCTCCCGGTTGCGGGTGCTGGTTGCCGAGGACAACGATTTCAACCGGTTTTTATTGGAAAAGATCCTGAACAAGCTGGGCGTGACCGATATCGTCTTTGCCGCTGACGGCGAGGGGGCCGTGGAGACGGTCCTGGAGCAGGCGGCTATGAACCGGCCCGTGGATGTGCTTTTTTTGGATCTGCGCATGCCGGGGCTTGACGGTGCGTCTGCGGCGCGTCGGCTGCGCCGGGCGAAAATCACCGTCCCCATCGCGGCGCTTACCGCCCAGGCCATGGAGGAGGACGCCAGATTGTGCCGTGAGGCAGGCATGGACTACTTTTTCGCCAAACCCTACCGCATCCCCGATCTGGAAAAGGTGCTCGCCGCCGTGGCCGCCGGGAAAGGCGGGACCGCGTCATGAACCATGCCGAGGCGGCAGCCAGGGCCTATCTGCGCCGGACGCTGGGGTTTCCGGAAAAGGAAATCGACGAGATCGTGAGCCTTGGGCGGGTGGCCCTGGCCCGGGCTGTGGACGACCTGCACCGGGCCCTGGCCGGGGATGCCCCGGTCCCCTTGGCCGATGCGGCCCATGCCGTGAAGGGCATGCTGCGCAATCTGGGGCTTGAGGAGCTGGCCGGGCTGGCCAGGCAGGTTGAGGAACAGGCCGCCAGCGGATCGCAGACCGAGGCCCGGGAGGCCGTTGCGGCCCTGCGTCGCGAACTCACGCCCTTTTGGGACCAGGCGGCGTCGTCCGGGGAGGTCTCGGCCCACCCCATGGACAGAGCGGCCATCGAGGCATAATAGAAAACGAACATGAATACGACACCGGACGTTTTTTCCCGGCGGGTTCGCGCCGGTTCCCCGGTCGGCCGGATCGCGGCGGGTCTTTTCGCCGCTTTTCTGCTGGTGTCCGTCGTGGCCCAGGTGAGCCTGGCCGGGCCGGAAACCGTGTGGGAGCCCCTGGTGGCCCGGCTTGCGGCGGACGGCGTGGACCGTGCGGCGACAGGCGTCCTGTTCGCCTCGCCCGGCGTGGTCTTCGACCCCTCCATCATGGCCAAAAAGGTCGACTCCATGGTCAAAAACCGCTTCGAGCCGGTGACCGTGACCCGTCGCACCCTGGAAAAAAGCAACTATCGCCGGTTTCTCGATCCCTGGACGATCAGCAAGGCCGGGCGCTACATGGCCGAGAACCGGGCCCTGTTCGTTTCGGCGGAGAGGGCTTATGGCGTTCCGGCCGAGGTGGTGGCGGCCATCCTTTTGGTGGAGACCAAGCTTGGCAGCTATCTGGGAGACCGGGAGGCCTTTGGGGTGCTGGCCAGCATGGCCCTGTGCAGCGATTTCGAACTGGTGCGCCCCCGTCTGAAAAACCTGAAGAATGCGCCCGACCGCACGGCCTTCGCCGCCCAGGCCGCCAAGGACAAGGGGGATTGGGCCTATGCGGAGCTCAAGGCCCTTTTGACGTATGCCGCTGCAAAAAAGATATCCCCCCTGACCATCCCGGGGTCCATCTACGGGGCCATCGGCATCTGTCAGTTCATGCCCTCCAACGCCCTGAAATTCGGGGTGGACGCTGACAACGACGGCAGCGTGGACCTTTTCGCCGAGGCCGACGCCATCCACAGCGTGGCCAACTATCTGCGCGGCCACGGCTGGCGGGCAGGCCAGAGCGAGGAGGAGCGCCGGGCCGCCATCTACAGCTACAACCACAGCAATCTCTACGTCATGGCCGTTTTGGCCGTGGCCGACAAGCTCGCCGCGCAACGCCCCGCCTCCTGACGGGCCCGAACCCCGGCCTCACTCCCCCTCGTCCGCACGGATCGGACCAGGAAGCCTTTCTCCGCCCAAACCAGGGCGAATCTTCGGCCCACCCGGCTGGAAGCCCCATGAACCCGCCATCTCCGCCCAAGCCAGGGCGGGTCGCCGCGTTCCTTCGTCTTCAGGGAGACGATTCCCGAGCCATGTCCGGCCGCCTGTGCCGCGTCGGTTTGCTCCCGTGTCCGTCCGTCTGGGCGGCCGCGCGTTACTGCACTGCGGGAATGGGAAAGAAAAGGGGGTTGGGGCGGGTCGAGGCCGACAGGAAAGCGCCTGTGGCGTAGCCTTCGTCAAAGCCGTCCCGGTACCCCCGGGCGTAGGCGCCGCGCCCGCCGCGCGACGAGGAGACCTTCCGGGAGGATGAGGAGCTTGCGGACTTGAGCTTGGCCGAAACCAGGAGGTTGCGTCGCGCCGCTTCCAGGGACCGGACGCGTTCCGCCATGGCCTCATACCTGGCCACGCCCGGGTGTTGGGCCGCCGGGGCGTCGAGCCGCGAGGACGCCGCCAGATAGGCGAACACGGCTATGATGAGGATGCCTACCACCAGGAGCGAACGCACATCGACCTCCGCCGACCGACCGGGAGCGGTCTTTGCCGGACATGCCTTTCCTATCGGCGTCTGCAGGGGCGTTCTTTAGCAGGGCGTGATCACAGGCGTTCCGGGGACAGGCCGTGCTTTTTGAGCAGGGCGTACAGACGGGAGCGGGAAAGGCCGGAAACGGAGAGGATTTTGCGCATGTTCCCGGCGTGGCGGGTCAAAAGTAGACGCAGATAGTCGGCCTCGTGCAGGTCGCGAAAGTCCTTGATGGGCGGCAGGGGGTCCGCCGGATCACCCGGCAGGGATGGCCCCGACTCCGGGGCGGCGTCAGCCGGGGGGGCGCCCGCGCCGCCCCCGGATGCGGCAAAGGCCGCAGCGGGGCGGGTGGCCGTGCCGACCTGGCGTGCGGCCTCGGATTCCTCCACCTTGGAACGCACGGCATGCACCCGGATATGCAGGGGCAGATGGACGGGGTGCAGCACCTGGTCGTCCCGGGCCAGGGCCAAGACCCCCTCCATGGTGTTGCACACCTCGCGGATGTTGCCGGGCCAGGGGTAGGCGCTCAAGGCGGCCAGGAATTCGTCGGAGAGGATTTTTTCGGGCAGGCCCCGGCGCAGGCGGGCCTGGGCCAGAAAATGTCCGGCGAAAAGCGGCACGTCGTCCACGTTGTCCCGAAGCGGCGGCAGGTCGATGCCGATGCCCTGGAGGCGGAACAGCAGATCCTGACGGAAGAGTCCCTGGCGGGATATGGCCTCGAGATCCTGGTTTGTGGCCGCCACCAGCCGAAAATCGCAGGTTTTTTCCTCGCGCCCCCCCACCGGGCGGAACCGCCGCTCCTGGAGCACCCGCAAAAAGGCCTTCTGGGCCGAGAGCGGCAGTTCGCCGACCTCGTCCAGAAACAGCGTGCCGCCGTGGGCCTGGAGGATCAATCCGTCGCGCCGGGAGTCCGCGCCGGTGTAGGCCCCCTTTTCATTGCCGAAGAGCACGCTCTCCACGATGGTCGTGGGCAGGGCGGCGCAGTCCACGACCACAAAGGGCTGGTCCGCCCGGGGGGAGTTGGCGTGGATGGCCCGGGCGAAAAGCTCCTTGCCCGTTCCGGTCTGGCCGGTCAACAGCACGTTGACCTCGCCCACGGCGGCCTTGGCCGCCAATTCCAGGCAGGCGGCGCGCCGGGCGCTCTTTCCGGTGATGCCGTCGAAGCGGAACGTAGCGGCCGGGAGCGTCCCCCCGCCCTGGCGGTATTCCATGGCCCGCAGAAGCGGCGCGGTCATGGTGCGCACCGAGGGGGGCTTTTCGATGTAGTCCCAGGCCCCCTGGCGCATGGCCCGCTCGGCGCCGTCGGCCTCGCCCCAGCCGGTGATGACGATGACCTCCGGGGCCGAGGCGGATTTCCGGATGTCCGCGATGACGTCCAGGCCGTTGCCGTCGGGCATGCGCACGTCCAAAAAAACCACATCCACATCCCCGGCCCGGGCCAGGCGGCAGCCCTCGTCCAGGGTGGCGGCCGTCCTGGCCTCATGTCCCAGGCGGGTGACCACCCGGGTCAGGGCGTCGCGGATGTCGAGATCGTCGTCGATGATGAGAATGTTGCCCAAGACGCCTCCAGGCGGCTGGACGCCGCAGGGGCGTCGTGCGGAAACGGGATGACGGAAAATCCAAAACGGCCCCGGCGTAGGCGCGCCCCTCGGGGAGGGGTTGCCGGAAGGCCTTGCGGGAGACGATGCCAGGCAGCATGGAAAAACTCCATGCCGCTGTCAAGTGATCCGTCGTCCCTTCCGATGCAGTGCAATTGACACATGCAGGTTGCCGGAATAGTGTCATCACAACAGGTTCGGTACATTTTGTTGTATACGCATGGCCGAGTGAACGCACTGTAACATCGGTCATGCCATGAAATCAAATGGTGTATATCGCAGAATGCGGGTTTTTGTGCGTCTGCCCGAACGAGCATCCCGTGAGCGGCCACGGCTTAGATGGCCGCCATGCCCCGGCCTGGACCCCAACCCAGCCCGCGGTCGGCAAGGTTCTTGACAGGCCGCCCCGGCCATCCCATATCACAGGATAGGAAGGCGAAGGCAGACGGCCGGGTCGGTTCCTGGCCGGAAAAAGGGAGGCTTCGCGTCCGCGCCCATGTCCAGACATATTCCCATTGAAAAACTTACGCCCGGCATGGTGCTGGCCGAGGATGTCCGACGTCCGGACGGGGCCCTGGTGGCCACCCGGGGGACGGTCGTCACCGACAGGCACGCCGCCCTCTTCGCCACCCACCACGTGGCCTCGGCGCCGGTCGAGGGGGCGGCTGAGGAACCTGCGCCCGCCGAGCCTCCCCTGGACCCGCTGGTCCTGGAGGCCGCCCGGGACCATGTCCGCTCCCGCTTCGCCCTGGCCGGAGGGCGGCAACCGGCCCTGACCGAACTCGCCAAATTGTGCGTGCCCCGGGTGGCCAGGGACATGGTGCGCCAAAAGACCGCCTTTCCCGATCCGCCGCCGCGCCCGCCCGCCGCCGCCGACCCGCAGGCCGCCCAGGCCCTGCGGACGCCGCCCTCCATCCAGGACATCATCGCCGCCGATCCGGCCCTGGTGTCGCTACCTGACGTGTTCGCCCGCATCTGCGAGGTGCTCAACAACCCCGTGAGCACGGCCCAAGAGGCCGCCCGGGTCATCGGCATGGACCAAAGCCTGTCGGCTAAGCTTTTGCGTCTGGTCAACAGCGCCTTCTACGGCTTCCCCACCAAGGTGGACACCCTCTCCCGGGCTGTGACCATCGTGGGCAGCCGTCAGCTCACCACCCTGGCCCTGGGCATCTCCGTGGTCTCGCTGTTCCGGGATCTGCCCCCGGGACTCACGGACGTCAAATCCGTGTGGAAGCATAGCGTGGCCTGCGGTCTGGCGGCCTCGGCCCTGGCCGGGTGCGCGGCCTGCGCCCCCGACAGCGGAGAGCGCCTGTTCGTGGCCGGGCTCTTGCACGACGTGGGGCGGCTGGTCATGTACCGCAATCTGCCGGAATTTTCCGGCCAGGCCCTGGGCCTGGCCCGGCGGGACAAAACCCTGTTGCGCCCGGCCGAGGTGCGGGTCTTCGGTTTCGACCATGCCGCCCTGGGCCAGGCCCTTCTGGCCGAATGGCGCTTTCCCGAGACCCTGGCCCTGGCCGTGGGGCATCATCACGGGCCGGGACGCCGGGGCTGGACCCCGGATACGGCCATCGTCCATGTGGCCGACGTGGTGGTCAACGCCATGCGCTTGGGGTCAAGCGGGGAATATTACGTGCCGCCCCTTTCGCCCGAGGCCTTCGCCGTCCTGGGGGCGCCCGTCAGCGCCCTGGGCCAGGCCGTGGACAAGGTGGACCGCCAGGTGGAGGCCGTCTTGTCCGTGTTTATGCCCGACGACGCCAAGCCTGCCTGATTCTTCATAAAAACAGCGGATCCCGCCCTTTCCCGTCGCCATCCGCAGGGACCATTTTCCCCGGACGCCGACGTTGGGAGGGCGACGGCAAGGATCGCGTCTGCCTCATCCCGTTCCCCCCGGACGCCGGGCGTCGGCCCGGGGCGGCGGCGTGCGCCGCCTGCGCAAAACGTGGCCCGGTTTCGGCGCAAAGGGAACGCCAGAAAAACGCGGCGCACGGCAGGCGTGATTTTTCTTGAAACGGCAGGGGACGCGGCGCGGAGCTAGATGATGGTGTTTTTGCGGTCGCGGTATTTCCCGAACAGGAAGCCGCACAGGATGCCGATGACGCAGCTGGCGATGCAGGCGACCCCGAAAAAGGCCACCAGTTCGTTGACGTCGCCGATGATCTTGCGGCCGAAGAGGATGTGGAAGAAGGCGTAAAGAATCCAGATCACGATTCCGGCGTGGAAGCCGTAGAACAGGCCGTCCATCATCCGGTCGTGGACCTCCACGGACTCGATGTATTTGTAGCACACCAGTTGGGCGATGACCCCGAACAGGGTGATGGACCCAAACGAGGCCAGAAACTGGATGACCATGACCAGCAGGGAGGCGTAGAGGGGGTCCCCCTTTCGGATGGAGACGATAAGCCCGGGCAGAAGGCTCACCACCCAGATGGCCAAAACGGACAACTCCTGCTGTTTGGTGCGCAAGAGTTCCTTGATTTTGGCTTTGTAGTCCATGGGGTGGCTCACCTTTCGGGGGAGGCGGCCGGGAAAGGCCGCCACGGGGTTTCTCCCGGCGCGTTTGTGCTCGGCGCGATGTCCTCGGGGGAGGCGACCATACGGGGATTTGCCGCCGTCCGCAATGTCTGGCGCAGGGCGGAGGCGGTTTTTTTGATTGGAGTATGCCCGGCGGGGATGCTAGAGTCATGCGGCCGGATCATCAACAGATCAAACCAGACTCTAACCGGCGTCGGTCGGGCCGCCCGGCCGACGCAATCCGCGCCGCCACATGAATGAAACGCCTTCCATCCTCATCGTGGACGACGAGGTGGTCAATCTCATGACCTTGGAATGGATGCTGCGAGATGCCGGTTTCGAGACCTGGCGCGCCGCATCCGGCCCCGAGGCCCGGGCCTTGGCCCCGAAGGTCCGTCCGGATCTGATCATTTTGGATATCGTCATGCCCGGCGAGGACGGGTTCACCACCTGCGAGCGGCTCCTGGCCGATCCGGCGGTGGCGGAAACGCCCATCATCTTCATTTCCGGCCTGGGCGACGTGGACAACAAGGTGCGGGGACTCAAGATGGGGGCGGTGGACTACATCGCCAAGCCCTTCGCCAAGGAGGAGGTGCTGGCCCGGGTCAAGCTGCACATCCGCCTGCGGCGGGGCCATGCGGCCATGCTCAAGGAGCAGACGGACAAGCTGTCCCAGATCCGCGAGGCCCAGCAGGCCATCCTGGTCGATCCCGGGGAGATTCCCGAGGCCCGGTTCGCGGTGCGCTATGTGCCGGTGTTGGAGGCGGGCGGCGACTTCTACGACGTGTTTCCCCTCACGGAACGCTCCATGGGCTATTTCGTGGCCGACATCTCCGGCCATGACCTGGGGGCCTCCTTCGTCACCTCCTCGCTCAAGGCCCTGTTGCGCCAGAATTCCGGGCCCCTGTACACCCCGCAGGAAACCCTGAAAAACATCAATGCCGTGCTTACCGGCCTTTTGAAGGACGGCAAGCATCTGACGGCGGCCCTGGCCGCCCTCAACCGCTCCCGGGGCAGGCTGACCCTGGTCAACGCCGGGCATCCGCCGCCCATCCTGGTTACGGCCGCCGGGCAGACCAGCCTGCTTGACGTGGAGGGCGACATCCTGGGGGTGTTCGACCATATCCAACTCGGCATCCTGGAACGCAAGGTCGAGACTGGGGATCGGATTTTTTTGTACACCGACGGCCTGGTGGAGCGGTTCAAGGGGGAAGTCCGCCCCCGGGATCGGGGGATCGAGGCCCTGGCCCTGGCCTGCCTGGAGACCCGGAATCTGCCCATGCCCGAGGCCGTTTGCGAGGCATCCCGGCGGCTCAATGGCGCAGGGCGCATGCCTGACGATGACATGGTGCTCTTGGGATTTGAAGTTTAGGATGCTGGGGGCGGGCGACGCACGGGATGGCCGACGCCGGATCGGGATGGTCGACGCGGAGAGCGCGGCGGGACAAGGCAACAAGGAGGGGGCGTGGCGTACGCATCGCACATCGATCAGGGCGGCCTGCATGCGATTTTTACGGCAAAGGCGCGCAACATCGACAGGGCCGTGGCCGAGATCGAGGATTTCGTGTCCCAAAACGGCGCCTGGCCGCTTTTCGACATCAAGCTCATCGTGCGCGAGGCCCTGCTCAACGCCGTGCTGCATGGCGGCGCAGGCGACGGAACGCACGAGGTGTCCTGTACGGTGCGTTTCGTGGACGATGCGGTGGAATGCATCGTGTCCGACCCCGGGCCGGGTTTCGACTGGCGGGCCAGGTGCGGCCGCATCCCGCCCCTCGACGCGGAGAGCGGCCGGGGGGTCTGCATCATGGAGGCCTATGCGGATGTGATGGAATACAACGCGGCCGGGAACGTGATCAGGTTGGTCAAAAAAAAGGGCGGGGAGTTCTGCGGGGCGCCCCGGTGTCCAGACGAAGCGGGGGAGACGAAATGAACGACATGGGAAATGAGTCCGCCGCCGTGGTGCTGCGGCCGGGCCGGGATATCGTGGCCTCCACCGTGGAGGGGTTTCGCGTCCAGTGGAAGGAGGCCCTTGCGCCCGGGACCGCGTCCCTGACCGTGGACCTGTCCGGGGTGGCGATGGTCGACTCCGTGGGGCTGGGGCTGCTTATCGCCACCCACAACACCCTGGGCAAGGCCGGGGGAAAGCTGCGCATCGCCAACGCCTGCCCCGACATCCTGGGGCTTTTGCGGACCATGCGCCTGGACAAACATTTCATTCTGGAAGGCTGACGACGCCCGGGGAGACTGGCATGGAGAGCATGGACGACGAAATCATGGCCATGTTCGTGGAGGATACCCGCGAACACCTGGGAGACATCGAATCCTGCCTCATGGACATGGAGCGCGACGGGGCGGACATCGACGAGGAACTGGTGAACAAGGTCTTCCGGGCCGCCCATTCCATCAAGGGCGGGGCCGGGTTTCTCAATCTGCAAAACACCCGGGATCTCGGGCACAAGCTGGAAAACGTGCTGCACATGATCCGTGGCCGCGAGATCGCCCCGGACACCCGGGTCATAAACATCCTGCTCGGCGGCTTCGACCGCCTGCGCAGCCTGGTGGAGATGGGCCCGGCGGGCGACGCCGAGGACATCTCCGGGCTTTTGGCCGGGCTGTCGAGTCTGGCCGTGGAGCATCTGCCCGAGGAGAAAAAGGACGACCTGGCCAGGACCGTGGACATCTCCCTGCCGGGCGGCCGGGTGCTTTTCACCGAGGATCGCCTGAGCCTGGATCAGGCCGTCAGGGGCGGCCGGATGCTCTACCTCGTGGAATATGACCTCATCCACGACGTGCATGCCCGGAAAAAGACCCCCCTGGACATCTTTTCGGCCATGGAGGCCAGCGGGCTGATCCTGGACTGCCGCATGGATCTGGCCGCCGTAGGCGATCTGGACGCCCCGCCGACCAACAGCATCCCCCTGTTCGTCCTTTTTTCCACCATCGTCGAACCCGATGTGGTCAGCTACCTGTTCGCCCTGGACGAACGCCGCATCATCCCCGTGGACGTGGCCTCTCTTTTGGCCGGGGAGGCCCCGGCCGAGGCCGCGCCGCCGGAGGCCGCGCCGTCGTCCCCTTCCCCTGTCCCGGCGGCGGCGGCCTCCCGGGAGACGGCCGATCCCGGGGATTGCGTCGGCCCGTTGCGGCTTTATCGTGCGCCGGACCACACCCGGCTGGCCTGTGCGCCGGACGTCGGCGGGTCGGGCGCGGCGGGCGCCGTCGAACTGACCGGGGCGGACCTGGCCCTGGCCCTGGAGGCCTGCCTGGTCCGGGGGCTGGACGTCAGGCTGGATTTTCCCCCCCAGGCCGAACCCGGCCTGGACGGTCTTCTGGCCCTGGTGAGCGCGGCCCGGACCTTCGCCGTCCGGGGCCTTTCCCTGGCCCATGCGGCCGGGGCTCCCGCCGGTGTCGCCGCCCAGGCCGCCCGGGCCGGATTTACGCTCAGGGCCCTGGCCGAGGCCGGGGTGGGCGGCGATCTTTTTGGCGTTGCCTGAGAAGCGGTCGGGAAAGCCTGGAAAAGGGGGGGAATCCCCCGGAGGTACGCGGATGGCTCTGGAAAACGGGATGCGGGATCTGTTCATGGAAGAGGTGGGGGAAACCCTGGCCGAACTCGACACCGCGCTTCTTGAATTGGAGAAGGCCCCGCATGATGCGGAACTGATCAATCGCATCTTCCGAGGGGTGCATACCCTCAAGGGGGCCTGCGGCATGTTCGGCGTGGACGACGCCGTGGCCCTGGCCCATGCCGTGGAATCGGTGTTCGACCATGTGCGCGGCGGCTGGCGGGATGTGGACAAAGCCCTTCTGGACCTGGCGTTTTCGGCCCGGGACCGGTTTGCGGCCATGCTGGCCGAGGGCGCGGACCCGGCCGCCGAGAAGGACGAGGCCCTGTTGCAGGCCTTTCGCGATTTGTTGCGCACCACCAATCTTACGGAGACGCAGGCGGCCGCCCCTGCCGCCCCTGCCGCCCCTGCCGCCCCGACCACCTCGGCCACCTCGGCCGCACAGGCCGTCGCCGCCGCCGGGGAACCGGCCGCTCCTGCCGCCGCCACGTTCCGCATCCGTTTCGCCCCCAGGCGGACGGAGGGCGTCCTGGCCATTCTGGACGAACTGCGGGGCCTGGGGGAATGCCGGGTGGAGGCGGATTTGGCCGAGGCGCCCATGCTGGCCGATTTCGACCCCGCCGCCTGCCCGGCCCGTTTCACCGTCCTGGTGACCACGGACAAGGGCGAGAACGCCCTGCGGGATGTGTTTCTTTTTCTCGACGACACCTCCGAGGCCACGATTTCGGCCGTCGAGGAATGGGAGCTTTCCGACGCGTGGCAGACCCTTGCGGCGCCGACCGTCGGGGATGCGCCCGAGGCCTTGCCCGAACCGGTCCCGGACGGCCCTGCGGCGCCGCAGGCTGCGTCGGCGCCGACCGTCGCCCTGTCCTCCCCGCCGTCCCCTGCCGTCTCTTCGGAGAACGGCGCTTCAATTCCTATGGCTCCCGAGGCTCCCGAGGCTCCCGAGGGCCCCGAGGCCGCCAAGGCCGCGCGCAAGGCGGCCCCCAAGGAGGCGGTCCACAGCCTGCGGGTGGACGCCGTCAAGCTCGACGAACTGGTCAACCTGGTGGGGGAGCTGGTCATCGCCCAGGCCCGGTTGAGCCAACTGGCCGGGGACATCCACCATCCGGCCCTGACCGGCGTGGCCGAGGAGATCGAACGGCTCTCCAACGAGTTGCGGGACAACACCCTGGGCATCCGCATGTTGCCCATCGGCACCACCTTCAGCCGCTTCCGGCGGTTGGTGCGCGATCTGTCCTCGGACATGCAGAAGCAGATCGAACTGGTCACCGAGGGCGGCGAGACGGAACTGGACAAAACGGTCATCGAGCAGCTCGGCGATCCCCTGGTGCATCTGTTGCGCAACAGCATCGACCACGGCATCGAGTCGCCTCGGGAACGCATGGAGCACGGCAAACCGGCCATGGGCAGGATCGTCCTGTCCGCCAAGCATGCGGGCGGGGAGGTGCTCATCCACATCATCGACGACGGCCGGGGCATGAATCCGGAGAAGATCCGGGCCAAGGCCGTGGAAAAGGGCTTGGTGTCGGCCGATGCCCGGATGACCGACGCCGAGATTTTCAGCCTGATCTTCCTGCCCGGCTTCTCCACGGCCGAGAAGGTGACCAACGTCTCCGGTCGGGGCGTGGGCATGGATGTGGTCAAGCGGGGCATCGACTCCCTGCGCGGCAAGATCGACATCCAGAGCGAACCGGGAGTCGGCAGCCGCATCATCATCAAGCTGCCGTTGACCCTGGCCATCATCGACGGATTGCAGGTCAGATCCGGCGGGGAGCACTACATCATTCCCCTGTCCCTGGTGGAGGAATGCGTGGAGCTGTCGCGGCAGACGGCCAGCCTGTCGGGACGCAACCGGACCATTCATCTGCGCGGGGAGATCGTGCCCTACATCCGGCTGCGGGAGGTGTTCGGGCTGCCGGGCGACGTCCCGGCCATCGAGCAGGTGGTGGTCACCCGGCACGAAGGGGAGCGGGCCGGATTGGCCGTAGACGAGGTGGTGGGGCAGCAGCAGACGGTGATCAAAAGCCTGGGCACCTACATCGGCAGCGTGGAGGGCATTTCCGGAGCCACCATCAACGGCGACGGGTCCATGTCGCTGATCCTCGACGTGCCCACGCTCGTGGCCTCGGTCAAGCGGCAAGCGGCCTAAGTCTTTCTCACATGCCGTAACGGCGGCCGCATCGACCGCGCAGGTGTTTTCTTCGGCGTCCCTCCGTCCGTCATGGAGGACGCTTCCTCTTTGTGTACGATCCTTCTTCGATGTTGTGCGGCGCCTCTGCGCCGACGAGACATCCAATCCCGTATCGCCTGGGAAAAGACCAGCCTCAGGGGAGACGGACGTTCTTCTCCGCTTCTTTTTTCCCCGCAGGCTATGCCTTGCTGCATTCTTGGCGTATCATGAGCATCGATCGTGACGACGCTGGATGAATTTTGCGGGTCAGCCGGAAGGCAGGGAGAGACAGATATGAAATTGTACAGGATTTCACCCGTCGTTTCTCTTTTGGTGCTGTGTCTGGCATTGCCCCAATTCGCCTTGGCCCAGCAGAACTATCAGCCGGTGCATAAAAACGGCGGGGAAAAGTGGCGCATTGGTTTTTATCAGGGCGGCGAGTACAACGACTATGTCCCGGTCACCAAGGCCCTGGTGGTGCGTTTGGCGGAACTGGGATGGATCAAGCCGCCTGTCGGGGAATGTCTGGACACGGCCAGGGATTCCGAATCGGTCTGGACCTGCCTGACCCGGGCGGACAGCGACTATCTGGAGTTCGTGGCGGACGCCTTCTGGACGGCGCAGTGGAAAGACGATCTGCGCCAGGCCCGGCGGGCCGATTTCATGAACCGGGCCACGACCCGGCGCGACCTGGATCTGGTCCTGGCCCTGGGAACCTGGGCCGGGCAGGATCTGGCCACCGACGACCACGATATCCCCGTACTGGTCTGCTCGACGTCCAACGCCCTGTTTTCGGGGATCGTCGCAAGCGCCGAGGATTCCGGCCATGACCATGTGCATGCCCGGGTCGATCCCACCCGGTACGCCCGCCAGGTCCGGCTGTTCCACAAGATCGTGGGGTTCAAAAAGCTGGGCGTGGTTTATGAGAATTCCCGGGAAGGGATCAGCTATGCGGGCATGGACCAGCTCGAGCCCCTGGCCCGGGAACTCGGTTTCGAACTGGTGACCTGCGAGGCGCCGTTTTCCGGCGTGACCCTGGAGGAGGCCGAAGGGGCCGTCCTGGCCTGCCATGAGGAGCTGGCCGCCAAGGTGGACGCCGTCTACCTGACCATCCATCGCGGCCTGAACATGAAAAGCATCGGCAGGCTCCTGGAGCCGCTTTTCGCCCGCAACATCCCCACCTTCGCCATGGGAACCCTCTACGAGGTCAATGCCGGGGCCATGATGAGCATGGCCCAGCCGGACTTTCGCTATGCCGGGGATTTCTACGCCGAGACCATGGCCCGGATACTGAGGGGCGAGCGGCCACGGGACATCAGCCAAATCCTGCTCGACCCGCAGGACGTGCGGGTCAACATCGCGGTGGCCAAACGCATCGGATTCCACCTCCCTGTGGACATCATCAGCGACGCCCAGGAAACGCTGAGCGTCATTGAGGATTTTCGCGAACAGCCGGATTCGGCTGGAAAATAGACGTCCAAAGGCACATCCCAAACCATGTTCCATAAATTTTCCACGAAAATCATCGTTGTGATCATCGCCACCATCGTCGTCATGGCGGCGGGGATCGCCGCCACATCCTGGAGGCGTATCGCCGAAACCAGTTATGCGGCGCAAAAGGATGCGGCCGTCAATATCCTGCGTCTGGTCGCCCAGAATGTTCAAAATCAATATAACCAGCTCGTGGATTTCGAGGTGGAGTTCATCGTCAAGCGCCGTGAGCTCTTGCAGCAGGAGAACGCCACGGTCCTGGCCCGCCTCGACGTCCTGTTGCGAATGTCCCAGGAAGGGAGGATCCCCGAAGAGCAGGCGAAGCGTCAGGCCTTGGAGTGGATCGACGGCCACAGAACGCCGCAGCGGGATGTCATCGTCTTCGATAAGGACGCGGTCAGCTTGTCCCAGGCCGACCGGACCATGATCGGCAAGCCGCTGACGGGATTTCGCAACATCCGTGGCGGGGATGCCTTCGCCAGCATGATCGAGCGCCTGGGCAACGCCGATGAGAATTATGCGGTCATTTCCTGGCCGACCTCCCCTGGCGGGCCCACGCGCAAGCAACTGGCCATCTCTTCCGCCTTCCCGGCCTGGGGATGGGTCATCGCCAGGACCGAACCCATCGACAACCTGGAGGACATCGTGGCCTCCAAACGCGAGGCCATTCTCAGGGACGTGAGCCGGACCATGCAGGAGGCCAACCTCCCGGGATCGGGCTCTTTGTTCCTGGTGCGCGGCGACGGGGAAATCCTCATGCACCCCACGCTTCCCCGGGGACCGCTGGAACAATCCCTGGCCGCAAACCTCATGCCCCGCCTGAAGGCGGCCGCGCAAACCCCCGGCGTCTCGTTCACCTCTGCCTTTGCGAGCCCCGGATCCCAGGCGCCGCCAGCCCAGGAGATAGCTTTTGTCGAATATTTCAAGCCTTTTGACTGGTATCTCTGCTATAGCCTCAGGGGGGAGGATATGGCGGCGGCGGCTACCGGCCTGATCCGGGAACTCCTGGAAATCATCCTGGTGGCGGCCCTGTTGAGCATCGCCACCCTGCTGTACTTCCTGCGGCGGTTCACCAAGCCCGTCGTCGAACTCATGGAACTGGTCACGGGGCTGCCCGAACGGGAATTCGTGCTCGACCAGCGCGGCCGCGAGGCCCTGAGCATGCTTTCGGAAGGACGGGCCGATGAGGTCGGCCGACTGAGCGACGCCTTCCGAGGGCTTTTGGGGCGGCTGGAAAGCCATCTTTTGGAGTTGGACAGGCTTGGCCGGGAGCGGACCATGCACATCCGGGCCCTGGAGAACGCCACGCAAACGCTGGAGGCCCGGGTGTCGGAGCGAACGGCCAACCTGCTGCGCACCAACGAACTGCTCTCCCTGGAGATACGTCAGAGGGAGGAGGCCACCGGCTCCCTGCGCACCAGCGAAGAAAGATTCCGGGCCCTGGCCGAGAGCATGCCCGGCATCGTCTACCTCGTGAAAAACGACGAGCGGTTCTCCATCCTGTATCTCAATGGGTATGCGCAACGCCTGACGGGATATTCCACGGAGGATTTCCTGGAAGGCTTTGTCTGCTTCCTGGATCTCCTGCATCCTGACGACGTGGCGGTCGTGCGCAACCAGACCGACCAGGCGGTGGCCTCCAAAACGCCCTATCGGCTGGAATACCGCATCCGGCGCAAGGACGGGCAGTGGCGCTGGATGGAGGATCACGGCACGGGGGTGACGGCGGCGGACGGCGGCACGGCCTATCTCGAAGGCATGATCAACGACGTGACGGATCGCGTCGAGGCCCAAAAAATGCTGCTTGCGGCCAAGGAGCAGGCGGAGGAGGCCAGCCGGGCCAAGTCGGATTTTCTGGCCAACATGAGCCACGAGATTCGCACGCCCTTAAACACCGTCCTGGGCATGACCGAACTGCTCGGGGAAACGGACCTGTCCCCCCGCCAAAAGCGGTGCGTCTCCAACCTGGCCGTCTCCGGCGGGCAACTGCTGGAACTCATTAGCGACATCCTTGATTTCTCCAAGATCGAGTCGGGAAAACTGGACATAGCCCCGGAGCCGTTCTCGCTTGGCGACATGCTGCGCGATGTGACCGCCATCGTCCGCCCGGCGGCCGAGAAAAAAAGCCTGGGCTTCGAGGTGCGTCTCGACCCCGGGGTGTGGGGCTGGCGGCTGGGAGACGTCACCAAGATCAAGCAGGTTCTCGTGAACCTGGCCTCCAACGCGGTCAAATTCACCCCCTCCGGGGACGTGCGCATCAGCGTGTCGGCCGATGCCAAGGACGCGGCCCGACTGCTGTTTCGCGTCACGGACACGGGCGAGGGCATCGCCAAGGACAGGCAGCAGGCGGTTTTCGACAAGTTCACCCAGGCCGATCCCACGGTCCATACCCGGCACGGCGGCACGGGGCTCGGGCTGACCATTTCTCAAAAACTGGTGCGGGCAATGGAGGGAAACATCTGGCTTGAGAGCGAAAAGGGCCGGGGAACGACCTTTTTTGTCGAGCTGCCCCTGCCCTTTTGCCCGCCGCCTGCCGAGGCCGCAGCCAGCCCGGCCGACACCCGGGCGCCGTCGGCCAGCCATCTGCCCGTGCGGGTTCTGGTGGCCGAGGATGTGGACGCAAACCAGGAGGTGCTGCGGTTGTATCTGCAGGACGCCCCCGTGACCCTGGCCTTCGCCGCCACGGGGGAGGAGGCCGTGGAACAGTTCCGGGCGCAACGCTTCGACGCGGTGCTCATGGATATCGAGATGCCGGGGATGGACGGCCTTGAGGCCACGCGGGCGATCCGGGCCCTGGAACGCGAAACCGGCCGCCCGCCGACCCGCATCCATGCCCTGACGGGCCACGCCCTGCCCGAGTTCCGGGCCAGATGCCTGGCTGCCGGGTGCGACGGATTTTTGGTCAAGCCGCTGGCCAAGCGCGACCTTTTCGCGGTGCTTGGGCTTAAGGCCGACCCGGTTTTGCCCAACGCGACCGACGTGCCGGGCGCGCCAGACGCGCCGGGCGAAAGGCCGCCCGAGGCGCCGTCCGAGGCGGGGCCGGGGCTTGTCGAAGACGTTCCCGAGGCGCTCAAACCCCTGCTGCCCGTGTTCTTTCAGTCTGTGGACAGGCAACTCGACGAGGCCCGGGCCAGGTTCGGGGCAAGGGACTGGGACGGCCTGCGCCGCATCGGGCATACGATCAAGGGGACGGCCGCCACCTACGGCATGTCCGGCCTGTCGTCCTTAAGCCACGCCCTGGAAAAGGCGGCGCGGGAAGAGGACATGGCGGGTACGCGGGTTTCTTTGGAAAAACTCTGTGAGGCCCGGGAACTGGTGAAAATCGAATACCGGCCGGGATGAGGCCGGTTCGTGCGGAAGCCGGAGTCATCGAGAAAGGAGGGGCCATGAAGTTTCTGATTGTCGACGACGACCTGGCCATGTGCCAGATCCTGACATTCTACCTGGCCCGGTATGCCCGGTGCTTTTCCGCCACCAGCACCACCGAGGCCTTGAAGCTGTTCACCCAGCATCTTCGGCGGGAACCGTTTCATACGGTGTTCATGGACATCGAGATGCCGGGATTCAAAGGGCATGACATCGTGGAGCTGTTCCACGAGGCCGAGGAGAAGAGCCACATCCCGGAGAGGCAGCGATTCAACCTGGTCATGGTCTCGGCCCATGCCGACCTGGAGAATATCAACATTTCCCTGTATAAAAACCGGGCCAAATGCTTCATTACAAAACCATTCACGGAATCCGAGTTGTTGCAGGAACTCCAGGCGGCAAAAATACTGGACGGCAACGCGATGTAACCCCCTTTTCCGGGAAAGGCAGGTCTGTTAAAGGATTGGCAACGAGAAGGAGCAAAGGCGGGGGAACATGGATATGCAATCGGTTTGCGTTAAGCTCGGACGGAGCCTCCGCAGCAATGCCATGTCCCGGCATATGGGAGCCTTCCTTGCCGTGGTGCTTGTCGTCGCCCTGGCTGCCGGGTGCGCGGGCATTACGGTCAAACGGGTGGACCCCGGCAAGAGGATGGAGTCGTTTGACCGCAGCGCGCTTTCTTCCAGCAGGCCCAGCGAACGCACCATCGCCTTTCTCAAACAGCGGGATCTGGAAGACTATTGGAAAAGCGACCCCCTCGGGCTCATCACCATGCTCGACGCGCAATACCGCGACGATCCCTCCGGGGATACGCTTTTTGCGCTCATGGAGATCTGCCGCCTGGAGGCCGAACGGAACAAGGCCGTCCCGGAAGACGCCGCCGTCAGCCATCTTTCCTGCGCCCTCTATGCCTACCTGTACCTCCTGAATCTCAAAGACAACCCGCAAGGCAATCTGTACCACCCGTATTCGCGCCTGGCCGCGCAATTCTACAACACCTCCCTGGCCAGATATCTTCTGTACGCCAGGGAAAGCGGCCTGCGGCATGAACGCGGCCGCAAGCTCAGGCTCCTGGTCGGGCAGATCGAACTCGACCGGCGACTCTCCGAGTTGTCCTGGAACCCCGAGGAGTTCGCCGGGTTCAAACTGGCCTATGAATACGAGGTGGGGGGGCTTGAGACATACAATGTGAATCCGGGGCTCGGGGTTCCCGTGGCCCTCATCCGGAAGCAGCAGGAACGGGACACGGCCCGGCCCGAGGACAGGTTCCTTCCGACCATCGAGCAGACCTACGCGGCCACTGCGTTTTTACGCATCAAGCCGGGACCGGAGGGCGGCAACACCTTCACGGCCGATTTCGAGCTGTACGATCCCATGAAAACCGACTCCATCCGGTTGGGCGACGTCTCCGTGCCCCTGGAGATCGACCTCACCACGCCCCTGGCCTACATGATCGCCAACGCCCCCTCGCCGCAGGGAATCACGGGCCTCATGGACCCCGAGGCCACGGCCCCGCAGCAGGGCCTGTACATGTTGCAGCCCTACCAGCCGGACAAGATTCCGGTGATCTTCGTGCACGGGCTCATGTCCTCCCCCCGCACCTGGCTGAGCATGCTCAACGGCCTCATGGGCGATCCGGTCCTGCGCCGCCGCTATCAGTTCTGGTTTTTCAAGTATCCGACGGGCAATCCCGTGCTGTATTCGGCCGCGACCCTGCGCGATTCCATCGCCCAGGTGCGGATGACCTTCGATCCCGAGGGCAAGGATGCCCAGTTCAACAAGATGGTCATCGTGTCGCACAGCATGGGGGGGCTGTTGACGAAAACCATGGTGCAGTCCAGCGGAACGCACCTGTGGGACATGTTCTCCGATGTCGGCATGAAGGACATGGACATGACGCCGGACGAGAGGGCGTTGTTGTCCAGGCTGTTTTTCTTCGAACCGCAGCCCGCCGTTTCGCGGGTGGTGTTCATCTCCACGCCGCACCGTGGGGCCGGGATGGCCGTGGGCGCCATCGGCCGCATCGGCCGGGCCCTGGTGACCCTGCCCGCCACCCTCGTCAAATCGACGGCGGGCGTGTTCGCCCAGGTGGCGAAAAAACGCCCGCCCCATGCCTCGCAGGCCATGCACAGCCTGGATTCCCTGCCCACGGGGATCGATTCCCTGGCGCCGAGCAACCCTGTGCTCAAGTACCTGGTGGAGACCGAAATCCATGTTCCCTATCATTCCATCATAGGCAACGACCGCGAGGCCAAGCCCGGCGGCACGGACGGCGTCGTGCCCTATACGAGCTCCCACCTGGACGGGGCCGCGTCGGAGCTGGTGGTGCAGTCCGGCCACAACGCCCAGGAGCACTCCCTGGCCATCCGCGAGGTGCGGCGCATCCTGCTGGAGCACCTGGGGGAGGCCCCGGGCAGCGGCGGAAAGGCCGGGGTGGAGCGCCCGTGAAGGCGCTGCGGGTGCTTTTGCGGATCGCGGCCGCGGCCGGGGCGACCCTGGCGACCATCTGGGCCAGCCTGGCCGCCTACTGGTCGGACATCCCCGGCCAGACCGGGAGAACGGCCCTGGCGGCGGGCATCGTCCTGGCGGCGGTCCTGATTTTTGCGGGCATCCGGCGGCGGGCCGTGGCCTATGCCGTCTTTGCGGCCGCGTTGGCGGGCTTTGTCCTGTGGTGGGCCGCCATCCCCGCCTCCGGCGTCCGCGACTGGCAGCGCGACGTGGCCGTGCTTCCCTTCGCCCAGGTGCAAGGCGGCATGGTCACGGTGCATAACATCCGCAATTTCGCCTATACGACCGAGACCGACTACCAACCGGGCTACTACGACAGGACGTTCGACCTCACGACGCTCGATTCCGTGGACCTGATCGCGGTCTACTGGATGGGCGACGCCATTGCCCACGTCATGGTGAGCTTCGGCTTCGGGGGCAGGGACTATCTGTGCCTGTCCATTGAGACGCGCAAGGAGGTCGGCGAAGACTATTCTTCGATCAGGGGCTTTTTCAAGCAGTACGAGCTGGCCTATGTGGTCGCCGACGAACGGGATCTGATCCGCCTGCGCACCGGGTACCGCACCCCTGCGGAAGACGTGTACATCTACAGGACGCGCATGACGCCGGAGAACGCCCGCCTGTTTTTCATGGAATATATGAAGGAGATAAACCGGCTGTATGAGACGCCCGAGTTCTACAACACGCTGACGACGAACTGCACCACCAACGTGGTGCGGCATCTGCGGGCCTTCGGCGGCAAGGCCCGGTACAATTGGAAGATCCTGCTCTCAGGCTATGCGCCTCGCTACGCCTACGAGATGGGGGCCCTCGACGACACCCTGCCCTTTGACGCCCTTCGGGCCGCAAGCCATGTGAACGGCAGGGCCGCCACGGCCGGGAATGCGGACGATTTTTCGGCCCGGATCAGGGAAGGCCTCCCGGGCGTGCCGCCTCATGCCTCAGCGGCGGCCTCCGGCAGGTGATGGGCGGTTGCGGCAGGATTTTTCATTGCCTTTCCATATGGCTCTGGTATTCTTTTAGTAATTTGCTGGTATTGTGGGTGTATTTCCCCCCTCTGTCTTTCGTTGTGCATGGATAAGAAAAAAATGATGCCCGAGTATCCTCCAAAAGGAGCCCGCATGATGTCGCCGCGTTTCAGATCCGTTTCTCCGACCCTGGTTTTCCTGTTCCCGGTACTGCTCATGTTGTGGTCCTGCGGGGGCGATGAAGATGCGAAAAAGGCCGCCGCCCCCGAGACGGCCCCTCCGGCCGTGACGGTCATGACCATGGCCCCGGTTCCCCGCGACGTGCCGGTGTACGGCGAATTCGTAGGCCGCACCGACGCCAAGGAGACCGTGGAGATTCGGGCCCGGGTGGAAGGGTTCCTCAAGACGCGCCTTTTCGAGGAAGGCTCCCTGGTCACGGCCGGGGACGTCCTTTTTGAGATCGAGTCCCGGCAGTACGACGAGTCCCTGAAACGCGCCCAGGCCGATCTGGACCGGCAGCAGGCCCTTTTAGCCAAGGCCGCCACAGACCTGTCGCGCTTCGAGACCCTCTACAAGCAGCGGGCCATCAGCCGCGACGAATACGACACCAAGGTCACCAGCCAAAAAGACATGGCCGCCCAGGCGGATCGGGCCAAGGCCGAGCTGGAGACCGCCCGGCGCGACTTAAGCTACACCAAGGTCACAGCCCCCATCTCCGGGCGCATCGGCAAATCCCTGGTCAAGCCCGGCGCCCTGGTGGGCAAGGGCGAGAACACCCTTTTGGCGGAAATTTCCTCCACCGACCCCATTTACGTGGACTTCAGCATTAGCGAACGGGAATACCTGATCCTGGTCAAGGACATGGTGGAGGCCGAAAAGCAGGGGAAAACCGCCGAGAAGGCCCAACTGACCCTGATTCTGGCCGACGATTCGGTCTATCCCCACACCGGGCAGGCGGAGATGGCCGACCGGGCCGTGGACGCCAAAACCGGCACCCTGCCCGTGCGGGCCAGTTTTCCCAACCCCGACGGCATTCTCAAGCCCGGCCAGTTCGCCAAGGTCCGGGCGCTCATCGACACCCAGAAGGGTGCGCTGTGCGTGCCCCGGCAGGCCGTCCTGGACATCCAGGGGGTCAAGACCCTCTACGTGGTCGGCCCGGACGGGACCGTTGAGGCCAAAAGCGTCACCCTGGGGCCGGTGGTGGACGATCTGGCGGCCGTGACCCAGGGGCTGACCCCGGCGGACGCGGTCATCGTGGAGGGGGCCCAGAAGGTCCGCCCCGGGGCCAGGGTCACGCCCATGCCCGTGGCCCCCGGCCCGCCCGGGACCATCACGCCGTCCCCGGCCGCCGCGCCCCCGGGCAACTAGTGCCGCGCCCTCGAAATACGTCTCTGCGCATTTCAAAGAGAACAGTTTGAAACACGTATTTTTTTAGGGACGCGACACGAGGGCCGCACGCCGGACATGGCCGATTTCGCCGCATGCGCGCGGGCAGGGCCCGCCCCGCCGTCCCGGCCGGGCTGCAACGGGCCGCAACCTCTCTTCCTGAAGGCGACGCCATCCCATGGTCAATTTCTTCATCGAACGCCCGATTTTCGCCTCGGTCCTGTCCATCATCATCACGCTGATCGGGGCCATCTCCATCTTCACCCTGCCCGTGGCCCAGTATCCCGACCGCATGTCGCCGCCCATGGTCCAGGTCCAGGCCAACTACACCGGGGCCGGGGCCGCCGTGGTGGAGGAGACCGTGGCCGCGCCCATCGAACAGGAGGTCAACGGGGCCCAGGACATGATCTACATGAACTCCGTCAGCTCCAACGACGGGCTCATGACCTTAAACATCTCCTTCGACATCAGCCGCGACCTGGAGCTGGCCACCGTGGACGTGCAAAACCGGGTGCAACTGGCCCAGCCCAAGCTCCCCGACGACGTGCGTCGCTCGGGCATCACCGTAAAAAAACAGAGTCCGGACATGGTGGTGGCCGTGAACCTCATCTCCCCGGACGGCAGCCGGGACTCGCTTTTTCTGGAAAACTACGCCCGCATCAACATCGTGGACGCCCTGGCCCGCATCCCGGGCACGGGCAACGTCTTTTTGGTGGCGGACCTGACCTACGGCATGCGCATCTGGCTCGATCCGGACAAGCTGGCCAAGCTTGGCCTGACGGCCTCGGATGTGGCCGCCGCGCTTCGGGAGCAGAACATCCAGGCCCCGGCCGGACAGCTAGGGCAGCCGCCCGCCCCGGCGAACACGCCCTTCCAGATGACCGTCCAGGTCAAGGGCCGCCTGACCGACCCGGCCGAGTTCGCGGACGTCATCCTGCGCGCGCAGGAAGGCGGCAACCTCGTGCGCATCAAGGACGTGGGCCGGGTGGAGCTTGGGGCCCAGAGCTACAAGGCCTTCACCCGCCTAAACGGCCAGCCCACCTCCACCATCATCATCTACCAGTTGCCCGGGGCCAACGCCATCGAGCTGGTCAAACAGGTGCGGGCCACCATGGCCGAGGTGGCGGCGATTTTCCCCACGGGCATGGAATACCGCATCCCCTACGACACCACGAAATTCGTCACGGCCTCCATCGAAGAGGTCATCCACACCCTGTTCGAGGCCATCCTCCTGGTGCTGGCGGTGGTCTTCGTCTTTTTGCAGAACTGGCGGGCCACGGTCATCCCCATGATCGCCGTGCCGGTGTCGCTGGTGGGCACCTTCGCCTTTTTCAACATCTTCGGGTTCTCCATCAACACCACCACGCTCTTCGCCCTGGTTTTGGCCATCGGCATCGTGGTGGACGACGCCATCGTGGTGGTGGAGGCCGTGCAGCACAAGATCGACCACGACAAGCTCTCCCCCAAGGAGGCGGCCAAGGCGGCCATGGCCGAGGTGGCCGGACCCGTGGCGGCCATCTCCATCGTGCTCATGTCCGTGTTTTTACCCGCGTCGTTTATGGGCGGCACCACGGGGCGGCTGTACCAGCAGTTCGCCCTGACCGTGGCCATCTCCGTGGCGCTTTCGGCCATAAACGCCCTGACGCTCTCCCCGGCCTTGTGCGCGCTCATGCTGCGTCCGGCGGGCACGGGCGCGGACGGCCCTCTGGGCTGGTTTTTCCGGGGATTCAACCGGGCCTTCGACGTGGTCACCCGGGGCTACGGCGGCCTGGTGCGCCGGGCCATCCGGCTGGCCCTTTTGACCCTGGCCGTGCTTGGGGCGGTCTACGCGGGCACGGCGGGCATCCTCAAGGTGCTGCCCACGGGCTTCGTGCCGGACGAGGACATGGGCTACTTCTTCGTCAACGTGGGCCTGCCCGAAGCCGCCTCCCTGAGCCGCAACGACGCGGCCACGGCCAAGGTCGAGGCCGTGCTCATGAACACCCCGGGGATCGCGGACGTGCTCACCCTGGGGGGATTTAACGTGCTCATCGGCGGTTATTCCTCCT
>Ga0209467_1000382_pt1 | contig 65178 bp, 43 predicted proteins | sample Higcelwee11metaG_FD_187175 | JGI IMG/M metagenome (GOLD analysis project Ga0209467, IMG submission 187175) | Freshwater pond sediment microbial communities from the University of Edinburgh, under environmental carbon perturbations - High... | ecosystem: Environmental > Aquatic > Freshwater >...
GATTCCTTTTGCTGCTCGTATACCAGCCGAACCGCCCGCTCTTTCACCTCGGGTGAAAACCGTGTTTCTTTGCCCATGACCATATCCTCTCAAACTTTGTGGTCTCCGGCAATCCCGGGGCGGTTCAGTATCTCGTTTGAATTCGAGACGGTCGCGTCGATATACTTGATGCCGAGCTTGTCGCATGCCTTCTTGGCCATGTCTATCTGGAACTTTGAATTCTGCTCGCTTGAGCAATACAGGAAGGCGACGGTCTTGACGTTCGGCACCAACTGCTTGAGAAGGTCCATCTGCGCCGCGACGGGGGTAAGGTCCGAGGTTCCGGAGACGTTGGTGCCGGGCGCCTCGTTCGTCTTGACGAGCTTTGCCGTTGCGGGGTCTGTTACCGCGGTGACGAGTATCGGAATGGTGGTGGTCAGATTGGCGACTGCCTGCGCGGCTGGCGTGGCGATGGCGAGAATCAGGTCGTCCTGGTCATTGATGAGTTTCTGCGCGATGGTCTGGCAGTTTGCCTGCTCTCCCTGGGCGTTCTGGAAATCGATCGTGATGTTCTTTCCATTTTCATAGCCCGCTTCCTTGAGTCCGTCGACGAATCCCTGATACGAGGCGTCGAGGGCGACGTGCTCGACAAGCTGGATTACGCCAATCTTGTACACCTTGTCGCCTGCTGCGGCCTTCCCTTTGCAGGACAGAAGCAGCGCGCAGGACGCGATCGCTATAACGATGAGCTTGGTCATTTTCATTGAATTACTCTCCATAACAGTCGATAAAACTTTGCGATTCACAATAAGAAAACAGTGCGGAAAAGTCAAGAATGATGGCAAGCAATGTTTAAATACGCGGAAAATACGTGTTTATCGCAAAGCCTTCCGTGTTATACTTACAAGCGGTGGAGGTAAATATGTATGAACCCTGGTTAGTTTGGGCATTGATCGGAATCGGTTGCATCGGCCTTGAGATGCTTATGCCCGGTTTCGTGATCTTCTTTTTCGGTCTTGGCGGGCTTGCGACAGCGCTCTGCTGTCTTGTTCCGTTTATATCGGATCAGGTTTGGTTGCAGATTCTTCTGTTCGTAGTGTTTTCGGTTTTTTCACTCGTATATCTCCGCAAGAGATTTACCCGAATCTTCGGCGGCACGGTTTTCGATCCTCACAAGGGTAATGCCGATGACGAGGGTGTCGGCGGTTTGGCCGAGGTTATCGAGGATATCGGGTCCCTCAAGGAAGGGCGCATTCGCTTTCGCGGAACGAGCTGGAAAGCGAAGACGGGATCAGGAGTTTTTGCGAAGGGTGATATCGTGCGGATCGTTTCGCGCGAGGATTTGACGTATATCGTTGATCGTGCCGGGGATGAACCCGGTAAAAATGGAGGGAACTAATGCCGGTTTTTTTGGTTTATCTCGCCGCGTTTATCTTTGTCTTGATCCTGTTCAAGATCGCGGTTGTCGTGCCCGAGCAGGAATGCTATGTCGTTGAGCGCCTTGGCAAATACACGAAGACGCTCGAGGCCGGGTTTCACCTGTTGATGCCGTTTGTCGACAATATCGCGTACCGGCAAAATCTGAAGGAGGATGCGCTCGACGTAGATCCCCAGATTTGCATTACGTCCGATAACGTGCAGGTTGAGGTTGACGGCATCCTGTATCTGAAGGTCATTGACCCAGTCAAGGCGAGCTATGGCATCGATAACTTCCGCTATGGCGTTACGCAGCTCGCGAAGACCACGATGCGCAGCGAGGTCGGAAAGCTCGAGCTCGACAAGACCTTCTGCGGTCGCGAGGGCATTAACGATAACATCGTTCGCGCGCTCGACGAGGCTTCCGAGAGCTGGGGAATCAAGGTTACCCGGTACGAGATCCGGGACATCACGCCGACGGCGACGATTCTCGAGGCGATGGAAAGCCAGATGCGCGCGGAGCGAATCAAGCGCGCGAACATCCTCTCGAGCGAGGGAAAGCAGCAGGCACGCATCAACGTGTCGCTCGGCGACAAGCAGGACGCGATCAACCGCTCGATGGGCGAAAAGCAGCGCCGCATCAATATCGCCGATGGTCGCGCGAAGGCCATCGAGATAACGAGTAAGGCGACCGCCGAAGGGCTTAGCGTCGTCGCCGAGGCGCTTTCGATACCCGGCGGAAAAACCGCGATGGGCATCAGACTCGCGGAAAGCTATATCGCACGTTTCCGCAATACCCTTGCCGCGTGCGACGTCTCGGTGTATCCCGAGGAACTCGCAGGGCTTGCTTCCGTCGCCGATATCATCAAGGGCGTTGGAAAAGGCGCTCCGAAGGCATCGCAGGTCAGCGCATTCGCAAGTCATGGGCAACAGTCCGCGACCGGCGCGGGAGGTGAGAAATGAATGCATTTACTCCGCTTTTTATCATGATCGCGGTATTCGCGTTCGTGTTCGTCATTACGCTTTTTAGAAGCCTTCGAGTCGTGCCCAATAAAACGGCGCTTATCGTCGAACGACTCGGAAAATATAACAGCACGCTTGAGGCGGGATTTCATGTGCTCTTTCCGTTTCTTGACAAGGTTCGCTACAAGCAGACGCTCAAGGAGCAGGCGGTCGACGTTCCGGCGCAGGATTGCTTCACCCGCGATAACGTGCAGGTGCGCGTCGACGGAGTCCTATATCTCCAGGTGGTAGACCCGAAGAAGGCGAGTTACGGCATAAAGAACTATTCGTATGCGACCGTGCTTCTCGCGCAGACGACCATGCGTTCGGTTATCGGCCAGCTTGAGCTCGACAAAACCTTCGAGGTGCGCGAGCAGATAAACGGGTTGGTCGTCAAGGCGGTCGACGAGGCATCCGATCCATGGGGGGTCAAGGTTACCCGCTACGAAATCCAGAATATCAAGGTTTCTGAGTCGATCATGGACGCGATGGAAGCGCAGATGAAGGCCGAACGCGAAAAGCGCGCCGAAATCGCGCGCTCGATCGGCGAGATGGAAACGAAGATCAATCTTTCCAAGGCCGCGTACGAAGAGGCCGTGAACCTGAGCGAAGGCCAGAAGCAGCGCATGGTAAACGAGGCGGAAGGCGAGGCGAGCGAGATCGTCGCGGTCGCCAAGGCTACCGCCGAGGGAATCAGGAAGGTCGCCGAATCGGTGAACGTAAAGGGCGGCGAGGCCGCTGCGAATCTCCGTCTTTCCGAGAACTGGATCGACGCGCTCGGTGGTATCGCGAAGTCGGGATCGAAGGTATTTATCTCGGCCGATCTCACTGACCTTACCGACGTGACCGCCAAGGCCGCTCGGATGCTCGGGGAAAAGTAACTTTATATATGGAGGAACGCGCAGTGCGCGCGTTCCTCGACCGTTGTTTCCCGACGTCCTTTTCACTTGACAGACTTTATTGCCTAGGTCTAGTATTAGACATGATCCAATATAAGAGTATTGCCAGTAATGATAAATGTGCATGCAAGGGCGCGTTTATAGACCGCTTCGTTCAGCCTTCGATACTCGTACTCCTTTCCAAAGAGAAAATGCATGGCTTCTCGATTCTCAGAAAACTTCAGGAAAGCAAGGATATCGACTATTCGTCCATAGACCCGACGGGTCTGTATCGAGCGCTCAAAAAAATGGAAAGCTCGGGCATTATCTCGGGTGAATGGTGCACTGATGAATCCGCGCAACCGCGCAAGGTTTACACGATCACCGATGAGGGCAGGCAATGCCTCGCATTCTGGAAAGAGACCCTGACGGGCTACGCGCTGAGCATCGAACGGTTGGCGCAAGCCGTTTCGGATAGCCTGGATGCGACCAACAAACGTTTCAAGAAAATGTAATATGGCAAAAAAAGAATTTTTTGGTGAGTTTATCGGGACCTTCTGCCTTGTTTTGTTCGGGTGCGGCTCGGTTGCCGTAACGACGCTTTTTAACGCCCATCAAGGTCTGCTTCAGATAGCGCTTCTTTGGGGCATTGCCGTCACGATCGCGATTTACTGCACGCGCACCCTCTCTTGCGCACATTTCAATCCCGCGGTTTCTGTCGCGATGGCGTTGACCGGCAGACTCAAGGCTCGGAAACTTCCCTTGTATCTCGCTGCGCAGTTTTCGGGAGCTTTTTCCGCGGGACTCGCTTTATATATTTTCTTTTCACCGTCAATCGCGTTTTTTGAGCGGGCGCACCATATCGTGAGGGGCTCTTATGAATCCATCCAGACGGCAAGGATTTTCGGCGAATACTATGCGCACCAAGCAGGTTCCGCGGGCGTTGATTTCGCCCTCGCGATGGGAGCGGAATCGTTTGGGACCTTTATGCTGGTTCTTGCGATATTATTCCTGACCGAACGGTGCAATGCCGGAAAGCCTGACGACAAGCTCGCGCCGATCATGATCGGCCTTTCGCTGACGTCGTTGATCTGCCTTCTCGCTCCGATCACCCAGGCAGGCTTTAATCCCGCACGTGATTTTGGCCCGCGCATGGTCGCCTTTATCTTTGGTTGGGGCGCAAGGTCCTTTCCTGACGCGAACGGTGGATTTTTCTGGGTTTATATGATTTCGCCTGTCGTGGGCGGCGCGCTCGCGGGATTTCTTTTTGCGACGATGATGGAGCCGCTCTTGAGCAATCGACGAAAGGACGTTATGGCAAGTGATGTTAAGGAGGCTGTAGAATGCAATCGAGATTGATCATCGTTGGCGGTTTTTTGGGCGCGGGCAAAACGAGCCTTCTTTGGGAGACCGCGAAGCGGCTCAATCACAAATGCCTGAAGGTAGGGCTAATTACGAATGATCAGGCATCGGAACTCGTCGATACCGCGTTTCTCGAGACTATTTCAAGCGATGTTCGCGAGGTTAGCGGCAGCTGTTTCTGCTGCAATTTCGAGGGATTTGCCGGGGCAATACGATATATCGCGGACAAGAACACCGACGGTATAATCATGGCCGAGCCGGTTGGAAGCTGCACGGATCTTTCCGCGACGCTGATGCAGCCAATCAAGGATAAATTCGGCGAGGCGCTCGAGCTTGCGCCGTTGACGGTCCTCGCCGATCCCGCAAGGCTTCGGGCCGTTCTAGACGGCGCATCTTCCGATGCTTCATATATCCAGGAGAAGCAATTCGAGGAAGCGGACATACTCCTTATCAATAAGTCGGATTTGCATTCCGGCGACGAGCTTGCGGCGTTGATAGAGCGCGCTAACAAACGATGGCCCGGCATCCGCGTTCTATCCGCAAGTGTGAAGACGGGCGCTGGGCTCGATGATTGGATTGCGGTCGTGTTGACCGAAAGTGGCGGCGGAAGAAGAATCGCCGCCGTAAACTATACGACCTATGCCGCGGGCGAGGCAGCGTTTGGCTGGGTAAACGCGAAATATTCTCTTCTGGGTAAAGACTTGGATATGCGTGCGCTTGCAGCGGATTTCATCTCGGGGTTGGGAAAACGGTTTAAGGAGATTTCGGCGAATATCGGGCACGTGAAGTTTCTGCTTCAGGGAACGGATTGCCTGGTAATTGGAAATATCGTGGGGACGGATGCGGTTGAGGCATTGAGAGTTCTTGAAAGGAATGACGAGTCGCCTTCGATCACGATAAACGCCCGGGTCGAGATTCCCGCAAAGGAACTTGAATCGATAATTGTCGACGCGGTCTCCACATCCTTCGGCAAAATCAAATACGAGCAGGTCACGCTGAACTGCCTGACTCCCGGCGCCCCGAACCCCACGTATCGTTATTCCGACGTCGTCGAAACGAAACGCGCGTGATGGTTCAGGAAGGATCGTAGGGAATCAGGCAGTAGCGTGTACCTGCGATGTCGCCTTATTTCTTCGGCTTAGTCCCGAGATACAGGAACTTCAGGTCCCAACGCGCGAGAAGGCGGATAATCGCCGGAACGACGACCAGGGCGCCCGTTGCCGTGAAGACCATGCAGGCGGCGACGAGCCCGCCAAACTGTACGAGCGGAACGAAGTTCGATACGACCAGAACGATGAAGCCGCCGAAAATCACGAACATGTTGTAAAGAATCGCGCGACCTTTATGCGTGATCGAATTCTCGAGCGCAGCGTGAATGTCGGGTTTCGTTCGCAGTTCATTTCGATACCATGTTATGAAATGGATCGAATAGTCGACGCCGATTCCGATCGCGATGGAAGAGACTATTGCGGTTGCGGCATTGAGCGGGATTTTCAGGAAACCCATAAGACCGAAGTTGATGAGAAGCGTCATGAAGATCGGCGTCATCGCGATTATGCTCATCCAAAAGTCGCAAAGCACAAAGAGCAGCAAGATAAATACGATGATGAGGCAGATGATGATGCTGGTGATCATGCCATCGACGAGGAGCGTGTTCGCCACGTTATAAAGGTTCGCCGTTCCGGAAATCTGAACCTGCAGGTTGTTTGCCTCGAGGAATTCGGGTGAGAAGTAACTCATGCAATACTGTCGAACGATTTCGGTTTCGGCGCTTGAGACGCGTTTCATGGTCAAGCTGATCCTGAGCTTGTCATGGTTTGGTGTTAGGACGCTACTGACGTCCCCCGAGAATATCAGGAGGTACTGGCTGATCAGTTCCTTGCTCTGCGGGAGTGTGTAGTAGGTCGGGTCGCCGCTGTTCATTTCACGGTTCATCTTTCGCGCGATATTGTTGAACGACATCACCTTCCTGACGAAGGGAAATTCTCCCTGGACGTCTTTCTCGAATCTTTCGATCTCGTTCAGAACTTCAGGCGTCGTAATCTCGATTATCTCCGCGTTCTCGTCTGTATCCTTTCGTGTAGTCGGATCGCTCAAGTCGGAATCAAGAATGACGTTGAGGGTCATTGTTCCCGCGAGCTTTTCGTTTAGCCGGTCGTCTGCAACGTGAATCGGGTTATTCTTTTTGAAGAAGGACACGTTGTTGAGTTCCGTAACGACCTTGAAGGCGCCGAAGAGCGATATAAGGCATAGCACGATGCTTGCCGCTAACGCGAAGGTTGAATGGCGCTTGTTGAGCTTGACGAATTTCGCGAGGAGCGCGCTGACCGGGCCCTTTACCTCTTCGGTGTTGAAAACGGTTTTCGGTTTCTTCGACGCGAGTATGATGGCCGGCAGCACGTACAACGCGCCGACGACTCCGATAAAGTCTCCGATCGCGGTGAAGATACCGAAGTTCTTGATCGGCACGAAGTCCTCGGCGATGAGCGCGCCAAACCCGACCATGACGGTGATGCCTGAAAGGGTAATCGCGAGACCGACGTTCTTCATGTTGCCGTTCAGGATCGCAAGCTTGTCCGTGTCGGGCGAGAGGAGATAGTGGTTCATTTGATGTATCGCGTAAGCCGATACGATCGCGACGAGGAGAACTGGTATGGTTATTCCCACGATCGTGATTGGGACGTTGCAGAACGCCATAATGCCCATCGAGCTTACGACCGAAAGAAGTATGATCATCGCGGGATAGACGACGCCCTGAATATTGCGAAAACACAGATACAGGATCAACAGTACGACGATGACGACGAGCGGCAGAAGGAGTTTGATGTCATCGAACATCTGCTGCGCGATCATGTTGTCGATGACCGGCTCGCCGTCGAGGTAAGTCTTGAATTCGGGGTTCGACTTTTCCTTGATGACGTTCGCTATCGCGTGGTCAAGTGCTGCCTTTACCTCGTTGTTGCCGGTTTTGAGGCTGACTATGATCGGCGTGAGCGTCGCGTCGCTCGATACGATGGTGCCCTCGTATAGTTCCCAGCTCGCGATCCGTTCCTTGAGACCCGCGATATTTTCGCTCGTTATCTCCTCGTTGTCGACGAGCTGCTTTACAACGAGCGCGTCATCCTCGCTTGCGATATAATCCGCGTTGACGAGGCTTTGGATCTTGTCGATTGGATTGTTGTAGTATTCGTAAAGGAGCCGTGAATCGACTTTTACCGCCGCCTTCGAAACCTTTTCGGCGAAGGGCCGATCCCAAGCGAAGTTCTCTACGAGCGCATCCGTCGAGGTTATGAGCGGGACGAGCGTTTCGGTGTAGTTTCCTTCATTAATGCCAACTCCCCGGAGTGCTTCGATGACCTGGGCGCCTTCATTGTCGGACAGGTGAAGAAGCTTTGCCATGTTCTTTGCGGGGATGACATTGTTGAGAGCCTCGATGGAATCCTTGAGTTCCTTAATGTACACAAGAGTCTTTTCGTCGTAGATGTTGCTGGCTTCGACGCCAACGAATATCATGTCGCTCGAACCGAAGCGGTTTTCATCCTCGTAGTAATCGCTGATTACCCGCGAGCGGTTATTGGTCGGCAGCATCGATTTTATGTTCGCGTCAAAGCGTATCTTCGGTATTCCGAATGCGGTAATGACGGTGATCAGCAACGCAGCAGCTATAATGATCCAGGGTTTTCGGTAAGCCTTCGAACTCCAGATAAGAAACTTTTCAAGCATGTGATGGTGCTCCTTCGGGAATGCACCCGGCGAAATATGCGTTCCGCCGGATCAATTTTACTTTTTAAGGTCGTAATTCCATTTGTACGCGACCTTCACGTATACGTTGTTTGACGGGGTGAAGATGCCGATCATGTCCTTCTCGTCGTCAAGCTTGACGTCGCCGTCTTCCTTTATCCATGCGTAGTAAAGGTCGGCTCCGATCATTATGTGAAACGAATCGACAGGCATGAAATCGAATTCGGGATTGAGCGCGAGGCTGCCGAGGCGTTTCGTCGTCGAGTCATCATATTTGAAGGGTACCATGTAGACCGCGGTTACCTGCGGGACTACCAACGAATCGAGAAGGTCGAACTTCAGGTTGATTGAGGCACCTTGGAGATACCCTTGGTTGTCGAAGCCGAGGCCGTCGACGGTAGAGCGCTGATAGAGCTCGAGCATGTAATCCCTGTCGATCAGGTTTGCCATCGTAGGCGGGAGCGAATAGTCATCGCCGTAATCGCTGTTGTATCCCGGTATCCAGGATCCGATAAGCTGGAAGTTTACGTAATAGCTGTCGTTGGGCCCGAAGTTCGTGTCGAGACCTGCCGTATAGTCGAACTTCGACCTTCGCGTTGACCAATCGTCCGTGCCGGAATTCTCGGTAAGGCTGTATGCGCCCTCGAACCATAGACCAAACGTCCCTACGGTCGTTTTCGCGTCCGCGCCAAAACGATGAATGCGTTTGCGTTCCAGGCTTATCGATTCAATCTTATATATTGGGCCTGCGGTAACGCTGATGACGGGCGTATAGTATTGGTCATAGTCGTAGAGATAGCTGATCGAAAAATCCGCAACGCTCGAGCGATAGCTTATCTTCGCGCCGGGGATGGCGCTTTTGGGCGAAAAGTCGAGCGACTCGTACGATACCGAACTGTCTGTTGCGCCAAGCGCGGACAGGCTTGAGCCCGTAATCGCTTCCTTGAAATCCTCGGGCCAACGGTCGGCCTGCTCGTACGGAATGTATATCGCCTCAAGGGATATGGCGTCGGTTGGGTACCAGACGGCGTCGAGGGCAAGGACGGGTATCTTGTCGGCGTTGACGCCGACGGTATAGTCGCGCGGATTGAGGTTGTCGGTTGGGTTTCGCTTATCCGCGACGCCCCAGGCGAAAATCTGGTATCCCGCGGAAAGCCTGAAACCCTCGGGACTCCAGCTTATATAGTTTTCGAGCGGTCGCACGCGCGCGAGCGAATTCCATGTGCCATATTGATCGTTGTTTCCCGCGTCAACCTGGTCGTTCTGGTTTTGCAGAAGGTCGAACTCCCAATTCGAGACGAGCTTGACGTTTCCGTCCTGCACCTCTATGCCAAGGTCGTTACGGAGCGCGGGAGTCTTGATCTCGCCGTCATAGTTGAAATCGGATTCCAGGACCGGCGCGTGATAGCCAAGTTCATGGGAACCCGAAAGCTTGAGGGTGAAAGGCCTTGCAATTTCAGGGATTTCAGTTTCCTGATTTCCTGCTTGCATGCTTCCGGTATCGGCGTCGCCTGCATCGGCGAAAAGATCCGCCGAGTTCTCCTCGGCGAAGGCCATCGCGCTCAGCGCGAAGCCGAGCGTGGCCAATAGTGTCCAATATTTGCGTTCCATAATGCGTTATCCTTCTGCCAGAGGCGGATTACTGCTCAAGATTCTGGACTGAGAAAACGGAATCCTTGAGACCGGTATTCACCTGTATTTCGTTCAGCGCGAGCAAGGTCTTCGTTCCTTTCTTGATGTTGCTGACGATAGTCTGGGTCGGGACGAGTACTCCCTTTACGGTTTCGACCTTTACGAAGAGAAAGGTCTTCAGGAGGGAGCCGTCTTTTTTGTCGAAGGCCTCGAGCTTGTAGACGAATCCGTTGTCCATATTCACGTACATGATTTCCTTGGCGTAGGGGGACGTTGTCTTGGTCGGTTTCGCCTCAATCTTGTGGAACTTCATGCCCGCGAAGGCCTTGTCAGCGATGGTTACGTTTTCGGCGATAAAGGTATACGTTGCGTCCTCGAAATACTTATCTTCAAGGTCATAGAAGAAAAAATCGGAATTGACGAATTCCCCGTCCTTGCTCGCTGAAGATATCTTGCGAACCTTCTTGAGCGCCGGGAGGTAGAGCCGTTGGTCGGAATCCGCGCCTTTGTGCGAGAGGGTGAGGAATTTCGTTCCGGCGACATCGGCCGGTTCCTTGAACACGAGATACGCGTTCTTTCCCTCCTGTCCTTCCTTGTAGTTAATCTCGAGCTTGCGAATCTTCTTTCCGCCGTTTTTGTCGATGAGGGTCATGACGGCATTCGACGATTTAGTATCGGCGGCCTTCTTCAGGTTAAAGTACTTATGGGCGATTTCGTCACCTTTTGCGTCCGCAAAAGTCGCGGTCACGAGCGATAGCGCGAATGCAGCGCAGATCAGTTTTTTCATAAGAATTCCTCCAAATAGAATTTGATATTTTAAGCGATCATCGCGCAGTAAAGCTTTTCAGCCAGGGGCGCGATCGTCGTCTTTAAGCCCTCTTTGTCGTTCCAATCGCGTGCCACCAGGGCAAGCAATATCCTTCCAACCATCAAGTCCATGAGCTCGGCGACGTTTTCCCGCAGGTTTTGATCGCACTGTTTTCCTTCGTTTACGTTACTTCGCACGATTCCGTATAGCCGGTCGATGCTCCACTGGTAGAGCGTTCCATACTTAAAAAAGACTTCCTTTAGCACCGAGCCCTTGATGTTATCGAAGCTTCCAAACATCAGTTCCTTAAGCACGAAATACTCATCGACGAGATTCTCGAAAAATCGGCGTACCTTTGTCTGCGTGGTTACGGAGGGATCATTGTAATAACCCTCAGACAGTGCCTCTTCCTTCCGTATTCTTTCCTCAATGATGGAGAAGAATATCTCGTCTTTGCTCTGGAAATGGAGATAAATCGTTCCTTTTCCGAGGCCGCAAGCCTTTGCTATATCCGCGACAGAGGTTTTCGCGAAGGATATCTTGGAAAATAGTTCCAGTGCCGTATCGCGAATTTGCCCTTTATCCATTTTCCCTCCATCAGGTAAAACCACTGACCAAAAATATAAGTGGTCAGTGGTTAATTTAATAATACTGATCAGCAAAAAAAATATCAAGTGAAAAACCGATTTTTATGATTTTTTAGTGCATATCCGGGCTAAATCGATCGTGAAGAAATTCCTCTATGATTGCGCTTTCGTCAGGAATCTCGGAGGCTTGCAAGGCGTTAAAGGCGCGAAGCAGCGTGCCTGCCTTTGGTGATGCCTTCGAGAATACGATATATGACTTAACGCCCTCACCGGGGAGGCGGAGTACCTTGATCTGACGTTCAACCCCCTGTCGACGGGCTTCGGCGATGCAGGAATAATCATTTTGGTCAAGGATCGCGTCGATTCGCCCCGAAAGCAGTTTCCCGAGGTTTTGGACAATCCAGGTATCGCCCGCGACGTAATCAAACTCGATGTCGGTCGCACCGGCAAAGAAGCTTCCGGGATAGGCGCCGAGAAGATAGCCAATACGCATTCCCGCGATGTCCTTGATCGACGCGATTGACTCGAGTCGATGTTCCGCGCGAACGGTCAGCGAGGGATGAAAGACGATACTCGGCTTGTCGGAATAGAGCAGGAAGGCCTTACGCTCCTCGTTCATGCCGAGTTCGAGGCTCATATCGATTGCGCCAGTCTTTAAATATGCAAGAAGCCGTGCGATGGGAAGCAATACTATGACAGGCTCGTATCCGAGCGCTTGCGCGATCGCCTTTGCGTATTCGACGCCGGGACCGTACGGTTCACCATCTTGCGTTCGCTGCATCACGACGGGATAATGGGGAAAAACACCGATACGAAGAGTTTCAGCATGAAAAGAACCCGCAACGAGAACGCAAAGAATCAATGCAGAAAAGCGTCGCATGCTAACCCTCCTGATGTAATTCTCAACTGAATTATACGCTAGTATCGTGCTGCTTTGCGCGTTCCGGTATTGAGAAAAACCGCAAGCAGCAACGCGGCGCAGACGGAAAGGCTCGCGCCGAATGCGAAAGGCACCGTATCGTTGAAGGTAGTCCACAGGATACCTGCAATGACGCTCGCGGGAAAGAGCGCTATGCCCGTAATCGTCGAGTGAAGGCCGAGCATCGTGCCCTTGAGATTGGGGTGCGAAATTTCCGTGATAAAGGCGCGTTCTACCCCCGCAGTGAGAGCGGTATACAGTCCATACAGCGCGAACGCCGCAGCGATCGTCTCCCGGTTGCGCGCAAAGGCAAAGAGGAAGTAAACGACCGCGAACGTAAGGTATCCGGCGATCAAGAGCCGCTTTCGTCCGAGCCGGTCGGAAAGGCGACCGAACGGAATCGCGAGAAGGGACGAAATGAGGTTGTAAACGAAATAGAGCAAAATGACCGATGACGGACTGAATCCGATTTTTTGCGCGCGGAGCAAAAGAAAGGTGTTTGATGAGTTGCCAAGCGTGAATACGAACGCGACGAGGAGATAGAGCTTGAGGCGCATGTCGATTCTTTTGAATCCCCCGACGAGGTTAAGCCGTTGTTTAGCCGGTATGGGTGAACGGGTTTCGCGGATAAAAATGAACATGGCGAGCGCGAATATTGACGGAATGCATGAATAAAGGAATATGGTCTTGTAATTTGCTATGCTTTCCGATCGGGCAACGATAAACCATGCGACGAGGATACCGGCGGCGGAGCCCGCCATATCCAATGCTTTATGAAGGCCGAACGAGTGGCCCAGCTTGTCAGCTCGCGAGCTTTCACTGACGAGTACGTCCCGGGGGGCAGTACGCACGCCCTTACCGAATCTGTCGATGACTCGCGCGAGAAGGATGCCCGTCCAGGATGTCGCGAAAATAAGCGCGATTTTATAAATGAATCCCGTCGCGTAGCCGGAGAACGCGATCAATTTCTTTTTTCGGTATCGGTCCGTGACGTATCCCGAGAAAACCTTGAGGAGGCTCGCGAGGCTTTCGGATATTCCCTCGATAAGGCCTATGAGCGCGGGGGTCGCGCCAAACGCCGCCGTAAGGTAGAGCGGGATGAGGGGATACACCATCTCGGTGCTCAGGTCGGCGAAAAAGCTCACGAGGCCGATTAACAGTACGTTGTTCATTCGTGCCCTCCTGTTACCTTACTATGCGCTATATCCTGCCAAAAGTCACGAATTTGTTGAAGAGAAACTGTACGGTTCCCGCGATCAGCACGGCCACGATCTTTACCGGAACGTCATCAAAGGCGAGTACCCGCGTCCCGAAATACAGGATGCCCATCGAGGCGAGCATGCCGAAATAGCAGATCCCGTAAAACGAGATCGCGCGGCGAAACAGTCGGTGCGTTTTCCGGAAATTGACATGGGCATTGAGGAGAAAGCTGACGGTTATTCCGATGTTCACGCTGAGGAAATTGGCCGCAAGATACCAGATCGAAAACGCGCGGGTAAAGATGAAGTAGAGCAATCCATCCGTCGTCGCCGCGATGGCGCCGATGCAGAGGTACATTGCGGTTTCTCTCATTGTTTTTTTTCCGATCGCGCGCATATGATCGCCTACCGTATGCGCGCGCCTGGCCTGATGGACGTGGCAACCGAAAGGAGTCTCGCCGTCTCAACGGGACCGTATGGGTCGCGGTCATTCATCGTCTCGTCAAGGCAAGTGCCGGGAACGAAGGTCGCGAGCTCCCAGTCCGCGTCATTCGGCAGGAGCGACGCAATGACGCGGAGTTCCTCCTCGCCGACAAGGCCTGGCACGAGTACCGTCCGGTATTCTACCCGAATCCGCGGACGGACTCGCTCAAGGATCTCGAGCGATCGGATCAGGGCTTGCCCCGCCATGGGACCCGCCTCGCTTTCGGTCGTAAGCTCCCCGTATCGCGCCGGGCTTGTCTTTACGTCGATCGCGATCATGTCAGGAACCAAATCGGGGGATTCAAGAATCGTTTTTAACCGATCGGGGAGCGTTCCGTTCGTGTCGATCTTGACCGCGAGATTGACCGATCGCGCCTTGCGGATGAGATCCGGCAGCGCGGGTGAAAGTAGCGGCTCGCCTCCCGAGATCGCGATCCCCCCGAGAACACTCGCTCTGCGTTCAAGATGGGAATAGATATCCTCTAGCGATACGTATTCATTTTCCGTTTCGCTTTGCGCGCGTGGGCCCAGCACCACGCTCGCGGTCGCGAGTTCGGCGTTATGGCAAAAGGGACAGCGAAGGTTGCAACCGGGCAAAAAAACGGCCGCTGCGACGCGGCCGGGAAAATTGACCAGGCTTGTTTTTACGAGACCTGCGTTCATGCGGCATTCTTCACGCGAACGCGGCCTCGGCGGTAACGAGCGCGGGAATCGCGCGGATTTCCTTCACGGAATGGGCGCGCGCGACTTCGTTCGAGTCCGCGTCGAAGAATATCACGGTTGGCGTCGAGAACACGCCATAGGATCCCGCGCGGATCATGCCTGCCTCGGTATCTACGTCGATCTGCTCTCCGGAAAAGGGCAGGTTTGCGCAGCACGCCTTAACGGGAGGGCAATTGGGGCAAGTCTTACGGACAAAGAGCTCATAGCGATATATCGGGCCGGGAATCGCGGCGTTTCGCGCGATTTCACTTGCATGAATAATGGCTGCGGTCTCTTTCGCGCTTTTTATCGCGATCGCCTGGGCGCCGTCGCCCGCGCAAGTGGAATCAAGCGGAAGATGCTCGTTGATGCGGCCTGCGTCGGCGACAAAAAGCTTGCGATGGTTGTATTCCTCGCGCTTACCGCGGTTCCAGTTCCGCACCGAGCGGTAATACCCGACGATGCGCGCGTAAACCTCCGTCGTGGTTCCGTGCACGTCCTGCAATTCTGCCTTCGCGTTCGCGATGTCTGCGTCGATCTCTGCTACAGTTCTCATTTTATATTCCCCTCCCGGGATAACTATTTTGCTGGGCGAAAAAGGCCACAGGCCTTTATCGGGCCATGGTCGCCTTTCGTTCGGCCTCAAGTTCGGTAATACGGCCTATGAGTATCTCCTCGCGTTCCGCCCTGCACGTCGGGCACTCGAAATGCTCGCCGTTAATGTACCCGTGCACGGGGCATACCGAGAATGTCGGCGATATCGAAAAATACGGGATACGGTAATTCGACGCGACCGACTTGACGAGGTCGCGGCACGATTCCCAGTCCTTTACCGCCTCGCCGAGGAAGATATGGAATACCGTACCGCCGGTATACTTGGTCTGCAGCGCTTCCTGATGGTCGAGCGCCTCGAAGATATCGTTCGTGTAGCTTACTGGCAGCTGGCTCGAGTTCGTGTAGAAGGGATCTCCCTCTCCCGAGGTGACGATATCCGGATATTTTTTCTTGTCGTGGCGGGCAAGGCGGTATGAGGTGCTTTCCGCGGGCGTCGCCTCGAGGTTGAAAAGATCTCCCGTATCTTCCTGGAAATCAGCGAGCTTTTGGCGCATATGACCGAGCACCTTCTCGGCGAATGCCTTGCCGCGCGGGTCCACGATATCGACGCCGAGGAAGTTAAGACATGACTCGTTCATACCGCAGATTCCGATGGTCGAGAAATGGTTATTGAGGTGCGTAAGGTACCGTCTGGTATAGGGAAAGAGTCCTCCGGCGAGCAGTCGTTCGATTACCTTTCGCTTGAGCTGGAGGCTCGTCCTCGCCTGTTCCATAAGATAGTCAAGCCTTGCGAAATACTGCGCTTCGGTTTTCGCGAGATACCCGATTTGCGGCATATTGATCGTGACAACGCCGATCGAACCCGTGAATTCGTCCGACCCGAAGAGTCCGCCGCCGCGCTTCCTGAGTTCGCGCTTGTCGAGCTGGAGGCGGCAGCACATGGAACGAACGTCGCTTGGGTCAAGGTCGGAATTGATGAAGTTCTGAAAGTATGGCGTGCCATACCGCGCGGTCATCTCGAAAAGAAGCTGTGCGTTCGGACTTGACCACTCAAAATCGCTCGTGATGTTGTAGGTCGGGATCGGGTACTGAAAACCGCGACCGGCAGCGTCTCCCTCGAGCATCAGCTCGATGAAGATACGGTTGATCGTGTCCATTTCCTTCTGGCAATCGCCGTACGTGAACGGCATCTCCCCTCCGCCGACAACCGCTTTCTTGTCCGCGAGATCCTGCGGGCAGTTCCAGTCGAGCGTGACGTTGGTAAACGGCGCCTGGCTTCCCCAACGGCTCGGGGTGTTTACGCCGTAGATAAAGCTCTGAAGGCACTGCTTGACTTCTTTGTCGGTAAGGCTGTCTTTTTTGACGAAGGGCGCAAGATAGGTATCGAAGGAACTGAATGCCTGCGCGCCCGCCCACTCGTTCTGCATGATGCCGAGGAAGTTGACGATCTGCTGGATCAGCGTGGAAAGGTGTCGCGCCGGTTTCGACGTGATCTTGTCGGGCACGCCGCCCAAACCTTCGGCGATGAGCTGACGGATCGACCAGCCCGCGCAGTATCCCGCGAACATGGAAAGGTCATGGATATGGAACGCCGCGGTACGGTGTGCCTCGGCGATCTCGTCGGTGTAAATATTCTTGAGCCAGTAGTTTGCCGTGATTGTTCCCGAGTTATGGAGGATGAGCCCTCCGAGCGAGAAGTTAACGTTCGCGTTTTCCTTGACGCGCCAGTCGGACTGCGAGAGGTATCCGTTCATCGTCTCGTCGATATCGAGCATGAGCCGCTCGGTATCGCGGATTGCCTCATGCTTTGCGCGATAGAGGATATAGGCCTTCGCAACCTTGACCTCGTGCTCCTTTATGAGCACGGACTCGACGATATCCTGAATTTCTTCAATGGCCGGGATCGAGTGGGCATGACGACCTGCCATAAGGACTCGAAGCTCATCCTCGACGCGGTCGGTAAGGAGCTTCGCGCGATCCGCGTTCGCGGTTCCCTCGACCGCGGTAATCGCCTTAGCGATTGCGTACTCTATCTTGGAGCGGTCGTAGACGGTAATTTCGCCCGAGCGTTTGACGACGTTCCGCATGAACGATACGGTATCGTGATCTTTCTCGGTTCCTAGGAAATGCTTCCATTCCGGAAATACGCCCTGTGTCTGCTCTGCCTGATCAGCCGTTGTTGCCATTTAATCCTCCCACTTTATTAACTTCAGCCATAAATTCTTCCAAATTCTCGAAATGCCGGTATACGGAGGCGAAGCGGATATAGGCGACCTTGTCCACTTCGTTCAGCTTCGCGAGCACGAGCTCTCCGAGTACTGAACTCGGGATTTCATGCGCGCCCTTGCCGGCCATGACGGCCTGATCCTCGATTTCATTGACAATATTCTCGATTGTCATGCTGGAAACCGGTCTCTTTTCAAGCGCTCGCTCAATACCGTGCTCGAGCTTTACCCGGTCGAAGGGTTGCCTTCTGCCGTCTCGCTTGATGACCATAAACTGTTTTTCTTCAATCCGTTCGTAACTCGTAAATCGATATCCGCATCCAATGCATTCACGTCGTCTGCGGATACTGTCTCCATTTGCGAGGGTGCGGGATTCTATAACCTTATCGTCAAAACTACCGCAATGGGGACAACGCATGGTGTAACCTCTATCTATATGGTGCCAGATATGGTGTACCTGACTCGTAAATAAGACTATAGCACCATTAATAGCGTTTTGCAAGGAAAATTTGATGAATTATCGAGTGGTTTTACGAAGAGCGATTCCGGATTGCCTGATCAGTTTCGGCGGCAACCGCGAGGAGGGATACGATGAGTAGCGGAACAAGCACGGTAAAACGCTTCCAGGCGCCGGGAAGGCCGCGATGGAGCTTGCCGCCCCGCGCGTCCCAGGCAAGGTTGAGGACAGTCCAGGTTTCAAAGATGCGGGGAATAAAGGATATCGTCAGTGATAGAAGGAGTGCGACGTCGGGAAATTCCGGCTTGCGGGAAATTCGGAACGCGCGCAGTATGCGCGAACAAAAGCGCCCCAAGGTGTGTTGTATATCGTAGAGCGCGTTTCGTATCTCGAGGCTGCTCGTCGTTTCATAGAACACGGTTCCCGCAAGGAGTACGAGGAAAAGCCTTCCAAGGTAACGGGCTGAATCCATAAGCCCCGCAAGGAGCGCTTCGTGCGTGGGGATAGGGCCGACTAAACGAAAGGTCAGGATGAACGCGGCGTAAAAAAGCAGAATGCGGATATTTTTCAGGTGCGCGGAAAGCGGGATCCGGGACACAAGGGCAAGAATGGCGAGCGCGATGCCGGTTATGGCCGGAACGAAGGGGGTACCGGAGAAGATAAGGATGCTTGAGGCGACAAGGCCGAGCAATTTCAGGATCGTCGGGATCCGGTGAACGGGAGTCTCGATGGGACTGAAACGGAAAAGCGGGGCAAAACGGGTCGTCATCGCGCTGAGTCCCATACAAGGTCGTCGGCTGAACAGTATTGCTGTAGCGGATTCCTGATTCCCCAATCCTCGAGCGATACCGTGCCGTCAAGGGCTTTTGCGGGCGTCCCGTCGAAAACGAGTGTCCCGCGAAAAAGAACCAGAAGCCGGTTCGCGAGCGCGAGTACCTTTTCGAGTTCATGGGTCAGGATGATAAGGGTTTTTCCCTCATCCTTGAGTTGACGGATTATCTCGTTCACCTGGAGTACGCCGGGCCAATCGAGGTTGGCAAACGGCTCGTCAAAGATGATGATCTCGGCGTCCATTGCAAGAACGCCCGCGACCGCCAATCGCCTTTTTTCCCCGCCTGATAGCGTTCGCGCGGGAAGGCGTTCGCGGCCGGCAAGGCCGGTTTTCGCGAGAACCTTTACGGCGAGCTCTGCTGAGTCCTTGCGACTGAACCCGAGATTCCGTGGGCCAAACGCTGCATCCTCTTCCGGCGTGTCGCCCAGGATCTGCGCGTCGGCATCCTGAAAGACCAGCCCGACGCGGCATTGTTTCCCGGCAAGCTTTCCGATGGTAACCGACCCGGATGTCGGACGATCGAGGCCGGCTATCAGGCTCATGAGTATGCTTTTACCCGATCCGTTCGCCCCGCTGATGACGAGGCAATCGCCCTTATTCACTTTGAACGAGACTGAATCGAGGGCGGCGCGCTCCATGCCGGGAAATCGGCGGACAAGATTCGATACTTCAATCATCGGGATGCAGGTACCGGTTAACGATCGGTCGGAGTTTGAGCGTAATGGGGACGACGGCCGCGATCTTTATGAGATCCGGGATCAGGAAGGGGACGACCCCCTTTAGTATCGCCGAGGACAGTTCGAGGCCAAGCGCCTTTTTCAGCCCGAGGACGCCGGGAATATAGACGCAGGCAAAACCGGCAATTGCCGCGCTGAGGACTACCGGAAATGCGGCCTGAACCGAGGTTTTTGAGGCGCGTTGGACTGAAAAACCGGCGACCAGCGCGCCGATGAAGTAGCCGATGAGATAGCCTCCGGTGGGACCGGTAATGACGGCAAAGCCGCTCGTGCCGCCCGAGAAAACGGGGAGGCCGAGCGCTCCTGCCATGAGAAAGAGGCCTACCGCGCCCGCGCCCTGAAGGGGGCCGAGCAAAAGCCCCGCGAGAATGGCAAAGGCGTTTTGGAGGACGACCGGAACGGGGCCGATCGGTATCGCCATGACGGAGCCTGCCGCGATGAGCGCGGCAAAAAGCGCGGTAAATACCGAGCTAAGTGAGTTCTTTTTCATGCTTTTCTTCCTTTATTACGGAGCGATATGCTTCCCGGCGGATACCGGGTTATCGAATTACTTGGTGTGCGGTTATCGTTCTCCAGGGATTCAAGGAGCGCGAACCCCGCATTATCGACGCCCCGGAATATGCCCGCCCCGTCCCTGATCGGGAATTGTGCCGTGACGCCGGTTTGTTTTTCATTTAACCTGAAATAAACGGTTTTACCGATATCGGGGCACAGCGAGTTCCATTCAGCGGCAAGGGTTTCCTTCTCGTGATCGGCGTTGCTGAATTCGCGAAGAAAGGCGGAAAGGAGCGCTTTTCGTCCTGTCATGATCTCGGCCGTCTCCGAAAGATCCGGTGCCGAACCGGTATTGATCCCGATTCCAAGATTGAGGAATTCCGTTCTGTTTCCCGATACGAGGAGCTCCGAAAGGATGCCACCCGCTTTTCGCGCGCCTTTTTCGGTATCGGAGAGGATGTCGTTCGGCCATCCCGGATATACGCATCTGCCGGATACCGACTGGATCGCGCGAACCAGCGCGCATTGCGCGGCAAGGACTTGCCGGTGTGCAAAGGCGCTATTCAAGTTTGGTCGCGTGATGAGGGTGTAAAAAAGGCCACCGGGTACCGAGTTCCATGTTTTGTCGCCCGTTCCGCGCCCTTGGGTCTGCGCGTCGGCAACAACGACCGTTCCCTCAGGACATGTTGCCAATGCGGCTTCCCTCGCGCGGTTCATCGTCGAGTCGGTTTCGCTCCAGTGCCGGATCAAGGATTCGTTCGACCCGAATTCCCATGGGTTGAGGCTATCCTTGTCATCCTGTTCAAGGGCATACCCAAGAGCGCTCGCAAGAATACGATACCCCCCCTCGTTCAATCCTTTTACGGTTTTCCATACTGCTACCCGGCTTATGCCGAGATTATCGGCAATCCATTCGCCTGAAACCGGTTTGCGGGAGTTTCGCAGGATATCGAGGATTTGTGCCCGGGTACTGGTAGTTTTCTTTTCGTTAACCATTTACAAAAGTAAGTTAACGAAAATACCGCCTTCTGTCAATGAACTCGCCGATAGCGATAGCCGCGAGCGAGAGAAGGCTCATAATGGCGGGAAACCAGTCACCGAAGCGTGCGTACAAGGTTGTGCGGTGCGGATAGACCGGAACCGACACGTTTACGGCGTCTTCGACGAAAAGCGGCATATCGAAGATTACGCGCCCAAGCGGATCGATAACAACCGAATACCCCGCGTTCGTCGAGCGGACCAGGGTGGTGCGAAGCTCGATTGCCCGGAATGAGGCAATGGCGAAATGCTGGAATTCTGCGCTGTCGGTCCGTGACCAGGAATCGTTGGTCAAGTTGATGAGAATGTCGCTTCCCGCGTTGTGAAGCTTGGCGATAAGCGAGGGAAACGCGTCCTCGAAGCAAATCGGCGCCGCGAAACGGATGGTTTTTCCTTCGCCATTCGTTACCGGAAAGGTTGTATACTCGGTTCCGGGTATCCATCCGGAGGAAAAGCCGACGACCGCATCGAAGAATTTGCGTACCCATGCATACTCGGTGAATGGCATATACTCGGCAAACCCGACAAGTTGCATCTTTCCGTACCAGCCGAGTTGCTCTCCGTCGGGGGCAATGTACACGACGCCGTTTGAATACCCGTCGTTTAGGGGATCGACCAATACGGGCGAGCCGACGAGGAGCGGAACGCCGGTTGACGCCATAAAATCGACGAATGGGTCACTTCGGGGGTGTTTCCGGTAGTACTTGGCGTTTTCGCGATAGGGCCAGGAAAGAACCGATTCGCTCCAGACGACGAGGTCTGCTTTTTTTCCGCTTTTCGCGATGGCTTCCCGCGTCAGTTTCTGCGATACGAGGAGGTTTCTGCTTAAGCCACCGTCGACCCAGGGGTCTCCGTTTTGCTGGACAAGTACGACATTGAGCGTGGTTTCAGGTTTTGGGGGAGATGCGAGGCGCAAGAGGCCGAAACCGGTCGCGAGGGCGAAGAGAAAGGCGGTAAACGCGAGCGGGGCTTTCATGGAACGAAGGGATGCGGAAATACTTGACTGCGCGGGCGATTCGGCCAAGGCGCGCGAAAGCGATCGTTTGCGGTCAAAAAGCGCGGCGTCAGGCGGATACAAAGACCGCGGCGCGGTTATTGTTTCCGCGACTATCGCCGGGAAAAGCGCCATCAGAAAGCTGATACCCCAAACGCCGGTGATCTCCGCGATCTGGATAAGGCAGGTAATCTCGCGGCTTGACATAACGAGCGTTCCCCAGGGATAGGCGAGAAAACCCGACGATTTGAACCATTCCCAGACTACCCAAATGGCGGCGAAGAGAAACGGGCGCACGGATCGGGAAAACCTATCTGAAGCGCGGAGGAGCCAACCGACGAGAATCCCGAAGAAAAAGTTGAGCAGCGCGGAGCCGCCGAGCGTGAAGATGGCAAAATCCTTGAAGTAGGCAAGCCAGAAACTCGACAGGGCGTGTACGAGAAACATCATCAAGCCGCCAAGAAAGCCTGCGCGTGCCCAGCTTTTCGCGTCGCGAAGGGCCGGATAGAGAGGAATGAGGGCAATCATGCCAAAAAGGGCAGAACCCTGTTTAAACAGTTCGTTCGGGATACCGAGCGAGAGCATAATCGCGGAAAGAATCACCGAAAAAACCGATAGAGGCAATGACATATTGATGACCATTTTACTCATTTTTGTTGAATTGTTTCAATATTGACCCTATTATAGTGATATGCAGAAAATCGTGTCGTTTCATTCCGGCGAATATGAGGCTGCACCGGATGTAATTGTATCTGTTCCCGGTCGTTTTCATCTTTTGGGTGAGCATACCTGGTTTGCGAAGGGCAACACCCTGTCAATGGCCATTAATTATAACCTGTTCCTTTCCTTTTCAATCAGACCCGACCAAAACTATCGCCTTTTTTCGGTATCGCTCGGGGAACGGAAAAAGATTTCTGCGTCGAACCTCAAATACCGCAAGGAAGACCGGTGGGCAAACTCGGTCAAGGCCGTCATTTCGTCATTTATGGAATATGGCATACAGATTCCGGGGCTCAACTTCACGATTCTTTCCGAAATCCCAGCGGATGCCGGGCTTGGTACGCCGAACGCCCTCAAGGTCGCAACCGCGCTCGCGCTCAGGAAAAAGTACGCGCCGACCCTTAACGACGCGATTTTGGTTTCGCTTCTCGAGCGCGCCAACGTCCATTTCCTGAAAACCTACGCCCATCGGGCCGATATCCTGTGCGCGATCTACGCGAAAAAGGGATACTGCGTACGGACCGACCACAACAAGATGACGGCCGATCTCGTCCCTTTTCCGGAAGAAGGGTATTCGATCATTCTCACCGATTCGCGCGTGCCAAGGCTTCTCGCGCGCGAGGAGCTCGCGCTCCGGATACAGGAATGCATCCGCGCGTACGAGATCGTCAAGACCGATCCCGATGCCCCATCGGACTTTAACCAGCTTACCGAGTCGATACTTGAGGAGATAACCGACATCCCCGAGTCCGTCCGTAGAAGGGTTATCTTCATAATCCGGGAATCGGAGAGCGTGCGCGAGGCCGTTCACGCGCTTTCAAATCGCGATTATTTTACCTTTTCGCGCATCGTTAACCGTTCCCATGAGGGTTTGCGCGACCGCTTCGAGATTTCCTGCCCCGAGCTCGACTGGCTCGTCAAGCGCGCGCTTGAATTCGTCATTCCGGATGTGCCCGATCTCGTTTGCTCGCGTATGACCGGTCGAGGCTTCGGCGGATGCACCTACGCTATTATCAGGACCGCGGACGAAAAAACCTACAACCAGAAGCTGGAAGAATACGAGCGGATTTTCGGTTTTAAACCGGTTCGATACGCGGTCGCACCCTCTGACGGTGCCCGCATTTTATGATACAATAAAACGATGAAAATTCTTGTTACCAATGACGATGGATTCGCTTCCGAGGGTCTTCAGGCCCTCGCGTCCGTCTTACGCACCCGTCATGAAGTTTGGGTAGTCGCTCCTTCCTGCAACCGTTCAGGCGTTTCGCATGGCCTTACCATGGATGAGCCGCTTCGGTTTCGGGTTGAGGGCGCGCGGGAGTTTTCGTGCTCCGGGCTTCCAGTCGATTGCACCATTACGGGCTCGCAGGGGATTATGCCCGTTCGCCCGGACGTCGTGGTGTCGGGGATCAATCGCGGCGCCAATCTCGGTACGGATATTCTCTATTCGGGGACTGCCGCGGCGGCGCGACAGGCGGCGATCGAGGGGATTCCCGGTATCGCGGTGAGCCTCGTATCAGAAACCGACGAGTATTTTTGGGAACCGCTTGCCCGCTTCGTGCTCGATAATCTCGAGTCGCTCGTTCTTCTTTGCGAGCGCGACGTGTTCGTCAATATCAACGCGCCGTCGATCGCTGCGTATCAAGGCGCGCGGATGACCGGGATTTCGCGGCGCGATTATCGCGACAGTATCATCATGCACGACGGGCCCGATGGGTGTAAATACAGTTTTTTCCGGGGCGGCAAGATCCGCACCGATGGCGACGGATCGACGGATTGGGACGCGGTAGAGGCGGGGCATGTTTCGGTTTCGCGCGTGTTGGCGCAGCCGGTTCCCGCCCCTGAAGCGCATGGTCTCGCGCCCGTTTTCAGGGTATAATCGGGATCGGGCTTTCCGGGGGGGATAACGATGGGTGATTCAATGAAAGACGGCATCAAGCTGTATCGGGGCGGAAAGTACGAGGACGCGCTCGTGATCTTTCTCGGCGTTCCCGCAGGCGCTCCGGGGAACAACCTCGAGATAGCGTATTACGTCGGGCTTTGCTACGCCCGGCTCGAGCGGTACGACGACGCGCTCCTCTATCTCGAGCAGGTCGTTACGGCCGATACCGATCTCGCGCGGGTGTACCAGTGCCGGATGGTCCTTTCGGTCATTTACACCCTCACCGGGCGAACGCGCCTCGCGGATTTCGAGCTGCGCAAGCTTATCGAGGCCGGGTACGAATCCCCGCAGGTTTTCTGCTCCCTGGGATACGTCGCCTATGAGCACAAAAAACTTGACGAGGCCATGGAATGGTATGAAAAGGCGCTTGGCATCGATTCGGCCAACACGACCGCGCTCAATGGCCTCGGCTTCGTTCTCGCGGATTCGGGGCGCGACCTGACGCGCGCGCTTACGATGTGCAAAAAGGCCGCCGACAACCAGCCCGATAATCCCGCGTACCTTGACTCGCTCGGCTGGGTGTATTACAAGCTTGGCCTTGATGTCGAGGCGAAAACCTACACTCGTCGCGCGCGGGAAAAGGCGCCCGAAAACCGCGTTATCAGCTCGCATCTTTCCGAGATCATGCAATATTCGAGGAGCTCCCTCTCATGAAAAAAACGCGCGCCCTTGCAGAAAAAAAGAGACGGTTTTCGCGTAGGCGTGTCACGCTCGCGCTTTCGCTCCTGTTCGCGCTTTTAGCGGTTCACTCCCGCCTGGTGGCGGAGCCGTCCGCGGCGGATCGGGCGATGGCCGGCGACGAATTCAGGCGTGGCCTTCAATCCTATTATCGCGGGGCGTTCAACGACTCTGTTTTGATATTCGAGAAGGCGCTTTCGTTCATTCCCGGGGAACCGCTTATCCTGGATTGGCTTGGCAAGGCGTACTACCGGTCAGGCGTCGAAGGCGCCGCGCTCCAGCAATGGCAATATGCGGCAGAGGCGGGATACGGCGGCACGCTGTTGCGTTCGCGCATGGAAGTCGTCCGCGAGCGAAGGATGATCCGGCCCGATTTCGACGAGTCCGCGCGCTTTGTGGAGGCGACGACGATCTCGGCGAAGGGCGAGAATGGCCCGATTTTCCGCCAGCCCGTTTCGGTTGCGTCGTTGCCCGACGGTACCTTCTGGGTCGTCGCGTATGGCTCGAACGAGCTCCTGCACTTTGACGTCAATGGCGTAATCATCGGCCGCGCGCGCGGGCCCCTTGCGGGCCTTGATCGTCCCTTCGATCTCGTTCGCCTTCCGGACGGACGTATGCTCGTCTCGGAGGTTGCGGCCGACCGCGTTTCGTTCCTTTCGTCTGACGGCGGATTCATTTCATCCTTCGGCAAGAAAGGGCGTGGCGACGGCGAGTTTATCGGCCCTCAGTTTGTCGCCGCAGACGAGATGGGGAATATCTACGTGACCGATTACGGCAACTCGCGCGTATCGGTATTTGACCCTGAGGGAGTTTTCCTTTTTAATTTCGGGAAGAAAAGCGAGGCATTTCCGGGGTTTACCGCGCCGGGAGGCATTGCGGTGGTAGGAGACCGGGTCTTCGTCGCCGATACCGTGAAGGGTACGCTCCATGAATTCGATACCGCAGGGAATTACCGCGGCATCCTTTTGCCCGAAGGCTCGCTTCGCCAGGCCGAATCGATCAGGGTATGGAACGGATATCTTCTCGTCTCCATGCTCAATCGCGTCTTGATGGTTGATCCCGACACGGGCGCTTCTTTTGACGCCGCCCGACTTGGCAATGCTCCGGTCAGGATAACCAGTGCGGTTCCCGACGCGAACGGCAACCTGATACTGGCCGATTACAAGGGAAACGCGGTTCAGGTCGTGACCCGGATGAGCGAGCTCGTTGGCGGGATGTTCGTGCAGATCGAACGCGTGTATTCCGACAAGTTTCCTTCTATGGCCCTTGAAGTCCGCGTTGAGGACCGAAACCGGAATCCGGTCGTCGGCCTCAAGGAACACAATTTTCTCGTAACCGAGGAAAAGAGGCCGGTTACGAAGATGAAACTTGCGGGCTCTGCGTACCTCGACGATTCCTGTGACATTACCGTATTGATTGACCGTTCTCCCGCCTCGAACGACGCAATGGACGAGATACGAAACGCGATCTCGGAAATTGCCGCCGCGATGAGCGGTAAGGGAACGCTTCGCATCGTTTCCGCAGGGGCACTTCCCGTGCAGGAGGGTTCCGGCTCTCCCAATACCGGTACCTGGTCCGCGCTTCGGTTGAAGGCGCCAGCTTCTGATCGCTGGACGTTTGACCTTGGTCTCAGGCTCGCCGTGAACGATCTCGTTAACGCGTCGAAGAAGCGCGCGGTGATTTTTCTCAGTACGGGAGACGTGCCCCAGTCGGGTTTCAACCGCTACGGGCTTAACGACCTTGCGGCCTATATGAGCAACAACGGGGTTCTCTTTTCGGTTGTTTATCTTGCGAAGTCCGGAAAGGTTGGCGAGTACGAGTATCTCGTGAACAGTACGCGCGGAAAGTCCTATTACGTATACCGGAACGAGGGACTCGCTTCCGTGGTACGCGATATCCTTTCGGCGCCGAATGGCTTCTATACGCTCACGTATACCTCGACCCTTCTGACCGATTTCGGTCGGCGTTACCTGCCCGTCGAGGTTGAAGCCTATCTCATGAACCGTTCCGGCCGCGACGAAACGGGCTATTTCGCGCCGCTAGAGTGATTGATTGATCGGTCAATCAATCAATACGAGACCTTTCCTCCAACGCCCATCCTGAGCTCGATCGTTGTCAGTCCGTCTGCGGTATTGGCATAGCTCGACCCTCCGGTAACCGAGACCTCGCCATTCGCCCCGATTCCGGTCTTCAGCGTATGGTCGTATGAGTACGCTGATGAGTTCGTCTCGCTTCGCGTGATGGTGCATGAAAAGCTTTCCTCCCGCGTGGTCGTCAAAGGGAATTTGGTCCAGCGCATGGCAATCGCCGTCAGGAACGAATCTTTTCCGGGCCTCTTCCATACAATCCGGATGGTATCGCGATAGAGCTTGCCCTTGCCCGCGATGTCGGGCGAATCGTAATGGAAGGTGTTCTCGGTCACGAGCGTGCCTGTTCCCGCGAAGAAAAGCATGATCGAGTGCCAGGTATCGACGTTCCAGGTGAAATACGAAGGTCCCCATACTCCGTTCCAGCTATAGAGTTGCGATATCTCATCCTGGTCGTACCAGTCGAATATTCGGTGCGATCCATAGGCTCCCGCGACGTTGAGCGCGGAAAGCCCGAGACGGACGGTCGCGGTCCTTTCATCCCTGATGTTGGTTACCGTGGCGTCGGTGACCGTCTTGCGCCCGATCGAGGAATCGATCGTCGAGGGAACCCAAAGATCCGAGGTGTTTCCCATCGAGGGGCGGTTCCACGCGAGTGCGTAGCGGTTTTCAAACTCGCGACCGTACGTTCCGTAATCGGCGATGCGTTCCGCGATGTCGTCCGCATAAAGATCGGCGAACGGCGCGGTCTTGAACACGTACGACAGCCGCGCGAAAGAGCCTGAAAGGAATTCGGTATCGGAACTGTATGAGCCACCCGCATCGATTGCGCGCGACTCGCTTGCGCTTCGTTTCCAGGAAGGGGTGAGCGTCGAGTATCCAAGCTTGAGGGGAAAGGCCAGGGTGTACGTGTACGTCGAGCCGATCGATACCGAAGAAGATGCCGTATATGATGAGGTGCCGTCGGCGTCGAACGTAATGCCGGATCCCGAAGGCGCTATCCATGCCGCTTGGGCCGCCGTTTTTTCCGATCGCTTCAGCGCGTCGTCCTCACCGGTTGAAAGTGAGTACCTGAGCGAATCCCGCCAGAGATTTCCCCATGACGCGTCGGTGATGTCCGCCTGGGGGGAAATTCCCGTCTGCGAGAACAACGATTTCCCCGAAAGGGAAAAGGTGCCGATCCCGGTACCGGGTAATCGGGGCGCGAGGCTAAAGGACGCGTTTCGCGCGAGATTCCGTCCCTGCAAATCGACTCCTGTAGAGACGCCCGCGGCTAACGGTCCTGAAAGGGAAATGGAGTTGTCGCGCTTAAAGTCGTTGCCGATGAAGTCTGAGTTATAGTTCTCTTTAAGCGAAACGGGCCCGACGGGGACCGTCACCGAATGGCTCGTGCTGTCGGCGACGCGCGTGGTTCCGCTACTTGCGGTAATCGTGCCGTCTGCCCTGGCGCGGAATATCGACAGCCCTCCGTCGGCGGTTCCGGAAACTGCGGAATTGCTTCCATCGTTACGGGCGGACGAATCGGCAGTGAGCGCGATGCGGGGATCGGAAATTATAGCGGTATTACCCGCAGACAAAACGGCGCCGCTTTTCTTCCAGGCAAACTCGCTTTTATTCCGGATCGTGTATATCTTTTCGCTTTCATGGAGATAGAGTTCGTCGAACGCGACCGTATACGCGTACTCGCCCGCGGGCGGCGGCATCGCGGGTTCGGGCCAATCTTCGAGCATGAAGGCGACGCGGGTCGGGAGAACGTCGCGGTCAATCGATACGACGCGCGCCTTCGCCCGGGATACCGAGGATTCATCGATAGATACCGAACGCGAATCGAGATCGACCGTGATCTTTTGCCAATGCCCGGCTGTAAGACTCGACGCGACGACCTCAAGAACCAGTGCGGTTTTCTTTCCCGCGCGGGATGATTCGGGACGGGTTAACTCGAGCCTGACAAGGCTGTCGGACGGACCCGACGGGATGGTCGCGGCGTAGACAAAAAAGGAAAGCTCGGTATACGAGGCCAACGGAAGCGCGGTGACGTGACGCGAGACGATTATCGCGTCGGTATCGGCCTCGGGGGTAAAGCGGGTGACGAGAACCGTATTCGTCCTCCCCGAGTTGAAGCGGCGGGTAATATCGGCCTCGGAATTGACAAGCGTTTTCGGCGCGGGATCGTTTGTTTCCGCTACCGTGAGCTTCCCTGTACCTAGAGAAAACTGCGGCTCGGCGCTCGACTTGAATCCCGTATCGGTGAACGCAATCATTCCCGACCGGAGACTTACTTCGAGTGGGGTCGCCGTGGAAGGAGGAGGCAGCGCCGTTGCCGACGGAATGACAATCAGGCGCATATTCCGGCCCGCCGAGAGCGCGGTTCGATCCGCGTCGGTGAGCACGACGGATCGCGTTACCCAACCGGAACCAGCAGGAGGGGTGTCCAGCCTCCAGGTACGTACCGTTTCCGGGTCCTCGCAATAATCGGTCAAGCCGGTACCGAGTTGAAGGTATATGTCGAAGTCTGCGGTGCTTCCGGGATTTTTAAGGGATATGGACGCGGTCGACGCGGAGGCCCAGTCCGTGTCAGCTTTGTCACCGGTGAGTATGTCGGCTCCGGCCCATGAATTGACCGAGGTCATGCTGCACGTAAGGTTGAGGATCGATCCTTTCATGGCGGAATCAGATACCGTACCCGGCTTGTCGCCATCGGTGCCCGAAGTCGTGACGCGGTCAGCGAGGAGAAGTGTTCTGGATACCGATGTTTGGGGAAGGCCGAGGAACGGCTCGATTTCATCGGGTGTCGTTTTATACCAGTCATCGGATGGATAGAGGGTATCGGTTCCGGAATCCATACCCAGGGCGCGGTAATGGCCGGTCGTATCAGGAACCGAAACGTCGAACGCGAAGGCGGTAGACGCGGTGACGAATGGGCCTGAGTACTTCGTCCCGGTTGAAAGGACGAACGATCCGGGACTTTGCTCGCTTTCGTCGGTAAATCCCGATTTCGCGATATTCCACTTGAACGCGGTCGCGGTAAAGAACGAAAGCGCGTCGGTCGCGTTCCATTGGATACCGCCGGCCAGGGTGAGGGTTGCGTTGCGTGCGCCTTCGTCGGTATCAAGCCAGGTGATGCGGAGGTTTTCGTTCATGGATGGCAGTCGTTCGAGTGTCAGTATCCCGGAGGATTCGTCGAAGCTGAACGCCGTATCGGCGATTCCGTTTCTGGTTACCAGGATGGTTCCCGCGATCGCGTTTGCCCCGAGTGCAATCGTCGTTATCGGTTTCCATGTCCTGCTCCTGACGGCAAGGTCGGTATCGGCGCGCTGGCCGCCGCCCGACGGAAGGTAGAGGAATGGGAAATCCTGCGCGAGCGGATATCGGTTTTCAGGATCGCGGATACCGGTGCCGGCGTGCCGGTCATTCCGGGACACTTCGGCGTACACGCCTTCATAGTCAATGACGTCAAGGTAATCCGGGGTTATGCCCGTGCCGGGGTACACGAGTACGGGTTCCGAGCCGTCCGAGCGGTAGCGGGAACCGAGCTCAAAGGGCGAAAAATGCCCGCGTTCGCGTACCAGAAGTGCGGTAGAGCCCCCGATCGTAGCGAGAAATCGGTCGGCGACGTTCGCGACAAAGCCTGGACCGGGGGGAGGGAGGTATCCTGCGGGCATGTCGCCCGGAAGATCGAAAAAGAAATTCCAGGTAGTCGTCACGAAGCCGAGGAGTGCGGTCCCCGGCGAGGTTCCCGACGCGTAATTTCCGTAGTAGACGACCGCCACGCTTTCTGACGTCTCGGTTCCCAGTTCGAGAATTCCATCCGTACCGTGAACGATGTATTCCGCGCGATCGAGCTTACGCCAGCGCCTTCCCGGCGCGCGCGACGAGGAGTCCCGATAGGAGCCATCTTCGTCGGTAACATAGACGTCGACCGCGCCCGATACCGGCGCCTCGGGAAGCACGAACCATTTTCCGCGCACGAACGAGGTAATTGGGACGTACTCGTCCATTACCTCGTTCATACCGGCGAGAACGAGCTCACGCGAGGCGGCCGCGTCGTATCGGACAAGCGCGTCGCCGCTCCAGTTTTTTCCGGCGAAGGTTCCCATCGCGCCGGGCGCGATGGCGGTTCCGCCGCCGACGGTGACGAAGGAATAGGTTCCGGGAAACGTGATCCCTGAGTTTCCGAGCCTGACGTGCTTGATTACGTCATCATCGCCGCCGATATACCCGACGGCCACGGTGTTCTTCGTGAACTCCTCGGCGAACGAGGATTCAAAATACCAGGTATTGTTTATCAGGACCCATGACGAAAGGTCCACCGCCTGGCTGAATACGGGAGGCGTAAAAGCCATCACTGGCGTTCCGTCAACAAAGGTTATATGGACGAAGCTGTCGAGCCGTACTTCCCAAGTTCCGTCCAGGATGAACTCGACGTTGTTGTCGTCGATGTTAAAGTCATATACCGAAGTCGGATCCTCGACGTTGAAAAGTCCGCTGAGGCGCGCGAGAAGCGCCGCGTCCGGATTAAGCCCTTCGGGCATTTCGGGCATGCGCGGCGTCGCCGAAGGATCGGCCGGTGCGGTCGTCGACGGTTCCTCAGGCACCGCGGCGTCTTCAGCGCCGACAACAGGCGTAAATACCATCGATAGCGCGAGTAGCGCGATCGCAAAAAACTTTTTTTTCATCATTCTTCATGCTCCCTGCCGACGAGTCGCGCCTTCGTTACGAGTCTCTTTCCCCGCTTGCGCGCGAGCTCATGCACCGCCATCTCTACTTTTCGCTTTCGTTGCGCTTCTCCCGTGTCAAAAAGAGAAATCTGCGCGCGTTCCCGGCCTTCCTGCACGTTATGAATACCGACGCCGAGAAGCCGGATGGGGTTTCCCCGTTCATATTTCTTTTTGAAAAGACGCGTCGCGCGACCGAAAAGGTCTCCCGTATCGTTGACCGACGCATCGAGCGTTTCCTGGATGGAGACGGTCGTGAAATCGGCATACCGGATTTTCAAATGTACGGTCTTTCCCGAAAGGCCTTCATCGAGCAGCCGGAACATGATTTCGGAGGAAAGCTCGAATAGCGTGGTTTCGAGCGTTTCCATATCGGCGATATCCTCGTTAAAGGTATGCTCGGTGCTGATTGAGCGCGTAAGAGACTCGCCCTCGAAGACCCCTGGATCATGCCCCCTGATTACGGCGTGAAGAAACCTTCCGCCCGATTCACCGATAAGGCCTGAAAGCAACTGCTGCGAGCATGCAAGGATGGACGGTATGTCGCGAAGGCCCGCCGCCTCGAGTCGGTCGCGGGTCTTTTCACCGATGCCCCACACGTCCTTGAGCCTGAGCCCTTGCATAAAAGCCGCCTCGCTTCCTTCCTCGACGATCACGAGCCCGTCCGGTTTTGAAAGCCCGGAGGCGATCTTCGCGATGTAACGGGTTGTCGCAGCTCCCACCGAGACCGTAAGGCCCGTCCCGGCGTGAACTCGTTCTTTCAGTTTTCGCGCGGCCTCGCGCGGTTCTCCAAAGAGCCTCGCGGTCCCGGTCATGTCAAGAAAGGCCTCGTCGATCGACATTTGTCGAACGTCGGGGGAAAAGTCACCGAAGATATTCAGCACCTCACGGGACTTTTCGTGGTAACGGTGCATGTCTCCGCGGAGGAATATCGCGTTGGGACAGAGCTCCACGGCCCGGCTCATCGGCATTGCTGAATGGACGCCATACCTTCGCGCCTCATACGAGCAAGTCGAGACGACGCCGCGTTTTCCGACCTCTCCTCCGACGATGACCGGTTTCCCGCGATACTCGGGATTGTCGAGCTGCTCAACCGAGGCGAAGAACGCATCGAGGTCAACGTGAAAAAAAAGCGGGGGGATCCGCGGCATCGGGTCTCACTCGCCTCCATTGTCGGGAAAGACGTAGGAGCGATCGATCTCGAGGAGGTACGATGCGCGCACGTCTGGGTTCTTTATCGTCAGTCCGCGGGGATTTGACTTCGTCCATATCTTGACCCGAGCCGAAAGCCTTGAGTCGCGCCCCGATGAGAATTTGATGACGAACGGCCGATCCGGGTTTTCTCCCGATACGAAACGGCATTGCCTTCCGGCGTCAAGAAGGTCGAAAGGGCTTGAGGCGTCATAGACCGCGACGTTATCGGGATCGGAGATGATGATCTCGATCTTTTGCGCCGGAACCGCGGAATCGACGGAAAACTCGAGGAGTTTCCTCTCGATGAAATTCCTCGAGGTGGACGTTACGCGCACGAACGATTCGGGATTGGGCTCGAGGGTTGGGTATTCGGCTTTTGAGTCATCCTCGAGGAGTATCATATTGCCAAGCTTGACCGCTGCCTTCGTCTCCGCGGTGAAGCCGCGCTCGTCAAGCGTTTCGCGGAGCTCCACGGGAAGCGGCTTGTCCTCGGACCATGCGGGGACGAAAAGGACCATGCCGGTTACCGTAAACGCGAGGATCGAGGCGAGTACCGGATTGACCGGAACGTAGAAACGGTGCCTTCGCCCGAAAAATCCAAGATAATGAAAAAACCTTGAAACCATAAGCTGGATCGGGAGGACGAAGAGCGCCATCCTGAGGTTCCAGAGCGTCGCTCCCGAGTATAACGGCGAGAGGATATCGGAATCGCTTTGGATCAATACCGCGAAATAGGGATAGAAAGGCGCGATCATGCAGAGTATGCCCAAGACCTGCAATACCGGATGGTCAAGGTGATAGACGATAAACGAGATGAGGTACACGACAATGAAAAGAAGCGAGAGGGAGAAATCGAGCGAGGAAAACGCGAAGATGTTCAGCATGCACGCGATGCTCGCTATATAGCCGTAAATATAACTGGAAGCGGGGAATTTTATCAGCTGGTTAAACGCGACGACGAGCGTGACAAGAAACCATGAAAGGACGAATTTGCCGACGAGCGCAAGGTGCGGAAGCAATACCCATGCGTCGCTTTTCCCGAAGCGAAACAGAAAAAGGACGGACATGAGCGACTGCGCTGCATAGAGCCCCGCGACGGTGACCAGAAGGTACAGGAGGGGAAGCCACCAGACATGGAAAAGGTCGCGAAGATGCTGCTCGCTTTTTTGCCCGAACAGAAAGCTGAAGATGAAAAGGAACATGAGAATGCCCGCCGATGCGATCATCATGACGACGACAAGCGTCTTTTCGGAGGTGATAAATAACCCTCTGTCGGTTTTGTTAATCAGATAGTGGCGGTCGCGGGTTGAAGGTATGCCGCCTGAAAGAGAGGCGACGATATCGCGCATCACGGGAATGATATCGTCATTTGTCGACAACGCGATCGCCGGGATGTCGTTCCTGGCGTAATACCCGAGGAGCGGGTTTTCCTTGACCCATCCGATGCGGTAAAGCGGCAAGCGGTATTCCGCAAGTACCCAGTTTCTTTTTTGCCGGTCAAGGCTTTTTGTCACGGTTTCGAGGAGCCAACGCGGCGAGGTTCCACCTTTAGACCCGTTTGTCACCTGGACGGAACCGGATTTTCCCGGAAGTACGAGGATTACGGCGACTTTTTCATCCTCGGAAAGCATGGAGACGACGGACGCGGTCCCTTCGGGCTTGCCGGAACCGATATCGGCCGGAAGCGAGGAAAAATCGTTTGCGGTTATGATTACGGACACCTGGATCAGGGGGGCCTTCCGGGCGAGATCGTCTTTCAAGGCCTCTAGCCGGGTTATCGTATCCGTGCCCGATTCCTCGGGGGTGGTAAAAACCAGGTGCGCTCCGGTTCTTGGACCAGAATCGTACACCCTGTTTTCCCGCGCAAAAACGGGATTCGCTACCGGAATGAGCAGTAATAATAATGTAAGAAATATGCGGTAGTTCATATTTTTCCAGAATAAAGTCAGAGTACGCGCAGCGTCAAGTGTAGTCTTGATTTAATCGGCCGATAATCAAAATGCGCGTGTACAAACAAAGGGATCTGGTATATACTGAACCCGCCAGGTTATGTACGGGGGGATTGATGGCTGCCGGCGAAAAAAAAAGTATACTCAACCTGCCGTTAAAGATAATCCTTACTCAGGAAGGATCGACATTCTTCATCAGGCAAAACAAAAAACTTCTGAAGTTCAAGCTCGCGGATAACGTGGAGGAATACGGGATTCTTCTCGAGGAATTCACCCCCGCGACGGTGCAGCGGCTTCTGTTGATCGACTATATTTCCAAAATCGAGATTTCCAAGCCCGAATTCGTTTCATCACGGCAGGAAACGATGGACCTTTCCAAGCTCATCGTGTATTCCGTGCTCTATCGCCAGTACGATGCGTATATCTTCAACCAGATCCTCAGTTCGGACGTGATCAAAAAATGGAATCGGTTAAACCCGGCTAACATTATTGACGAAAAGACGCACATCAATGATAACTTCCTGAGAAGCGTGCTGAAGAAGAACGAAAAGATAATTTTCGAAGCAAAGCAGGAAATACTTTCGCCACTGTATACCTTCATTAACAAAAACACCTCGCTCCTTCCGGAGGAAAAGAACATTCAACTGCTCCTCAGCGAGAAGTTCATGAATAACCTCAGGCCCTTCACCTGGTTTATCATCACGAAATTCAAGGATGCCGATGGCTTTGAGGCGATCCTCCGGACGATCAGGTCGAGCCTGACCGAATATATGGACAAGGCGAAGATCGCCGAGTACATCTCGCTCATGCTCATGGAGCTCGTTATCAACGCGGAAAACACCAACCTTCGCAAGGAAGTCAAGAATATGTACAAGGGTTCGGTCGACCCGAATACCGTAATGTTCGATCCCAATATCCGGAAAAAGGTTATCGCCGAACTCGAGCGGAAGCATGAGCTCGTTTTCCTTTCCTGGAAGCTCGGCGGCGGAAGCACGTCGATCGGTACGCAGGGCAAGCTGCAGGTAACGCTTTATAATAAGGATGACCAGACCGAAACGGTTAGGGAAAGCATCAACGACAAGAAGAACGCCGACCTCAAGAAAAAATCCCTGATCGACTTTTACCGCGAGATCCCGGAAGGAGAGGAGGATACAAGCCTCGGCATGTACTACCTTTCGTATCTTTCCGAAGCCTGCGAAAAGGTCAATGTTCGCTTTGAGTCAAACGCCAATCAGTTCCGCGATTCGGATCTGACGGTTATCAACCTCACGTTCGTGTTTTGATGCCGGACGGTCGGCGCGTATGAACTTGTGCGGGCGAAGTTTCGGGAACGCGATCGCGTTTTTTCTTTCATTACTTTCCACGGTTCTCGTTCTCTCCTGTTCATCGGGCAATCCCGAAATCAGGTCTACCCTGGTGCAGGTCCTGCGGGTTGAAGGCTCAAACGGTGCCTTCGCCGAACGGCTTTCGGTTTTCGTCTTTTTCGACGATACCGACGGATCCGTGGATTTTGGCTCGATTATCGTTACCCATGACGATTCTGGGCTCACTTGGACCATCTCGAGCGACGAGGTAATGGTTCGCCTCCGCGGCAAGGATCGCTGGGCCGGTTCAAACGCCCTTGCCGGTCCCGCCGACGCACCGCTTCCCAAAGGCGAGTACACGATTGCGGTGCAGGATCTTGCGGGCAACGAGGCGCTCGCGAAATTCACGCTTCCAACCCCCGATTTTCCCGCTCGCTCGCCATACCGCCTTTCGATTTCGCGTGGGCAGTGGAAACTCGAGCGAAACCCCGACGCCGGGGACTTTAGCAACGTCTGGTTTTTGCTTTTCGACGGCGACGATCGTCTCGTCAATTCCTGGAAGGTCCCCGACGCGGGCAAAACCGCGCAGGAAGGCCCAATCCAAACCCTCTCCGCCGTCGCCCCGAGCGCCGTAACCGCGCAATGCTACATCGAAAACAAGGCTGGGACGGCGGGGGTATTGTTGAAATCTGTCGCGATTAACTAATTATGTTTATTGTAACAGGGCGCTACTCGATAAATGTTGACTTCGTATAATCGATGCAGTAAAATAATTTATGTTTTCCCTAAGTAAGGTTTGTGGTATAAGAGCCATTCATGCAATTCTTTGGTTTATTATCATTATATTCTTTGCCTCATGTCGGGGTTCTTCCATGACAGTTTCGGATGATGTAAATTCAGCTATACAAGGGTCTGAAAATGCCACCGAACTTGTGACGAAATTGCTATTATTGGATCAAAAATATCCTGGAAACGCTTCTGTTAAGGCTCAGTTGGGCATCGCGAATATATTGAATGGCGATTTTGATTCTGCTTTGCTTCATTTATCTAGCGCTGAAAAACACTGCGTCTTTTATGCGAAAAAAGAAACGAGATACCTGATATATGCAGGTCTTTCAGATGTTTATGGTAAAAAAGAACAGTATGCGATATCAAAAATGTATGCCAAAAAAGCACTTGCTTTGAAGACGAAAGACGAGCTGGGCGTTACAATCAATTTGGCTCGTGCCGAAGCCTCATTGGGCAATTTAGATTTGTCGTATGCTTTGCTAACGACGGCACGGAGCAGCGCACGCGAATTTCTAAGCGGTGACGACTATAGTCTTTTATTGAATATCCTCATGCAAAGGGCGGCTTGGGATGAGGCTGTGCAAGTATATCTGGAAAAAATCGATACTCTTGGCTACATAGACGGAGATGGATTAAATCTGTCTGCGCTTTATGAAAAGAGCGGAAAATACTGCCAAAGTTTGTCGGCGGCGGCGTTTGAATTGTGGCGGTTGTTCTATGACGGTAAAATATCGGCCAATGACATGAACTCACGTTTTGATGAACTTAATACTAATATGCAGACACTGCTTGATTCTGGCTCGAAAAAACGATTTACCGATTTACTTCGGGCGAATCAATTTATGACGGAGAAAAAATGGAAAACAGCGGTCGATTTGTTGGGAATTAAAGAGATCAACCAAAGTGATTGTTTTGAAGCGTATTCATACTACATTACCCGGTTCTTGGCCGACGATATGGTGTCTCTTGGTGACATAAAGGGATATGTTGCCCTCGAAAAATCCTTCAGAACATCGCAAATGTATTATTATCATCTCTGGCAAGCAATGAAAAAATGCTCTGGAGACTATTCATTTGATACCGTTAACGGTGTTCTTGAGAAGACGGTTTTGTTGGGATTTGATACTCCTATGGCGGAAAGGACGAAGTTGGAGATGGGAAGATTGTTGGGCGTTCCTGACTCTGAGTGCTCTTCATTGATGCCAAGCGTCGCCGTTGTTACTTTTTTGAATGCATACTATTCTTCTGGAGACGCAAATGAATTACGTCCGATAGTTGGATTACTGTCAATTACGAATAACCAGTATACGGATGCGTGCATGAAGATATTGAAGGCTTATAAAGGTGACGTCGAGCTTAGAGATTCCTTGGTCAGGATTGACAAAGCGAAAAGCTCACTCTTTCGACTTCGAATCGCAGTTGTTTTCGGCTGATCCGAGGAACAGATCAATAAGCGCCGGTAAGAATAGAAACGAACCGATAAAGCTTCCTGTTATACCCAAAGTAATGATGATTGCGAGTGCGCTCGGAAAATCTGAAAAGGGTTTGGATGAAAACAAGATAGGAATCGCTGCAATGATACTCGTTCCGCACGAGAGGAATAATGGGTTGAACCGTCGTTGTAATGCGTTAGTGACCCTTTCGAGAATTTCTCCTTCCTCGGTTGAGTTTTGCATTGTATCCATGATTAGAATGAAATTATTAACGGATGTTCCCGATAGAATAATCATTCCGATGATTGATGCCGACGTGATTGGCTTCTGAACAATTAATAAGAAGAGAAGCGGAAAAAAAGCCGAGAACGGAATTGCAGAGATTATCAATAATGGCAAAATAAAGCTTTCGTTTTGTATGGCGAGAAGGGCATATATCAGAAATACGGCCAGTAGAAAAACAAGATACATGGTCTTATAGTTTTTCAGTGAATCCGATATAGAAGAGTCGGGAAATATGCCATATCCTGTTGGTAAAGATTGCGATTTGATTGATTCATTTATTTTTTCATTAATCGCGTTTAATCCAATTCTTTTTGTTTGAACGGTAAAACTAATCGAGTTCTGCCTGTTTTCGCGATATAACCTGTCCGGCTCTTCTCGCTGGATAAAATGGCCAAGTCCCCCTAATGATGCTGGACTTGTACCATTCATGACGACTGGAAGCAATTCCAGATCGGGTAATGAAACAATGCTGGCTTTGCATTTAATCCTGACATCGTGTTCTTTTTGTTTTTCAATCCATTTAAGCGCTACTGGTCCTTGAACATTCCATCGGAGGATTGATGCAGCCTTGTCCGGGTATAGGCTGAATCCCGAAAAGCGATTTGTGTCCGGAATATACATGTATGCGGGCGGATTTTCCTTAAAGTGATATATTACGCCTGTTACCCATGTCTGTTTCGAATAATAAGCGCCAATATCCTTGGCTTTTTCTCTGAGTGTTTCATGGTCATTACCAGTTAAGGTAAAGCAAATTTTATATGTTCCTGTGTTTTGGTCTATGCCATAGAAAAATTGTCCTTTGTGCGTTCTTTCGGTTAGTTTCTCAAGTTTATTCTGCAAATCGTGTATATTGGATTTTGAGTTGTCAAAAGTTACGCTTATTTGTGCGTTTCCTCGTTTTGAGTTGCTTTCAACTAGCCTGACATACGAAGTTTCCTTGAATTGTTTTATATACGGTGCTATAACCCTGTCGACCTCCTCTATGGTCGTGCCGCTTGGGAATTCAACATGCACGAATAATACGCTGTCGTTGTCAATTGGCGTGAATTCTTTTTGACCAAAGAATAGGAAGAATGGCACGCTCAATATGATAAGTGAATATATAATTTTTAACATTGGCCTATGTAGCTGAGAGAAGCGGGTTAGCGAGAAGAATGGTCTAGCTACCGTTTCAAAGGAGATTATCGGTTTTTTTGCGGATGTGGAATTGCATGACAATCTTAGCGGGTGTGGTAGAAAAGTGAATGTCATGAGCTGTGAAATTATAAGCATTCCGCAAATTGAAAAAGAGATTGACTGTATATCCGGGCTCATCGATTTCAGCGTAATGAGCGGTAAAAAAACTATAAGCGTCGTCAGCGTTCCTGAAAGGAGGGGCATCGCGATTTCATGTATCGGTTTCTCACGGTTCTTTCTGATAAAATCATATATGATCAGATAGTTGTCGATGATAAGTCCGGAACCGATCATTAATCCGGAAATGATACTTGCATCGACCGGTATTTTGAGCGCAGATAGTGCCGAGATTCCCAAGAATATAGAGAGTGGAATGCTCGCAGAAAGTATAACTCTCGATTTTATATCCGGGATAAAAAGACCAATAAAAAGAAAAAGAGATATCATGCTTATGACCATTGATATCAATATTTTGTTTATGCTATCTTTTATTTCACTACCCTTGCTATAAATTACCTCTCCATTGAGACCTCTGTCCGTTATGGATTTTGTAACTTTAGCGAGGTTGTCGCATAACGCGAGGGTGTTGACGCTTCCGCCGGAATAGATGTATAGGATGATGCGTTTTTCTCCGTCGATTCGACTGATTTGCTCCGATGTTCTCGTTTGTCTTGTTATTTCTGCTATTTCTGACAGCTTTACTGATGCGCCGTCTTTTGAGCGTATTTCGAAAGTCTTGAAATCGTCGATATCGTTAACTTCACTATCGAAAAATATAGGTGTCGAAACCATTCCATTGCATAAACTTCCCGTTGGCATTCGTATGTAGGCATCGTGCAGAGTCTGTGAGACTACAAACGGATCAATGCCGTATTGCGTCGCCATGCCGTTGTCTATGCTGACAAGGATATCTTGTACGCCAAGTCCACCCGTTTCGATCTCTCCTGTTCCGCGAATTCGTTGGTACTTAGGTTTGATCTCGGTATCCACATAATTTCCAAGTTCCGAAAGGCCGAGAACTTCCGACTTAAAGGAGACGATGTATACTGGATGGTTTGCGTTATCCGAGGAAACAATTTGTGTTTTCTGTACTGCTTTGGGAAAGCCAGCTCGCACTCTGTCCACGCGTTCTCTAATATCCGTGTAGAGAAGGTTCATGTCGGAATTTGCTTTGGCAAGAACCATAATGCGCGACTTCCCATATTCGCTGGTGCTTTGAATTTTCTTTATCCCGGGAATGTCACCGATTCCGTCCTCTAGCGGCATTGTGATGACGCGTTCTATCTCTTTTGAATTCGCTCCGTAATATTCAGTGGTTATTGAAAAGGCAAGAGAACTAGAGGATGCTGAACCAAAGCTGAAATTCAACATGCAAACTGCAGATAAGATCATGAGGCAAGTAAAGAGAAGCGTGTAGGAAACCGTTTTTTCGAAGTACAAACTATGCTCCTCGCATTTTTTCTCTAAAATACATTTTATAGATAATTGGGAAGAGGAATAGACTCAAGAAATTAGAGAAGAGTAACCCTCCGATTATTGCGATTGCCATCGTTTGCTGCGGATTTTTCCCGGAAAGATCAAGTGCGATGGGAATTAGCGCGAGTAGAGTTGTTAGGAAACTTATTGTAATTGCGCGTATCCTGTCGTTTGCTCCGCGATATATGTGCATTGGAATTCGCGCTGTAGACTTGATGAGCGAATGATAGTGATCATAGAAAATGATACCGTTTCGCACAATGATTCCGATTACGACAAGGGAGCCGAGAATGCTGTTTAGATTGATTGCGCTATGCGAGATGAAAAGGGCGATGAAAACACCCGCAAAACCGAACGGAATAATCGCAAGCATGAGAATTGGCAAAAAAAACGAATCAAATTGAATTCCAAGTATTACATACATCAGAAAAATCGATAATGAGAATAGCAGGATAATTATTCGTGACTGATCTTTCCATTCGGATGAAGCGAGGTCTGTATAATTTTTCTGCAGTTTTTCGATAATAGCTTTCTTATCACTTGGCACATTTACGTATACGGTATTCTGGCGATCGTTTCTATAGTATACCGGCGGATTCACGTCAGTGCTGATGTTTACCGTCTCTGTAAGCGGAGTTATTGTTCCGCTTGCATTTGGAAAATAGATTCCCTTTATCGCGTCTATGCTCGATCTGCTTTCGTATGGAAATCGCACTCTAATGGGTATTCTTCCAGATTTTCCATCAATTGATCCGGCATATATGCCAAAAACCGAACTCCCAAGGATATCCGCAACCGCTGACGCACTCATACCCATTCTGTTGATGGCATGCCATTTAGGAGTAACCGATATCTGGAGTCGTGTGGCATTTGGATAAACGGTTATCGTTTCGTCATTGCACTCATCTGCTAATTGTAAGGCGGTTTCGTGTGTTGTTTCATAACGGTCTCCGGTGATTGCGAACGATACTGTTTTGCCGTTCGAAAGACCCAATATCTCATTGAATGATAGTGACGATGGGCTTATAGTAACGCCTTCGTTGAAATCGTTCGCCAGATAATCCTTGATAACACGGCGTATATCCTGTTCTCCCATATGTGATTTTGGATTCAGGGTCAATTGACAGTTTAGGATCTCGCTTTCGGGTGATTTCGTGGCGAGGTAATACGGATCATCAAGCTCTCCTCCGGAATGAAAATAGCATGATTTAACGAATCCTGAAGAGCTTAGGACATTTGAGAAGGCGTTTGATACTGTAAGAAGATAGTCTTGCGTGGTTCCGGATGGAAATGCGATCTGTGCTGAGTATTCGTCGCTTGCAGGGGTATTAAGCCAGTCCTTTTCGAGATTTATTAGGCAAAAAGAACCGAATACAAGTAGGAATATTGATATCGTATAGACCAATGTTGGTTTGCGCAGGGTGAAGCGTAAGAATTTCCTGTATATTCGTCCAACTGATGGCTTGACTTTATTAGGCGAACCAAAATAGCAATAAAGTACCGGTATTACCGTAACGGATACGATAAATGAAAAAGAAACCGAAAGGCATACCGCCCAAGCGAGATCTCTGAAGACTGCACCAATAATTCCAGGGAGAAAGAATAGTGGGAGGAAAACGATGAGGCTTGTGAGCGTTGACCCAATAGTTGAGTTTGCGATCTCAAGGGCTGCACTGGCAACGGTTTCTCGTTGTCTCGGAATGCTTCTCCGCTGGACATTCTCGAGCACCACTACAGAGTCATCCACAAGCATGCCTATGCCGATAGCCAGACCTCCGATTGACATGGTATTGATGCTGATATGGAATAACGGAAAGGTCGCAATTGCCATGACGAGTGAAATCGGGATCGAAGCGATCATGATGAGTGAAGCCGAAAGATCTTTCATATAGATAATTATGACGGCGAATGCGATTATGAATCCCAGAATCGCCGAGAGAATCAAGTCTCGTATCGAATCTGATATGAGAACCGATCCATCATGTAAAACTCGGATATCAAGTGATCGTCCGTACGCCAACTCGAGCTCTGCTGTTTTGTTATGAATGTTTTTTGAGAGAGAAACGGGGCTATATGCACCTTGTACTCGTATGAGCAACGCGACGCCTTCTTTTCCGTTTTGTGAAAGGAAAGAGGAACGATCGTTCGTCGAATGCGAAACCGTCGCAATATCGCCAATCTGGATTCTCGAGCTGGAATCGTTTTGCGAAAGTATATATATATTCTCGATGTCCTGGATTGTTTTTGCTGTTGCGTCGGTTTTAATGACGTATTCCATTGAACCTTGCGATAGTGATCCGGCAGGGACCTCGATATTCGTAGCTTGTATCGCTTCGGATATTTTTTGTGGGCTCAGATTGTATGTACTGATTTTGTTCGCGTCCGGTTCAACAAGAATCTCCTCGTCAAGGCCGCCGAGAATTTGTATCGATCCTACTCCTTCAGCTTGCTGAACGATTGTACGGATCTCCCTGTCACAAAGTTTTTTGAGCTCTGTTATGTCCATGTTTTCTCTGGGAAATACGCCGAGAACGATAACCGGCTTTTCCGCTGGGTTTACCGGAAGGACCATTGGTTTTGACGCACCATCAGGAAGTCTAAGCGCCGCAATGTCCGCTGTCTCTCGCGCTAGTATACTCGCCTGTTTCATATCTGTACCCCAGGAGAATTTGAGTTCGATAAGGGAAATACCGTCAAGCGACGATGACGACATGTGCCTGAGACCCTGAAGTGATGAAAGGCTGTCTTCGATCGGAATCGTCAATAGCTCGAGAACTTCCTTGGCGGGGAGCCCTGCGTACGATGTTGCAACCGTAAGTTTTGGCGTGTCGATCCCAGGATAAAAATCGACAGGCAGTATGCCGATTGAGATTAATCCCAATACAAGCACGAGTATTGTCAGCATGATCACGGTGACAGGGCGAGTAATTGCATTCCTAATAAGCCATGATAGCATTGGTAGTATATCCTTATCCTGCTAGTTTGTCGTATTGACCCTTAGCGACCATGTTTCTTCGCATTTGTTGTCGTATGAGTCTTTGAACGTCGAATTAAGCGTCATTCTGATATTGCCGGCTACAGAATACTTGCCGGTTCCAGAATTATCGACAGCAACGATATAACGAATGACATGGGTATTTGCGGGCAGTCCGGATCTGACCGGTATTTCCGATGCAAGAAACGCAATGTTATCGTCGAGTTGGCAACCATTCGGTGTTATTGAAGCTGCAGTCACCGTTACCGAGAAAGCATCGATGAAATCAAAGATGTCAAACGTCGCTCCTTCTGCCAGTTCCATATAGATGTCAAAGAAACCCGTACAGCCTCCGGCAGTATTGTATGCGCCTTCGTACGCAAATGATCCAAGAGGCGTAAGCTCTATTGTATCGCTTAGATTTGCTCCGCTAAATGAATTCGCGAATTCCACTCGACTGATCTTTGGTGGTATTGAGTGCGGACCGTTCGCTCGGATTTTATAAACAGAGGCCGACGACATTTCGTTTCCTTGTACATCGGTACATGCTTTGCCGATCGTAAGTGAATAGATGGTGTCTCTGTTGAACGATTCAATCGGCTTGATCGTAAGTGCCGTTCCCGCAGCGTTCCATTCGGTGTTATATGTAATGGATGGCACGAAATTCAGGCAATTTGGGACAATCGAGCGATCCATTTCTTCGGAAAATTGTATCGTTATGCGGGAGTTTTTTTCAACGCCCGCGTTAACGGTCTCTTCCTGAGTCAATAAGTCGTCAATAGTTAATACTGCGCCAGATGATTCGTCTGTGACCGAAACGATACTCGGAGCTGTGGTCTCATCGCCGACGTAGAAAGACTGTTTTCCCTCTTTGCCGAGGTTGTTACCAACGGTATCCATTACGGTATCTGATACCGTAATGGTATAGTTCATTTGCCAATCAAGATCTTCCGTGAGGACATAGCGGAAAACGGTATTGTTGACTGATTCAGCAAAATATCCTTCTGCACTGGGGTACAGGTGAAAGCCATTCAGGAATGACGTTACGTCCATTGGTTCGGAAAAGGTTACTTCAATTGTTGGGCGAACTTGCGCAATGCGTTCGTTGGTGGCCGGGGTAATGGAAACTATGGATGGACGTTGAGAGTCGCCAGAGGAACGAAAAGTATGGGTGTAGTCGTCCTTTAAAGAGTTTCCGTCGGTATCCTCGGCCATCGTCGTAACTTTTATCGTATATATTGATGTTTCATTGAACTGTTCGATAACGGAATACGATAGGTGATTATCCTCGGGCCAACCGTAACGCCCTTCCATCGGGACCCCATCCTCAAGGAGGCTGAACGCCGATTCGGTAAGGGTTTTATCAACATCCGCCGAAAAATAGACATCTACTTTCTTGAGCGTTTGTGTATCGGCATATTCCGTGTCGGGATTAACCTTTGTAACTGTTAAGGGTTCCATTGAAAAGTACTTGCAACTGCATATCGAAAAAAGGAAAATCAGCAGCACCGTCAGGCATGATAGCACTTGCGGGCAATTTCGTCGCATAGTCGACTCTTTTTTCATTCTTTTATTGCCTCAAGTTTCAGGATGAAATCGTCTGCAAGTTGGCTTCCATTATCGAGCGTGAATCCCTGTTTTCCGCCATTAATCGTAAGTTTGTAATAAACTCGCTCATAGGGTTTGCTCGCCTCTGGAAGCGTGAAGTCAGCGTACTGGAGGTGTAGCGTGTCTCCTGCCATAACTGTTGCAAGCAGTAGCGTGGGGCTTGTGACATAATTTGGGAAAACTCCCTCGAGGTTAATCGCCGCGACTAACCGTTCCGCCTCGGTTTGCGATATCGGTGCGGAAAACTTTATATCGAAAAAGTGCTGCAAGTCTCCGTTGTTTACACCGAATTTCAGGGGATCTACCGATTCGAAATCGGCAGGCAGGAAATTTTCCTGGGGCGTTTCCGGTGAATTGGTGATGCTGACCACGGAAAGGACGGGAATCGCCGCGGTTAAGGTAAATACGTAATCTTCCGTTGTTTCGTTACCGGCTGTGTCGGATATGCCCTTAAGAAGCGAAATCTTGTATTCTTGACCAGGTACCCAGGAGGCTTCCGGAGGATACGCTATTATCGAGGCGTCATTTACGATTCTGTATGCCATCGTTAGCGATGGCTCGGTTTTAAGCCGTTTCTTGAAGACCTCGAAATCGATTGGTTCATTAAATTCAAAAAGAAGGCCCATGTTTAATCCTGTCTCCTCGAGTGGCCGTTTAACCGATGGGTCAAGCGCGTCTACCGCCCACACCGTAGGATTTTCTGGGGCTATTGTATCGGTCTGCGTGCGAAAATAACCGGAATAGTCCTTCCGAACCTTGATTCCCTCGGTGTCGAGGAGTTCGCTGCTGACATTCCATTGATATCGCGTCAATCCTGCCCATTCGCCAACGGGAGCTATCACCACTGATCTCCCATCGCCGGAGAGCGTCAGTGTTATGTCGTGATCGGGTGACACCGTGATGAATTGTTCCAAAAAACCAGAGGCAATCGCCTTGCTGAAATCGAGCGTAACAGTTCCATTACGCTCAATGATGCCATCGTTTACGGGTGTCCAGGAAACCAAAGAAGGGGGCATGGCTGTTGAGGATGCGTAAAACGAAACCGACTCGCCGACAGTGAATGTCAGATTGTCCGTCGTTTCGATGGTCCCACTGCAAGAAAGGGTGTAGATAACGCCTGGCGTCCAGCCTTCAAGCGGAGTAAGAATCAGCCTGTTACCGATCCAGGTCGTATCGCAGCCGACTGAACCGGAAAAGTTCTTTACCGCTACATTTTTTTCGGTTTTCGCATGTTCGACATCCTCGCTGAATTCGATCCAAACAGGAGTTTCTGGCGAAATAACCGTACCGTTTATGTTCGGGTATGTATTAACGTCAAGCTCGGTAAGATCGATCACTTGATTGCGGCAGGAAATGGAAAACAGGGCAGAGACCACGCATAGGAATATCATATACGTTCTTGCATTATTTTTCATGGGTTGATACCTCGTCGCCCTCCCTGAGCAGCGGAGTGGGCTCAAGCACTACGGACTCTCCACTCGACAGGCCTTCGGTAATTTCTATCTCTCCCTTAAATTCGATGCCAAGCCCGACTTTTCTTTTGAATACCTTGCCGCTCCTTACGGTCATGATCATGCCGTTTTTGTCCTGTCTCTGCGCCAAACATGATAGGGGAATGAGCATCTTTTTGACCGGTATCTCGGTCATTACGGTTACCCCTGCGAACATTCCAGGCTTGCCCTTGCTTCCCATCTTTTTTACGAGAGCCTTTACGGTCACATTTCCCGATTGGGGATCGACGGTCGGGGATATTATATCGATAACGCCACGTATTGGTTCCTGCTGAACGGACTGTACCGTGATGATGACTTGCATACCTTTTCGCAGTCTGTACAAGTCGCTTTCATTGACCGGAAAGACTACCCAGGCATCATCGGAACTGAATATGGTCATTAATTTGTCGCCACTTGCAACGCGTTCACCGGGTTCCTTGTATATCGCACCAACTATACCGCCTATCGGCGAAACGATGGTAAGTTCGTCTATGAGCGCTTCTGCCGACTTGAGGTTTGTCTGCGCTGTTTCGTATTGTGCTTTAGTAACGTCTACCTCTGCCTTTTTCGTAAGCGAATTGAGATCAGTCAGGAGATTTCTTCTCTTTTCCGGATCCGTAGGTACCGCATAGCCGGCATTAATTATATCGCTGTCGCGTAACCCTATGCGGGTGACTGAGATTTCTTTTTGAAGCATTTCGTAGTCAGCTTGGGTGTTCTCTATCGAAAAACGCGCAGAACGCATGCTCTCTTCAGTGATCCCTCCGACATCGAGCAGTTTTTTTTGGTCTTGAAGCTCTGAGTTCATCTTTTCCAAAAGTCTCTTGCTCTTTCGTAGCTCAATTTCCGTTTTTTCAAGACCGATGAAACGCGCTTCTATCTGCCGGCGGTAATCGTCATATTGAGCTTCGGCAAGCTTTGTCGCGGCTTCTGCGCTTTTAAGCGATGATGTCGCCTGGTCTCTCTGAATTGTTAACTGGATATTGGAAAGAAGCGCGACGCGCTGGCCCGTATGGACGGAATCACCCTCACGTTGATCCAGGGTTTCGATGATTCCATCCACCGCTGTCGTAATGTCGTTCTTTTTCGTATAGACGATGCTCCCAAACGACGTGATATCGGCGGAGAAATTCCTCAATTCGGCACGGTGCACCTGGACTTCGGTTTTTGGCGACTTGGTTGATTCCTTTGATGCGCCTACTTTACATGCAGGGAAGAGCATCAGCGCTAACAGGGTCGCCGCAAGCCGTGAATAATTATTTTTTGTCATTTTCCTCTCCATATCTCGTCAAATTTCCCGCGTTAAGCCCTGCTGTCTTCTCGATTGCGCGTTCTGCCTGAATGAGGCTCAGGACCTCGGACAGTATGTCCAGTCGAGTATTTAAAAGATCATTTTCACCCTCGAGGTAATCGACCCTCGTTGTCTGACCGATTTCCAGTTGCAACCGCATGATGGCGACTTTTTGCGCCTGTATTTCCATTTTCTGACGCATAAGGAACAATTCCTGGCATAACCGATCGTGCTCCAGAATGTATTGATCCAACTGGAAGTGAACGTCCTCCTCGGTGCTTTTGTTTTCCTCTATCGCCAACATGAATGACATTCGCGCCAATTGGCGATCGACGATTGATTCAAGCGACGTTGGGGTCGTGACGCCGGATGAGAAAGACCTTCCATATTCGATATCGGGGGTTGTTGATATTCCAAACGAAAAACTGATCGGCATCAGGTCCATCGGGAAATCGATCGTCGCTTTCATTCCATACTCGGGATGCTGTAGCGGGTATTGCTCCCCGCTGAGTCGAACCGACGCCTGCAACCCAACGTTCGGTATCCAGTTAGAGTACGCGATCCTGTAATTGATGCGGCTTTGCTCGACTGCAAAGCGGCTTTGTAGTATATCGGAATTCCCCCGCATTGCGTCGCTTTTCAGCATCAGCGCAGATCCCCTGATATTCCGGCCTGTGTAATCACCGTCAATTTCGGTTATCAGTTCAATTCTCGTTTCCTGATCGAGCCCAAGAAGCTTCTTCAGGTTGTATTCCCTGACCATTATCTCGCTTTCAGTCGTGAATGCCTCTTGGGCGAGTGTCGCGACGTTTACTTGTGTCTCGAGTAAATCCACCTCGCGTATCTTGCCCAGAGATGATTCAATTTGCGCAATGACATATTGCTGCTTGGTTATTTCCTCTAAATCCCGCAAAGCCTTGAGCTTTAGTCTGAGGATATGGGTCTCCGAGAAAAGCGTAAAGCAAGTGTCCATTATCTCGTCTTCGCTTTTCGTGAGAAGAAGTTCCTGCAGGTCGAGGGAAATCCTCTGTATATCCCGTTTCATCTTTTTTCTGCCACCTTGCGTTATCGGTATGGACAAAGTGGATGTCATGCTTACGGCCGAAGTGTCCGTGGCTTTGTATCGCGTCGTTCTCGAATCGGAAAGGTTTAAGCCGAGCGACGGAAGGTATGTCCATGTGTTGAGGCTCAATCGCCTCCGTTCTGCCATTTGCTCGTACCGCGCCTTTTTAAGTTCCGTCGAGTTCTTGACGCTCATATCGTATGCGCGCTGGATATCTATCGTTACGAGAGGAGAGGCCGCGCTTGTTGTCGTCATCGCGAGCAACGCAAGGAAGAGGCACAGCGAACGTATATCGGCATTACTTTTCATCACTCTTTTCCGAGCGTTGCTTCTTGTTGTCCTTATTCGGATTGCTGTCTTTCGCCAAAACTTTGCTCAGGTCGCGGAAAATTTCGTCGACTGCATTTTTCAGAAATCCCATGGAATCGAACGAGTCTTCGCCATCGTAAAGATATGTGACCTGATACAGCACGTTTCCGTCAGGATCGAGAACCTCTGCAAGGATCGCCAGCGATAAAACCGTTTTGAAGCCCTTGGTATAGGCCTTTTCCCTGAAGAAAAAACGTATCGAATCCATTCCTTCGGGAGCCCGCTCTTTGGGGATAACCGCGATACCTGAAGACATAGCCGACGCGATAATGACGCTCCTCAATTCAGCCATGTCTTCGGTATATGAATAAATGGAGTCGAGCTTGATTGAATCGAGCATCAGCGCGTTGATATTGCGCTGGCATGGTGTTACGGGAACGATGCCCAAGTTAACCGTGGCGCATCCGGAAAGCGCAAAAGCGAGAGCGAGCGGTAACGCGAATTTGAGCGAGAGTGACTTTTTCATTACTCAGTATCCTTTTCAATTTTTTCCATGAGTTTTGCGAGGGGGCGGCGGAGAATGCTGTCCGGCGAGATCATTCCGGTTGCGCGCTCCAGGTGATATCGCGCTTTATCCTTTTGGTCGAATCGATAGTAGAGCTGCGCAAGCGCGATTTCGGATTTTCCTATCTCGTCGGCGAAGTTAACTACGCGTGAGTAATACTCAAACGCTCTTTGATACTCGTTATTTGTTTCCTGTAAACTTGCCGCGAGCTGCAGCAAACGCGGGTCTTCCGGGTTGAATTCCATCGCGCACTCGATCTCGCGTTCCGCTTTGTCGAACTTCTCCTGGGCGAGGTACGTCCGGATCAGCCATATTTCCGCCTCGGTATATCCCTTATATCGACGGGTCAGTTTTTGCAGGATCGGTTCAGCCTTGGCAGGTTCAAAAAGAAGGAAGTGGCTTTTTGCAACAAGCAGTAACCCTTGATGGCCTGATCGAGTAGAAAACTCTGGTGCCTCTAAAATCTCTATTACTTTGGAATAATCTCCAGAATAATATAAGGTCTTGGCTTGCGCATAAAGGGTTAGTTGCTCATCCGACAATCCCTTGGACTGGCAGGCGATCAGGGCAATTGATAGTACGAGAAGCGGCACGAGGCAGCGCGTTTTATGGGATCGAATAACTGGCATATAATCTCCTGACTTTTTTTTGATGCAACCATTGTTTTTCGATAATCTAACCTTAACTTACCAGAATTAAACCGTACAGACGAGAGGCGTACCAAAAAAGTTTCCAGAAAGTGGTTGACATATTTATACCATGGCTTTTACAATTATTACATTGTAAAGTAGAAAGCAGTATTTTGTAAATTGGTGATGTCTTTTTTTTTGTTTTTTTACCGATTGTCAGCAATATCGACCAATTATTAATACAGTAAAAATATTCGTTAAAAAACTAAGAGGTTCCTATGGCGTATGACGCAAACACTGTCCGTTATTCTATCCAAAGAATTGGTGTATCCGAAATAAAACGCGTTCGGCGCGTATTGTTTTGCGCAGTGTATCTCATTCTGGCAGCCAGTGGACTTTTTGCGCAATCGTCGCTGCCTGAGCCTGATTTAGACTTATTTGACAAATATCTCGACCGCGCGGATATGTCCCAAACGCGCGATGAGTGGAACGATGTATCATTATCCGGCGAAGACGCTGTCATGGCCAAATGGGAATCCGCTATTTTGGCGGTGATGGGCACGGGAATTGATTATGACGCGTTGCGCCAGTCGGCGCGCGACGAACTTACCACCGTTCTTGAAGAGCGTCTTTCCGCCTGGTTGATGGACCGGTTTTTCTCGGATTACACGGGCGTGGATTATGAATCCATGCTGAACGACGTCAAGAAATCGAAAATCGCCGGTGTTTTTGAGCTCAACGCGGACGGTAGCATACGAACCGACGCGAAGGGCGCGCCGATTCGCCGGGAACTCGTGGATGAAGTCGCGTTTCAGGAAGAGTTCGGCGCCTGGCAGGCGCAGATTCGGGGGCTCGGTGCGGTGGTTACCGAGGATTGGGAATCCCGCTCGACGACTGCGTTCAATGAATTGCTGAACGGTCTTGACGGCGAACAGCGACTGCGGCTTGAAGCGGTCGGCGCGACGAGGCTTGCTGGATTCCGCCAGGAGCAGCAGCGACAGATGGACGCGGTACTTACCCTTGAAGAGTCGAATTACCGGTATCTTCGCCTTCAGGATCAATATTCGCTTCGCCTGAAAAGCGATGATTCCAGCGCAGAATCGGTAGTTGACGCATTGATCAAAAAAACGGAAGCCTCCCTCGAGGCGGGATTGGATAATCTCGTCAAAGGGCTTGACGTCGAGGTCGGAGAGGTTGTCATCGACGGTACACCGCTCAATGGCGATGACTGGCAGAATCGCTTTCGCGACGCGTTGAACATAGGCTTGGACCGGTGGAAACAGGCGGAAGAAGAATTTTTGGTACGCCGGATTGAATGGGAACGCCAGGCGGGAAAGGACCTTGCTTCGGGAACGGAAGCCTGGGACGACGCGCTGCGTGTTCTTCAGGAAAAGCAGCGCGAATGGCTTAGCGATTTCCAGGAAGTACGCGAGCGTGGCGAAGCGCGATTCGATCAGCGTTTCGCCGCCCTTGAGGATGCGCGGGGAAAGGCTCTCGCGGAACTGGACAGAAACATTATGGCGAACCGTGAAAGCCTCACGGAACGTGTCGAAACGACGGTCTCGATGCTTAATCAGTCTCTGGGAATGATGAAAACCTCCCGGGAGAGCATGGGGTATTGGGTCGCCAAGACCACTGGAAACGAAGCGTTCCTGGTCGATGGCGTTTCCTGGGACGTCAATGGCATGCGCGCGGCGCTACTGAAGGGAATGTTCACGACGGTTACGAACCGTCTTTCGACGCAGAATTACTATGCGGGGAGTACCTCCACCACTCCCGCAATCAGTGCGGTGGAAAGCAATATAACCAAGAGATATAACGATTATTTCGCGGGATGCCTGAAGGGTAACGCCTTTGATTCAGTGATCGCCTCCGAGCTGAAGGACCGGCAAACGTTGACGCGCGAGGAATATCAGTCGATAGTCAGTGCGTATTTCCTGAAGGTTTTAACCGATAAAACCGAGGATTTGTGCAAGAGCGCGTTAGCCGGACGTTCCCTGTCGCAGGCGACGAAGGATTCGATTATCACCCGGGCGCAGGAAACGATGCGTCTCGAAGTGGAAAAAACTATAACGTCGATTTTAGGGGCTGATCCTTCAGCGTCGCTTTCGCAGGATGGGGAATCCTTCAGCCAGGCGTGTTACTGGATGGAAACGATCTACGCCGACTATGCGAAAACCGCCAGGGAATTGAACAGTGAGATCACGGCTACCTATGGTTTGCTGGTATTCGGCAAGGAAACGATTCCGAGTGGCGGTTACGCGAACGACGAATCGATCAAGGGCCCCATCGAGGCGCTTGATGCGTACGGATGGGAGGAAGTCTACCTTGATTCCTACCAGGTCGAGCTTCTCAAGGCGCGCGCGGTCCAGTCATATTGGGAAAAAGAGCTCGAAGTCGCCCAGGCGGTTTACGATTACTCGGTTAATTTCAGCTATACGCGCGATACCGAGGCTACGACCCTGGCAAAATACGAACAGACGCTCGCGACGTACCAAACGGCCCTCGAGCAATATCAGCAGGCGGTCGTGGATCTGGAAAAGGTCGACGCAGGCTTGCTCACGAACAAGGATAAAATCGCCGGAATTCAGGCGCGGTTGAAGGCGAAGAAAGAGGAACTGACCAAGGCCAATGCTGAATACGCCGATCTCCTGGTCATGGCGGAGCTGAACGACACGGGATATTATACCGGTCAGTACAAGGCATACTACGAGGAATTGCTCGCGTTGCGCGGATTGCGGCTCGACGAAACGACCAATGACAATGAGAGCGCAAGCGGGGCGTACGCGACCTCGGCTGCGGCATATTACGCCCATTCATATCTTGAAGGCTCAACCGGCATCGTAAGCGCGCTGATAAACGGTGATCCGTTGGCGGAAACGCCGATAGTCGGGATTCTCGACTTGAAGAAGCGCGTGACCGCGCGGAACGGTTTTGCGGCTAAGATTGACCGGGATGCATGCGCCACGATCAAAGGGTTCACGACCTATATCGCGGAAGGGCTCGCGCTGGACGCTGATGACGCGTGGTTTGGCCTGCTCGTCGACGCGCATGAAGCGTATCTCGATGACGGCGACTTTGCCAGTCTTGAGAACCTGCTTTTGACCGCCGCCGGTACCCTTGCGGCAGATGCGGCCGGTACCCTTGAGCGGCAAATGATGTCCGTGCGGCTTTTGCTCGCGCCCGACGTTGCTTCGGCCTGCGCTGCGGCCGCAGATATCGTGCCGGGAAATCTGACCGGCGATTCGGTTGAAACGACGGTTACGGCACTAGAGACGGGAAAGAGCGTCGCCGAGATTGCGTTACTGTCCGACCGACTCGGGACGGAACGGGCCGCGCTCCAGAAGCTTGTCGATAACCTCACGGCGTTCAAGGCGACTAAGGGAACTCTCGACGGATTCCACGCAGTGAAATCCGCGCGGTTCGGCGATTCAGCGGTAACCCTCGCGTGGACCCTTGACGGGATTCTCCAGGAACAGGGGATTCAAGGCGATGCATTGCTCGAGAGGACGACGGGGTATCTTAGTTCCCTGAATATGCTTGCGACTGTCCTGGACAATCCGAGCATTACTGCCGCCGAGCGACCCACCTTGCTTCGGAACCTCGCGATCGACGATCCCTTGATTGCCTTGTATCTGGACGGCAGGACCGTGTTTTCCTCCGAACGGGGCGTTGATTATACGCTTGCCCACGTCAAAGATTCGTATTCGCGCGTCGTAGCTATTTCGAATGCCGCGATCGAGTACGAAACGTACAGCAATTTCGCTTGCGCGTTTGAGGGATCCTATCGCGAGCAATCGCTGTCGGCGCTCAATAGCTGGCTTGAAAGCAATAACCTGGGATCGGTGTCGGGAAATAAGTTGAACTTGAAAGATCCCGTTTCGATCTGGAACGATTTTAGGCCCGGTTCCGAACAAGCCGTTATAGAGCGCGTCGCAGCGCTTCAAAAAGGCGTTGATGCTGCGCTCGCGTCCGAGGGAATGCCCCTGTACGTCAAGGAGAGCGTCGCAAACTGGCTTTCCGGCGTTACTTCGCTTCTCATGATTCGGGGCATGGATACTCTGCATCTCGATTCCGTCGGCACGGGAACCCTTGAAACGAAAGCGACCGCCAGCGCCTCCAAGTCCGCGAATTTCGACGAACTGATGAACGGTTATTTTGACGAGTCGGGCTCAGCGGAGACTCGCTCTTTTACCTTGCTTTCGCTCGGGGAATCAGGCGTCGCGATCGACGGCGCGCTTCTCAACGCGGCCGTCTCCGCCTTGGGGGATTCTTTGGCCGCGTACCGGCTCGGATTGCAACCGGACGACTTCACCTCATGGGATGGCGCATATACTGGGTGGTTTGACGGCCTTGGCCTGAACGACGCGCAAAGCGCGCGGCGGGACGCGAATCGTGCCGCTATCGTCGGCGCGGCCAGAAGTGCCTGGGAAACTGCGCAGGTATGGGCAAATCCTTCAGGATACGATTACGCCGCGTCTTCCGACGCGGAGCGGCTCGAGTCTCTTGACCTGTGTAAGGCATTGAATCGGTTACCGCTCGAGACTTATCTCGGAGGGCTTTCGACCGCGCAGTCGACCATTCGCGCGACGTCGCTCGCCCTGTACCAAATACGATCTTATCTCGACGCCGCGTCCGGGAGCGGGTCTGATTCCTTTGACGTTCAAACTGCCCTTGCCACCATCTCGTTTGGCGGCGATGTTGACTCCTGCGCGGAGTTCATCGCGAGCGCCGCAGTAAGCGACAATTCACCCGAAATGGCTACATACCGGCTCCTGTGCGGCCTTGAGGCTCAATTGGCCGGAATGCCGTGCACGGTCGGGAACGCCGGAACGGCGCTTTCGGCCTATGCTGCCTCCGTGTTTTCTCATGATGGGTACGCTGTCGCGGCCTCTGATGGGTCTGATGCTGCGGGGCTCTATGCCGCGCTTTACGCGGCGAGCCTGAGCGAATCCCTCTCGGACGTATCGGCGTCGGAACGGAACGGTGCGCTCTTGATGGTACGGGAGGCGACCGGTATCGGTTTGGACGCCTCCCTGGACCTTGACGCGTTCTCGACGGGCAGTCTCGGCGATCGGGCCATACAAGCGGCGAAGCTTGATGATCGCGCCTTCGTGTACACGCTGAAATCGGCGTTGCTCGCCGGTTCGCCGGTTGACGCGTACCTTGCGGGCGCGAGTGTCGCAATCGCGGGCGAACTCTCGCGGTTCCGCGCGATACTCGACGCCGCGAACGGGTATATGCCGGCGTACGACGGCGACGTCGTAGGGTATTTGCAAGCGAACGCCGGAAACGCGGGTTTCGGTCAGGAATCCCGGCTCCGCGCCCTGCTTTTGCAGGAACGGGGCGATTTCGACGACGTCGCGTTCTATAAAACCTCTACGTCCGTACTCGGTTTTCTCACAGCGCGACGCGAACGGGATGCCGACGCGCTTGACGCCGTCGGGTATTTGATAGCACCGAGCCTTTCCGCGCGTTCGGCCGAGCTCACCTCGCGCGCGAGCGACGATGCGGTCGCGCTCGACTTCGCGCGCGATTTCAACGTTCTCGCGAAGGAGTCCGCGGGGGCGTATCGCAAGTATCTCGCTGACGATACCTTCGTGCTTGACGTCGCGGGCGGGCAGACCTGGGAAACCGAAAGCCTGCCGTTTACGAAGAGCGCCAGGACTGACGTGATGGCTCTGGACGCGGCGGGAAGCATTTCGTATAGCGATGACGCGCGGCTTAACGACGGGCTCGAATACGCTTCGCGCGTTTCGATCCTCGGAGACGCACTTGAAGGCATTTTTAACGCCTGGGGCGCCACGGACATCGCAGTGACGGCAGCCGAATACCTTGCTGCGAACGCATCCGTTCGCAGCGTTGACGCAATTACCGCGAATAATCTGTCCGCGCTCGCGGACTTTACCGCGCACGAAGTCGGCTCGGCGCTTACGGGAGAGTACGAAGCCGCGAAGGAAACGTACGTCGGCCGAATCGCGCAAGGCGAGAACCTCGTGCTCGAGATGGGCAAGATGGGCGCGATGGTCGACAAGTTCAACGCGGAAAAGGAAGACAACGAGGAGCTTGCGCGCCTGACAAATGAGGCAAAGGGCAAGATTGACCGGCTCGAAAGCGAGGCCAAGGCGATCGAGCGGGATTGGGACGATTCGATAAACTTCGTCGTGGATGGACTTTCGCCCGATACCTACGATGAGGCTGGCTATAAGCAGCTGGAGGCCGAATACCGCGCCCGGTATCAAGCGGCCCGCGCGACCTTCGACGAACTCGATCAGGCCAAGCAGGCGCAAAAAAGCGCGAAGGCGATCTATGAATATGCTTCGACCCCGTATCTTCGCGTAAGCGCAACCCCCTCCGACGATGCCGCCGATGCCGCCGCGGCGTTTGAAGCCGTTGATCCCGACACCCGGCTCCTTGACGCGAAAGACCACCTTGCGCGCGCCGACGCCGCAGTCGACGCCCTTGAAAGCTTATATGGAGACGGTTCGGGGCAAAAGTCCCTCTATGAGCGCGATAGCGAGTACGCAAAGCTTCGGGACGCGTACGCGGAATCCTACCGTTACCGCATCGCCTCTTTGCAGGCGCAGGAACTCCTGACGACCGAGGTTAAAAAAGCCGAAACCGAGCTTGCCGACGCGAAGGCGCAATACGCCGAAGCGATCGCCACGCCGATCAACGGACTGAGCGACATCAAGGCAGCCGATATACAGTCCCGGATCAATGGCTTGAACGCGGAACGGAAGATGATCATCCAGCAACTCAGGATTACAGACGGGACGGTCGGTTTTTCAAAAACCGGCGCTTTTGACGTCGCGAGCCTCGAAGCCTACTTCGCCAAGCCCGAATCAGGAGGCTACAGCCAGTTCGAGGTAGATCTTTCCGACTGGATGATCCGGAATAGCGGAAGGGGCTTCTATGCCTGGGATTATGCGCTTTCCTGGGAGGAGTACCGGCTTGGCGGCGGTATGTCGGGCAGTGAATACAGCGCATATGTCAAGCACGATAGAGAAACCCAAGAAGCTGAATGGAGCAAAATAGACTGGGACACTACCTGTATGCCCACGTATGTGGCGCCGGGGTTTGCTTCAATGTCGAACGTAATGGAAACGATATTTCGGGAATATGGTGGTCCCAAACCCAAAGACTCTCTTAAAAAGGCGATACGGAACGGAGATTTGGGATATTACGTTGCAAGGGCGGAGAAATATAGTTCCTGGTACCAGGCTACGCCTGACTACGCCTTTTTCAAGATGCTCGTCCTTCTCAACGGACTCGATCTTGGGTCGGGTTATACGAGCGGAGAACTAATAAATAGTTGCATCGCCTATGAATTCTTCGACGATGCCTATGATACATGTCAGCATAAAGGAACGAAAGCCTGTTTCAAGAGAAAGTGGCATAATGCGCGCGACGCCGCGGAGGTGCAGCGCAACAAGGCGAGGGAGATCCTCAATAAAGGGACCGAGGGCCTTTCCTCTGCCCAGAAAAATATTGCGGACACGGCCGCGCTCGTCGCGCAGAAGAAGGCCAACCTGAAAAGGCTGACCGGGATTGATCCCGATACCGGCGCAGTTGACGTCTCGGTCGCGACATTGGTCGAGGGAATCCGCTACGCCGCGGAGCGGAACGGGCCGAACGCCATGGACGACATCCTCATAACGGCGGGGCTCGACACCGAAAACGCGCGGGAAAAGGCGAGCGTCGAGAAACTCGTTACCATGAACGGAACGCTTCGGGGCGGCACGGACGAGAGCCTGAGCAAGTTTTTGGCCGTTAAGGCGTACGGCATAGAGAGCGCCGTCGACGCTTCGGAAACCGCGCTGAATACCTATCTGTACGCCGAAGGCTCGAGCGAAACGAAAGAAGGCATCGCCCGAACGCAGGCGAAAAACGAAAAGCGATACGAGGCGGCATACGCCGCGTACGTCGCCGGGGGAATCCTTCCGGACGAAACGGTGTCTGCCGCGACGATCAGTCGATGGGAATCCATGCTTCGCGATGATCTGAGCGACCCCGAAGCGGGCAGCGAGCGCATACTCGACGCCGCGCGCCTTTATCTTGGCGCCATGCCCGAGCGATCTGGTGACGACCGCGCGATACGGAACCTCCGCGACGCATGGGCCTCGTACGGCTCCGCGAAAACCTGGGAGCGCGCCGACGCCCTCGTCGCGGTGCGCGATTCCTTCGTCTCGCTCGTCGCCGCGTACCGAACGGGCGTTAGCTACCTCGCCGCCCTCGAAAGCGCCGCCGATAATCCCGTATACAACGGCCGCGAAGACGCCCTTCGCGCCCATGAAGACTACCAGAACCTCCTCGGTGACCTCGTCGGCGAGCAAAGCGGGCTTAAAACCGTGGGACTTGACGACGTAACCGCCTCGCTCGAAACTTCGTTTAACTCGATGAACGCAAAACGCCTCGCCGCGCTCAAAGCGATCCGCGAAAACGAGTGGGATATCCTCGAGGAAGAGCTCGTGGCCGAGCGCAACCTCTTTGAGGACCAGATGGACGCGATCCTCTCGCGCGGCTCAGTCGCCTGGAAGAACGCCGGGCAAAAACTGAGCGAACGGCGCGCCGCCTGGGAAGCGCAGTATCAGTCTTCCTTCATTGCCAAGGAAAACGCCTGGGACGAACGCTACCTTGGATTCCTCGAATGCAAAGAGGCCTGGATCAAGGACATTACCGCGCAGGCAGTCAACCTCGGCGACAAGGAAATTCTCAACCGTATACCGACACTCACCGAGGACTACATCGCCAAGGCGAACGACTTCATTATCGCCGACGTCATTGAGGCTCCCGATACCGCCAACCTCATCGGCGACATCCTCGACGACGACCTCCTTTCAGGTCTCCTCGCGAGCGCGAAACACCTGAGCAAGGGAATCTCGAATTTCACCCCCGCGATCTTCCAGATCCTCAAGCGCGATCCCTATACCACCGGCGAAACCCTCGACCGTATCCGCGAGTACCAAACCGGCGAGGACGAGGAACTCCAGGCCCGAATCGCGTACATCCAGTACGATCAGGCCCTCGAAACCCTCAAAGACGCAAGAAAGGAAGTCCAGGAGACCATCGATAGATCGAACGAGGAATCCTGGAACGGCTTCAGGAAGATGTTCATCTCTGACGGCTTCAGCCAGGAAGGCCAGAATTTCGTCAAGGAAACCATCGTCGGCTCTACCCTGACCGACACGCTCGAGGAAGACCACGTAATCGAGGGCTACCGAAACTTCCAGACCACCATCCGCGACTTCACCCAGGACTTCGCCAAGCCCGAAAGCATCGACCCCGTCTATCTCGGCTACACGGGTATCCAGGCCCTGCTCGACCAGGCCATGGAAGCCGTCCCCAAGGAATACGAGCGCATCTTCGGCAAGCGCGACGAAAAGGGCAATTGGCTAGACGCTACCTACCTTGAGCAGACGCAGGTCAAGGAAAAATACATGGACGTACGGTACGTCTTAGATAGCGCGAGTAATGACTACATAGAAACCCTCGTCGAAAAGACCCGAAAGGTCCAATCGGTACGGGGCGTAACACAAGAAACCTACAACAACTACACCGCCTATCTCGCCAGCATCGGCGACGATGACCGCAGCGAGGCCGAAAAAAAGCGACGAATGGTCGTCACCGGAAACGGCCTCTACAACGAATGGGTAGGCTACGCCCCCATCATGGATCCCGAACCCGACTCAGACCTCGACGTAGACGAATACCAAAAGAACGTACGTTTCAGCGGCGCAGGCGAAACCGGCCGGATCATGGGCATGTACATGCAGCACAAGATGATCGAGGCCTCAGGCGAAGCCGCATGTAACCAGCCCGCGTATAACCAGAAGCTCTGGGACGACCGCGGCAACTGGTTCCAGGCGCCGACGCCGCGAAAGATCATCGACATAGCGATTTCGATCGTCGCGACGATCTATTGCGGCCCGGTAGGGGCGATGATCGTTAACATGCTCGACGACGCCCTGTTCACGATGATGGACATAGCGAACGGCGCGGACATGATGGGCTCGCTCGAATCGTTCGGAAAGTCCGCGGCGATAAGCGCGGTGTCTTCGGGGATAGGCGCCGGGTTTAACGCGATACAATCGGCGACCACGATCAGTTCGACCCTCCTCAAGGGAACGGAGATCATGGCGAATAACGTCGCCGCGAGCTCGATCAACGCGACAAACTTCCGCGGCCTCGTGAACGGCGGCAATGCATTCGACAGCAAAGCCTTCGCCAAGGGCGCGTTCGGCAAGGAAGCGATGGTCGGCGTCGTCGCCGGAATGGCGGGCCATGCGGTATCGAGTGGCGCCAATATCGCGCTTGTGGACAAGAATCTTTTAGGTTTTAGCGCTAAAAATATCGGAAATGTGTCGAAGCTTGCCAATACCATGGGAAACCTTGCGTCCGCAGGCGTTACCTACGGCATGACCGGCCGCACGACGTTGAACCTCTTGAATTTGAGTATGCTCGGGCTAAAGAACCGGGAGAACAAAAAGGATGTCAATCTCGGTCTTTTTGAGCTCAATGTCGGAAAGAACGGCGTGACCGGCGGGATCGGCATGGGTGGTATTGACATGAATGTCGGGATGCTCGCAAGGGCGATGGGCGGCATGAACGTGCTCTACCAAAACCAGCGGATAGCGGACTTCAAGAAAGCTAATCAAAACCTTGACGCGAGTATCGCGATGCGCGCATTATATTCTTCCGGGGACAAGGAAGGGCGGTCGCTCTATTCCGAGTTCTTGGGCGGGAAGGCGAAGCTCGCGGTTAACGAGAAGCTGGAGGCGAACGCCGAGGCGCAGACGACGCGGGAGAACGGACAGCGGGTGGTCACTATGCGAAACTTGGGCGGAGGTCTTGAGGGCGGCATCCTGAGCGCGGTTGTATTGCAGCATGAGGCCTACCGGGACGGCTATGAGGGCGCCGATCAGGAAGCGGAGACCAAGCGCGCGGTTGAAGGTCATACCGGCATGGCGATCCGCATGGTTAACGATGGCCTGTACGCGGGTATAATCGAGTCGAACGGAGGCCTCGCCGCCGATATCAAGAACTACAAAGCGGGCGGCGACGCGTACGCGAAATACGTGAATGCGAACTACGACTCGAGTAAGGATTATTGGAAGCTGAAGAAAGATGGAAGTATTGCGTATGATGGTTTTGCTACACTCAGGGATGAAGATGGAAATGTGATACGCAGTGCAAGTTCTATGGGTGTGAAAGAAACTCAAGTTGAGGGAGGTCTCATTCAAATACTTGGTCTTGATAAAAATAACCCCGAGCATATTGCTGCTGTTCAAAATATGATGAAAGGTTCTGGAATGAAGATGAATGCAGATGGCTTGTGGAATAAAACCGGCATCATTAAGACAGTTTATAATAATGGTGTTGCAATTAATCTGACAGGAGATCTGGAGCAGTATAATATGGGGAAATCCATAGGTCTGTATTCCATAGGAAAACTTTTTACGGAACAAGATATATCGAAGTCTGTCGTTAATAAATTTATTAATGCAAATTATGGATCAGCAATTGGTATGTTGAACATGACGGGGACTACCCAAACTGCAATCGCCGATTCTATGTTATCAAAGGTATATAATCAGAAACAAATTTCAATGATTCATTCGAATCAAACCTGGTATAATAATGCGGTTAAAAATGGTGTTTTAGTTGATTCCATGGTAACAGGGAAAGTGTCAAGGACAAGCGAATTCGGAGTCGATACCGGCGATTTGGGATTAAAGTCATCAAGTGTCGATGGTGCTGCGTTTTTTAGAGAATTGCATACAGGTTTAGATTACGGAAGCGGTGGAGATACTGTTCAAACTCCTGGAGGCTTTTGGGAGTTATATGACCGTAAAGAGCATCGAGCATATTTTGAACTCTTCGGTGGGGATACGAGAATGCGAATTATGCATATCGATCCAAAAGAAATACAAGCTATGGAAATTAATCAGGTTTATGGAGTTTCAGAAGGCGCAAGAAAACTCTTTAATTATCCAACGGAGTCATTTGGCTCGGGAACAGGTGCGCATATTCATATAGATTTTACACAGAGACTTCCTTACTCAGGGAGGTATGAGCGTCAATTTGTTAATCCAGAAACACAGCGACCTGGAAACTTGTTTAATTATTCATACACATACAAAAGCTCGTCCCTGGAAGATTTACCTGGTTACCCGCTAAACTTTAATAGATTCTAGGAGGAATACTTTGAAAAAGATATTTACATGTTTGTTAGTATTTTGTCTTTTGGGTTGCGAAAAACAAATTCCAAAAAGCGGTGGTCAGGTTACGGTTTTACCTGAAATAAAAAATGTTGATATTTCTTCTTCATATGAATCGGTAGAACACATTTCTTTTGATTCCCTCGTCGGAAAATGGATTCTACTTGATTCAGAAGGAAATGTTGATAGTAATGGTGATTACATAGCAATTGACAAAGACGGTAGTCAGTACAAGGGATTTTTCATTTATCAAGGGAAAAAAGTAAAAATCACCGTAAAAAAAGAAAGCGAGGCATTTTTTATTATCTCCGAAAGAGGCGAGAAATATACAATTGGGCGCACTGAATCCACCCGTGGAAAAGCTCACAATGGTATTTGGCTTGCTTTAGGCGATATCGATCTCGGTAATTTCCAACGGGAAGATATTTTAAAGAATATGGTAGAGTAAAGGTATATGCATAAAATCCGAAATGTTTATTACAAAGGAGACCCTAACTTGCTAAAGACGGAAACTCGCAGGCAAGCTAATTTACTTAAGTGTACCTCATCAGAGTCAATAAGACAAGAGTTAACCCGCGAACGCCCTTGGGCGTGAGTCGGGTTGAACTCATTCTTATAGAGGTCGAACAGACGATTTTTCTTCAAGAGCTGTAAAGGTTGTTCCCGAGAATAGGTACCCGGGAAGCGCGCTCCCTACCACGCTTCCGTACCGCGATCTTTGACACACCAATCAATATGAAATTACATAACTGAATAACGCTTCTCTATCATCGGACGAAGGGGTGGCAGAGAAACGTTTCGCACTGATGGCACTCTATTCACTGTGACCGGTACTTTGCGAAACTTTCGGCGCCAGGGGAAGCCGCATGAACTGAGCCCTAATAAAGGGTGCGACCAGTATGGCCGCGTAGAGAATTGCGACAGTTCCGGACGGATGATACCGGTGTCGTGCATAACCGCACGGCGTGGCGGGGCAAAGGCCCCGAGGACAATTTGGCGCTACCGGAGTATAGCCCAACGCCTGAACCCTGCGCCAACTCTTGTCCGAGGGCCTTGCCCCGACACGACTTGCGGGCATGAACCCATCATCCGACCGGAACCGGACAACCCCTTGCGCGGCCGAACTGAGGCGCGTCCCCCATCATGGATCCCGAACCCGACTCAGACCTCGACGTAGACGAATACCAAAAGAACGTACGTTTCAGCGGAGCAGGCGAAACCGGCCGGATCATGGGC
>Ga0209467_1000383_pt1 | contig 65027 bp, 53 predicted proteins | sample Higcelwee11metaG_FD_187175 | JGI IMG/M metagenome (GOLD analysis project Ga0209467, IMG submission 187175) | Freshwater pond sediment microbial communities from the University of Edinburgh, under environmental carbon perturbations - High... | ecosystem: Environmental > Aquatic > Freshwater >...
TTTTTGAACGTATTGCCGTGGGGGACCATCTGATTCTGGGGGGTGACAATATCGATTTGGCCCTTGCCCGGATAATTGAACAGAAATTTCATAATACAAAGCCCTTGAGCGCTGACCGGTGGAAAACACTGTGCCATCTTTGCCGTCAGGCCAAGGAGCATATTCTAAACAATGAAAAGAACGCTGAAACCATCACCATGATGGGGGAAGGCAGCAGCCTTATCGGCGGCACACTGAGCGCGAAGCTTGAGCGTTCGGAACTGGAAGCCATTGTTCTGGACGGGTTTTTCCCTGTGGTGGAAAAACAGGATGTGGAAGGCCCGAAAGTCAGGAAAGCCATATCGGAATTTGGGCTTCCCTATGAGACGGAACCGGCCATCACCCGTCATATTGGCAGATTTTTGGAAAAGCACAGGGATGATGTTAAAAAATATCTGGATAAACCGCCGTTTCCGGATTTGATTCTGTTTAACGGAGGCTCATTAAAGTCCGATGTCATTCAGCAGCAGATCCGGCAGGCCATTCGCGGCTGGTTTGGGCAAAATGATGAAAAGCAGCCCAAAATCCTTGAAAATCCGGTGCCGGATCTGGCCGTTGCCTTGGGAGCGGCCTATTACGGCCTGGTGAAACTCGGCAAAGGGGTCCGGGTAGGCAGCGGCAGCGCCCGGTCATATTATCTCGGATTTGGCCGAAAAAATGACCCGGACACCAGTCAAGACGCCGGAACAGCGGCTTTGGTCCAGACCCCATCGGCCATTTGCCTGGTGGAGCGGGGGCTGGATGAAGGCGCACGCATCCGTCTGCCGGATAAAAAATTTCTGGTTCTGGCCAATCAGCCGGTCAGTTTTGATTTGTTCAGTTCCACGTATCGCTCCGGCGACCGCTGCGGGGATGTGATTGCGGTGGATGACACACTCACCAAACTGCCTCGGGTAGAGACCATCATTCAATTCGGTCAGAAAGGGCTGAAAAAGGAAATCCCGGTCCAGGTGGAAGCCGAATACAGCGAGGTGGGGGTCTTGTCCCTGTGGTGCCGATCCCTTGAAAGCGATCATCGCTGGCGGCTCCGGTTTCAGCTTAGAGATGCCGCAGGGGTATCCGGCGTGTCTGATTCGGAAATCTTTGATGCATCAATTATTGACGCGGCGGTTTCAGAGATCAATACGGCGTTTTCGGAAACTACCGATATAGCGGGTTTGCCACAACTCATCAAAAACATTTCCAAAACCGTTCACCGGCCCCGGGAAAAATGGCCTTTGGGCCTGATTCGGCCACTGGCCGACGCCTTGCTTACAGGCATTGACAGCCGGAAATTATCGGCAGACCATGAAATCCGGTGGCTCAACCTTGCCGGGTATTGCCTGCGACCGGGTTTTGGAGACGGCCGGGATGAGCAGCGCATCCAGAGCCTGTGGAAGATATATAAGGCCGGCAAGGTATTTTCCAAAAACCTTCAGGTCAATGCGGAATGGTGGATTCTATGGCGCCGGGTGGCCGGCGGCTTGACATCCGGCAGGCAGCGTCAGATTATTCAGGATCTGCGATCGATAATCATACCGAAAAAAGGGCAGAAAATCCGCATTTCTCCCCAGGAGCATCTGGAAATCTGGATGGCGGTGGCCAATATGGAGCGGCTGACGGTAAAGGACAAAATTGAATACGGAAGGGCCTTGCTCTCGGAGCTGCATCCGGCAAAAAGCAAACCCCAGTTATTCTGGGCTCTTTCGAGAATCGGCGCAAGGGAATTGCTTTACGGTCCTGTTGATCGTGTGGTGCCAAGTGGTGAAGCCGGTGAATGGCTGACCCGGTTAATGGCTGTCGACTGGAACAACCCCAAACCCGTGGGCGCGGCCATTGCGCAATTGGCCAGAAAAACCGGAGACCGGATGCGGGACATGGATCCCGGCTTGATGGATCGCGCCATTGCCTGGCTGGAAAAGCACCACTTGAAAGAGGAAACAAAATGGCTGACTTCCGTCAGGCATATTGCCAGGCAGGAGGAAAGCGCTGTTTTTGGCGAATCCCTGCCATCGGGCATTGTATTGCATGAATAACAGATTGATTTTTAATAAAAAAGGAGTATAGACGTGTCGGAATCCCAGGATACAATTACCATTCACGCCACCCTGAAAATCGGCGTGGACACCCTTCAGGCCATTGTCCAAAACGCCAAGAAACTGGCGGGGCCTGATGAAAAAGGGCATTACCGGGTGGATACGGCGGAAGCCGTCAATCAACTGGTCTCAGCTTTTATAAATACCCCTGCTTTTGATGAATATATCAAAAATTTAAATAATTATAATATATAGCGAGGGATGTCGTGCGCCCTTTAAAAATCGCCCATCGCGGGGCCATGGCGGAAGCGCCTGAAAATACGCGGTCTGCCTTTGACCGCGCCATGGATTATGGCGTGGATGGCATTGAATTTGATGTCCAGATCACCAAAGACGGCATACCGGTGATCTATCATGACCCAATGCTCCAGAAAATTAATGAAATTCCCAAAACCACAATCCCGGATTTTACTCTTTCGGAACTCTTGAAATATGATTTTGGCCAGTGGTTTTCAAAAGTGTATCAGAATGAGAAGATTTTAACCCTTGAAGAGACCCTGCGCGCTTACGGAAAGCGAACCCGCCTGTTTATTGAAATAAAATCCCCGCCCATCCCTCAAACCCGTTCTTTGTATGAAACGCTTCCGGCGCTGGTAGTCGATTCTGTGCGCAATTGTATTCCGGAGGACCGGATGGACAATATCCATATCCTTGCCTTTGACCCGGGAATGCTTCGTGCTGCTTTTTTAAAATCTCAGGATATAAAGTATGTCCTCAATTTAGAGAGTCCTTTTTCCAAAAATAATCCCCCGAATCTGGAGCCACTGATGCTTTATGGATACGGACTTGAACATACGCAACTGACCCGGCCGTTTGTGGACGGTCTGCATGATGACGGTAAAAAAATATTCACTTATCCCTGCGATATGGCCGCCGACATTCAGCGGGCCAGGGGTTTAAAGGTGGATGGCATCATGACCAATGATCCGGGCGGGGCGCCCTGGCGAGAAATTTTTTAAATTCCGGACTGCTTATTTTTATCTGTTTCAAAATAATATCAATTAGGTTATGAAGTCACATCGTAACGATGTTTTTCCCTAAAGCCGTTTTCTGTAAAAATGGTTGCCGGGGCGGAAATATAACACAACCTTGTCAGGTGGAGCATGCACATGAAGCGTCAATGGATTTTCAGTTTATTGATTTTATTGTTGATGCCGGGACTCAGCATCGCGTTGTCAGATACCCCCAATGTCCCGTATAATGTCACACTCACATCAACGGATAATACCATTACGGTGGACTGGACTGGTGACAGCAATGCGGACGGGTATTATGTCTATTATGGCACCACATCCGGCAACCTCGACCTGAAGGAAACGGTCAGCGGTACATCAACCACCATTGTGACCATTTCCGGTCTCACGCCGGGAACGACCTATTATGTGTCGGTTTCCGCCTATAATGATTCCGAGGAAGGCAACCGTTCGGATGTCAAATCCATCGCCACAACCAAAGACATCGCAAAACCGCTTACACCGGAGGGGCTGGATGTCGTAAGCGTGCAGAACATCACCGAAAATTCAGTGGTCCTGAAGTGGGACAGGAATTCGGAATCGGATCTGGATCATTATACTATTTATTACGGCACGGCTTCCGGATCCACCGATAATGTGCTGACGGCCCAGGATGCGGATGCATCATCATTTACTATTTCAACTCTTGCCGCTTCAACGCGGTATTATTTCACCATTTCAGCTTCTGACACTGCGGGCAATGAATCCGACCCTTCAAAATCGCTGATTGTGGATACGCTGACAGATACGCTGCCGCCCAATCCTCCAGCCAAAATTTCCGGATATTTGTCCGATCTTCGTGAAATCACCATCACCATTGAGGATGGTAACGAACAGATGGCTGATTTTAAGGGGAATATTTTGTTTTATGGAACCACATCCGGAAATCTGGACCAGCAGGTGGACCTGGGCAACGGGTTTACCTATACAATGGCAGCTCTTGCGGAAGATTCCACTTGGTATTTTTCCGCCTTGTCCTATGACAGCCATGGCAATGAAAGCCAGCGCACGGCCGAGGCTTCCGCGGTGGTGGAAAAAACCGAGCGATACCTCAATCAGCCGGATGATTTTGACGGCGGCTGTTTTATTGCCTCCGCAGCGGATATCCAATCCGAGGATCTGGGCGCTGAAAGTCCTGCGGTGACAACGGCCGGTAATCCGGATGATGACGCTCCCGCCCTTGAAACAACAGGAAACCTTGTTCAATATGTCCCGGCGAATAAAATAGTTGATCCGATGGGCGCCAACATCGCAGGCATCTTTGCCGGGTATTATCTGCCCGTCGAATCCCAGTTTGAGGATTATTATGGAGACCATGTGCTGCTGGTTTCCGCATTTTATGAGCGGCAGTTCAATGGCTGGGTATCCATGGATGTGGAAGGCGGGTTTATGAAGGAAAAAGGGCACCTGCTGACGGCGTCCGGCACTGAAACCGGTATTGGGTCCAAGCTGACCCTGGTGCCGGTGGCCCTGTCCCTGAATATCTATCACGAATTAACGGACGGCATTGTGGGATATGCCGGCGCAGGGCCGGACTACTGGTATTGTCAGGAGGAAACGGACGCCGAGGTTTATCCGGAGGTCGAGGAATGGGTGGGTGGATGCCACGCAAAAGCCGGTGTTAAATTATACAATACCGACGAAACGTATCGAAATACCGGAGCCATCATCGAAACCAGTTATTCCTGGATTACGCGGATGGGGGACAATGATACGGACCTTGGGGGATGGGCCTTTAAATTCGGGCTGTTTTATCAGTTTTAACCATTCGGAAGTTCATCATGCCATCGGACAATCCATTTAAAGAATTAACATGGGTTGATCTGGCGCTCTGGACGGATAAAAAAACGGTGGCCGAGGGCCGGGCGTTTTTTCAGAAGAAAAGGGTCCGGCAACTGGCCATGACCGCAACCGGAGGTATTCTGGCCTGGGTGGATGCGGAAGAGCTTTTTGCCACACGGGTGGAATACAGCAACGGGGATTTGACCGCCGAATGCACCTGCCAGCCGCTTGAACCGGTCTGCATGCACGCTATCGCCGTTGTTATTGAATATATTGCCCATTTAAAAAAACAGGTGGTTGTGGCGACGGCGGCGCCTAATGATGAACGTTTTTTTTTATTGTAATTCTATTCTATTTGGCATTAACAGGAATAACCATGCGGATAGGGCAGGGCTTTGATGTCCACCGGTTCGTGAGTGGCAGGGAGTTCGTGTTGGGCGGCGTGAAAATCCCTCATGACAAAGGGCTGGCCGGGCATTCGGATGCGGATGTGCTGTTGCATGCCTTATGCGATGCGTTGCTGGGCGCGGCAAACATGGGGGATATCGGCATACATTTTCCGGATACAGACCAGGCTTTTAAAAATATCGACAGCCTGGAACTGCTGAAAAAAACCTGGGGCATGGTGCGGGAAAAACACCCCGCCATTATCAATATCGACGCCACGCTGCTGGCGGAAGTCCCTAAAATCGCGCCTTACTCCGCGTCCATGCGGGAAAGAATAGCCTCCGCTCTGGCAATTTCAGCGGATATCGTCAATATTAAGGCCACCACCCTGGAAGGACTGGGATTTGTAGGCAGAAGAGAAGGCATTGCCGCCATGTGCGTGGTGCTTATTGATTGATGAACCTTTACATTTTTAACTATAAAAGCGATATCTATGACCCTGACGATTTATAATTCCCAGAGCCGTTCCAAAGAACCGTTTGAAACCATCGACCCCGGAAAGGTCAAAATGTATGTGTGCGGCCCCACCGTCTATGATTCCAGCCATATCGGTCACGCCCGCTCCATTATCGTGTTTGACGTGATATACCGCTACCTGATGTTTGCCGGGTATGACGTCACCTATGTGCGAAATTTCACGGATATTGACGACAAGATCATCAACCGTGCCGCCGAACTGGGCATGTCCCCGAAGGATTTGGCCGAAAAATACATTCAGGAATTCCACGCCGACATGGACGCCCTGAACGTGCTGCGCCCCACACGGGAACCCAGGGCCACCGAGCATATCGATCATATTATTCAAATAGTTGAAATGCTGATTGAAAAAGGCATCGCTTATGAATCCGGCGGGGATGTGTTTTTTGCCGTGGAGCGGTTTGAGGGTTATGGCAAGCTCTCCGGCCGCAAACTGGCGGATATGGAAGCCGGGGCTCGTGTGGATGTGGATGTCCGGAAAAAAAATCCCTTTGATTTCGTGCTGTGGAAGGCATCCAAGCCTGGCGAGCCGGAGTGGGACAGCCCCTGGGGAAAAGGCCGGCCCGGCTGGCATATTGAGTGCTCGGCCATGAGCAGGAACCTGCTGGGGGAAAGTCTGGACATTCATGGCGGCGGAAAGGATCTGGTTTTTCCCCACCATGAAAACGAAATCGCCCAATCCGAGGCGGCTTTCGGCAAAACTTTTGTCAAATACTGGATGCACAACGGATTTGTGAATATCAATCATGAAAAAATGTCCAAATCCCTGGGCAATTTTCTCATGATCAAGGATATTCTGAAACTCTGCCATCCGGAGACCCTGCGGCTGTTTCTTCTGTCCCACCATTACCGGACACCCGTGGATTTTTCCGATGAAGCCCTGCGCAATACCGGGGCGGGGCTGGACAAAATTTACGCGGCCCTTGAGCGAACGGAGAAATTCTTAGACCGGATACCGGATGCCGGCGCTGACCATTACGTCAGCCCACAGGAGAGGGAAAAAGATTTCTGGACGTTGTTCAAAAGCTCCATGGATGATGATTTTAACACGGCCCAGGGCATTGGTGTGCTGTATGACGCGGTCCGGAATCTCAATAAAATGCTGGATGTATTTGAAAAAGAGGAACCAGGGCAAGCGGAAACAGAAACGAATCAAAAGGCCGTTGCCAATGAATGCCTTGGGATACTTAAAATCGGAAATATTCTGGGCATTCTGTCCCAGAAGCCGGGGGATTATTTTGCCCGTAAAAAAGAAGCGGTACTGGAACGCCAGTCCGTGGATGCAGCACTCATCGAGACGCTGATCCAGGAAAGAAAGGATGCCCGGAAATTAAAGGATTTTAAGAAAGCGGACGACATCCGGGACCGGCTCAAATCCATGAATATTGAAATTGAGGACCGGCCGGAGGGGACCATCTGGAAGGTGATATCCTAACCTTGGACGCAATGCCGCCGGCGGTTATTTCACCGGTTTATAGTATTTCCTGGCTTCGGGCAGAAGCGACTGTATTTTTCGAATACGCGTGGCGTCGGACGGATGAGTGCTTAAAAATTCTGGGGGCGCCTGACCCCCTTTTTTTTCGGACATCCGCTGCCAGAAATTAACGGCGGCATCGGGATCATACCCGGCCATGGCCATGAAAACCAGCCCCAGATGATCGGCTTCATTTTCATGCACCCGGCTGTATGGAAGGATGAGCCCGTATTGCGCGCCCAGGCCGAATGCCCCCATCCAGAGCTGTTGGGTGGCTTGCGGCTGGGTCTTGATGGCGGTGGAAAGGGCCATGCCTCCCAGTTGGGCGAGCAAGCCCTGGCTCACCCGCTCGGCCCCGTGATTGGCCACCGCATGGGCGATTTCATGGCCCATGACCACCGCCAGTCCGTCATCATTTTTGGTGATGGGGAGAATCCCCGAATAGACAACCACTTTGCCGCCTGGCATGCACCAGGCGTTCACGTCCTTGCTTTCCACAAGGTTGAATTCCCAGGCATACCCGGCCAATTGCTGGTTCATATTGTTTTGCCGGAAATACTGTTCCACCGCGTGCTGGATTCGGGCGCCAACCCGCTTGACCTGGGCGGTCTGGGCCTTGTTCTGGCTCACCTTGTTTTCCTTTAAAAATTGATCATACTGCTGGAGGCTGGTGGCCATCAAGGTGTTTGGGGGCACCAGGCTGAGCTGCTGGCGTCCGGACAGGGGAACCGTGGCGCAGGCAGCCAACATGAAAACGGCGCAGATAAGGGCAGCGCATGTCCATTTGGTGATTTTTGGCTTATGCATTGTATTTCTCCTTGTTGTCAGTAAAGTTACAAGACTATCATGAATGATATAATTATACACCAGACAAAATAAAAATAAAGCCATTCTCGGTGAAAAGATCAAAGGGGTATTTTATGAGTCGTTTTATAAATCTTCGAACCTGCGTTCATCCTTCCGGTTATTTTGTTTACGGTCTGCATGAACCTGTTTTTATTGCTGCAAACCTCCGCAAAAACGATTATATCGATGCCCTGGGCGCTGACGACAGGGGACAAGCCATAACCAACCAGGGGAATTTTCCGCCTGGCGACGTGATTGAACCCCATGCCGATCCCATTTATGAGATTCCCAACGCCTTTCCATTTCGCGGGGTGACCTATATCGCCAGAAGCTGGGCCGAGGCAAAGGCAAAGAATCCCGCATCCATTTCCATTCCGGAGCCTAAGCCCTTGTCGTTTAACGATACGGTTAAACAATGGTTGGGTGAAAAGGGGGCAAGCACCGAAGTTCTGGACGCGGTGTTCCAGACCCTGCCGGAGCCTTTGAAGCTCGCGGTCGCGAAGACCTCCACGGATCCGGATGATCTGGTGCGTCTGGCCCGCTTGTCCTGCGAATTCATACTGGATGAAGCCTCTGGCCGTCCGGCAGGGCTGCGCTATCGCAAGGGAAAGGGAAATGCCATGAGGCCTTTGATTCATGACCATATCCTTTATGAAACCATCGCCAATAATGGGTTTCTGCCGGATGATCATAAGCGGGTCATGGTATTGAAGCCCGGCGTTCAGGGCGGCAGCGAGATTGTGGGCGAAACCGGGGATACGGATGACGGCGGCAGCGCCCATGTGTTTGAATACCTGCGCCGCAATAGCTATATCCCCTGGGGGCATTACGCGGCAAATATGGGCGACGATGCCGTCCGTTACCGGGTCGGGGATTTGTCGGATAAGGATATGACCGCCCTCCGCCACCTGTATTATCAGCGAACGTATGTTCGGCTGGCTCAGGAATTGGGCATTTCCGGAGAAGTGGAGCGGCGGCAACTGACCGGGGACGAGCTTGAAAATGTTCGGATTCGCATTCTGGGGTCTCTAAAATCCCGGGAAATTGCCGAAAACCTGACATTTACCCGGACCCTGTGGGGATGGAATTTCGGGTTTGACTACGCCCCCAGCGGCTACCGGCTTCACGCCTCTCACCAGCAGATTCATCAGCAGTTCGCCATGATTCCGGAAAACGTGCCGGTGCGCGGCGGGGCTGGTGACGTAATGCCGTCCTTTGCATGCGGGGATTTGATTGCGGATTTTATCCGGAAATACAAGGAAGAAACCGGGCGGCCGTTTTTTGAAACTTATCTTGCCGCCATTCGGGGCAATCAGCGCATGGACGGGGCGGAAACTCCCCGGAGCCTGGTTATTTTTGAGGATGACAACGTGATGCTGTTTGTGCCCAAGGCCCAGACCTCCCAGTGGGAACTCCAGCTCATGACCGTGAAGCCCGTGGGTAATATTCTGGAGGCGGACGGCCCGATCCGTGCATCGATAGACCGGGCCATGCGGCTTGGGTTGCAGGCACTGGAGAAAATGGGCGCGAAAATGATCACCAGCATCGAGTATTCAAAAGCCTTTAATGCCGATGCGGATATAGATGACCAGCGCCTGTTGTATTCGTTTCTGCCGCGCCTGCCGGAATCGCCGGGCGCGTTTTCCGAGGCCCAGCTTCGCTGGATCAACGGCCATTTTCCGGAAGATTTCGCTGAGGCCTGCCGTCAGACCATTGCTTGCCTTGAGACCATGCCGAAGAGATTGTAAATGAGCCGGGCGGCGGTAAAATTTGGGGCGTGAATGCCGGGGATGGGGGCCAGTTCCACCACGTCAAATCCGATCACGCGGCGATTTCGCATCACGGCGGAAAGTGCGAAAAATGCCTGATACCAGGTAAGTCCCCCGGGTTCCGGGGTTCCGGTGGCCGGCATGATGGACGGGTCAAGCCCGTCCACGTCAAAGGTAATATAAATGTCTCGGGGAAAATTATCGGGCAGAATGATTTCCGGAACCGGTCCCATATCGATGGTGTCCGCGTCCAGATGGCCGATGCGCCGTTCCTGCCGCAGCACATGCTCTTCAAAAGACAAACTGCGGACCCCGATCTGAAAAACGGGGATATTCATGTCAACCGCCCGGCGCATGACGCAGGCATGGCTCAGGGGCGTGCCATGGTAACTGTCCCGCAGATCCGCATGGGCGTCGAACTGGATGATGCCGAAATTCTTGAAATGCCTCTTGACGGCCCGAAACGCGCCAACGCTCACCGTGTGCTCGCCCCCCAGGATTACCGGGATTTTTTTTATTGTAAGCACATCCGTCACGGCTGTTTCAATCCGTTTCAGCACCGCCTCGTCCGGGCCGTCGCAGTTCACGGCCGGATGGGTGAAAATGCCGTATTCCGCTGGAATGGAGATCCCGTCAAACAGCTCTAACTGCTGGGAGCTTTCCAGAATAGCCATCGGGCCTGCCGCGGTTCCGCCGCCATAGGACACGGTTTTTTCATACGGGACCGGGATGACGTGAAACAGGCAGTTTTCGGGCGGAGTTGAGGTGATTTCCGATGCCAGAAAACCGGGGAAAGGATGAAGGGAAGTCATCTTTGGCTGCTCCTAGTTCAACCGGCTTACGAGAGCCGGTTTTTATAATCCAAATATCCGAATTCACGGATGATGGTAAAGGCATCGGTCTCCGGATCATAGGTTGCGATGGACGGAAGCACGATGCCGTTGAACGTGTTGGTCTTGACCATGGAATAGATGGCCATGTCCTGAAACGCCAGCCGGTCGCCGATGGCCAGCGGCTGGTCAAAGGAATAATCCCCGATAATGTCTCCGGCCAGACAGGACAGGCCCGCCAGCCGATAGGTAAAAGGCTTTTCATCCGGCAGCCCCGCGTTTTCAATTTGCGGGCGAAAGGGCATTTCCAGCACATCCGGCATGTGAGTGGCGGCGGATGTGTCCAGAATGGCGATGAGGCCATTGTTGTCAATGATATCCAGAACGGTGGCCGCCAGTATCCCCGCATTCAGGGCCACGGCCTCGCCGGGTTCCAGATACACCTCTACATGGTATTTCTTTTTGAAACAGGCGATGAGATCGCAAAGCAGGTCCACATTATAATCTTTTCTTGTGATGTGATGCCCCCCGCCGAAATTGACCCAGGCCATTTGCCGGATATAATCCCCGGATTTTTCCTCAACCACTTTCAGGGTTCGTTCCAGGGCGTCGGCGTTTTTTTCGCACAAAGTATGAAAATGCAGGCCCGTGACACCATTCAGAAAATCAGGATCCGCTTTTTCTTCCGTGTGAAAGGTTTCGATTCGTACCCCCAGCCGGGACCGGGGGGCGCAAGGGTTGTAAATGGGAACTTCCACTTCCGAATGTTCGGGATTGACGCGGATGCCTAAATGAATGGGCCGGGCGGCGTTTTTTACGATTTTTGCAAAACGCCGCTTTTGGCTGAAGGAATTGAACACGATGCTGTCACACGTTTCGGTGAGCGCCGCCATGTCAGCGTCGCTGTATGCCGCCGCAAAAGCATGCACTTCCCTGCCGAATTCCTCCCTACCCAGACGGGCCTCATGGGGAGAACTGGCGCAAACCCCGTGCAAGGTTTCCCGGATCAGGGGAAACACCGAAAACATGGCAAACCCCTTGAGGGCCAGAAGAATGCGGCACCCGGTGCGGTCCTGGACGGTTTGCAGGACCGCCAGATTGCGGCGCAGGGCCGCCAGATCCAGCACAAAACAGGGAGTTGAAACCCGGTTCAGATCCAGTCCCGAGCAGGTTTTTAAAGAACAGTTTCGGTCCATGGCAGCCCGTGAATATTCAATTTTCCCATAAACGGGTCCGGGTCGAACTGCTCCATGTTGAACACGCCTTTGCCGCGCCACTTGCCGGTGAGCATCATCATGGCCCCGATCATGGCCGGAACTCCCGTGGTGTAGGAAATGGCCTGGGAACCCACCTCCCGATAACACGCCTCATGGTCGCAGATATTGTAAATATAATAGGTCTTTTCCCGGCCGTCCTGCCTGCCTTTGATGAGACAGCCGATGCAGGTACGGCCCTTGGTGAGCGGCCCCAGGGTCATGGGGTCCGGCAGCAGGGCTTTTAAAAATTGCAGGGGAATGATGGGCTGGCCGTTGTACATCACCGGGTCGATGCGTGTCATGCCCACGTTGCCCAGCACTTCCAGGTGCTTAAGGTAATTGTCCGAAAAAGTCATCCAGAACCGGGCCTTTTTGACGCCGGGAATGTGTTTGACGATGGATTCCAGCTCCTCGTGGTACATAAGATAGATTTTCCTGGGGCCGATGCCTTCGGGAAAATCAAATTCCTTGGCCACCGAAAGGGGCTCGGTTTCCACCCAGTTCCCGTTTTCAAAATACCGGCCCTTGGCCGTGACTTCCCGGATATTGATTTCCGGGTTAAAATTGGTGGCAAACGGCTGGCCGTGGTCCCCGGCATTGCAATCGATGATATCGATCTCTTCGATTTCGTCAAAATGGTGTTTTTTGGCAAACGCGCAGAACACATTGGTGACGCCGGGGTCAAACCCGGAACCCAACAGCGCCATCAGCCCGCGCTCCTGGAACCGCTCATGATAATCCCACTGCCATTTATAACAGAACCTGGCTTCATCCGGCGGCTCGTAATTGGCGGTATCCAGGTAATCCACGCCGGTTTCAAGACAGGCATCCATGATATGCAAATCCTGGTAGGGCAGGGCCACGTTGATGACGAGATCGGGCTTAAAATCCCGGATGAGGGCGGAAAGCTCCGGCACGTTGTCCGCGTCCACCCTTGCCGTCCGGATGGGCCGGGAAAGCTGGGCCGCGATGCGGTCGCATTTTTCAAGGGTCCGGCTGGCAAGCAAAATCTCCGAAAACACCTCCGGAACCTGACAGCATTTGTGAACCACCACCTGGCCGACGCCGCCGGCCCCGATAATCAGCACTTTGGACATAACGTGCTCCTTTTATTATTATTTTTCAAAATACGTATATCCCCGCAGCCCTTTCTGATAGGCCCGCATGATCTGCTGGCGCTCATGGGGGGTGATGAGCCCCTGACGCACGGCCTTTTCAGCGGTTTCCCGGAACTGGACCACCATGGCCTTGGTGTCGTATTCCACATAAGACAGCACATCCGCCACAGAGTCTCCTTCAAGCTCCCGGATAAATTTGAAATCCCCGTTTTTTTTGATCTGGATGCTGACGATATTCGTGTCCCCAAGCAGGTTGTGGAGATCCCCAAGGGTTTCCTGGTATGCGCCCACCAGAAAAACCCCCAGATAATATTCCTCGTCCACTTTAAAATCATGCAGGGGCAGCGATTGCCGAACATTGTGGGTGTCGATGAATTTATCGATTTTGCCGTCACAGTCACAGGTGATGTCGGCAATTATGGCGTTTCTGCGCGGGGCCTCACCCAGCCGGTGTACCGGCATGATGGGAAACAGGTGGTCAATGGCCCAGGCGTCCGGCAGGGATTGAAACACGCTGAAATTGCCGTAATAGATATCCGCCAGGGCGTTTTCGATGTCCTGAAGTTCGCTGGGGATGTTTTTAAGTTTTGGGAGATCGGCGGCGATTTTTTTCATCACATGCCAGAAAATATTTTCACCGGTGATGCGTTCGCGTAAGGTGATATTGCCGTGCTTGAAAAGCTGACGGACCTCATCCCGGTAGTAAATGGCGTCATTATAGCATTCCTGCATGTTTTTCAATGTCAGGGAATGAAGCACGTCCAGGAGGTTGACGATCATTTCAGGGGTGTCTTCGGGAGACGTTTGGGCTATCGGCAGGGTTTGAAAAGTGCTCACATCGATAATATTAAAGAGCAGCACCGAATAATAGGCTACCGTGGCGCGTCCGGACTCCGAAATGATGGTGGGATGCGGCACGCCCTGCTCGTCTAGTGTGCCCATGATGACTTCAATCACATCCGCGCAGTATTCCGCCAGAGAATAGTTCCGGCTGGAAGTGAAATTGGTGTGGGAGCCGTCATAATCCACGGCAAGCCCGCCGCCGATGTCCAGGTATCCCATGGGTGCGCCTTCTTCCACAAGCCCCGCATACACCCGGCAGGCTTCCACCACCGCGGACCGGATGTCCCGGATGTTGGGTATCTGGGAGCCCAGATGGTAGTGGAGGAGCTGCAGGCAGTCGATCATGCCGTTTTCTTTGAGCTCATCCACCATCTGGATGAGCTGGGTCATGCTGAGCCCGAAAATGCTCCGGTCCCCGCCGGATTCCGTCCAGTGGCCCCCGGCCCGGGTCGCGAGTTTGATGCGGATGCCGATGAGGGGTTTGATGTCGAGGCGTGCGGCCCGCTCCAGAATCATGGGAAGTTCGCTGGGCATTTCAATGACGAAAAAGCATTTAAATCCCATTTTCTGGGCGTAAAGGCCCAGATCAATGAATTCCTCGTCTTTGTAACCGTTGCAGATGAGGCAGGCTTCCGGGTCTTTCAGGAGCGATATGGCGGCGATGAGTTCGGCCTTGGACCCCGCTTCCAAACCGTGATGGTATTTTGACCCGAAATGGGTCACTTCTTCCACCACCTGCTGCTGCTGGTTGACTTTAATGGGAAAAACGCCCCGGTACTGGCCTTTGTAGCCGAATGTGTCAATGGCGGTCTGGAAACTGTCATGCAGCAGGGAGATGCGGGACTGAAGGATGTCTCCGAGACGCAGAAGAATGGGCATCCCCAGCCCTCGCTCCTTGATGCCGGAGATAATATCCATCATGCTGATCACCTTGGAACGGTCTTTTCCCGTGGGGTTGATCACCACTTCCCCTTTGTCGGAAATATCAAAATACCCGCCGCCCCAGTTGCGGACGCCATACAAATCCGCAGAATTTTCAATGGTCCAGCGCTCCATGGAGCCGATGTTTTTCAAATGCTGATTCATTTTATTAATCTGGCTTTCAATCGTTTTTTTAATAAGAAATTATGTTGTTCACGGGAAATGGCGCGCCTGATTTTATAGAGCCTATATAATGGATATCCATATAAAAAAAGCTATTTTTTAAAAGTTTTTGAAAAAATGGCAAGCGCTGATTGAACCCATTGAAGGTGGATGGTGATGTTTGGTCGCGGGGCAGGGAAAAAAGGAGGATGGAAGGTGCAGATGCTTTATATTTTTCCCGCCGCCTTTGCCGCGATAAGGGCTTGACCGAGGGAAATGCCCCCGTCGTTTGTCGGGACCAGTGAATGGGCGAATACCTCGAATTTTTCAATTTCAAGCATCTGCATCAGGCCATCCAGCAGCAGGGCGTTCTGAAACACCCCGCCGCTCAAGACAACGCGGTTAAGGCCGGTTTCGGTCCGGAGTTCCCGGCACAGCAATGAAAACAGCCGGATGAGGGTTGCGTGAAACCGGCGGCTGATGAGGGGCAGGGGGGTCTTGTGGTTCATATCATTAAGAATGCCCGTGATGATGGACCGCATGGAAATGCGTCTGGTTTCGCCGCCACTCCACTCAAATGCATAGGTATTCTCTTTCCGCATGTCAATGGGCTCTGCTCCCGCCAGCATTTCCAGAGACATGGCCGCTTGGCCTTCAAAACTGACGCGATTTTGGATGCCCATAATGGCAGCCACCCCGTCAAACAATCGTCCCATGCTGGAGGTGAGGGGAGAGTTGATTTTTTTGGCAATCATCCGAATGATGGTTTGGATGGCGTTTGGAGGGATGGCGTTTGAATGGATATCGCCGTCAAACAGGGGTGGATTCAACTGATCGAAGGATTCGTCGCAAGCATCCAACAGATAACTGACGGCCATGCGCCAGGGTTCCCGGATGGCTGCCGCGCCGCCCGGCATAGGAACATAGTCCAGATGGGCCAGGCGTTTAAAACCGCCGAAATCCGCCAGCAATACTTCTCCGCCCCAGATGGCGCCGTCCGTGCCAAGGCCAGTGCCATCAAAGGCCAGGCCGATGACCTCGCCGTCAACGCGGTTTTCCGCCATGCAACTGACGATATGGGCATGGTGGTGCTGGACCGGGATGCGGACCGCGTCATCGCACGCGAGGGCATACCGGGTGCTGAAATAGTCCGGGTGCAGGTCATGACTGATGATTTCAGGGCGGATATCCAGCAACTCCTGCATGTGCGTGATGGTCTGCTCGAAAAAATCATGGGCCGCCGGATGCTCCAGATCGCCAATATGCTGGCTCAAAAACGCATAGTTGTCTTTTGTCAGGCAGATGGTGTTTTTCATTTCCGCGCCGCAGGCAAGTATTTCCGGAAGCTGGTGCTTGAGAAAAATCGGAACCGGAACATAACCCCGGGACCGTCGGACCAGCCGGGTGACGCCCCGGACGTTTCGGGCAATGGAATCATCAGACCGAAGAACGATGTCCCGGTCATGCACCAGAAAATAATCCGCAATATTCCCCAGCCGTTTAAACGCTTCCGCGTTTTCAATACAGATGGACTCATCGCTGAAATTGCCGGAGGTCATGACCAGGGCGTTAAAGGCATGGGACATGAGCAGGTGATGCAATGGCGTATAGGGGAGCATGACGCCGAAATAGGGGTTCTGGGGACACACGCTGTCCGCGAAGAAATTCGGGGTTTGTTTTTTTAACAGCACAATGGGCCGGGCCGCGCTGGTCAGCAGGTTTTGTTCCGATGCATCCATCCGGGCAAATCCCCTGATGGTGTCAATGTCCGGGGCCATGATCGCAAACGGTTTTTCCTCCCGGTGTTTCTTTTTGCGGAGCATGTCAACAGCATCAGCATTTTCCGCGTCCGTTGCCAGATGAAATCCGCCCAGCCCCTTGATGGCAAGAATATGTCCGGCTTTTAAAAGTCTTGCCGCCTCTGTGATCGGGTCGTTAATGTCTATTTTCTGTCCGCTTGCGCCATAAAGGGAAACTCGTGGGCCGCAGACCTTACAGGCATTGGGCTGGGCATGAAACCGCCGGTCGGATGGGTCATCGTATTCCGCCTGGCAAAGCGGGCACATAATAAACTCTTTCATCGATGTGTTTGGCCGGTCATAAGGAATGCGATGGATGATGGTGTACCGGGGACCGCAGTGGGTGCAGTTGATGAACGGGTAGTGGAAACGCTGGTTCTTCGGGTCAAACAGTTCCCGCAAGCAGTCGTTGCAGGTGGCAACATCCGGTGAAATCAAGGTGGCGGCGTGGGCGTTGGTGGTGGAGGGAATGATGGAAAAGGTCCGGAAGCCTTCCACAGGGCATGGCGCTGCGGAAATTTCAGTGATCCGGGAAAGGGGCGGCGCGTATTTCTCAATATCTTCCAGAAACTTTGCAATATTGGTCTCTGAACCCTCAATTACAATGGATACCCCGGCGGAGGTATTGGATACCGTGCCGGTCAACTGATGCCAAGCGGCCAGTTGAAAAACAAAAGGCCGAAATCCCACCCCCTGAACGATCCCTTTTATTTCTAGTTTTTTTGTTATTATCGGTTCAGGCATGGCGTCCGGCATGATTGGATGTTGGGTTATTGATCAGGAATCCGGCCAGAATTGGTTTTTTTCTTTTCTCAGCCTTTTTTTATTGCGCTTCCAGCCTGCATCTTTTTCCCCATGTTTTCCTTTTTGTGTTTTTCCACCGGGGGCATTTATCAAAAAAGGATCAACGCTAAATGTTCCGGCCTGGGTCTGATGTTGATAAATCTTGACCGGGTCCGGTTTTTTTTCTGCGCGTTTACCCGCCGCCATTTCCTTTGGCAGGGGAGGGCCGGTGAAGCAATCCACAGGGATAACGTCGGCGAGGTATATGCCTTCTCCAGCCTCAAGTATTTTTAATCCCTGATTTTTCATGCTATCGACATGAACGGTGAGAAGCAATGGGTCCGGGTCTCTTCGTTTGCCGATTCGTGCGGCCATTGCCGGATCAGCGAGGCAAACGATGCGTGCATGAAAGGTGGGATGGATGCCGTCTGTCATGATCACCGGATATGATTTTTGTTTAATGCTGATATACAGAAGTCTGGGCGGGTTTTCGCAAATGGCGCATGACGGCAGACGGCTCCGGTCTTTTGCCCTGATCCGGGTCTGGTCCACCTCCACCGGCGGATCTGTCATCATCAGCATCATGTCGCTGATATGGCTGATACGGACATGCCGCCACCCGTCGGTTTCGATAATCGCCTGAATGAATTCCTTTATTTTTACAAAACCTTCAGTATCCGGCACCAGTCCGAATTCATGGGGACAATGTCCCAGGACGGTGGCCGCCAGCTTGGCGAATTGTTCGATTTGTTTTTGGCGGTTCATTGCCATGGTGAGTATGACCAAAAAATGGGTCCGGGTGAATCTTTCATTCGCAAGGGCCGAATGCCAAACGATCCCTTGACCGTCACGGCGTCCTCTGATAACGTGACTACCGTTTTATCCGCAAATATGTCAACCGGTTTATTGAAAAACCAAGGAGAGAATCGTTTATGAAAACTTACCAAAAATCCCGTGCTCTGTTCGAACAGGCCAAAAAAATTATCCCCGGCGGGGTCAACAGCCCGGTTCGGGCCTGCCGGTCGGTGGGCGCGGACCCGGTGTTTATTGAAAGCGCAAAGGGTTCCAGGCTTATTGACGCTGACGGCAATATCTATATCGATTATATCGGGTCATGGGGTCCCATGATTCTGGGGCATTCTCATCCGGAGGTGACGGACGCCATTATACAGGTATTAAAACGGGGAACCAGTTTTGGCGCGCCCGTGGACCTTGAGGTGGAGCTTGCACAGATGATGATTGATGCGGTTCCGTCAATGGAAAAAGTGCGCATGGTGAATTCTGGCACGGAAGCCGCCATGAGCGCCATTCGCGTGGCCCGTGGCGTCACCGGCCGCGATACAATCGTTAAATTTGACGGGTGTTATCATGGTCATGCGGATGCATTTCTGGTGGCTGCGGGCTCCGGCGTCGCCACCCTTGGGATCGCCGGAAGTCCGGGGGTTCCGGATGCGGTGATCCGGCATACCTTGTCCCTGCCATATAATGACACGGATGCGTTTGTGTCCCTGATGAAAAAAAATGGAGACGGGATTGCGGCGGTGATCGTTGAAGGGGTGGCGGGCAATATGGGACTGGTGCCCCCCAGAGCCGGGTTTCTGGAAACCCTGCGGTTCGAGACCGAACAATATGGCGCTTTGCTGATTTTTGACGAGGTCATGACCGGGTTCCGGGTGGCCCATGGCGGTGCCCAGGCATTGTATCATATTCGGCCGGATCTGTCCTGCTTTGGAAAAATTGTGGGTGGCGGCCTGCCCGTGGGGGCTTATGGCGGAAGAATGGATATCATGTCCCAGGTGGCCCCCGAAGGGCCGGTGTATCAGGCCGGGACTCTTTCCGGCAATCCCCTGGCCATGGCCGCCGGGATTGCGACATTAAAGGCCATCAAACGACCGGGATTTTATGAAGCCCTTGAAACCGCTTCCGCCCGCCTTGCCGATGGACTTTTGAAAGCTGCCGCAAAAACCGGAACCCCGGCCGTGGTTAACCGCGTCGGATCCATGCTGGGCATGTTTTTAACCGCCCGCAAGGTGGAAAATTTCGAGGACGCCAAAACCGCTGATCTCAACAAATTCGCCCAATACTACCGGGAAATGCTGGCCCGGGGCATTTATCTCGCGCCTTCCCAGTTTGAAGCCCTGTTCGTGTCCGCCGCCCATACCAATCAGGACATTGATGACACCATTGCCGCGGCAGAGGACGCGCTTGCTGTTGTCAGCGAATCGGATTAGATTTTGTCTGCCTGATATCCAATCCGCGCTCATCTGCGTCATCTGCGGATTTTTTTTATAAAGGAAATGATATAATGACAAGCGCCAATACCATACCAGCAAATATTCGAAAAATCCATCTGATCGCCGTCTGCGGAACGGGCATGGGCGCCCTGGCCTGCATGTTGAAGGATCTGGGCTATGCGGTCACCGGATCCGACGCCAACGTGTATCCGCCCATGAGCACTTTTTTAATAAATAAAGGCGTTTCCATTTTTGAGAGTTTTAATAAAACCCATCTGGATGATGCCCCGGATCTCGTGGTGGTGGGCAACGCCGTTCGGAAGGACAATCCCGAGGCTGTTGCCGCCATGGACATGGGTCTGCCCTATTGTTCCATGCCCCAAGCCCTGAATCATTTCGTGGTGGGGGATAAAAAAGCCCTGGTGGTGGCCGGAACCCATGGAAAAACCACAACATCCGCCATGCTGGCCTGGATTCTGCAAACTGCTGGCCTGGACCCTTCGTTTATGATCGGGGGCATTTTGCCGAATTTTGAGGGCAATTACCGGCTGGGACGGGGCGACTATGTGGTGATTGAAGGGGATGAGTATGACACCGCTTTTTTTGACAAAGGCTCCAAGTTTCTGCATTTTGATCCCTATGTTGCCATTCTGACCAGTGTGGAATTTGACCATGCGGATATTTTTGATGATCTGGCCCATGTGAAGCGGGCGTTTGGACGCTTTATCGATAAGATGTCCGATAAAGTGCCCAACGATCAACTGCTGGTGGCCTGGGATGATGATAAAAATATCGACGACCTCACGGCAGGCAAAAATGTGAGCATCCAGAGATACGGGTTTGGGCAGGATTCCTGGTGGGGGATTTCGCGGACAAGCATCGAACCGCCCTGGAATTGTTTTACGGTGTCCCAAAACGGTGAGGAATTTGGCCGGATGAAAATGCGGGTGCCCGGAGATCATAACCGCTTAAATGCCCTTGCGGCAACCGCCGCAGCAAGCCGTCTGGGGATAGGGCCGGAAACCATTGCCAAGGCATTTGAAACCTTTGCCGGGGTGAAACGCCGCCAGGAAGTGCGGGGCGTGAAAAACGGGATTACCGTGATGGATGATTTTGCCCATCATCCCACGGCGGTTCGTGAAACCATCCGGGCCGTGCGGCCGTTTTATCCAAATGGCCGGCTCATCGCCGTGTTTGAGCCCAGAACCAATACCAGTATGCGGGACGTTTTTCAGGACGCGTATCCAGGGGCGTTTGGCCTTGCGGACATCATCTGCATTCGTCAGCCCCCCATGCTCTCCAAAATTCCGGAAGGGCACCGGTTCTCTTCAACGCAACTGGTGGGGGATTTAAAAAAACAAAATCTGGACGCCCATTATTTCCCGGACACGGATGCGATTATTGCATTTGTAGCAAACACGGCCAAGGCCGGGGACGTTGTTTTGATCATGTCCAACGGCGGGTTTGACGGAATCCATGACCGGTTGCTAAACGTGTTGTAAACGAGCCGGTCTTTTATTTTTTCAAGGCAAGCTCGGTGCGCGCCTGCATCAGCTCCTCCGTGGTCTGTTTTAACCGGTTGGCCAAGATTTCGGCAAATCCCCGGTAAAGCATGTATTTAAAGGAGAGGCGATTTTTTTCATCCAGGTTCTCAATTTGAGAGGTCCGGATGATCAGGCAGGTTGTCGGGCCGCTGGCGAAAACGGAAGCAGAGCGCGCAATGCCCGTGACCACGCCGATTTCACCGAACACATCCCCGGTCCGGCGGAGGATAATGAGTTCCTTGCCGTTTTTCACCACTTTGGCCTTTCCGGAAATCAGATAAAACACACGGTCATCCAGGCTGTTTTCCTCGATGATGATTTCGTTTTCCCGGTATGATTTGACCTCGCTGAAACGCAGAAAGGTTTGAAGCTCCTGCTCGCTGAAACCTTCCAGAGCCGGTATGGTTTTTAAATGATGTATGGTGGTGATATTGTCATTTGCCAATTCATTCTTGGTCATGCGACTCCCCTTTTCTGTTTCGGTTCAATAAATAATCTTAATATAAGTGATTTTTATATTGAATCAAGGGCGATTTTTATAACCATTTATAATTAAAATAAAACAGGCATGGCCCGAAGGGAGCCATGCCTGTTTTATGATTTACAACTGATGCCTGAAATTTAGAATTTCAATTTTGTTTCAAGCAATACTTCATAGGGTTTGTCATCGGTTGCAAACGCATCGCCCGGATCGATCATGGCGGTGTACACCGAGAAAGACAGATTTTTGGAATACCCGTATGATGTGGCCAATTGATAATAATCGCCGAAATCATCGTCAACGCCTGCAACCGTTTCGTCAACGGTGAGCATGCCATAGGTTAATTTTGCGGACCACTGGGGGGTCAGATTGGCGCCGACGCCAACGCTGGCCATGGAAATATTGGAATACACGGCTTCGCCGGGGGTTGTGCTTCCTTGATTCCAGGTCGGATCATAATTGGAGATGTTGTTGGCTTGTCCGATATTAACATACTTCCAGGCAAGCAGGTCGCCGAACTGGGGCCAGCCACCGTAAAACACGTCCCATCTTTCCATCTCATCCGTATCCGGATCATCACCTTCCATGAACATATATCCGCAGAACAGGCGGGGGGCCATGATGACGTCAGCCAAGGTATAGCCCGCGTCCAGCTTATAGCCCAGGGCTTCCTGATCAATGTCTGCGTCTTCGTTGAAATCACCCATCTGATAGGCGACTTCAGCGGAATAATCAAATCCCATGTCAAACTTGTCGGATAACCGGATGCCAGGCATCCAGATGTCTTTGTTCAAAAGCTCATCCCGGCGATTGAGAGCATAAATTTCCTGCTGGCCTTTTTCGCTGCCCATGACCGGGCAATGGGAGGTCAGATAAAGCCCGCCCAGAGTGATGTCATCGCCGCCGGTTGCCGTTGCAGGTTCATTGGATCGGTTATTTTCTTCATCCATAAAATACAAGGCGTCCAGAGTGGATTTTTCACCCAAAGGCATGGTCAGTTTTACACCGTCAAAATACAGGGAGGTGGAAGCATACTGGGAATTGCCGTCAAACAGCACAAATCCGGAGCCATACATCAGGTCCATGCGTCCGGCCTGGAAAATGAAATTTGAGCCGAAGAAATCTTTGACGGTGAGATAGGAGTTTTCAACAAATACTTTGTTGCCTAAATTGTCGCCGTCAATTCCCTTCGCATCTGTAACTCCGTTGCCATAGGTCTGGTTGCTTATTTGAATAAATCCAGAGATGTCATCGCTGATCGTTGCCTTGGCATTAAGCTTGGTGTGAAGACGGAATGTTTCCCAGTTGTCACCATCTGTTTTGTCATTGCAATCCCACATGTTGTTGAGCTTATACCACCGCAATTGGGTACTGCCGCCCAGTTCCAGTTTGTCCGACCAGTTGTCGGCCGCCCCGAATGCGGGCGCGGCTAAAAACAGCACTAAAAACAAAATTACCAGTTTTTTCATCTTCTCCTCCTGTTTTGGGTTAATAACACACGAACGTTATGGTGAAAAAAACAAACAGCGTGCCCGGTTAAGGCACTATTTTAAAATTCACTTCGTCTTTTTTGACGCCGCCAACAAAAAGAGCGGCCTGAAAAATGCCGGTTTGCGCGCTTTTCCATACCCAGAGCTTATGTTTATTTTCGGGAATAAAATCGACCAGTTCAAACACCAGTTTGTTTTTGGGAAGGTCCATGATGTTGATGGTGACATCGTTTCCGCCATAACCTTTCACGATAATGGCCATTTCTTCTTTTATTTGAAAGACTTCGGTTGCCTGAAACCGGCTGGATTTCATGTCGGTGATGCGATAGGTGCAGATGCCGTCGGCCCTGGGGGATTTCCCGTTATAATTCAGAGATCCGCAAAGGCCGGAAGTGGCCAGAAAAGCGGACATGATAATCAAAAACAGCACGGTTCTTATCATGTAATCCTATAGCACAAGGTAAAATATGGTTACGGCTGATTCCACCTGACCGGAAAAACGCTTTCAATGGCTATGATCACTGTTTCGTATAATGCGCTTGCAGGGTGCGTGGTTTATCCCCGCCCGGCACGGGAGGGGATAAAGTCCTCCCCCACAATAGCCGAAACGATGGTAAAAGCCCCTTCAGTTCATGGAAAAAGACGGCTTGATGGGCGTTAACATGAAGCAAATCAAACAGTTCGTCAAGAAGATTTATGCAGAAGAGTTATGCACGGAACACCTTCAGAAAAGGGCGTATTGCCATGCGTCCCTACGGATTCATCCAACGGTCATGGCTTAGCCTTATTTATTTTTCCGTTTTTTCAAGCACCACCGCCGTCCGGGTGGGCAGGTAAAGACTGAGGCAGTGGTCCGGCAAGCCGCTGGTTTCAGGGGGAAGGGTGAAATGGGTTTGTTTTTTTTTGAGGCGGCCATGTCCGCCGTAGGCTGCGTCGTCGGAATTAAAAACCATACGGTATTTTCCCGGCGGTGAGGGAATAAGGTAGTCGCCATGGGAAGTTTCCGGGTGGAAATTAAAAACAAACACCAGATCACCCCGCATAAAGGCGATGATTTTGTCCTCCTGGTGCTCGCTGAGCAACCGGGTGTCGGGGGTCGCAAACAAACGGGCGGTCTTTGCCAGATGAATCATGTCCCGGTCAAAGCGCGCCAGACAGTGGAATTTTAAATCCGTTTTGTCGGCCAGGCTCCACTGCCGCCGTGCGTATTTGTAGCTCCAGCCATTTCCCTCCCTCGGAAAATCAATCCATTCGGGATGCCCGAATTCATTGCCCATGAAATTCAGATACCCGCAGCCCGCAGTGGTCAGGGTGATGAGCCGGATCAGCTTGTGCAGGGCCATGCCCCGGTCCACCCGGAGGCTGGCGTCATGGATATGCATGTGCGTGTAGATGTCTTCCCCCAGCATCCGGAAAATCAGGGTCTGGTCCCCCACCAGGGCCTGGTCGTGGGATTCCGCGTAGCTGATGGTTTTTTCGTCCCGCCGCCGGTTATTGAGTTCAAACCATAAGGTTCCCATGGGCCAGTGCGGGTCCGGAATTTCCTTCACCAGTTTAATCCAGAAGTCCGGAACCCCCATGGCAAAACGGTAATCCAGGCCGATGCCGCCGTCCTCCCTCGGACAGGCCAGCCCCGGCATGCCGCTGATGTCTTCGGCAATGACAACGGCCTCCGGATTTACCGCATGGATCACCTGCCCGGCCAGGGCCAGATAAACCAGGGCGTCTTCATCCACGTTTTTGCTGAAATAGTCGTTATATGAGACAAAGGCCTTTTCGAGACCGTGGTCCAGATAGAGCATTGAGGTGATGCCGTCAAACCGGAACCCGTCCAGGCGGTATTCATCCAGCCAGAACCGGCAGTTGGACAGCAGAAAATGCAAGACTTCAATCTTGCCGTAATCAAAACACCGGGAATCCCAGGATAGGTGATTGCCCCGGTCCCCTTCGTGAAAATATTGATACAGTGTGCCGTCAAACCGGCTTAGGCCCTCGTTTTCGTTCTTGACCGCGTGGGAGTGGATGATGTCCATGATGACCCGTAAGCCAGCCCCGTGCGCCGCGTCGATGAGTGATTTCAGTTCTTCCGGGGTTCCGAACCGGGAGGATGCGGCGAAAAAACTGGATACATGGTAGCCGAAGGAACCATAATAAGGGTGTTCGGCAATGGCCATGAGCTGGAGGGTATTGTATCCGGCCCGGAGGATGCGCGGCAGGATGTTTTTTTCAAATTCCGCATAGCTGCCGATGCCCTCATATTCCTGTGCCATGCCGATATGGGCCTCGTAGATGAACAGGCCGTCGGGCGCCAAAGCGGGGTTTTCGTTTTTCCAGCGGTAAGGAATATCCGGCTGCCATACCTGGGCGTTGAAAATCAGCGTATGGGGATCTTGAACCACCCTTCGGGCATAGGCGGGAATCCGGTCGCCCGATCCGCCCGGCCAGTAAATCCTCAGCCGGTATAAATTCCCGTGGTGAAACGCCCCGGCAGGCAGCCGGATTTGCCAAACCCCGCCGGGGTCTGCCTGCCGGAGCCGGTATTTCTGGTTTTCCCGCCACCCGGTCATGTCGCCGATAATATAAACGGCATCCGCATTGGGCGCCCATTCCCTGAACACCCATCCCTGATCGTCATGATGCAGACCAAAAAATTCATGGCCGGATGCAAAATCCGAAAGCCTCATTTTTCCTTCCGTCAGCCGCTGCTTTGTATCCGCGATTTTTTTCAGCCGCCGGACAATAATTGCCTGATAGGGTTTTAATAGCGGGTCTTTTTGTATCAGATGATTGGCAAGGCGGCTGGCAAGCGGGTCAGGTGGCGGTGTCATTATGTGTCTATGGCGTATGGGTTAGATATGATGATTGGTTTCATGGGTTCCCGTCAGAAGCCCCTGCCTGAATCTGGGTGAAATTCTTTATCAGGGGGCGGTCGAGCATGTGTTCATACAATTCAATATATTGACCGGCAGTCACATCATGGTTAAAGTTTTGCCGGGCCTGGGCCATAATTCTGCGGATATTGGTTTTTTTGACCGCCGCCGGGCGTTTATAAAAAGCCATGGCCTGTTCAATGGCCCAGAACAGGCCGCCGGCGTCATAATCATTAAATAAAAATCCATTGCCGGTGTTGTTTTCCGCATCCAGGTGCGTCACCGTATCATGAATGCCCCCGGTATTTCGCGCCACCGGTAGGGAACCATAAAGCGGGCCGATCATCTGGGGCAGGCCGCAGGGCTCGAACAGGGACGGCATGAGGATAAAATCGGATGCCGCGTAAGCGACGCGGGAGAAGTTTTCATCAAACCCGCAGACGGAGACCCGGTTCTGAATACCGTGATAATCGGCAATATCAATAAAATGCTGACGGAATCCGCCGTCGGCCACAAACACGATCTGCAAATGGTCTTCCCAGAACCGATGAATGACGTGATACAGGATATCGACCATTAACTGGCAGCCTTTCTGGTTCGGGTCCAAGCGCGACGGCCAGAAGAACAGGGGGGCCTGATCATCTTCTATAAGCCCTAACGTTTTCTGAAGAAATTGTTTGTTCCGGGTCTTTCCGCCGGCATACCGGGTGATATCAAAGGTGCAGACAAGGGCTTTGTCCGTGGCTGGGTCATAGCTCGGGTCCGGCGCGTTCAGGATGCCGGAAGCGCACCCGGAATCATATTTATTTTTTAATTCCCGCCGGATATGCGGCGCCACAAAGGAATCGTGAACACCAATCACCATTTCTTTCAGAAATGTCGGGCTGACGGTGTTGACAAAATGGGCGGCAAAGATGCCGGAGGCCAGAAAATCCACAGGATTGGTTTCCCTGGTGGATTCATAATCATAGGCCATTTTTTCAAAAAATAAATGGTCCCAGAAATAGGCCGCGTCAATGCCCCGGTCTTCGATCTGGGCCAGGGTGGTTTTGACGGTGTGGATATTGTGAACGGTAAACAGGCAGGGAATGCCCATGCGCCGGGACATGGCCGGAATCAGCGCGGTCATCCAGTCGTTGCAGTGAATCAGATCCGGTTTGACCCTGGGGACAATATGGTTCATGACCTCCCGCTGAAGCGCCAGGGACATGTGCAGATTTTCCCACCGGTTGCGGGAATACACATCATTAATATAGAAAAATGCCCGGTCTTCCGCCAGATGAATCCGGTCATCCGGCATCTGGCTGCGGATCATTTTTCTCTGGTTTTTTAGAATTGGATGCAGCTTGCTGCGAAACATGGCCCGGTAATCCGGCATGGCCACATGGACATCGGCCCCCTGATGAAACAGCGCGCTGATAAGCGCGGCGGATACATCCGCCAGCCCCCCGGCCTTGGCCGCCATATAACTGGACAAATTTCCCATGCCCTCCGGCAGATAGGCGGTCTCCGGCGTGACAATCAAGATGCGCGGGTTTTTATTCTTTTTATTCATGTCCATCTGGGCTGTTTTTCATGAATTGCTGTTTTTTTCAATCCCCAATCCCCAATCCCCAATCGCCAATCGCCAATCCAAAATCCAAAATCTTTTACGCCCAGGTGATGAGTCCCGGTGTATACTTCAAATGATTGTCCCCGGCAGGCACCACCCGGGCGGTCAGGCCGAATCTTCCGGCGGTATCGCAAATCACGGTTGCGGCGTATTTATAACGGCCTTGGCCCTGGTCTTCAATGAGGTTCATGGGTTGAATGTTGAAGATTTCCAGCTCGTCAACATTTTTTAGAACGCCCTGGCAGAGTTCCACCACCACTTCTTCGGGACGGATATTTCCCAGAAAAACAACTGCCGTGACCTCCATTTGATCACTGGTTCTGAAGGGGCCTTCCGGATTTCGGGTGGGATGATCAATCCGGATGGCCTTCCATTCACGCTTCAGCCGCTCGTGAATACCAAGTATTTGCCGTGCCCCGATGCCCCCGTCGGCCAGCAGATTATGAAATTGCTGGGACGCCGGGACATAGGAAGAGGCGGCATATTTTCCCACCATGCCGTGGGCGCAGAATTTCTGGAGCGCCATTTTGATGGAGGCTTTCATCATTTTCAGCCATGCAATGGGGGTGTCATTGAGTTTCCGATTGTAAAAAGAGGGAATGACATCGTTTTCGAGAACATTGTAAAGGGCCTGGCTCTCCACGTCATCCTGATACTCATAGTCCGTATACTCTTCGCCGTTGCCGATGCGCCAGCCGGTTTCCTCGGTATACCCCTCGCACCACCATCCGTCCAGCACGCTGAGATTGATGACCCCGTTGACCGCAGCTTTGATGCCGGATGTTCCGCAGGCTTCATAAGGCCGGCGCGGCGTATTGAGCCATACATCGCATCCCTGCACCAGATGCCGCGCAATATAAGGGTCATAATCCTCCAGAAAAATAAACCGGTGCCGAATGGAGGATTTTTTGGCAAAATCAATGAGTTTGCGAATGACTTCCTTGCCGTCATTATCTCTGGGGTGGGCTTTCCCGGCAAGGATAAACTGAACCGGGCAATCCTTGGATTTCAGCATCGCCTCCAACCGTTCCGGGTCACGTAAGAGAAGAAATGCGCGTTTATAGGTGGCGAAACGGCGTGCAAATCCAATGGTCAAGGCTTCATGGTCCAGCACGGTTGCCGCTGTCTCCATAATGGCTTTCGGGGCGTTTCGCCGGCCGTATTGCGCAACCATCAGGTTTCGGCAGGATCGGACCAGCCTGGCCCGGCACATTTCATGGGCGCGCCAGAGTTCTTCATCGTAGATATCGTCAATGCGATCGATAATTTCGGGCCGTTTCCATGTTTTCTGTGCCCAGTTCGGCGTCAGGTATCGTTCGAAAAGCATGGAATATTCAATGGATATCCAGGACGGGACATGAATGCCATTGGTGATATGGCCGATGGGGGTTTCGTTTTTGGAACGTCCGGGCCACAGGTGTGCCCACATGCCCCTGGCCACCTTGCCGTGAAGTTCGCTGACACCGTTGCAATACTGGGCCATCCTAAGGCCTAGGGCAAACATGGAAAACGGTTCATTGGGATGATTCTGTCCCAAAGAAACAATATCATCCAAAGAGGTATGGAGCTTCTCGGTAAACGGTTGAAGATAGGGTTTTACAAAGTCAACGGGAAATTCGTCATGACCGGCGGCCACCGGCGTATGGGTGGTGAACACCGTGGTCCGGGGAATCACTTCCAGGGCTGTCTTAAGATCCATATTGTGCTGCTGCATGATATGGGCCGCCCGTTCAATGCCCACAAACGAACAATGGCCTTCATTTAAATGGCAGACGGAAGGATGAATGCCCATGGCTTCCAAAGCCCTCATGCCGCCGATGCCCAGCAGAATTTCCTGGGCCAGACGGTTTTTGGCGTCCGCCACATAGAGCCGGGAAGTGATATCCCGCTTTTCCGGAGAGTTTTTCCGGACATTGGAGTCAATAAGAAACAGGGGAACCCGGCCCACCATGATTTTAAATACCTGGGCATGGATATCCCCATCCGGTCCCTGAACGGTTATGCATAGATCGTTTCCGTTTATGTCCTGCGCCCGCTGCACCGGCAGTTGATAAAGATCGGTTTCCGGATAGTGCTCCTGCTGCCACCCGTTTTGGTCCATGAATTGATGAAAATAACCCTTGCGGTAGAGCAGACCCACGGCAACCATCGGCGTGCCTCTGTCCGACGCTGCTTTGAGATGATCTCCGGCCAGCATGCCCAGTCCCCCCGCAAACAGCGGCAGGCTCTCATGGATGCCGTATTCCATGGAAAAATAAGCCACAGTGCCGTTGATGCTGCTTTCTTCCTTCATCAGAACAGACGGAGCTTCCACTTCCTGTTCAAATGAATCCTGAACGCGGCGGAGGTGGGCCATGAAGCCATCATCGTGCTCCATGGCTTCAAGCTGTTTTTGGGGAATTGAAGAGAAAAAATGAATCGGGTTCCGGCTGGACTGGGTCCAAAGTCTGGGGTCAATTCTGCGGATTAGCTCGATGGCGTCCAGGTGCCATGACCACCACATATTTCTGACCAGTTTTTCTGCAAATGCAAGGGATTCTGGAACTTTTGGATAGACTTGGAATGTTTGGATATAACTCATTTTTCGCCCCTTTTGAAAATAAATTTCAGAACCCATTGACCCTATGGTTCCGGTCTTTTCACTGTATTTTTGTATATATCATTTTTTATATCATTGCGCCATGATTAAGATGATAAGCGTCGCCATACCCGCAGCCATTCGCTGGCACCCCAGGCCTGGGCATCGCATCCTTTTTGGGCGTGCGGATAATTCCCGTCCATGATTTCCGGAAGTTGTCCCACGCTTCCTGTATTGACGAGGATGGCGGAGCTTCCCATGAATGCCTTGGCGGTGTTTTTCCCAAAATCGCCATGGGCCATTGCCCACGCCTCGCAAAAGGACGGAAAAAGCCAGGTCCAAGCGGTGCCGTTATGGTAGGCGGGTTTGCGCCGGGTGTCTTCGTCGCCGGAATACGTGCCGAAATAGGGCCGGGCCGGGTCATTGAGCAGGCGGCCGTCCCGGAAGACGGGCAGAGGGTGTTTTACCTGCCGGTCCGCCAGGCTGCGAATGCCTCCGGGTATGACGAGCGACGCGCAGTTTCGAACCATCGTGCGCTGGATAGACAAATCGGTGACGGCATTCAATGTGATTGCAAGGAGCTGATTGGGCCGAAGCGCGTCATCTTTTTGCGCATTTTTGGCGGATATGCCTCTCCCCGCAACCAGACAATCCGATAAATAACCGTATTCACGCATATAAAATAAATTTTGAATAGATGCCTGGACCTGGCCGGCGCGGTTATTCCAGCGGTCTTTCTGGTTCGGCGTATCAATTTGCGCCATGAATATCAGGGCGTTATACCACAAAGCCTGGATTTCCACGGGATATCCTTCCCTGGGGGTGGCGGCCGGAAAATTGGTATCCATCCACGTGAAATGGGAAGGGCTGAAAATAAGCCCGGTATCCGGATCCGCGTATATGCCGTTGTCCGTGCCGTTTAAATATCCGTTTGCAATAGACAGCAGAATTTCCCGGAGGCTCCGGTTTCCGCACATTTCATTGAGGAACCGGTCATCATTCTCGGCATTGATAAGGTCTTTGCAGGCGGCGATAAACCACAGGGGCGCGTCGGAAGTATCCCTGTTGCCCGTATCAGCCCCGAAGATCACGTTCGGCAAGGTGCCGTTTTTTTCAAACCGTGCGAATTGTTTTAAAATGGCTTTGGTATCATCGGCAAAGCCTTCGGCAATGAGCCCCCGGGCCACAATCAGCGTGTCCCGGCCCCAGTCCAGAAACCAGGGATATCCAGCGATGATGGTTTTTTCGGACTGCCGTTTGACGATATAGTGATTCATGGCAATGCGCATGATTTCATGCAAATACTGGTAGTTTGCATCCGGGTTTGCGGGCGCGGGGGAGGGCGGGCCGTCCTGCTGGACCGGCAATTGATCGGTCGGGCCGGGCAATATCGCGGCTGCCGACATATCAAACCCTTCATCCCCCTTTAAAAAAACTGAAAAATAACCGGGGCTGAATAAATCCGTATGGGAATCCATGCCGCGTTCCGCGTCCGTCGGCAATCCAACCATATATTGCCATTCCGGTTCAAGGGTGAACTCTCCTTTGGACGCGCTGACCTCAAGTTTCCGGTCCGGGTGGGGCGTAAACCGGAAACCTTTGGCAAGCGGCGCAATGGCGCCTGGCCACTGTGTTTCCGGCCCGGTATATGCCTTGGTGGTATGATGAAAGCTGCGGTCGTCAATATCCGGGCGAAGGATGATCTGCACGGTCTTGGGGTCTGGCATGATGCGGCATTCTTCGGCGGCTTTTTTCCTGTGAAATGACAATCGGATGCGGTTATCATTGGGAATCATGGCGGCTGTCACCATCAGAAGCACATACTGGCCCTGTCCGCAGGGAACCGCAAATTCCCATCCGCAGACTGATCCATCGGTAAACCAGAAATGTTTCAGGCAGTCCGTGGATATTTCCTGGGAATACCCCTGAAAAACCAGCCACGCCCGGCAGCGAATGAGCATCATCCACCGGGTATCCGGCATATCCGGGTTCAGGTTGGCGGCCAGCAGGGCGTCATATTTGCTTTCGATTTTTCCCCACCAGGCGTTTGCCCGCATCATGCCCCCCCGCCCGTTGGTTCCCAGAAAACGCACGGGATGATGCAGTAATTCGTGCCGGGTAAACGTGGTTTTCACCATTTTCCGGTCCGGATGGGCCAGAAACGTGAGGGGGGCGCCTACATGCACGGTTTTTTCATTTTCAAAAACCGTTAATTTTAATACTGCGCCTGCGTGGTGTTCCGGGACTGGACACGGCAGAAACAGCCCGAAATAATGGCCGTTCGCATCTTTCAGACTTTTGCGGGAGAAGATGGTTTTTTCATTTTCGGGTTTGCTTTGCTGTATTTTTGCCTGAAACGGATGGGGAGAGCGAACCAGTAAAAAATGGTCCGGCGGAATCATGACCTGCCGGCGGCCATCCGAAGGATAATTCCAGGTGATGACACGGCTTTCCTGCCCCAGCGGATTCATGGAACGGCAGAATTCTTCAGGATCCTGGACAATTGCCTGTATGGCCCCATCCATGTCGAAATTATCCAGCTTGATGGTGGAATTGAAGCATCGGTAGACATCCAGCACAAGGGCGCGCAGGCATTGACGGGTGATACGTTCCGGCGGCCGGAAATCGTCCGGCTGGCTGTCTTCCCCATTTTTGAAAATCTCCGCGTCCTTAAGATCAGCGGACAGGCAGCAGACAGCGCCGGGCGAAAGGTGACAAACGCACCGGTCCCCGTCCGTTTTCACGTCAACCGGATGACCGGTGAGCAAATCCAGGAAAGTCAAGGATGCAAATCCGGCGTCCTGAACCCGCCAGACCGCCTGAATGGAAGCGTTCATGTCCAGATTGATGAGGGCCAGCAAACGTTTGCCGGAAGGCGGGTGATGTCTCAGCACCGCCAGATAATTCCCTTCCCCCTGCTCTATCATCCGGATGCGGACCTGATCGAAAAATGCCGGATGGCGCGTCAGCAGAAGGGTAAGCCGCCGTATCTGCGCCACCTGGTTGGTTTTTGCGTTCCAGTTTAAGGAACAGGCATCGTGAACGATGATTTTTTCGGTGGCGAACCACTCCACCCCATTGGCGAACCCGAAACCGCCGTATTGGGAAACAAGGGCGCAAAGGGCCGTGCGCATGGCGGCATACGCATGGGATGCCGCCGCCAGACGATTGTTGTCATGGGTTTCGGCAAAATGAACCATCAATCCGTCCTGGGTGCTTATGCCATCCGCCTGGGGCAGGTAAGCCTCGATCTGTCCCCGGTCATAATTCTGGAACAATTCCGAGTATGCCCAGTTAAAATTGGATTCATTTAAAATTTGGCGTGTTACGGATATTTTTCCGCCCAGGCCTTCCAGGAAAAAAATCGTGTCCGGATATTCTTCCCTCACCGAAGCCACAATAAAATTCCAGGCGGGGACCGGAATCATATACCCCGCATCGCACCGGAACCCGTCCACGCCCCGGTGGCACCAGGTCAGAAACACATTCGCCATGTATTTCCACAATTCCCGGTTGGTATAATCCAGCCGGGTCAAATCCGCCCAGACAACTCCCCAGGCGCCGGGGGCCTCGATTTTTCCCTCCTTGTCACGGACCAGCCATTCGGGATGGGTTTCATGAAGTTCCGCCGCCCACCCGGTGTGGTTGGGTGCCAGATCAATGATGATTTTTGCGTTCCGGCGGTGTACGGCGTCCACAAGCTCGATAAATTGTTCAAGAGGCGTCGCTTTAGGGTCAAATACCGCAAGGGCCGGATCAATTCCCGTGAAATCAAGGGCTGCATAAGGGCTCCCAAATCTTCCCATACGGCCGTAAGTGGTGGGCGTGGGGTTGATGGGAAGCAAATGCAGGATGCGGCACCCGAGGGTATGGATGATAAAATCCAGCTCCCCAATCAGATCCCGGAAAGTGCCGGATGGCGGAATAACGGTATACCCTTCCTGATCCAGATCCTCTATGCAGCCTGTTTTTTGTTTTGTATTTTTGACTATACCGGATTTGTTGGGACCGAACTGACGGACAAACGCATTATAAATGATATTGCCGCAGCATGCATCCGCCGGCTCGACATTGATGATGGCGTTGTCTCCGGCAGGCCACAGGGGCGCTGTTTTGCCTTCTTTAAAAAAAAAGCATTTGGCTTCAAAATGGCCGACTTCATGTAAGGCGATCTGGACTTCAAACCGGCCGGGCCGAACCAAAGTCATGGGAATATCGTACCATGCCCGCGCCAGAATCGGGTCATCCTTTGAAACTGCGTTTTTTATTTCAAATCGGGTGGTTTGGATATTGCCAAGGGTGGTTCTCAGCCAGGCGGAGCCGGGAACATTTTTAGATAAATCAAGGGAAAAGGTGATAGCGTCTCCGCGGAATCTGACGCTGCGGCTTCCGGGAGAAGGCGCCTGGGTCAGGAGCATGCTTGTCATGGGCTTTTATGGGAAGAGAATTTCATATATTTTGACGTATCCTTTCAGCGCGCTCTTCTCTGGTTTTGCATTCAACGCACTGGGTTGTCACCGGCCGCGCCTCCAGGCGCTTTAACGGGATATCCTCGCCGCAGATTTCGCATGTGCCGTATACGCCTTCATCAATAAGGGCAAGAGCTTGTTTTATTTTGGCAATCAGCCGGCCTTCCCGTTCCCTGATCCGAAGGATCATATTTTTTTCCATATCTGCGGAAGCGATGTCCAGGGGATCCTGAAGCCCGTTACTTTCGGTTATTTCACGGATATCGGTATATTTGGTACGGTTCTCCAGCTCATTTAATTGAGTATTCAGGAGGTTGCGGAAATATTCAAGATCTTTTGCTTCCATGCGCGCCTCTGTCAGAAAATTCGGTTCGTTGGTTTTCTGTTTGTAGTCTGGACATTAATCACCCCGCCTATAAAAGTAAATGGCGACTATGCGCTAAAAATGAATTTTACGCAAGCTTTTTTGTAACTATTCAGGTATTCAGGAGTCGGAATGGAGAATGCCACCGGGGCTTCAGGTCAATGAAGGCCGAAGGGGAATGACGGATTTTTAAAAATGATTAATGCAACCAGCCCCCAAGCGATTTTAACGCATTGATTGACATCCATCTCCCATGATAGTAATTTAAAAACCTCGTTTGTCTGATAAATTTTCCAAACACCAGAATTTTTACTCAAAGAGCAGCCAGATGACCCCCATTTTAAAAATTCTGATTTTCTCTTCTCTATTCCGTGCCCGCCTTTTTTTTCTCCTGATGCTGGCGTGCTTGGCCGCATTTGTACTACCCACAGCCCTGGGGGCGGCAGATTCAGTTGCTGTCGCGCCAAAAAAAAACATATACGTTATTTCCCTCTCCGGCGAAGTGGATCCAGGCATGGCCGCTTTTGTGGACCGGGCCGAGCAGTCGGCGGCAAATGATTCGAACGCCCTGGTGGTCGTCAACATCGACACATTCGGCGGCCGGGTGGATTCGGCCCTTGAAATCGTGGATACCTTGCTCAAAATCCCCGAAGAACGTTCCATCGCTTTTGTGGAAAAGAAAGCCATCTCCGCTGGCGCCCTTATCGCTCTTGCCTGCGGGGATCTGGTAATGCGGCCGGCCGCAACCATCGGCGACTGCGCACCTATTTCCTATTCCCAGGAAGGTGTGGAAATGCTGGGGGAAAAATTCCAGTCCCCCATCCGGGCGAAATTCCGGGCACTGGCCAAACGCAACGGCTATCCAGAAAAGCTGGTTGAGGCCATGGTGTCGTCGGAAAAGGAAGTCTATTCGGTTGAGATCAACGGCCGCCGGCAGTTCATGGATATCAGTGACTATAATGATTTAACCGATGCGGAGAAAAAGAAACTCTCCGGCAAAAAAACCATTGTGGAAAAAGGCGAACTTCTGACCATGGAAGCCAGTGAAGCTGTGGATCTGGGGTTTTCGAAATTCACGGCCCAAACTGTGGACGACATGCTTCATCACCTGGGGGAGAAAAATTATACGCTGGTTTCCATTGATGAAAGCTGGTCCGAATCCATGGTGCGGCTCATCGGAAGGATCGCGCCCATTCTTATGATGATCGGGCTTGCCGGGCTGTATTTGGAAATGAAGGCTCCTGGATTCGGGCTGCCGGGGATTGTCGGCATCACCTGTATCGCCGTTGTGTTTTTGGGCCAGTATATGGCAGGGCTGGCCGATTATGCGGAACTGCTGATTGTGGTTTTCGGGCTTGTACTCATGGGGTTCGAGGTGTTTGTGCTGCCCGGTTTCGGGGTCGCCGGGTTTGCAGGCATCATCCTGATCACGGCGGGCATGGTGCTGACCCTTCAGGATTTTGTGATCCCCGATCCCGCCATCCCCTGGGAGGGAGAATTACTGGCGCATAATATCACCATGGTGATTGCCGCTTATATCGGGGCATTTCTGTCGGCCCTGATTTTTCTACGGTATGTGCTGCCCCGGTTTTCCATTGGGCGGCGGGGGCCTTTTTTGACAACGGATTTAAAAGCGGCCCATGCGGATTCCAATGAAACCGCGAAAGTGCGTATCGGAGAGACAGGGGTGGCCCTGTCCTCTTTGCGGCCGTCGGGCAAAGCCATTATTCATGACGATTTGTTTGATGTGGTCACGGAAGGGGAATTCATGAAAAAAGGCACGCCCATTGTGATTTCGAAGGTTCAAGGCAACCGGATTATTGTATCTCATAGAAGTGAATAAAGGAAAACCCATGACTGGCGCACTCATCGTTCCCATTCTTCTACAACTGGCCGCAGTCGCGGTTTTGATTGCGGAAATCATTATTCCCACCGGCGGTCTTCTGGGAATTGTCACCGCCAGCCTGTTCGGCTATTCCCTGTATCTGGCGTTCACCGGCATTTCTCCTGTTGCGGGGATGATGTTCGTTGCTGCGGATGTGGTGCTGGCGCCTTTGGTTTTTTTTGCGGGCATCCGGCTCCTGGTGAAATCCCCGGCCACCTTGAAAACCTCCCTGTCCAAGGCGGATGGTTTTTCCTCCCAGGCAGAAGATTTGGCGAATTTACTAGGATTTACTGGCAAGGCGATGACAGATCTTCGTCCGGCCGGAATCGGGTTGATCGGCGGCAAACGGGTGGATGTGGTCAGCCGGGGAGAATATATCGATAAAGGATCGGATTTTTTCGTGCATGCGGTGGAAGGCAACCGGGTGGTGGTTAGAAAAATTTAATCGTTAGACGATAAGGAGGGGTTTGAATATGGGTTTTTCATCTGTCATTGTAATATTGCTCTGTCTTGCGGGCCTGGTGCTGTTGTTTTTTGTGGGTTCCGCCATTTCTCTCTGGGTGCAGGCCCTGGTTTCCGGAGCCCGTGTGGGGTTGTTCAATATCGTGTTCATGAGGTTTCGCAAAGTGCCCCCCAAGCTGATCGTGAATTCCAAGATCATGGCCGTGAAGGCGGGCCTTGATATTATCACCACGGATGACCTGGAATCCCATTTTCTGGCTGGCGGCGATGTCATGCGGGTGGTGCAGGCGCTCATCGCCGCGGACAAGGCCAATATTGATCTAAAATTCAACCGGGCCGCTGCCATTGACCTGGCGGGCCGGAATGTGCTGGAAGCGGTGCAGATGAGTGTCAATCCAAAGGTTATTGAGACCCCGCTGGTGGCGGCCATGGCAAAAGACGGCATTCAGCTTCAGGCCGTGGCACGGGTCACGGTTCGCGCCAATATCGACCGGCTGGTGGGCGGGGCGGGCGAGGAAACCATTCTGGCAAGGGTGGGTGAAGGCATCGTCTCCACCATCGGTTCGGCCAACAGCCATAAGGATGTTCTGGAAAATCCTGACAATATTTCCAAGCGGGTGCTGGAAAAAGGCCTGGACGCCGGGACCGCCTTTGAAATCCTGTCCATTGATATCGCGGATGTGGATGTGGGAAAAAACATCGGGGCCGAGCTGGCCACGGACCGGGCCGAGGCGGACAAGAAGATCGCCCAGGCCAAGGCGGAAGAACGGCGGGCCATGGCGTTTGCCGTGGAACAGGAGATGAAGGCCCGTGTTCAGGAAATGCGGGCCAAGGTGGTGGAAGCGGAAGCCGAGATTCCCATGGCCATGGCGGATGCCTTCCGGAAAGGCAATTTTGGGGTGATGGATTATTACCGTTTGCGCAATATCCAGGCCGACACCGGCATGCGGGACGCCATCGGCGGCGTCAAGGATGCTAAAAACCCAGTGGAAACGCCATAAAACATGATTTAAATTCAGTAGATGATTGAAAGGCTGGCCATGGATTTTGGTGATATTTTCTTTTTTGTCGTTTTCATCATTATTATTGTTTCCAATGTCTATAAACAGATGAAAAAGAACCGTCTCAAATTTTCCGGGGACGAAACGCCGGTGAAAAAGCCCGGTTGGAAGAGCGCAGTGGAATTGATTTTGGAAGAAGCCAAAAAACAGATAGAGAACCAGGCCAAACAAGGGACCGCCGGAGCGTCGGCCGACCGTCCGACCGGATGGGAGGGCGTTTTTACACAACCCCTGCCGGAGGTAAATCCGTCTGAGGATCGACCCAAAACCGATAAGGCAGCACCGGAGGCACTGAAACCGGAGAAGTCCGTCATAGAGAAGGCCGCATCGATTAAATCCCAGGAAACTGGCCAGCCGCCATTGCGATCCCGGGAAAAAATAGCTTCAGCGCCGGAACAGGTCGGCGACGGCTTGGATAAAATAATGGGAATACCCGAACCGGGTGCTGTCCCAAAAGATTATTATGCTGAGAAAACAGATAAAAAAAGACCACGGCAGTTGTCTCGGGACGTATTGAGAGATGCCGTGCTCTGGGCTGAAATACTAGCCCCGCCGGTGGGCCTGAGAGATATGGAATAAAGGGGAAATTATCATGGCAATCAAAAAAGTCGGTATATTAACCGGGGGCGGGGATTGTTCGGGGTTAAATGCGGTTATCCGGGCCATTACCAGATCCGCCATTATTTTTCATAATGCCACGGTGATCGGCATTGAAAACGGGTTTGAGGGACTGCTCACCGGCGATCAGCATGAGCTTACCATTAAGGAAACACGGGATATTCTGACCCTGGGCGGGACCATTCTGGGGACTACTAACAAAGGAAATCCTTTTGAATTCAGGGAATTTGACGACGCCGGCAATATACAGATTCATGATTATTCGGATAAAGCCGTGGCGAATTTTAAGAAATGGGGGCTGGACTGTCTGTTTGTCATCGGCGGAGAAGGCTCTTTGGAAATCGCGCACAAAATCAGTCAAAAAGGGATCCCCGTCATTGGGGTTCCCAAAACCATTGATAATGATTTGGAGAAAACCGACTATACCTTCGGTTATCAGACCGCCGTGCAGGTGGCCTGTGACGCCCTGGATCGGCTGCAAACAACAGGGCGCAGTCATGACCGGGTGATGATTCTGGAAGTCATGGGGCGAAACGCGGGCTGGATTGCTTTGGAAGCGGGCATTGCCGGCGGCGCCCATATTCTTCTGATACCGGAAATACCCTACAAGGTTGAAAATATTGTCAAAAAAATCCAGCTCCGGAAAGACGGGGGAAGCCCTTACAGCATTATTATGGTGGCTGAGGGCGCGAGGGAGGAAGACGGGGACGTCATTGTTCAGAAAACCGCCACGGACCGGCTGCAAGGGGTTCCGCAGCTGGGCGGGGTGGGAATGTATCTTGCGGAACAAATAAAGAAAAGGATTGATCTTGAAGTGCGGACGACGGTGCTTGGGCACACCCAGCGGGGCGGTTCGCCCTTGGCGTTTGACCGGGTTTTGGGGACGCGCCTGGGCAGTTTTGCCATGGAAGCGGCGGCGGCAGGCAAATTCGGCAATATGGTGGCGTTAAAAACCCCGGAAATCGTTCTGGTGCCGTTAAGCGAACTGGCCGGAAAGGTACGGCAAGTGCCGGAAACCTCCCAGCTCATCCGAACTGCGGAATCCATCGGGATTAATATGGGAAGGGAAGTCTGGTGATGGATGGAGGGTAGATGGCATGGCCGTCAGGCTAAAACGGTTAACCTTTATTTATAAGCTTTTTGGAGAAAAATTACGAATTACGAATGAGAAATTACGAATAAATGCATAAAAAATGATTTTTAAATCCGCTATTCGTAATTAACACTTGTCAACAATCAACGTCACCGGCCCGTCATTGACAAGAGACACCGCCATCATGGCCCGGAACTGTCCGGTTTGAACCCGAATGCCCATGCCCCGCACCCGGTTCGTAAAATACACATAAAGTTTTTCGGCGATTTCCGGCGGGGCGGCGGCCACAAAGGAAGGCCTGCGTCCTCTCCGGCAATCGCCATACAGGGTGAACTGGGACACCACCAACATTTCCCCGCCCGTATCCGAAAGAGACCGGTTCATTTTGCCGTTCTCATCCTCGAATATTCGTAATCCCGCGATCTTGTCCGCCAGCCAGTCCGCGTCAGCCGGTTCATCCGCTGCACTCACCCCCAGCAGCACCAGAAGCCCCGGCCCAATGCGGCTGATCATCTGGTTTTCGACACTGACGGAACAAGACGTAACCCGCTGAATGACTGCTCGCATGGCATTTACCTCAAATAGATAATGGTTTATCGCGATATTTCTTTTCCATGTAGCGGCAGGCTGGTTTTTCTGTCAAGGGGAAAACCCGTTCATGCGGAATCCCTGGCTGCCCCTGTTCGAACCGTTCTATGGCTTATTTCCTTGACACAAACGCCTTATGTGGCTTAGTTTAAGAAATTTTTTTAATCATTTTACAATCAAATGACACAGGTTTTTATATATGAAGGACATTGACATGGATGACAAACAAGCAAGTGGAAAAAAAGACTATAAGCAAACCTTAAATTTGCCGGACACAAAATTCCCCATGAAAGCCAATCTGGCGAACCGCGAACCCGAGCAGTTGAAAAAATGGGAACAGGATGGTCTGTATGAAACGGTCAGGGCGGCGTCAAAGGGCCGGCCCCTGTTTGTGCTGCATGACGGCCCGCCTTATGCCAACGGCAATATTCATATCGGCACAGCCCTAAACAAAATATTAAAAGACATTATCATTCGCTCCCGGCAGATGAGCGGATTTGACGCGGATTATATTCCCGGCTGGGACTGCCACGGCCTGCCCATCGAGCACAATGTGGACAAGGAGCTGGGCGCGAAAAAAAAGGAAATGTCCAAAGTGGAAATCCGGCGTCAGTGCCGGTCCTATGCTGAAAAATATGTGGATATCCAGCGGGAGGAATTCAAACGCCTGGGGGGCATGGGTAAATGGTATGATCCCTATCTCACCATGGCGTACCCCTATGAGGCCATGATCGCCAAAAAATGCGCGGAATTCGCGCTGGACGGCAGCCTTATCAGAAGTAAAAAACCCATTTACTGGTGCTGCAGTTGTAAAACCGCCCTGGCGGAAGCTGAAATTGAATATGGGGATGAGAACTCGCCATCCATCTATGTCAAGTTCCAATTGACGGATGATATCAGCGCATTTGCGCCGGCCCTTGCCGGAAAACCCGTGTTTGTGGTGATCTGGACCACCACTCCCTGGACCCTGCCTGCCAATCTGGCCGTGGCCCTGCATCCGGAATTTGCTTACGGGGCCTTTGAAGCCGGTAATGGCGAGGTCTATATTCTGGCACGGGATCTTGCGGCGGACTGCATGAAAATCTTTGGCATTGAAACATATTCCGAAATCGCGGCCATTGATCCCAAACATCTGGAAAATAAAAAATGCCGTCATCCTCTGTATGACCGGTCCTCAATCATTGTGCTGGGAGAACATGTGACCCTGGAAACCGGCACGGGCTGCGTACACACGGCTCCGGGTCATGGCCGGGAGGATTTTGAGGCGGGCAACCGTTACGGCCTGGATGCCTATTCGCCGGTGGATGACAATGGATGTTTCACCCATGATGTGGAAACATTCGCCGGAAAATTTGTGTTCAAGGCGGATCCGGAAATTATAGAAGAACTTGAGGGCCGCCAGGCGCTCCTGGCCAAAGGCCAGATCCGGCATTCCTATCCCCATTGCTGGCGGTGCAAAAAGCCCGTGATTTTCCGGGCCACGCCCCAGTGGTTTATCTCCATGGACAAAACCGGCATCCGGGAAAAAGCCCTGAAAGCCATTGACACTGTTTCCTGGATTCCGGCCTGGGGCAGGGACCGGATTTACGGCATGATTGAGAAACGGCCGGACTGGTGTGTGTCCCGGCAGCGGTCCTGGGGTGTTCCCATCACGGTGTTTTATTGCCGGCACTGCAATGAAATTGTTATCAGCCAGGAAATCATTGACCGCATCCATTCACTGTTTTCGGAGCACGGGGCGGACATCTGGTTTGAAAAAGATGCGGCGTTTTTCCTTCCTGAAGGCACCCGGTGCCCGTCCTGCGGCGGTACGGATATGGTCAAGGAAACGGATATTCTGGATGTGTGGTTTGATTCCGGGGTCAGCCATGCGGCGGTGCTGGAACAGCGTCCAAGCTTAAGGTGGCCGGCTGACTTGTATCTGGAAGGATCTGATCAGCACCGGGGATGGTTTCACTCCTCGCTTCTCACGGCCATTGGCTTTAAAGGCGCGGCCCCCTATAAAACCGTTCTGACCCACGGGTTTGTGGTGGACGGGAACGGCAAAAAAATGTCCAAATCCATCGGCAATGTCATTGCCCCCAAAAAAGTGATCGACAAATATGGGGCGGAAATTCTGAGATTGTGGGTGGCTGCGTCGGATTACCGGGACGATATCCGCATCTCGGAAACCATTTTAACCCAGTTGAGCGATGCCTACCGCCGGATCCGCAATACTTGCCGGTTTATTCTGGGCAATTTATCGGATTTTGACCCGGCAAGAGACAGCTTGCCGTATCAGGACATGCCGGATATGGACCGGTTCGCCCTTCACAAACTCCAGGGGCTGATCATGCGCAATCTTGAGGCTTATCAGGGTTTTGATTTTCATGTGGTCTACCATTCCCTTTACAATTATTGCACCACTGATTTGTCCGCCTTTTATCTCGATATTCTGAAAGACCGCCTGTACACGTCTCTTGCGGGTTCTCTGGAACGCCGGAGCGCCCAGACCGTGATGTATAAGATGGTGGATGCCATCGCGAGACTCATGGCGCCGGTGCTGCCGTTTACCGCGGAAGAGGTATGGGCGTTTATGCCGGAAGTGGAAAACAAGCAAAAAAGCATTCATCTGGCCGAATTCCCGAAGGCTGACCCGGCGCTCATGGACGAGGATCTGGCCCGGCGCTGGGAAACCATAATCCGGGTGCGGGGGGAGGTCACCCGGGTGCTTGAAACCGCCCGGGCCGAAAAACAGATCGGCCATTCCCTGGATGCCTCGGTGACCCTTGCCGTGTCAAAGTCGCTTTATGATGTGCTGGCCGCCTATGAACCAGACCTGCGGTCCATTTTTATTGTTTCCGAAGTCATTCTCACCCAGGATGAAAACATGGCGGGCGCTGTTCAGGCGGAGGTGGAAGGCTTATGGGTGAAGGCCAAGCCCGCCCCTGGCGAAAAATGTCAGCGGTGCTGGATTTATGATACCAGCGTGAACCTTGAGGCAGATGGCGGCGGGGTGTGCGATCGGTGCCGCAGCGTGCTTGATCGCATGGAAACATTATAGCCGGTTGGCAGGACATGGGGAGATTTGGGCGGATGGGTGCAATGAAAAATAAATATGCGTTGCTGATCGTTACGGCTGGCCTGGTGATAGCGATGGATCAGCTCACCAAATGGCTGATTATCCGGTATCTGCCGTTTTACAGCGAAAAAACCATTGTTCCCGGCTTTTTTAACCTCATTCATATCCACAACACCGGCGGCGCGTTCGGCATTTTTGCCAAAAATCCGGGCGGCCTCCAAAGCATGGTCTTTATCAGCATTGCCTTGGCCGCCATGGGGCTTATTCTGTATTTGTATAAAAAAATTCCGGATTATTTTCCGGTTCTGGCCATGGGGCTGGCCCTGATTTTCGGGGGAGCGGCAGGCAATCTGATTGACCGTTTCCGGATCGGGCGGGTAATTGATTTTATTGATTTTTATATCGGCTCAGTTCACTGGCCGGCGTTTAACGTCGCGGATGCCGCCATCACCGTGGGAATGGGAGTTTTTGCGTTTTATATCCTGTTTCGAAAGATAGAAATTTAGCTTTTACGGAAATTCAGAAAAACCATGCATCCCATTTTATTTTCTTTTTACGGTATCACCATTCACACCTATGGTTTTTTTTTGGCAATGGGCGTGCTGGCCGCGATTTTTATTGCCCGGCAGGAGGCCGTTCGCCTGGATGTGGACCCGGATAAAATCACGGACGCCTGTTTTTATGTGGTTGTGGCGGCCATTGTGGGCTCCCGTTTGTTTTATGTGGCCACTAATCTGGATGCGTTTATATCAAATCCCATTGAAATATTTAAAATCTGGAACGGGGGGCTGGTGTTTTACGGCGGGTTTATCGGCGCTGTGGCGGTGGTCTTGATATTTTTTAAAATTCATCATCTGCCACTGGGCAAATGCGCCGATATCGCGGCAGTGGCGCTGCCCTTGGGCCATTTTCTGGGGCGTATCGGCTGCTTTTCCGCCGGATGCTGCTATGGAAAAGTTTGTGATCTGCCCTGGGCCATTACATTTACTCATCCGGACTCCCTGGCGCACCCGCTTCATGTGCCCCTCCATCCCACCCAGCTCTATGAATCCGGCGCCAATTTGATGGTGTTTTTGCTGCTGCTCGCTTTCCGGAAATCCAAACAATATGACGGCCAGTTGTTCTGGATTTATATGGCGGTGTATGGCGTCAACCGCTCCATCATTGAAACCTTTCGCGCGGATTTTCGCGGCGGTGAATTGTTTCATCTCCTGTCCATCTCCCAGACCATTGGGCTTGGTTTTGCCGCCGTTGCCGTCATTATGCTGATTGTTCTGGGCCGCAAGCACGCCGCCGTCAAAAAAAATGCCTGAAATACCGTATCCCGACATAAAAAATTACCTCCTTGATTTGCATAAAACGCCGCCTGCGCCGGTGTTTCTCATTTTTGGCGAAGAATTTCTGTACCGGGAAGCGGTTCGGGCGGTTGTCAATGCCATTATCCCCGATGCGGCCGCACAGCGTCACAATTGTGACGTGGTGCATCCAAAAGAACAGGGGGATATGGTGGGCATTATCGACCGCCTGAATACCTATTCTTTTTTTTCCGAAAAAAAAATCATTGAGCTTCGGGACGCCACGCTGTTTGTTAATAAGCAGAATCAGGACAATCTGGTTAAAAAAATCCGCCAGGCCCTTGACGACGGCGGTCCTGAAAAATCCGCGCCAATATTTCTGAGTCTTTTGAGCCGGTTGAACCTGGACCTTACAGACCTGACGGATACGGTCATCAGTGATAAATTCACCACGGAAGAGGATTTGTCAGCGGATGTGGAATGGGTCAAAAAACTGGCCGCGTTTTGCAGGGAAAATAATGAGGCCGTTCCGGCCGCGGGGGATGACGCGGAACGCTTAAAACTCGCCATTGAACACGGGTTTCCCAAAAGCAGTTTTCTGATTATTTCCACGGACACGGTGGACAAGCGAAAAGGATTGTATAAAGCCATTAAAAATGGCGGGGTCATCATTGACTGCTCGGTGGCCAAGGGCAATAAGAAAGCCGACCAGGATGCCCAGCGTCAGTTTTTACGGCAACATGCGGGCCAACTGGTGGCGAAACACCGCAAGTCCCTGGAACCCCAGGCTTTTGAAGATATGTTCCAGATGATCGGCTTTGACTTGCGGACATTTTCGAACAGCCTTGAAAAATTGATTGATTATGCAAAAGACCGGGAGAAAATCACCAGGGAAGATGTTCAGGCCGTCCTCATCCGAACCAGAGAGGATCCCATTTATGAATTAACCGGCGCTGTGTCTGAAAGGGACGCAGTGAGTGCGCTGTATCATATCAATTCCCTGCTTTCTTCCGGCTATCATTATTTGCAGGTGCTGACGGCCATCACCAATCAGGTCCGGAAGCTTGCGGTCTCACGGGATTTTCTGGAAAGCCCGGCAGCCAAAGCCTGGAATACCGGCATGGGATTTGACCGGTTTAAACGAGAGATCATGCCCCTGGTGGTCCAATACGATGAAGCCACGACCCGGCAGGTTCAGACCCATCAGATGGCCTTTAAAGGCGGCGCTGGCGGACAAAGTGAGAATGATGCCAAGGCAAACCCCAAAATTGCCACGGAACTGATTATCGCCAAAAACCCCAATAGCCCATATCCCGTATATGTTCAGTTTTTGCGGGCGGAGAAGTATACCGCCAATGAACTTTGCAGAGCGTTTGACAGCTTGCGCCAGGCGGATATAAAGCTGAAAACCACTGGGCTGCCGCCGGTTCGGGTGCTTGAAGAACTGGCGCTGACGATTTGCACAAAAGCATAAATATTTTATCCGAGGGACTATATACTCAAAAAATGAGCTCAAAAAAATTTGATTTCTGGCAGGACCATTCCGATAATTATCTGACCATGGCGTTTTCCACCGACCACCAGGGGTCATTGGACGCTCCTGATGGTTATGGCCGTCATACCGGGGAATGCGGCGATACGGTGATATTTTATTTGACGATTGAGGATGATGTGATTGAATCCATTGTCTATCAGGCGGAGGGATGCAGAAATACCCATGCCTGCGCCAATGCGATTATCCACCTGGCCGAACATTCGCCCGTCAGCCAAGCCTGGGAAATTACCCCTGAACAGGTGGTGGCGTTTCTTGGAACCCTGCCGGAATCAGAAATTCATTGTGCGGAAGTGGCGGCAGGGGCGTTTTATCGCGCATTATCGGATTTCGAGAAAAAATGTCCATAATCTTCACGTCTCACGGGATGTTTTTTGTATAATTGGCCCGAAAAACATTGTTTGTTCTTATGAACTGTGATAGCGTGACAAAAATTACGCCGGGTACGGCAACAATAGGTTAGGTAAATTATTTATACACGACCAGGTTTCGGAGGATCAAAGAGTGCAGGATAAATCAACATTCAAACAATTGCGGGAAGATGAGCGTGAAGTACGCAAGCAACTGATTATTAAAGCCGCCATGGATATGTTTGAGGAAAAATCATTTCATGAAATAGGCATGCGGGATATCGCCCTTAAGGCGGGTGTTTCCGCAGCGTCCATTTACCGGTATTTTCCCAGCCGTGATGATCTTTTTGTGGAGGCCCTCATCCAGGATATTAATATTATTGAAAAATTATTGCAGGAACGTGTCAAAAGGGGCGACAGCATGGAGACCGTCACGTTGGCGGTGGTGGATTATTTGGTGGACAATGAGGCCACCTTTCAGATGATGGTGCATTTTATGATCCGGGGAGAATTAAACCCCCAGGCCTTAAAAAAATTCAACGGGGTCCAGCGGTATTTTTTGAATATGTTTGACAATGTGGTGAAGCAGATCGGCGACGCGGGAAATCTGAAATTTAACACCCAGGCGTTTTTCGCATCCTTGGCCGGTGTGGTGTTGACGTTCAGGAATTATCCCGGCAGGACCGCTGAGGAAAAAAGAAAGGCGATCCAGAAACTGTCGCTGATCATCATGCGCCAGGGGACGCTGGAATCCCTTTAAAATATTGCTGATACGCTTCCATCGCCTCGGCGTAAAACAGTTTTTTCGCATGTTGATACCGGGGCGAAAAATGAAACAACGTGAATCGCCGGGCGTTCGCCCGTCCGGCGATTTCTCCCGCCTGCCGTGCCGTTAAATGCAGTTTTTGCTTCGCATGTTCCCTGTCTTTTTCCAGAAAGGCCGCTTCAATAAATAAATGATCCGCATTTTTCGCCAGGGCGATCATTTTTTCCGTGTTTTCCGATTTATACGCGGAATCCGCAATATAGCTGATTTTCTGTCCCCGGCGGATAACGGCGATTTCCCCTAAAAGTTCTTGAACGGTAAATTCTTTTTTTTGTTGATGCGTGTCCTCAAGCAGCGGGGCAATCCGCGCCGCCCCCCGGCCGTCATAGACCGCCTGCTTGAACCCTTGCAGCCAGGGGCCGGGGACAAAGCCCAGCGCGTCTAACCGGTCTTTCCTGATATTGATATGAAAATTTTCCTTTAGCGAAAAACCCAGGCAGGGAATGCCATGATCCAGAACACAGGCGGTGACATGAAAAGATGGTTCCTGACTGAGGACATGCAATGGCAAAATTTTTGATGCGTCCCTGTATTGAAACAAGGGCGGCGTAATCAAAGCATCCCGGACTGGCGCAAATCCGTCAAGGCAGGAATATTTTTGGGTGATATGCGCCGCTTCGGTGATTTCCGTGGCATGAATCACCAGTTCGTGGGTGAAATTTCCGGCAAGATTCCATGCATACCCGGATAATTTACCTTCAAGATTTTTTAAAAATCCGAGGGGGCCGTAAACATGCAGGGTTTTTGACCGGCCGAGCATGATCCGCAGCAGGCGATCAAACCCGGCGAAATGGTCCATGTGGGTATGGGAAATAAAGACGTGGCCAATTTTAAGCAGGTCTCTGGGAGAAAGACTGGCGATATCCCCCAGATCAAATACAATAGCCCGCCTGTTAAAGGCAAACGCGATGAACAATCCGGGATCGCCGGAAGCGTCATTGATCAGGCCGGGCTGAAATGATGACGGCATGTATTTCCGGGCCGCATTATTTTTTGGAGAGAAACTTCATCACCTGTTTGTGAACGCAGTTGTATATTTCCTCATCCGTACCGTAAACATCCACGGTGTCTTTGTGGTTAACCACTTTTTCAATCACAAAGGCAGTGACATAGAGACTGACAATATGGGGATTTGAAACGATATTCCGGATGGGCGCGATCTGGAAGTCCACATCAAAATCTTCCGCCTGAATCAATTTCTCAAGACAAAAGTCGATTTGTTCCTGGAGTGAATTTTTATTGGTTGTTTCCACCAAATTGCTTTCAACCAGCTTCATTGAAATGAAATTACTTAACATCTCGTGATTTTCGGCAAGTGCGGCAATCGCATTCCGGCGCTCAAATTCTTTTGACAATGCGATCTTGGAGATAATTTTTGATTCACCCAGATTGCTGGGTCGAAATGTTTTAGACATTGGGGCTTTCCCTTTTTTTAGCGATAGATTTCATCATGGTTGTCGTAGGTAAAAAATAATAATATCAACAACTCTTCATTTCAAGAAAAAAACTTAAAAAAATACCATTGGCGTTTTCGTTTGCACCGCCCGATTACCGGCTTTCAATCATGGCCTGAATCTCTTTTTTCCCATTCCAGTAATTCCATCTCAGTTTAAACACAAGCCGGTCATAATATTTCTGATGCTGATCCTCGCCTTCCACATTAAACCAGATGGCGTTGAGGGTATTGCCGGTTTTTGAATGGCGCTGTTTGATGGAAAGCCGGCGGTGATAATTCCCGAGCATTTTTGAGAACACCACATCAAGCTGTTCGGCGGCAAAAACCGGTTCCGGGTTGCCTTGTCCGAAGGGCTGGAGCCAGCCGATTTCATCGATCAATTCTTGCGATATCATATCCAGATCCAGCAGATAATCAATATGCAGGGCAGGGACCGGATCGCAAGCCCTGCCCATTTCTTTGATGATGGCTTCAAATTTTTGCTGAAAGGCCGGCCAATTTTCCCGGCGAATGCTGATGCCGGCCGCCATGGGATGCCCGCCGAAACCCTCAAGATGCTCGGAGCATTGGCAAAGGGCGTCATATAAATTAATGCCGGGGATGCTGCGGCCGGAGCCTTTGCCCATATCCCCGTTAAATGAGATTAAAATCACGGGGCGATAAAATTTATCCACCAGCCGGGAAGCGACAATGCCCAGCACGCCCTGGTGCCATCCCTGCTTTCCCAGCACAATGGATTTATTGTCTAACTGTTCGGGTTCATGGCTAAAATACATGAGGATATAGGCCAGAATATCCTGTTCGGTTTTTTGGCGGGCCGCGTTCATGGCATGCATGGATTTGGCAATGGTGTAAGCCTCGTCCGGGTCACGGGTAGAGAGCAGTTGGACGGCGAGACTGGCGTGTTCCATCCGTCCGGAAGCGTTTAACCGAGGGGCGATTTTAAAAGCGATATCCTCCGACTCGATCACGGGCTTTTTGATGCCGCAGATATCAATAAGGGACGCCAGGCCCGGACGCGGCGCTGTATTGATGATATCCAGGCCAGCCCTGGTCAGGACACGATTTTCATTGATAAGCGGAACAATGTCGGCAACGGTGCCCAGGGCCACCAGATCGCAATAATCTTTTAAATTGGGTTCAATCCTGTTTTCCCAGAAATGGATTTTTCGTAAGTGTTTGCGCAGACTGATCAAGAGGCAGAACGCCACGCCCACCCCGGCCAGATATCCGGAGCCGGATGGACAGTCGGCCCGCTGGGGGTTGATTACGGCAAAGGCTTTGGGCGGCGCGTCATAAATCGTGTGATGATCCGTGACAATGACATCAATGCCCGCTTTCGCCGCGCAGGCCACGGCATCGTGGCTGGCGGACCCGCAATCAATAGTGATGATGAGCCCGAAATTGCCTGGGATGGCGACATCATTAATCTGGCAGGTTTTTAAGCCATACCCTTCATCCAGGCGATGAGGGATATAGGGCGTGACATCAGCCCCGGCCGCTGTTAAAAATTCGTACAGGATGGTGGTGGATGTGATGCCGTCCACATCATAATCCCCGAACACCAGGATTTTTTCATGGTTCAGAATGGCCTGGACAATGCGGGGGACGGCTTTATCCATGTCAATTAATGTTTCAAAGGCGCGAATATGGGAAAGCTGAGGGTGTAAAAAAGCGGCGATATCTTCTTTTGATGTGATGCCGCGATTGGCCAGAAGGGTGGCGATGATCGGATGACAATTGGCCCGGCTGCTGATTCGCTTTATGGCCGATCTATCCGGGCAGGAAATTTCCATTGGTTTATTCATTAGAGCGCATATAGCGTATGCCGATGGATGAAACAACAAGATTTTAAAAAAAACGTAACAGCTCGGGTGCTCAAGCATTCAGGAGTCAGGAGTCAGAAGTCAGGACTTAGAATAAAAATGATATTATCCTTTTTTAATTCTGGATTCTGACTTCTGAATTCTGGATACCGGGCGCTGACCTATTCTGATTTTTGCACCCAGTGTTCGAAGCTTTGAGCAGGATATATTTCTATTGTCAAACCAAAAAACAGAGTGATATGTTTTAAAAAATTATGCATTCAGGAGATTCATTGAAGACCATCAGCCGATTATATGCCATTGACAGGCCGTTCGTTGGCTTTTTCAAATTTATCATGGAGGGTTACGATGGTATTGCGGTGGTGGAAACCATTGACCCCCAGATCGCCATCATCAAATTACATATCGCCCCCGGCTGTGAATCCGATGTTCTGGGCGTACTGACTGAATTAAAAAAGGAAATACAGATTGAACCGGTCAGCGGGACCGCAGCCGGTTCATTTTAAAGATACCATTTATGAAAACAAAAAAAGTGTATATCAATACAATTGGTTGCCAGATGAACGTCTATGATTCAGGGCGCATGCAGCGGCTTTTAAATGATGAAAACTATATCCATACATCATTGCCCGAAAACGCTGATCTGGTAATTGTCAATACCTGCGCCATCCGGGAAAAAGCCGTTCAGAAAGTCCACAGTTTTCTGGGCCGCATGAAGGCCCTCAAAAAAAAGAACCCTGCTCTCAAGGTGGTGGTGGCCGGGTGTGTGGCCCAACAGGAAGGGGGGCGGCTTATTGAGCGCTTTCCCCAGGTGAATATTGTAATGGGAACCCATGCGGTGGACCGGTTGCCGGATTTTTTGCGCCGGGTGCAAGAGGACGGAAGCCCCATCGTCGAAACCGCTTTAACGGAAACCATCCTTGAAAATCCCTCGAAGACAGCGGCTGCGCCCGGTGACGCCAGTGTGAGCGGATTCGTCACCATCATGCGGGGATGCGATAATTACTGCACTTATTGCGTGGTTCCCTATGTGCGGGGCAGGGAGGTCAGCCGCGAGCCGGGGGCCATTATTGCTGAAATTGAAGCCATGGTGCGTTCCGGCGTCAAGGAAATCACCCTTCTCGGCCAGAATGTGAACAGTTATGGGGTCAAGGAGGGTATGACATCGTTTCCGGAACTTCTGGGAAAAGTCAATGATATTGACGGCCTTCTCCGGATCCGGTTTGTGACATCCCATCCCAAGGATCTTTCCGATGAGTTGATCGCAGCTTTCGGCATGCTGTCTAAATTGTGCAACCATATTCATTTGCCGGTCCAGTCCGGCGCCAATCCGGTGCTCAAAAGAATGAACCGGAAATACACCCGGGAAATTTATCTGGAAAAAATCGACAGGCTTCGAAGCGTATCAAAGGATATCGCCATTTCAACGGATTTGATTGTGGGCTTTCCCGGCGAAACCGATGCGGACTTTAACGATACCCTGGATTTAATGAAGACCGTCAAATATGACAGCCTGTTTGCGTTTGAATATTCAGACCGCCCGGAAGCTCCGGCTGCCCGGTTTTCGGATAAACTTCCGCCCGAGGTAAAGTATCAAAGGCTCCAGACCCTGCTGGATCTGCAAAAGAACATCATTGCGGCAAATCATGCCGGATTGCCTGGCCGGGTGTTTCCGGTATTAATTGAGGGGGAGAGCAAAAATCAGCAGAAAAAACCGGCTGTTCCAGGCATTATCGAACTTTCGGGCCGGACTTCGGAAAACCGGATTGTTAATTTTCCGGTTCCTGCGGATTCCTCCCTTGACATGAACACGCTGAAAGGCCAGATTGTTAATATACGGATCGAAAAGACTTTTTTGAATTCTCTTCAAGGTGTTCTTGTCCCGGCACAGCATTAAGCAAAAATTTTTCTTAACAGAAAAGGAGGCATTTTCATGCTGCATAAAATGACCATAGGGGGACTGGCCATGGACCCGTCGTCCAATGCCCCTATACTTATCCTGAATGCCGTGGATGGCGATTTTTCCCTTCCTATATGGATCGGACTTCTTGAAGCGGCCTCCATCGCGTCAGTACTCCAGAATATTCCCTTTGATCGCCCCATGACCCATGATTTGTTTAAAAATTTTATCGATCTTGTCAAAATAAAGGTGCCGCGTATTGAAGTATCTGATTTGAAGGACAATACCTTTTATGCGAAAATTTACTGCGACTCCCCAAGCGGTGAATTTGTTCTTGATGCCCGGCCCTCCGACGCCATTGCCCTGGCCTTGCGCCTGAAGGCGGAAATTTTCGTGGATGACCGGGTGATGGCCAGTTTCAAGGTTTCGGATGGTCAATACGAAATTGTTGACAATAGCGAACAGGGTAAAAAATGGGAAGAATACCTGAAAAACCTTTCTCCCGAGGATTTTGGGAAATATAAGGTTTAGGGGGAATGATGATTGATCTCCACATGCATACGGTTTTTAGTGACGGCGCGCTGATTCCGGCCGAACTGGCCAGACGGGCGGAGCACAAGGGGCTGACCGCCATGGCCATCACCGATCATGGCGATTTGTCCAATATGGATTTTATTATCCCCCGGATGGTGGCTGTGGCCGATGATCTCAACGGGGTAATGAAGATTTGGATTGTGCCGGGCATTGAAATCACCCATGTGCCGCCGGCGCGTATCCCCGCCACCATTGCAAAAGCCAGAGACCTTGGTGCAAAAATCGTTATTGTTCATGGCGAAACCATCACGGAACCCGTGGCCATCGGCACCAACCGGGCCGCCATTGAAGGCGGGGCGGACATTCTCGCCCATCCAGGCCTGATTTCCCCTGAAGATGTTCAGGCTGCAAAAGCCAATCATGTGCTGCTCGAAATCACCGCCCGCAAAGGGCATTCCATCACCAACGGGCATGTGGCCCGCCTTTGTAAAAAAATCGGGGCGAATATGGTGATTGATACGGATACCCACGGTCCCGGTGATTTGATTGACCGGCATTTTGCGATTCGGGTGGTTCTGGGGGCCGGATTGACCGAAGCGGACTTCATGACCATGCAGGCCAATGCCGCCGCCCTGATTTTAAAACGCACGGGCCAAATGATAAAATCCTGATGCAGCATCCGCCGTATCAGGATTTTTTATTTTGAAAAAGTATTTGAGGCCTTGTTGTTTACTCGTTCTTAATCTCTTCCCAGATTTTGTTATACAATTCCAGATTTTCCCCAAGATCCAGCTTCAACTCGCATTTTTTCAGGTCTTCCTCGGTATAAACCGGTTTGCCGGTGCGGAGCTTTCTTGCCGGCACATTGATGGAGGGAAAGCCGAATTTGTCCACAAATTTGGCGTATTGGGCCGGTTCATGAATATAGTTGATAAATTTTAGCGCCAGATCCTTGTTTTTGGAATCCTTCATGATGACCATGGAATCGATATAGCAGGGGCCGCCGGTGGAAGGAATAAAAAAGTCCGTGTCTTTTTTGGCCGCATCTTCCAGTTCCGATAAAATATTTTCCTCATACCCCTGGACCACCCAGAATTCGCCGGACGCAAACCCCTTGCCGAAGGATTCGGCGTCGAATTTCAGGATATTGGCCCGCCATTGCATGACGAGTTCCTTGGCTTTTTTCAGTTCCGCCGGGTTGATAGTGTTTACGGAAAAGCCGTTGGCCTTTAACGCAAACCCCATGACTTCCCGCATGTCGTCCAACAACGTCATTCGGCCTTTGAGTTCCGGCTTTAAGTACACGCTCATGTCTTTTGTATAATTTTTGACATATTTTTTGTTTACCGCCACACCAGACGCACCCTTCATATAAGGAACCGAATATTCGCAGTTTTTATCATAGGTGATGGTTTTGATCAGCTCCGGGTCAATATTTTTGAAATTCGGGATTTTGGATTTATCGATTTTTTCAAGCATGCCTTCCTTGATCATGATGGCGGTATAGTCCGCGGACGGGAAGGTGATGTCATAGCCCGTTCCACCGGCTTTGAGTTTCGCGAACATTTCCTCGTTTGAAGCAAATTCATCATAAACCACTTTCACATTGAATTTTTCTTCAAATCCCTTGATGACTTCATCCGGTGTATAATAGGTCCAGTTGTAAATGTAGAGCTTATCTTCCGCGCTGACCGTTGACGCAAAAAGGGCCATTAACACCGCCATAAGAGACAAAATAAGCATTTTTTTCATCGGTTGAGCCTCCTTGTTGTTTTGGGTTGTGTCGTGAGTTAGTTAAACATATGCCGGAACATGCGTTTCGATGTCAGGGCGAAAACCAGACTTCCCACAATCAGAATCACGGAAAGGGAATTAATCACCGGCGAAAGTCCAAACCTCAGCATGGAATAAATATGCAGCGGCAGGGTGGAAGCGCCGGGGCCGGTCACGAAAAAGGTGATGACGAAATCATCGATGGACAGGGTGATGGCCACCAGAAAACCGGAGATGATGCCCGGTATGCTCATGGGAATGATAACTTTTAAGAGCGTGTCGATTTCTTTTGCGCCCAGATCGTATGCGGCTTCAATAATGGAATAGTCAAACTCCGAGAGCCTGGCCATGACGATGAGGAGTACGTAGGGAATATTAAAGGTGATATGGGCGATGATAATAGTGGCCAGCCCCAGGGGCAGGTTTATGCTTGCGAAAAACATCAGCATGGACACGCCGATAATGATTTCCGGCAGAATAATGGGCAGATAGGACACCACTTGCAGGTATTTTTTGAGCTTGAAATTATACCAGTAAAGCCCGATGGCCCCGAGGGTTCCGATGATGGTGGACACCAGGGCCGACACCAGGGCGATGATGACGGTATTCCCGAACGACCCCCACAGCTTTGCGGAATTAAAAAATAATTCCTTGTACCAGCGAAGGGAAAACCCTGTGAAGGTCATGGATTTTCCTTCATTAAAGGAAAAAATGATGAGAATCAGCAGGGGCGCGTAAAAAAAGATCATGGAAAAAACAAAGAAAGAACCGGAAATGCGATGCCGGTCCATCGGATTTACTGGCGGCTTTTTCTTCATATCAGCTCTCTTCCTTGACCTGGGCGGCCCTTTTGGGGGCGGTCAGCCGGGTGAACAATATCACCGCGCCCGTGGTCATGATGGTGAGCACCACGGAAATGGATGAGGCGGACGGCCAGTTCCGGGCGGTTTTCAGCTTTTCATTGATGATATTGCCCAGCATCCGGATGTCCGTGCCCCCCACAATGTCCGGTATGGCGAAATTGCCGAAGGCCGGGATGAAGGTGAACAGCACGGCGGTGGTGATGCCGGGTATGATGATGGGGATGAGTACCTTATAAACGGACTGGGGTTTGGTGGCCCCCAGATCCCGTGCCGCCTCCAGCAGGGAAAAATCAAATTTTTCGATGGTGGAATAGAGCGGCAGAATGGCGAAGGGCAGGGAGGTGTAAATCATGATGAGAATCACGGCCCATCGGTTGTACAAAAGCTGAACCGGCGCATTTAACAGCCCGGCATTGATCAAGAAATTATTCACCAACCCGTTGTTGCCCAGAATGGCGATCCAGGCGAAAATGCGGATGAGAAAATTGGTCCAGAACGGGATAATCACCAGAAAGAGCAAGGTTTCCTTATACCGGGAGCGGGCCATATAATAGGCGGTGGGCAAGGCCAGCAATACCGTGACAATGGTGGTGATCACGCTGATGATGATGGTGTTGATGGAGACCTTGCGCATGGTATTGGAAAAGAGAGACGTATACGCATCCAGGGAGAATTGGAGTTCAAACCCGCCGTAAAGCCCTTTTTTCAGGAAACTGCCGACAAAAATAATGGAAAACGGAATCACAAAAAAAACCGTGATCCAGAGCAGGAGCGGCAGGGTGTAGCGCTGGCCGTAATTTTTCATCACAGGGTTTTTACCTCAACGATGAAACTGTCATCCGCGTCCCACCAGACCCAGACCCGGTCTTCCCAGTTGATGGGTTCTTCGGTGGTAAAATACTGGGCATGCTGCTTGAATATTTTAAATACATATCCGGTGTCGGTTTTTACAAAAAAACGGGTATGGGAGCCGGTATAAATCAACTGCTCCACCGTGCCCGAAACGCAGTTGCGGGTGGGCGAATCAAGAACAGGTTTTTTCTTTGATATATGCAGCTTTTCGGGCCTTAAGGTCACGCTGATGGCGTCCCCCTTCTGAATCGGTTTGTCCAGATCCACCAGCACGTTTCCGATCTCGGAAGTGGTTATCCAGGCAAATTTTTCTATTATTTCCGTTACCTGCCCATAAATTTCATTGGATTCACCGATAAAATTGGCCACGAACATATCCGCCGGGCTTTCATAAATTTCAAAGGGCGTGCCGATCTGAAGGATATTGCCGTCCCGCATCACCGCAATCCGGTCGGAAACGCTCATGGCTTCCTCCTGATCGTGGGTGACATATATAAAGGTAATGCCGATGATGTCGTGAATGCGGTCCAGCTCGATGAGAAGCTGGTGCCGGAGTTTGGCGTCCAGGGCGGAAAGGGGTTCATCCAGAAGCAGCACCCTGGGCTCGTTGATAAGGGCCCGGGCAATGGCGACCCGTTGTTTCTGGCCTCCGGAAAGCTGGGCCGGATATTTTTTGATATGGTCTTCCAGCCGGACCAGGCCGATATATTTTTCCACCTGGTTTTTGATGGTTTGTTTGTCGAGCTTTCTCAGTTTCAGTGGAAATGCGACATTTTCAAACACGGAAAGATGGGGGAACAGCGCATAGTTCTGGAACACCGTGTTGACATGCCGTTTATTGGCTGGGGTGGTGATGACGCTTTTTGCATCGATGAGGAGATCCCCGGATGTGGGCGTTTCAAAACCCGCGATGATGCGGAGAAGGGTGGTTTTTCCGCACCCGGACGGCCCCAGAAGGGAGAAAAATTCACCGGCCCGGATATCGATGCTGATATCTTTCAGTACCTGGGCTGATCCGAACAATTTATTGATGCTGTCTGCTTTTACAATTCCGCCAATCACGCTGTAAGCTCCTATAAAATGATTGGGGTCATATACGAAAAAACAAACGGTATATCAAATAAAATATTTGGGAAAATATCGGAGGTAAGGATTTTTTTTATTTATCGATTTTCGCGCTTCTCCGGAACGGAATGGTGGCCTGCATAAAGGCTTTCACCAGGGAAAACCAGATTAGCAATACCGCGTTCCTCGGATCATAAGCCGGGCTTTTCAATCCCAGGCGGGGCAGGGTTTTGATCATCAGGTCCGCCACCTTGACGGGGCAACCTCTGACCTTTATGACTTTGCCGGCCTCAAACCGGCCCGACACCCCCGCGCAGTCGCCGATAAGGGCCACCGTCTCACCCGGATGAATCACATCCCCCTCATAAAAGCCCATGACAATGGCCCCTTTTTTCGCCTGTTTCAGGTTGCCCTCAAATTTTTTCTCCGCGGTTCCCATGCATCCCTTGATGGAACAGATGCACCCACCGTAGCAGAGGTTGCCGGAATTTTTATTGATGCCTTCATAAAATTTTAAGGGCGTATCCAGCTCCTGAAGATCCTGGAAGGGAGAATGGAGTTTTGCGGTCACGGCGGCCAGTTCTTCAATGGAGGCATCGCCGGTGATGACGACATCATTGATGTCGATGGACCCGTAACCCCGGTCCCGGGCTTCGGGCATGTAGGGGACTTCCTCGGGATGGTAGTTCATGATATGGGAAGCAGCAACGTCCATGGCCAGCGCGTCATTGCTGATCAGTATGGCACCCAGATGCTCGGGATAGGGGCTGGATTCAAACCCCCTGCCGATGGTGACGGCGTCGGTGACGATGAGATCCGGCCATCCGATTTCCAGCACATCCACAATTTTTTCATGCAGCCGGTCATCATGATAGAGAAAACGCTCCTTGTGGGTGATGATGCCCACATTCAGTTTCAGGGCGTTGGTGATTTTGGTGACAATGTGAAATTTCAGTTTCGGCATCCAGATTTTATAGTCCGCCTTATAAAGGGATTTGGCCACCTCAAGGGTTTTGTGCCATTTGGCTTTGTGAAGCCGGACCGTCCGTGTTTCTTCCTCGTTGAAATCCACCAGGGGCACGTTCAACTGCCGGGCAAGATCATAATAGTCCGCTTCGCTGTAAAACATACGGGTGGGAATCCCGATGCCCCCGGACTCGCCGAGGGTGATGGCGGGATTTTGGCCGCCTTCCCGGAGCTGGTTGACCATGGCGGTGATCATGGCATGGGGCGTATAGGAATGGTGGATATAGTCCTTGTTGGCGGTCACCACATTGGGCTTGATGAGAATCCGCCCCGCCGGCCGCTGGTTCAGTTCCTCCATGCCTTCCCGGATAATGCCCTGAATGGTGTCCACATCATAGGTTGCGCATTTGCGGATGATGACTTTTCTCGCCATCATGGTTCCCTCCATGGAATTTAGTTTTTTACCTGTTTTTTCTTGAGTCAGTAAATTTGAAATGTTATTATATTTAATAATGTGGCGAATTCAAGAACACAATGAAATAAGAAAAATTTGCCGGAAGCTTCCATCGACGGTTGTCAAAAAATACGAGCTTTGGAAAAATATCGTATTGTGGCATGGGCCTGAAAAGCTGAAGGAATTTCCCGGCTTTCACGATGAGAAATTAAAAGGAAGCCGCTCCGGGCAACGCTCATCACTGTTAAGCTTGCAACATAGAATTATATATACCGTTGAGAGCGATATTGTCACTGTTTTTGTTATCGACATAAATCCTCATAACTATTAGGATATAAAATGAATTCGAATGATCAGGCACAATTTGTTCAAGCAAAACCCCAAGCTCCACTTTCCACCGGCGAAGTCATCCGGATGCTTCGTGATTTAAAAGGCTGGACCCAGGCGGAACTTGCCAGACGTTGCGGCATTACGCCAACCAATCTGAGCCTCCTGGAAAATGAAAAGGTTGAAATCGGAAAAAAACGGGCGGAACAGATTGCCAAGGCCTTTGGTGTCCATCCAGCCATTATCATGTTTCCCGAATATGAAGGTATGGACATCAGAAAAGTGGCTTGATTTTCATGGCCCTGGCGGCTTGCCTGCGGTTACACCAATAGTTTGGGCAGAGAAAACAAGTCTTTTAAAATGGAGATAATGAACAAACATGAAAAATTCCGGGAAAAGCGCTTTTACAGGTAAACTGGTCTATATCACCGGCGGTTCCAGCGGCATCGGGCTGGCGTGCGCCAAAAAGCTGGTTGCATTGGGCGCGGATGTGGCGCTTTTGGCCCGGAACCTGGAGACGCTTCGAAAAACCGCCGAGGACGTAAAATCCCGCCGCCGTGACCTGCGTCAGAATGTATTTATCCTGTCCGTGGATGTAGCTGATCCTCTGGATGTGGAAGCGAAAATGGTCCAAGCGGTCACGGAGTTCGGCGCGCCGGATATCCTCATCAACAGCGCGGGCATTAATAAATACGCCAATTCTTTTGAGCGCATCACCCATGCCATGTTTGATGAAGTAATAAAAACAAATGTTTACGGGGTTCGGTATGTCACTGCGGCATTGCTCGCACCCATGAAGCAGAAGAAAGGCCATGTAGTGATTCTGGCATCCGCTGCCGGTCTTTTCGGCATGTTCGGGTATACGGCGTACGCCACATCCAAGCCCGCGCTCATCGGTTTTGCCGAAAGCCTTCGTTATGAGCTGAAGCCTCTGGGCATGCCTGTTACCGTGGTTTGCCCCCCGGAAGTGGACACACCCATGAACATAGAGGAAGCCAAAACCCTTCCCCCGGAGGGCCGGGCCATGAAATCCATGGCAGGGCTCCTCACACCGGAATATACGGCAGGTGAAATCATTAAAGCCATCTCCCGCAAAACATTTTTCTGTATTCCCGGCCGCACCACACTCTTTCTTTATTTTTTTCACCGTCTGACGAACGGGCGTATCACCCGCCTGGTTTCAGATATTGTGGTGCGAACCGCCCGGAAAAAAGATCATTGAACGGCTATAAAACCCTTTAGATCAAAACAATATGGAGGTGATTGCCATGCCGAAGATAAAAAATCCCGCCAGGCCAGCCCCGCCGTCGCACGATTTTGATAATTCCGTTGACGCCATCCGCAATGAAATCATCGAAAAGCTGTTTTCCATGAGGGCAAAATTCCCTGAGGTGGCGACCCTCAATGATTATTATCTTTCTTTGTCCTATGCGGTTCGCGACCGTGTGCTGCATCGTTGGATTCACAGCGCTCATACCTATTTTGAAGGGGAAAACCGTACCGTAATTTATCTGTCCGCTGAATACCTCATGGGGCCGCAGTTGGGAAATAACCTCATTAATTTGGGGATTTATGATGAAACGGCCGAGGCCGTGGCTGGACTTGGCCTTTCCATGGAGGATATTTTATCCCAGGAAGAGGAGCCGGGTTTGGGCAACGGCGGCCTTGGCCGACTGGCCGCCTGCTATATGGATTCCATGGCCACCTTGCAGATTCCGGCCATCGGCTATGGCATCCGATATGAATTCGGCATTTTCGATCAGGTCATCAAGGACGGGTGGCAGGTGGAGCTGACCGACAAATGGCTGCGTCTGGGCAATCCCTGGGAAATTTCGCATCCCGAGCGCCGGTATGAGGTGAAATTCGGTGGGCGCACGCAAGTCAGTTATGATGAAAAAGGCCGGTACAGGTCTCTTTGGATTCCGGGAAACGTGGTGTTGGGAACCCCTTATGATACGCCGGTTTTGGGCTATGGGGTCGAAAACGCCAACATTTTGCGGCTATGGCGGGCTGAGGCCTGCGAATCTTTTGATTTTCAGGCATTTAATGTGGGGAATTATTACAAAGCGGTTGATCAGAAAATTTTTTCCGAAAATATCACCAAGGTGCTTTATCCTAATGATGAGCCGGAGGCCGGACGGCGTTTACGCCTCGAACAGCAGTATTTTTTTGTTTCCTGCTCCCTTCAGGATCTGCTGCGGCTCTATCTTCAGAAGGAAAAAGATTTTTCGGGCCTTCCAGACAAATTTGTGGTTCAGCTCAACGACACCCATCCGGCCATGGCAGTGGCAGAACTCATGCGTCTGCTTGTGGATGAACACTTCATGGCGTGGGAGCCTGCCTGGTACATCACGATCCGGATTTTTGCCTACACCAATCACACGCTGTTGCCGGAAGCGCTGGAAACATGGCCGGAGCATATTATGCGGCAGGTGCTGCCCCGGCATCTGGAAATCATATATGAAATCAACCGCCGGTTTTTAGATGATGTGGTGCGAAAACAGACGGATGATGGTGAAAAAATAGCCCGGCTGTCCCTTATTAAGGAAATTGGCATCGGGGGAGCCGCTGAAAAGCATGTTCGCATGGCGAATCTGGCCTGCGCGGGCAGCCGGGCGGTCAACGGAGTGGCGCGTCTTCATACCGACCTTCTGAAACAGACGGTGCTGAAGGATTTTTATGAATTGTGGCCGGATAGATTTTTCAGCATCACCAATGGTGTCAGTCCAAGGCGTTTCATGGTGCTGTCCAATCCGGGCCTGACAAGTCTTATTAATAGCGCCATTGGTGATGGCTGGATTCGTGATCTTGATCAGTTGCAGGGTCTTGCGCCCTTTGCCGATGATGCGGCATTCCGCTGTGCGTGGGCAAAGGTCAAACTGGCCTGCAAAAATAATCTGGCTGCAATGATTAATCGGGTGACGGGCATTGTTGTGGATCCCCATGCCTTGTTTGATATCCATGTGAAACGGATCCATGAATACAAGCGCCAGCACCTCAACATTCTTCATATCATCACCCGGTATCTGAGGATCAAGCAGGGGATTATAGATGATGCCCCGCCTCGGATGTTTTTATTTGGCGGGAAAGCAGCGCCCGGATATGCCATGGCCAAGCTTATGATCCGGTTGATTCATGCGGTGGCGGACGTGGTCAATCATGATCCGGAGATCGGGAATCTTATGAAAGTGGTGTTTTATCCAGATTTTAATGTGAAAAACGCCCAGAGCATTTATCCGGCCGCGGATTTGTCCGAGCAGATTTCCACAGCGGGCAAGGAAGCTTCAGGCACGGGAAATATGAAGTTTTCCTTGAATGGCGCATTGACGCTCGGCACCCTGGATGGGGCCAATATCGAAATTCGGGATGCCGTGGGGGCGGAGAATTTTTTTCTGTTCGGGTTGACGGCTGACCGGGTTTTACAAATGCAAAAGTCTGGGTATCGTCCCCGGGACTTTTATGAAAATAATCATGAACTGCATACGGTTATCAATATGGTCGCCACCGGCGTATTCTCGCGTGAAAGCCCGTCGCTTTTTCTGCCGCTGGTGGATTCGCTATTAAACAGGGACGACTATATGGTGCTGGCGGATTATGAATCTTATATTCATTGTCAAGACATGGCCGGGAAACAATTCCAGAACCCTGATAACTGGCATCGCATGTCTATTCTGAATGTGGCGAGAATGGGTGGATTCTCCTCGGATCGGGCCATTGCCGAATACTGCCGGGATATCTGGAAGGTGGAGCCGGTGGATGTGTCGATTTAATAAAAAAATGCCCGGCGCAGGGATTGTGCCGGGCATTTTTTTTATTTAGACAGCCGTGTTTATGCGGAGAATTTTTTTCCCACAGCCTTTCCATAATCCTGGCAGGCTTTTGCGCCGTCCTGGGTGGGAATGACGGCTTCTTTCAGATTGAGAGCGCCTAAATCCACCATGTCCATTTTAAACACATGCATCATGGTGTCATAGACCATGGGTACGGACTCGCCGCTGTGGGTATAGGATCCGAACGCGCCGCCGATTTTGCCCCATAAATTGGCTTTTTCAGCGATGAACAGAAAATTTTTCATGCCGGCGGTCATGTCCCGGTGATAGGTGGGGCAGCCGAAAACGTATCCGTCATACCCTTCCAGCTCTTTTGCCGTTTTAATATCGTTGATTTTTTTTAAGTCTGCTTGGGCTCCGGAAAAGCGGATTCCTTCCGCAATAAACTGGGCCATTTTTTCCGTGTTGCCGGTCCTGCTCACATACGCCACCATTACTTTTTTCATTAATGATCTCCTTTACATTTTTAGTGGTTTATTAGAACACATTTTTTTAATTCATGTCATTAACCTGCGGGTGTGTCAAGTGCAAAGCAGGGGATCAAGCGGCGTGTTGTCCGGCTGCGACGTGGAACGTCTGGCCGGTTTTTCAGGCATTATTTAATTTAATGCCAGGTGGATTGAAATGGCTTTGTCAACGGCTTCCATCTCTTTATGATCCAGAATGCCGATCAGTGATTCCAGAAGTTGTTTGGGTAGTGTAATATGCATTCGTATGGATTCCGAATGCATACAATGCCTCTTTAAATTGTGTATAATAAAATACATTTAAATAGGTTATGTCAAAACGTCGTTTAGAGGGGCAAATAGGCAAAAGCGGGTTTATTATAAAAATAAATAAAATAAATATAAATTTTAATCCCTCAAGGCTCATTTATAATTATAATATATTTATTTAACTAAAAATATTATTTTTTGACATGACTCAAAAATATTTAAAACTTTTTCTTGACAAGCTTTAAAACTAAAATTAATATAATAATCAAAAAAATCTCTTACAAAGGAGAACGCGATCATGGATGATGTTTTTACAGTTTATACGGCCAGTCAATACTGTAAAGTGTCCTCTCAAACCATCATCAACTGGGTCGATTCCGGATATATCACCGCGTACA